>Ga0207674_10000689_pt1 | contig 44000 bp, 35 predicted proteins | sample KBSCornC72_FD_184303 | JGI IMG/M metagenome (GOLD analysis project Ga0207674, IMG submission 184303) | Corn rhizosphere microbial communities from Kellogg Biological Station, Michigan, USA - KBS Corn C7-2 (SPAdes) (version 2) | ecosystem: Host-associated > Plants > Roots > Rhizosphere > Soil ... | reverse complement strand
GCGTCGCCGGATATGGCGGTGATGTGATGGATGCCTGCGATTTCGGACATGTATGATTTCGGCGATGGGCGATGGGCGATGGGCGATGGGGGCCGACCGGTAGAGCGGCTTACCACCGCCCACCGCCGATCGCCCATCGCCCATAAGATTAATCATGCCCGATCTCTTCGCCGCGCGCACCCAGATGGCGTTGTCACTCGGCTTTCACATCGTATTCGCCGAGATCGGTATCGCCATGCCCGTGCTGATGGTGCTGGCGGAGTGGCGGTGGAGACGCACGGGGGATGTGCTCTACCTCCAGCTCGCTAAGCGATGGGCGAAGGGCACGGCGATTCTATTCGCCGTCGGCGCGGTGTCTGGGACAGTTCTGTCCTTCGAGCTCGGATTGCTCTGGCCGCGCTTCATGCAGCTTGCCGGTCCGATCATCGGGCTGCCGTTTTCACTCGAGGGATTCGCGTTCTTCACCGAAGCGATCTTCCTCGGCGTCTACCTCTACGGCTGGGATCGAATCCCGCGATCGACGCACCTCGCGGCCGGCGTAATTGTCGCCGTGAGCGGCGCGGCGTCGGCTGTGTTCGTCGTCATGGTCAACGCCTGGATGAACACGCCAACGGGGATTAGCACGTCGGGCGGGACGATCAACGCTGTCGACCCCATCGCCGGCATGTTCAATCCATCGACGCTGCAGCAGACGATCCATATGCTGCTCGCGGCGTACGCGGCCACAGGACTGGTCGTCGCCGGCATCCACGCCGGCATCCTGCTTCGGAATCGCGACAGCGCGTTTCACCGCGCCGCATTCGCGATCGCGTTGAGCGTCGGCGCGCCGGCGGCGATCCTGCAGCCGGTCTCCGGCGACTTGAGCGCGCGCAATGTCGCCGAATGGCAGCCGATCAAGCTCGCTGCGCTCGAGGGGCAGTTCGCCACCGAGCGTGGGGCGCCCCTTCGCCTCGGGGGCTGGCCGAACGAACGCGACGCTAGGACATCGTTCGCATTCGAGATCCCGCGCGGACTTTCGCTGCTCGCCTATCACGATCCGTCCGCCGAGGTGAAAGGGCTGAATTTCTTCCCGCGCGAACTGTGGCCGCCGGTCGCGCCCGTGCATCTCGGATTCCAGGTGATGGTCGGCCTCGGTACGGCGATGGCGTTGGTCAGCGCCTGCGCGCTGTTCTTCTTGGTGCGGCGGAAGTCGATCGTCGATCAATCGTGGCTGCTACGGCTGCTCGCGATCGTGGCGCCGTTCGGTTTCATCGCCACCGAAGCAGGGTGGACGGTCACCGAAGTGGGACGACAGCCATGGGTCGTGCAAGGCGTGATCCGCACCGCGGACGCCGTTACCCCAATGCCTGGTCTCGTCGTCCCGATGGCGATCTTCGCGCTCCTCTATCTCGGCCTCGCCGCGATCGTCGTCACGCTCATCCGCTCGCTCGTGCGCGAGACGACATGACGCCCCTTTCCACGATCGGGCTTCCCGAGATCATCGCCGGGATCATGCTCGCTGCGCTCAACGCGTACGTCCTCACCGGTGGGGCGGATTTCGGCGGCGGTGTCTGGGACCTGCTCGCTAGCGGGCCGTCGCGCGACGGGCAGCGATCGCTCATCGAACGTTCGATCGCACCGATCTGGGAAGCCAATCACGTCTGGCTGATCGTCGTTGTCGTGCTCCTGTTCTCGGCGTTCCCGGCGGCGTTCGGGACCCTCGGTATCGTGCTCCATATCCCGCTCTCGCTGATGCTTGTGGGCATCGTGCTGCGCGGCTCGGCGTTCGTGTTTCGAAGTTATGGCGGGCGCGCCCGCGGCAAGCGGTGGGGAATTGTCTTCGCAGTCACGAGTCTCGTCACGCCCGTCATCCTGGGAATGATCATCGGCGCGATCGTCAGCGATCGTGTTGGAGAGGCGTCCGCTCGCGTCGGATCGGCTGGCTTCAGCGAGATCTTCGTTGCGCCCTGGCTCTCGCCCTTCACGCTCGCCGTCGGTGCGTTCGCGTTGGCGCTGTTCGCGTTCCTGGCGGCCACATACCTCACTGTCGCCGCCGACACAGACCTATTGCGCGAAGCGTTCAGACAGCGCGCCCTTGGCGCGGCCGCGGCGGTGTTCACTCTCGCGGCGGTGGCGCTCGGGCTCTCATTCGGATCGGCGCCGCGCGTCGCGCGCGGTGTCGCGGGGGCGTGGTGGTCGATGCCGCTACACGTGTGCACCGCCGTCGCGGCGATCACCGCAATCGTTGCCCTTGGGCGACGCCGCTATCGTATGGCCCGAGTCGCCGCCGGCGGGCAGGTCAGCCTGGTGCTGTGGGGCTGGGCGCTCGCCCAGCTCCCGTATCTGGTACCGCCGACGCTCACGATCCGCGACGCCGCCTCGCCGCCTCGTACGCTGACGCTGCTCCTCATCGGTCTCTGCCTCGGCTTTCTCATCTTGATTCCGTCGCTGCGATACTTATATCGAACATTCGCACGCGTCAGTTCGCCCTAATCTGTTCCACCGCCCACCGCCCACCGCCCACCGCCCACCGCCGACACTATGAACAGACGCGACTTCACTTCGATCACGCTGGGCGGGCTGGCTGGAATGGCGCTCCGGCCGCGAGTGTCGCCGGCGCAGGGCGATCTCAAGGTCAACGGCGATCGCATCAACGCCCATCTCAAGGCGCTATCAGAGTTCGGTAAGAATCCCGAGGGCGGTGTGTCGCGCGTTGCCTACAGCGACGCCGATCGCGCCGGTCGCGCGGCGGTTATGGACTGGATGAAAGCCGCCAAGCTCGATCCCGTGATCGACGCGGCCGGCAACATCATCGCACGACGCGCCGGAACGGACGCGACTCGCAAGCCGCTTCTTTTCGGGTCGCACATCGACTCCGTCCCCGGGGGCGGCAATTACGACGGCGACGTCGGGTCGCTTTCCGCGATCGAGGTTGCGCAGACCTTCGCCGAGCACGGCGTCGTTACGCGACATCCGCTCGAGATCGTGATCTGGCAGAACGAGGAGGGCGGCTTGTTCGGGAGCCGTGCCGTCAGCGGGCAGCTCAAACCGGCCGAACTGAAGACCGTCTCCAACAGCGGCAAGACGGTGGAGCAGGGCATCGCGTTCATCGGCGGCGATCCATCGAAGCTGGATAGCGTGAAGCGCAAGAAGGGCGACATCGCCGGCTACTTCGAGCTCCACATCGAGCAGGGCGGCATCCTCGACAAGAGCCTCGAGAATATCGGGGTCGTCGAAGGGATCGTCGGCATCAAGCAGTGGGAGGTGACGGTCACCGGATTCCAGAACCACGCCGGCACCACGGCAATGGCCGATCGACACGACGCGCTCCTCTCCACGGCACGATTCATCGAGATGGTGAATCGCGTCGTCCGCAGCATCGCCGGACGTCAGGTCGGGACGGTCGGGCGCATCCAGGCTTTCCCCGGCGCGCCCAACGTGATCCCGGGCAAGGTCGTCTGCACGCTCGAGCTCCGCGATCTCGACGACGCGAAGATCGACTCGATGTTCGCGCGCATTCAACGCGAGGCGAAAGGCATCGGTGACCTCAATCAGACGCAGTTCGCCTTCTCCGAGCTGCATAGCAACATCGCCGCGCCGAGCGATCCTCGCATGCGCAAGATCATCAGCGACGCCGCCGCTGGCCTCGGCCTCACCAAACGCCTCATGCCGAGCGGAGCCGGCCACGACGCTCAGGCGATGGCCACCCTCGGCCCGATGGGCATGATCTTCATCCCGAGCATCGGCGGCATCAGCCATTCGCCGAAGGAATTCTCTCGTCCCGCCGACATCACCAACGGGGCGAACGTTCTGCTACGATCGGTGCTGGCGGCAGACAAGCAGCTTGATTGATCGGCGATGGGCGATGGAGGATGGGCGGTGGGCGGCGATGACAGCGCTTTTACCGCCCATCGCCCATCGCCCATCGCCCACCGCCCATCGCCCGGCTACTCGCGGCTGGTCTGAATCACATCCGCGTACGACGTCAGCTTGCCGTCATTGAACAGCCGCAGCTGCTCCAGCATGGACGCCAACAGCTGGCGCGAGCGCATGTACGAGTTGTACGTCGCCGGCGCGCGTGAATAGCCCATGCCGTCGAACACCGAGCGGATGAACGTGCTTGCGCTGTCCAACGGGAGCGCGCCGACGTTGGCGTAGAAGCGACGCCATTCGTCTTCCGACTGGAAGAGATACTGCTCGACATTCGAGAGATAGAACGCCGTCACCGTCGCGTTCCGCTCTTTCAGGAAATCACCGACCGCGTGAATGGCCTTCGCCCCGGCGAAGTCGCCGACGACCGGGACGACGAGATTGTTCATCTCGAGCGCGCGAAGCGCGCGGAAGTTCGCTTCGGTCGCCATATAGCCGCGCTTCACGCCGGCGCTGTCGGTCTCGAGCTGCAGCTCAGCGTAGCTCGGCATGCGTCCACGGGCGTACGCCGGGCGACCCTGGTTGAAGTTGTACGTGATGTCGGGGCCCGCCGCCACGAATGAACGGTAGACATAGCCGATCGTGGCCGTGTCTTCTTCACTCAGCTTGAATCCGTGCTGCTTGGTCAGTCGTTCGAGCAGCGTCGCGAGATTCTTCTTCGAGACGACGCTGTCCGGAGCCGTGGCCTGGAACCGAACGAACAGCGAGTCAGGCGACGACGCGGTGTCGAGATGCGCCGGCCGCGCGCGGGCGAACAGACGCGCGATGAAGTCTGCCCGATCCGACGACTGCTCGATCAACGACTTGTACATCAGCTGCGTCAGCATGTTCTGGCGCCGGATGTCGAAGATGAACGCGATCTTCGGCTTGAGCGCCACCAAATACGTGAAGTTCTGGTCCGGCCCGACGCCGAGGTACACGCCGCTCTGCTTCGTCGTCCGCAGCAGATCCGGGATGACCCACTGATACGAGCTTTCGTTCGAGACGAAGTTGTCCGAGCGAAAGAATCCGTTCGCTTCGGAGAAGTCGCTTACCAACTTCCAAAACGCGCTGTCGGTGAGTTTTGTGGGGATCGCCTGCGGCGCGGTGACTTGCGACGATTGAGTTTGCGCGTCGACGCGCGCGATGACGGCGAAAGAAAAAAGTCCGGCGACGACGATCGACCGGAGACGCGGAGCGAACGTTCGGCTGACGAGCATCGAAAAACCCGTAAATGTTCGAATCGAAGAATGCCGATGGCGTCGCGCCGACGGTAGTCCGACAAACGCGAACGCGCGGCCGGCATCATTGCCGACCGCGCGTCACGATTCACTCGAAACGTCTTACTGCCACATCAGACTAAAGTCGTAGAACCCATAGCCACCTTGCGGATCGCGAATGCGAATGATCGTCGTGTACGCGTTCCACGAGGACGGCTGTTGCGTCACCACCACCGTACCACGTCCCTGGTTCTGCACGACCGACACGCCGCGCGCGCCGTTCGGGACGTTCAGATTCGCCTGGTCGGCGCGAATGTTCGACGGATCCTTGCCGTTCAGCACGCGATACACCACGCGGCCGTTCTGGATGCGGATCTCGAGATCGTCGTCGACGTTGCCGGTCCAGCGCATCATGGTGTTGTTCCCATTGACGCCGCCCGGATAGTAGCCGCCGCCGTTCGTCGGATAGTTCGGGTTATTGCCGTTGTTGCGCCCGCGATAGATGTCGTCGCGGTCCCGGCCACGGTTCCGTCCGTAGACGTCGCCGTTCGAGTACGCTTGCCAGTACGCGGTGAGACGATAGTTGTCGGACCCGCTTCGCGGATCCTGAATGCGCACGATCGTCGTGTAGTTGTTCTGCGCCGAAGGCTGCTGAATCACGTCCACGGTCCCGCGACCGTTTTCGACCTGAATCGATACCTGTCCATCGCGCCGCGGCAGATTGTCCATGACGCGCGAACGCTCACGGCCCGGCTCCGTCCGGCCGATGTCGTTCGTCCACACGCGTCCGGCGCGCATCACCACCTGGACCTCGCGGTCGACGCGGCCTGACCATTCGAAGAGCTCAGATCCCGACCGCCCCCCCCCCTGCTGCCCAAACTGTGCGAAGGCGACCGGTGCCGCGGCCATGACCAGCGCCGACGCCACGGGAACCACTCGCACGACCCACATCTGGCTTTTCATATCCCTGCTCCTTGAAGAATGGATCGCGTCCCCCGCGACCCGCTTGCGGCCCTCCAGAAAAGCACTGACCGTGCCCGCGCATGGTCCCAAAGTCCAATCTTCGGCCTCGACGGCCGAAGCCGAGTCTGTGTCGGCACTTGCGAGCCCGGAGCGGCGCACTGGAGTGGCAAAAATCTTTACGCGCCGCGGCCGCTAGAGGCCGAGATCCGTCCGTACTATCGGACAGTTTCGCCCGGCTCCAGTGGACACGGCTGAGCTCCGATCCGTGTATCTTCCCGCGCGATGCTCTCCCGTTCGATCACCACGGTTCACGCGACGGCTCTCGTCGTCGGCATCATCGTCGGGGCGTCGATTTTCGTGCAGCCGTCCGTCATCACCGGGACGGTTCCCACCGTCGCCGGCGTCTACACGGTTTGGGCGATCTCGGGTGTGCTCACTCTGTTCGGTGCGCTCATCGCTGCCGAGCTCGCGTCGGCCTACCCACAGGCCGGTGGCGTTTACGTGTTCCTTCGCGAAGCGTACTCGCCCGCGGTCGGATTTCTGTGGGGCTGGGCGATGTTCTGGACGATGCACACGGGCATCATCGCCGCGATCGCGACCGTCTTCGCGCGCTACGTTGGATTCTTCCTACCCATCGGCGACCTCGGCCTGCGCGCCCTCGCCGCGGCGGCGATCGTCGTGCTGACGGCGGTCAACTACGTCGGCGTGCGGCAGGGCAGCCTCGTCCAGACCACGTTCACCGCGCTCAAGCTCGTCGCCATCGCCGCGATCATTGTCGCCGCGTTTCTGTTTCGTCGAGCAGATCCTTGCTCAACAACTCCGACCCTCGGCTTCGCGACTGGTTGCGTTTCGTCCGCGACAACCACCGTGTCGAAAGTGCCGCTCGCCGTCGTCGCCGGACTGTTCGCATTCGGCGGCTGGCACATGGTGACCTACGCGGCCGAAGAGACACGCGATCCGGAAAAGACCATTCCGCGCGCTCTCGTCATCGGCGTCGCGATCGTGACCCTCTGCTACATCGCGCTCAACGCGGCGTACTTCCACGTGCTGCGGCCCGCTCAGATCGCATCATCGACGCGCGTCGCCGCCGATGCCGCCGACGTCGTCCTCGGCACCGGCGGCGCGGCGTTCATGTCGCTCGTCGTCGCCGTATCGACCTTCGGCGCACTGAACGGAGTCATTCTCTCCGGACCACGCGCATACCTCGCGATGGCGCGCGACCGCTTGCTCGTGTCCTGGGCGGCGGCGATTCATCCGCGCTTTCAAACCCCGCACCGCGCGATCCTCTTGCAGGGACTCTGGGCGGTGATCCTCGTCTCGACCGGGACATACCGCGCGCTGTTCACGCGTGTCGTGTACACCGAGTGGCTCTTCTTCGCGCTCATGGCGGCGGGGCTCTTTCGTCTGCGGCCGCGCGCGGCGTATCGCCCAGCGTATCGGGTCTGGGGTTATCCGGTCGTCCCGATCATCTTCATCCTTTCGTCCGCCTATATCGTCGGCAATCAGATTGTCGCCGAGCCGGCGCAGAGTCTGACCGGACTCGCCTTCGTCGCCGCCGGTCTTCCTGTGTATTGGCTGTTCGTTCGCAAATCTCCTCTCTCCCCCCCATCGCCACAGCATGCTGATTGACGTCCACAATCATTTCTATCCGCCCGAATATCTCGCCGCCCTCGAGTCGGGCGACAGCGCCGTCAAAGTCACCATCGACGCCGAGGGCAATCCCTGCATCCATTACCCCGGCGACTACAACGTCGCCGTACGCGGCCATCGGGACATCGCGTACCGACAGTCGGTTCTCGAAAAGGAAGGCGTTGACACCCAGGTCATCACGCTGACGACGCCCGGCACGCATGTCGAGACGCCCGCGACCGCGGCGCGCCTCGCCCGTCTGGTGAACGATGCATTCGCGCGCGTCATCGCCGAGCGGTCGCCTCGCTTCGCCGCGCTGGCGACGCTCCCGCTCAACGACGTCCAGGCGTCGATCGCCGAGCTCAAACGAGCGATGACGGAGCTCCGTCTCCCCGGAGCGATGGTCTTCAGCAACGTGAACGGGGTGGCTCTCGCCGACAAGCGCTACGAGCCGCTCTGGGCCGAGGCCAACCGTCTCGAGGCGATCATCCACATTCATCCGACTGACCCGGTCGGCGTCGAGGCGATGACCGACTATTGGCTGATGCCGCTCGTCGGCTTCCTCGCCGATACGACGCTCGCCGCGGCCAAGCTCGTCTTCGCCGGCGTCCCCGATCGATACCCGAACATCAAGTGGGTGCTCGGCCACCTCGGCGGCGCCATCCCGTACCTCGCCGAGCGGCTCGACCGCGGTTGGGAAGCCTTCCCCGATTGTCGCGCCGACATCCAGCACAAGCCGACCGAATACCTGCGCCGATTCTATTATGACGGTGTGAACTTCGATCCGCGCGCCGTCCGACTTGCGGTCGATTTTGCCGGCGCCGATCATGTGATGGCCGCGAGCGACTACCCGCACCAGATCGGCAGCATCCCGAAAATGAAATCGAGCCTCGCCGCGCTGGACGTGTCCGACGAGGAACGCAAGAAAATCATGGGCGAGAACGCCAGAAAGCTGTACCGGTTGTGAGACCCTTGGGAGTCGACGTATGAGAACAAGCAGCAGCAAAGCAATGGCCTTCGGTCTCTGTTTCCTCGGCGCGAGCGCCGCGGGCGCTCAGAACCTGAAGAGCCAACTCGGCACCGTCTCGCAGACCATTGCCGGCACGCGTGTGGAGATCGTCTACCGGCGGCCGGTCGCGCGCGGGCGCGAGCTCTTCGGATCGCTCGTGTCGTGGGGACGCGTCTGGACCCCAAGCGCCGATAGCGCCGCTCGATTCACCACGTCCGGGCCGCTCGAGGTAAACGGTTCGGAACTTCCCGCCGGTACGTACAGCGTGTGGACGATTCCCGATTCGACGTCGTGGACGATCGCGTTCAACCGTGTCGCCGAGGCGGTTCACCTGCGATACCCGGAGGGCCGCGACGTCCTGCGCGTCAAGGCTGCGCCGGTCTCGGGTCCGCATGTCGAGACGTTGATGTTTTCCTTCCCTGTCGCCGACGCCGACTCTGCTCGACTAGAGCTGCGATGGGGAACCACCGTCGTCCCGCTGTCGATTCGCGCGAAGGCCAGTCCATAAGCCAACGCTCTGGGGGGGAGGAGCCATGAAAGCGTATCTCGTCACCACCGCGACGCTGTTTGGGCTCATCGCCGTTCTGCACGGTTGGCGGGTATTCGAGGAACGCAGCTCTCTCGCACGCGATCCCTGGTTCTTGATCATTACGCTGGTTGCGGCTCTTCTGTGCGGCTGGGCGGTCAGTCTGCTGCGACGTCGTCCCGCGACCGCATAGAAATTCGATGGCAGGCTCCGGAGTTTTCGCGCGCGCGCGGTGGGCCGCCCTCATCGCGACGATTCTCACGATCGCCGCCGGCTACCGCTATCCGGGCGGAACGTTCCAGAACCATTCGACCCGCGGCTACTCGTTCTTCGAGAATTTCCTGAGCGACTTGGGTATGACGGTCGCGCACAACGGCGAAGCGAATCGGCTGGGCGCAATGCTGTTTATTATCGCGCTGCTCTTGCTCGTCGTCGGCCTGGGCGGCTCGCTGGTCGGCTTCGTTCGCCTTCATTCGGCGGCTGCCGGAAGCCGGTCATTTGCGCGTCTCGCGGGTCTCGTCGGCCTGCTGGTTTGCGTTTGCTTCGCCGGGGTTGCGCTCACGCCGGAGAACCGCGCCCTTGGCTTGCACATCTTTTTCACCCGGTCGGCGTGGCGTCTCTTCGTCCTCGTGCCGCTGCTTCTTTTCATTGCCTCGCTTCGTTCGAGTGAAGTGCCGCGAGGCGTTCGTTCGGCTTGGCTGTTTCTCACGGTCATGCTTGGCGGCTACGTCTGGGTGCTCGACTTTGGGCCGCGTGTGAGCGCGCCTGGCGGACTGGTCACGCAGGTCACCGCCCAAAAGATCATCGCGATCTTGGCGACGCTGACGTTCGTGTACCTCAGCGCCGTCGCCGAGCGGCGGATGGTTGCCGCCGTGAGTGCGGCGCGTACGTTTGAGCCCAGCTGATCCCCCGCCGGAGGACCGATGACCGACCGACAGAGCCGCAGGGAATTCATGGGACTGACCGCGTTCGGTCTCGCCGGTGCCGCTGCCGTGCCGCGATTCGGCAACGCATCCACCGCTCTGCGCTTCCTCCTCGCGCAGCGTTCCGACCCCGATCTCGTCGTGATCAACGCGAAGGTCTACACGATGGACCCCGCGCTGGCGACCGCCGAGGCATTCGCCGTCAGTGGCAACCGAATAATCGCCGTCGGAAAGAGCGCCGATATCAAGGGTCTCGCCACGAAGCGCACGCGGACGCTCGACGCCAAGCAAATGACGATCGTGCCGGGGTTCACCGACACCCACAACCATGCGGGCGGCACGACGCTGTTGTACGAGGTGCTCGTCGGCAATCCCTTCGAGGTGGAATTCGTCACGATTGCCAGCATCATCGAGAAGCTCCGCGCCAAAGCGCAGCAGTTGCCGGCGGGCACGTGGGTCGAGGGCTACTTCCACGACGACACGAAGCTCAAGGACAAGCGCCCGCTCAATACGCACGACCTTGATCAGGTCTCGAAGGACCATCCCGTCGTCGTACATCACCGTGGCGGCCACACGTCCTTCTACAACAGCAAGGCGTTCGAGCTCGCCGGCATCACGGCCCAGTCGCCGAATCCTGCCGGCGGCACCTTCGATCACGATGAGAGCGGCGCGCTCAACGGCCGCGTGACCGATCGCGCGCGCGGCGCCATCGATCGCGTCGGCACTCGTCCGTCGTATACGGCCGAGCAGCGCGCCAAGCGCGATCGCGACGGTATCGCGCACATCTCGAAGCAGTTCGTACGGTATGGCCTCACCAGCGTGCACCATGAGGGCGGCGACCTCGCCGCGATCCAGGACGTTCGCGCGCGAGGCGAGTTGCTACATCGCGTGAGCTATGAGGCAAGCGGCCGCGCACTCGACGCGATGATCGCGAGCGGCATCCAGACCGGTTTCGGCGACGAGTGGATCAAGTTCGGCGCGACGTCGGAGCACACCGTCGACGGCTCGTTCTCCGAGCGAACGATGGCGATGAGCGTTCCGTACATCGGCCTGAACGGCTACAAGGGCAACGTCACCGAGACGCAAGACGACCTGAACGCGTGGGTCGAGAAGGTCCATCGGGCCGGCATTCAGGTGAATTGCCACGCCAACGGCGACGTAGCCATCGACAGCTACCTCACCGCGTTCGAGCGCGCCCAGAAAGCGTTCCCGCGCACCGACGCGCGACCAAAGATCACGCACTGCACGCTGATCAACGACGACATCATTCGTCGCATGAAAGCGCTCGGCGCCGTGCCCGCGATGTTCAGCACCTATGCCTACTACAACACCGACAAGTTCCCCTTCTACGGCCAGGAACTGATGAAGCGGTGCATGGCGTATCGCACGATGCTCGACGCAGGCATCCACGCCGCGGCGGGTTCAGACTTCAGCCCGGGACCATTCGCCGCGCTGATGGGGATCCAGGGCATGGTGACGCGCACGGGCTGGGACGGAACGACGTGGGGCGCCAACCAGCGCATCACCGTCGACGAAGCGATCAAGGTCAACACGATCAACGGCGCCTGGGCGTCGCACGAGGAATCGCTCAAGGGCTCGATCACGGCGGGCAAGCTCGCCGACTTCGTCGTCCTCGCCGACGATCCGCACACCGTCAGCCCCGACAAGATCAAGGACATCAAGATCGTCAGCACTGTCGTCGGCGGCGAAACGAAGTACCAGGCGTAGGGGGAGGGTCGAAGATGCGCAGCGTTTCGCTCGCCTGTCTCTTCATCTCTGCGGGCGCATCGCTCGTTGCTCAGCAGCCGCGCGCCGATCTGATTCTGGTCAACGGTCGCATTCTCACGGTGGATTCGGCCGATCGCGTCGTTCAAGCGGTCGGCATCTCCGGCAACCGTATTGTTGCGGTCGGGACGAACGCCGAAGTGGAGCGCGCTGCCTCTCCAAACGCCAGGCGCATCGACCTGGCTGGTCGAGCCGTGACACCCGGACTTCTCGACGCCCACGATCACTTCTCGGGCGGCGGCGCCGAGCGCTTGTACGTGCTCGACTTGAGCTACCCCAGTGTGAAAAGCATCGCGGATGTTGCCGCCGCGATCCGGACCAAGGCAGCGGCGCTCGGGAAGGGCGCGTGGATTCAAGGTCGCGGGTGGGACGAAGGAAAACTCGCCGAGCGCCGCGTCCTGACCGCCGCGGATCTCGACGCCGCGTCGCCCGACAACCCTGTGGTGTTGACACAGACCACCGGCCACTACGTCGTCGCGAACAGTGCCGCGCTTCGCATGGCCGGTCTCACAAAGGACACGCGCGACCCTCCAGGCGGCACAATCGATCGCAACCCCGACGGCACGCCCACCGGACTTCTTCGCGAGAATGCCGCCGGTCTCGTTCGGCGTCTCGTTCCATCACGATCAGCCGCCGAGACTGAAGCAGGGATTCGCGATTTCGCGAAAGCGTTCAACGCCGAAGGGATGACCGGATTGAAGGACCCGGGCATTTCCACGGAAGCGTGGAACACCTACAAGAAAGTCGAGCGCGACGGCGCGCTGACCGTGCGCGTCTTCGCGCTTTGGTCGGGCGGACGAAGTGTTGCGGCGGCCCAACGCGTCATCGCCGAACACGCGTCGACGACGAAGCCATACGAAGGCACCGGCGACGATCATGTCATCGCCGGCGGCGTGAAGCTCTATATCGACGGCTCGGGTGGCGCGCGCACCGCGTGGCTTTACGACGACTGGAACAAGGATTATCGCGGCGTCGACACGGGCAACCGCGGCTATCCGACATCGAACGCCGACACGATTCGCATGCTCATACGCATGTATCACGACGCCGGCATGCATGTCGCCGTTCACTCGATCGGCGATCGCGGTATCGACTGGGTCGTCGACACGTACGACCAGGCGATGCGCGAGAATCCCAAGAAGGGCCTCCGCCACGCGATCATCCACTCGAACATCCCGACCGATCACGCCATCGACGTCATGGCCCGGCTTCAGCACGAATACGACGCGGGCTATCCGGAACCGTCGGCGACGTTCTCCTGGTGGCTCGGCGACACATACGCCGGGAATTTCGGTCCAACGCGATCGCTGCGCCTCAATCCGTTCCACACCTTCCGCGCCAAGGACATGATCTGGGCGAACGGATCGGACTTCAGCGTCACGCCGTTCGCGGCGCGCTATGGCATCTGGGCCGCGATCGCGCGCGAGCCGTTGCTCGGCGTTTACGGGAAGGATCCCTTCGGCCGCGCCGAATCGGTGGACGTCCACGCCGCGCTGCGCGCCGTGACCATCTGGGCGGCCCATCAGATGTTCCTCGAGAAAAAAATCGGATCGATCGAGGTAGGGAAGTACGCCGACCTCGCCGTCTGGGATCGCGACTTCTATGCGATACCCAGCGATCGAATCAAAGATGCAAAATGTCTCATGACGATCTTCGACGGCAAGATCGTCTTCGACGCAAATCCCCCGACGAAACCCTGATGCCGTACGCCGCGATAACGGGATGGGGCCACGGCATGCCGCCGGCCGTGCTGACCAACGACGACCTCTCGACCTTCCTCGACACGTCGGACGAGTGGATCACGACGCGCACGGGAATGAAAGAGCGGCGCGTGTCGCACGTCTCCGCCATCGAGATGGCGAGCGTTGCCTCGAAGCGTGCCCTCGCCTGCGCTGGTCTCGACGCATCGAGCCTCGACCTCATCGTCTACGGCGGATGCAGCAACGATGAGGCGGTCCCGAACAGCGCGTCCGGCGTTCAGGTGGAGATTGGTGCGACGAACGCCGCCGCGATGGATCTCAACACCGCGTGCACGAGCTTCCTTTACGGTCTCTCCACCGCGACGGCGATGATCCAGACGGGCGTCGTGAAGAACGCGGTCGTCATCGGCGTCGAGCTGATCACGCACTACATGGATTGGAGCAATCGCAGCGTTGCCGTGTTGTTCGGCGACGGCGCGGCCGCCGTCGTGTTGCAACAGTCGGAGACTGAAGAGGGCGTGGTCGGCAGCGTTCTCGGATGCGACGCCGAGGCGCGGCAAACACTCCGTGTGCGCGGCATCGGGTGCGGCTACGCGAATCTCGATGTCACGCTCGGTGACACGATCTGGGACTTCGATGGCCAGGCCATCTTCAAGCGCGCCGTGCGCGGCATGTGCGATGCGTCCGAGCGCGTCATGCAGCGCTGCGGCGTCGCGGCGGCCGACGTCGATCTCGTCGTCCCGCACCAGGCCAACCTCCGCATCATCGACGCCGTCGCGAAATACGCCGGCATCCCGATGAACAAGGTGATGCTCACGGTCCACAAATACGGCAACATGAGCGCCGCGACCGTCCCCGTCGCTCTCGTTGACGCGCTGAGCGAAGGACGCGTCAAACCAGGCAGCTTGATTCTCATGCCGGGGTTCGGCGGCGGACTGACCTACGGCGCGCTGCTTGTTCGCTGGGGTTCTCGAGTCACTCCGCTCGGTATCTCAGACGCCGAGCTTCCGCCGTGCGATCGCACCGCGCTCGAGATGGTGAACGAGCTCCGCCGCCGTCAGGACCCGCACGGAAGATCGGCGGCCGGGCTGACCACGCCGACCTTCGCCGAAGACCGCACCCCCGCGACGGCCACCTAATTTCGAGTTCTGTAAATGGGGTCAGACCCCATTAAAAGTGAGCCTGGTCGCAGTGAAATGATTCGAGGCGCTAGTCGCTCTTGAGTGCGAGTAGCGGATCCACGCGCGCCGCGCGCCACGCCGGAAGCGCTGACGCCAATGCGGCCGCCACGCCGAGTGAGCCGGCAACGACGGCGAAGATGCCCGGCGACGTCGTCGAGATCCCGAACACCAGCGCGTTCAGCGATCTCGACGCGACGACCGCCGCCACGCTTCCGACGACGATGCCGCCCATCGCCATCCTCAGGCTGCCCCCGATCACCATCGCGACGAGATGTTGCTGCCGCGCGCCGAGCGCCGAGCGAATCCCCAGCTCCCTCGTCCGCTGCGCGACGCCGAACGACACGACGCCGTAAACGCCGATCATTCCCAGCACGAGACCGAGCAGCGCGAATCCGGACAGCAGCTGCGCGATCGTCCGACGGGTCGCGTTCGCCGTCGCGGTCAGGTCGCCCAATGCGCGGAGCTCGGCGATCGGCACCGTCGTGTCGAGTGAGCGCACCGCGGCGCGCACGTCGGCCGCGTGCACGAGCGGGTTGCCGCTCACGCGAAGGACGAAATGCATGAACGCGAGCCCCTGCTGCGCGTTCGGCCGGTAGACCTCGTCGGTTGCTGCCGCATCGGGAGACGAAAAGCGCACGTCGCCCACGACGCCGACGATCGTCGCCCAATCATTGCGCGTGCCATTCCCGACCTTGATGCGCTGGCCGATCGGATCCTCGCCTGGCCAAAGATGCTTGGCCATCGTCGCGTTGATCATAACGACGGGCGGGGCGAGTCGCGTGTCCGCGGCTGTGAACGCCCGGCCGCGTAGCACGGGAATGCGCATCGTCGCGAAGTAGTCGCCAACGACGGAGCGCCACGTCGCGTTGGGCTTCGTTCGGCCCGCCGCCGTTGGCCGTTGCTCGACGTCTACCGCGCCGCGCCAGTTGAAGCCCGTGAGCGGGAGATGCTGAATTGCGCCGACGCCCGAAACGCCGGGAAGCGCGGCCAGTCGGGACTGGAGCGCGTCGAAGTAGGCGCGCAAAGCCTCCGCGCCGCGCGCCTGCCCGCTCGACGGCTGAATGCGCATCGTCAGGACGCCCGCCACATCGTACCCGAGGTCGACACGCGACAATCGGCGCATCGATTCGGTCATCAGCGCCGCGCCGACGACCAGCGTCATCGCCACCGCGATCTCCACGACCACGAGCAGCTCGCGGGCTCGGCTCGCCGCGCGGCTGCCGCGAGCGCTCATCCCATCGCGCAGGCTCGGTCCGGTCGCGCGCGTTCCCAGGAGGATCGGTGCGATCGCGAATGACAGACCGGCGACGACGGTAACGGCGGCGCAGAAGGCGATGACGGACGCGTCGATCGTTGCCGTCGAGAGAAACGGCAATGTCGGTGGCAGAATCGCGACCAGCCCGCGCAGCGTGACCGCACCCCCGGCGACGCCGAGCGCGCCGCCGGCGGTGGCGAGCGTCAGGCTTTCGACGAGGACTTGTCGGCTCAATCGCCCCGCCGACGCGCCGAGTGCGCGCCGAACCGCGAACTCACGCGCCCGGCCCACGGCCTGCACGAGCTGAAGGTTGCCGACGTTCACCGCGGCGAGCGTCACCAACAAGACCACGGCGCCAAGCAGCACGAAGAGCGTCTGCCGTACGCCACCGACTATACTCTCGTGAAGATCGACGACGGTCGCTCCCGCTGCATAGTCGCTCGGGAAGTTGAACTGTTCCCGCATGCGCGGCGCCATCGACGCCAACTCCGCCGTCGCCCGCGCGAGCGTGGCGCCCGACGCGAGGCGTCCAACGGCAAGCGCGGTCGCGCCCGTATAAAACGGCGACGTCGCGTCGATTTGCAACGGAAGCCAGGCGTCGACATCGGGCTGGAACGATGCGAGCTCGCCGCCGACTACCGCGACGATGCGCGTCGGCTGGCCGTCCATGTCCACAATGCGTCCGACAATGCGCGGGTCCGATCCAAACTGCTCGCGCCAGAGCGCCGAGCTGATGACCGCCACATTCCAATTCCCCGGCTGCGACGCATTCGGCGCGAACGTCGATCCGAGGATTGGCCGAACGCCGAGCGTCTCGAAGTAATTCGCCGATACGCGGGCGCCGTTCAGCTGCCGCGGCTCTCCCGCGCCGGTCATCGCGATGCCCCATCCGGGGCTGAACGCGGCCACGGCGCTGAATGCCTTCGCTTCCCGCTGCATGAGCTCCAACTCGGCGTTCGAGATGGCACGGCCGGGCCAAATGGCGGCGAGACGGGAGGGGTCGCGGAAGGGCAGTGGCCGGAGAACGACATGTCGTACGACGCTGAAGATTGCCGCGTTCGCGCCGATGCCGAGGGCGATTGTAAGCAACGCCGTAACTGTCACGGCCGGCCGGCGCGCTGCCTGCCGCAGGGTAAAACGAAAGTCGTTCGCGAGCGATCGCAGCATCAACTCCTCCGGACGCGCATCGGGTGGGCGTACCCGAGAATAGACACTCGGGCCTCACCGAGGGTTGGGCAAACGCCGAAACGATGGCAAATGGATCTCTTGCCACGAGCCACGTTCCGATGCGTACTTGATTGGCCCGTGTCTGTGATCCCGACTTCCGCGCCCCAGACTACGCGGGTCCTAACCCGCGCCGACGTCGAGCAGGTGCTCGACCTTCCATCGTGCATCGACGCCGTGGAAGATGCCTTGCGCGCGGCCGCCCAGGACCGCGCCCGTTCGGCCATACTCGGCGTGCACGCGCGGGATGGAGGGCTCCACGCCAAGGCAGCCTACCTCGAGGAAAACAGCGATACCTCGTGGCTCGTCGCGAAGCTGAACTCGAATTTCCCGCAGAACCCGCGTCTCAACGCGCTGCCGACCATTCAGGGTGTGCTCGCGCTGTTCGACGGGCGCTGCGGCCGGCTCGTCGCGCTGATGGACTCGGGCGCGCTGACCGTGCTTCGCACCGCGGCGGCGACCGGTGTAGCCGCGCGGCTGCTGTCGAGTCCACGTGCGTCGTCCGTCACGATCATCGGCTGTGGCGCTCAGGCACTCGCTCAAGTTCGCGCCGTTGCTTGCGTACGGGAGATTCGACGGGTCATCAGCATCGACGCCGATCCATCCGCGGCTGAGAGCCTGGCGAGTCGCCTCCGCGGGGATCTCGGAATCGACGCGGCGGCGCGCGCCGGACAGCGCGGCGTTCCGCACGAAAGCGACATCATCATCACGTGCACCTCTTCGATCACGCCGATTCTCGGAACGCCGGAAGTGCGACCCGGAACCTTTGTCGCAGCGGTCGGCGCGGACAACGGGGAGAAATCCGAGATCGAACCGGACCTGATGCGTTCCGCCGACGTCGTCGTGGACAGTCTCGAGCAGGCTTCAGCCATTGGCGATCTCCACCACGCGATCGACGCCGGCGCAATGACCCGCGACGATGTGCGCGGCGAGCTCGGCGCCCTGCTCGCGTCATCATCGAGATCAGCGTACGATCCGCGGCGAGTCGTAATCTTCGACAGCACCGGAGTGGCCGTCGAGGATGTCGCGGCCGCGGTCCTCGCATTCCGCCGCGCCGGCGAGACGGGCATCGGGTCGTCGACGCAGCTATTCTGACCGCAGCGTCGTCGCCGGATCGATGCGCGCGGCGCGCATCGCCGGTAACGCAGCCGCGAGCACCGCCACGCCGGCCAACAACGCGACCACGCTGAGATATGTCGCCGCGTCGAGCCGCGACACACCGAACAAGAGCGCACTCACCGCGCGCGTGCCGGCGGCCGCGCCGGCGATCCCGAGCAATAGTCCGGCAAAGGTCAACGCCAGCCCGCGCCGAACGACGAGCGCGACGATGTCTCCTGGCGCCGCTCCCAGCGCCGCTCGCACGCCGATTTCACGGACGCGCTCCGTGACGCCGCCCGACAGCACGCCGTAGATGCCCGTTGCCGCCAGCAGGAGCGCCGCAAGCCCGAACGCCTCGAACAACACCAGCGCGAACCGCCGATCGGCGATCGACCGGTTGACCAGCGCATTCATCGTGGCCACGCGGACGATGGCTTGTTCACGATCGACTGACCAGATCGCGTTGCGAATCCGCGCGGTCATGAGCGTTGGATCGCCACGCCCGCGAACGATCACCGACATCGAGGCGTCCACCCAATGCCATTGCGTGGGTGTCACGTACACCGCGACCGGCGGGTTCATGTCGAGCGACGATTGGCGCACGTCGCCGACCAAGCCCACGACGGTAAACAGCTCTCCCTGCTTTGGGCCAAGACGGAATCGCTGGCCGAGCGGATTGTCGTCCGGGAACGCGACCCTGGCGAACGATTCGCTGACGACCGCGACGCGCGGCGCGCCGAACCCGTCGCGCGCGTCGAGGAACCGTCCCGTGCGCAGCGGGATGCGCATCGTCCTGAAGTACTCCGGGGACACCGAGTAACGCATGGCCGCGCCATCATTCTGTGCGTCGCGGTCGCGTTCCAGGTGGGCTCCATAGATGTCGAGCTCACCGCTCAACGGCACGAGCGACGTCAGCGCCGCGTCCTGAGCGCCCGGGACGGACCGCACCGCGTTGAGCACGTTCGCGTAATAGCGGGCCTTCGCGCTGTCGCTCTGATACTGAGCTCCGGTCAATTGCACCTGCATCGTGAGCAGACCGCGTCCGTCGAAGCCGACGGGCACGGCAAAGATGCGCTGAACGCTGCGCAGCAGCAGCCCCGCGCCGACGAGCAGCATCAGCGCGAGCGCTACCTCCGCGACGACGAGCATCGCCCTCGTGCGTTGATGGCCGCCGGTGGTCCGCCGGCTGGAGCCTTCCAGCCGCGAGCTCACGTCGCGCCGCAAGATGTTGAACGCCGGAATCGCTCCCACCACCACGCCGACGATCGTCGTCACGAGCGCGGCGAAGGCGAACGCCAACGCGTCCACGCGAATCGCGCTCAAGCGCGGCAGCTCCGGCGGACTCAGTGCGACGAGCGCGCGGACTCCCAGGCGGGCCACGATGAGCCCCAACACGCCGCCGATCGCGGCCAACAACAGGCTCTCCGTGAGAACTTGTCGCGTCAGCCGGCCGCGCCCCGCGCCGAGCGCCATGCGCATCGCGAATTCGCCCCTCCGCTGCGCACCGCGCGCGAGGAGCAAATTGGTCACGTTGACGCAGGCGATTATCAGCACGAGGCACACGGCGGCCAGGACGGCGAGCATCGCCGGTCTTATTGCGCGCGTGACGTCTGCCTGTAGTGATGACACCAAGAATGCGTTCGCCATCCGCGCCCACGGGACGCGCGCGAACTCGGGCGTCGGAGTCTGCGCGATGCGCTCCAGCTCCAGCATCAGGTCCTCGAACGTCATTCCCCGCCGCAGCCGCGCCACGATACGCAGGTGGTGTCCCCATTCTCTGTCGTCTGGAGTGAACGCCGAGGCGTACTGCAGCGGCGCCCAAATCTGAGCCAGCGGCGCAAGGACGTTCTCGAACGACGCCGGCATGACTCCGATCACGACATAATCCTGATCATCGAGCTTGATGTGTTGGCCGACGATGGTCGGATCGCCGGCGAATCGGCGTCGCCACAGTGCGTCGCCCAGGATCACCACTCTCGGGCCGCTCGGGCGATCGTCGTCCGCACGAAAGTCGCGGCCAATCGCCGGCGCGACTCCCAGTGTGTTGAAGAAGCCGGCGCCGATCCGCTGTCCGCTCAAGCGCTCCGGATCGAGCTTGCCGGCGAGCGTCGGTTGCCACGCTTTGAACGCGGCCGACCACTCGACGGACCGCATGCGCGCGGCAATCTCGCGATAGTTGCCGAACGCGACGTCCACCGACCTACCATCGTTCGACCGATCCGAGATTACCGCGAGGCGGTCGGGCGCGGGGTAGGGAAGGGCGCGAAAGAGCACAGGGTTCACCGCGCTGAAAATCGCCGTGCTCGCGCCGATGCCGAGGGCGAGTGTCGTCACCGCTACGACGGTGAAGCCGGGACTCCGCGCGAGTCGCCGCATTGCGTAGCGCAGATCTCCGATCGCGGTGAAGACGAAGTTCTCCCAGCCATACGACCGGACCTGCTCCCGAGCGACCGTCATGTTGCCGATCTCGAGCTGCGCGGCGCGACGAGCCTCCGCTTCGGGCACGCCTCGCGCGGTCAGTTCGGCGGCCGCCTGGTCCGCGTAGTGACGAAGCTCGTCGGAGAGATCGTCGTCGGCCGCGCGGCGATGCACGAGCACACGCGCGCCGCGGGTGAGATGACGCCAGAGCGACATGTCACGCCTCCGATTTCAGAAGGCGGGCTACTGCCGATGTACGTCGCGCCCAGTCTTCCGTCTCGACCTCGAGCTGCTTCCACCCCGCGCGCGTCAGCGTATAGAACTTGGCGTTCCGCGCGTTCTCTGTCTGGCGCCACTCGCTGTCGAGCCAACCTGCCCGCTCGAGTCGCTGCAACGCGGTGAGCAGAGAACCGGGATTCACCTTGAAGACGCCGCGCGAAACTTGCTCGATCCGTCGCGCGATCCCAAAGCCGTGCAGCGGCTGCAGGCTCAGCGTCTTGAGGATCAACATGTCCAACGTCCCTTGGATGACGTCGGTATTCTCTTGCTCCACGCGCCGCTCCGGATGTGCGTCCTCCGGAGGCTACGACTCTACATCTTGATTGTCAAGATGTGGTCATCAAGATCAAGGTGGCCCGACGCTCACGGAATGTCGGCCGAGCGACACGCCAATCGAGACGGCCCGACCGCGGGCGCCGATGTCACAATGGCGGGCTTGCGTCGCCGGTTCGGTGAAGCAGTTGCCGGGCGCGCGGCCGTCGGCGCCCTGAACGAACAACGATCCGCGAAAGTGGCCGCTGGCGAATGACAACCCGATGTTGCCGACCCAGGCCGGCGACGTCGACTGATCCCGCGAGCTCGAGCTGCGAATTCCGTATCCGGCCATCGCCTGCCACCCGATTCCGCGCTCCGGAGCAAATCCGAACTGCGTGTAGACGGAACCGCCCTCGATCGAGCCGGTCGCTCCCAAGCCGGCAGCGAGCGAGCCGGTCCAGGCCTGAGGAGCCTGCAGATAGAGATCCAACTGCGAGTAGAGAGGGAACAGCGGAACGACGACGCCAAGGTACGTAGAGGGTTTGTGCGGGTCGGTCGCGGCCCACCCCTGGCCGATGAACGGGCCGAGCACGCCGGTGCGCAAGCCAACGCCTTCATCGCCCTCGACGTGAGTGTCTCCACTCGTCGTCGCGGCGGTCAAACCGAAGACGACTCCATTCTCGACGCGCGGGCCATGAGTGATCGTCGGGAAGCAGGCCGTGACGAGAAGCACGCCGAGCGGCGCGATGCGGCGCGAAATCATTATGCTGTCGCGTCCCACGTTTCGATCATGCGTGCCGCTACCTCCTTGACGAGCTTCGCGGCGACGATCGCCGTCAACCCGTTCACGTCGCGATTCGGGTTCAGCTCAACGATGTCCGCGCCGACGATCGGGCCGTCCACCTGCTGCACGACGCTCAGCACGTCGCGGACCGTCAATCCTCCGGGCTCCGGATGTGATACACCGGGCGCGAAGCCGGGATCGATCCCATCGAGATCGATCGACAAGTACACCGGACCGCCGGCGCGAGGTCTATCCCCATGCGCCCAACGCCGCATGTCGATCACGTCTACCCCGAATCGGTTCGCCTGATCGCGTTGGTGGCCGGTGATCGTGCGAATCCCGATCTGGATCAGACGCGCCGCCGATCTTTCTTCGAGGATGCGAGCGAATTGGCAGGCGTGTGAGTACCGATCGCCCTCGAACTGGTCGTATAAATCCGGATGCGCATCGATTTGCACGATCGTGACGTTCTGAAAGCGAGACGCGATCCCGCGCACCGTCGAGTACGTGATCGAGTGATCGCCGCCGAGCGATAGCGGCCGGTCGCCGCGCTCGACGATCTCCCGAATGGCGCGCTCGATCAGTGCCCGCGCTTCAGCCGTCGGCGGCAGAGCGAGATCGCCTGCATCATCAATTACGTCTGTCGCCAGGACCTCGATCCCGGATTCGCTCCAACCATTCGCCGCTGGCGAATGAAGTGCTTCACGAATCTTCGGTGGCGCAAGGGCGGCGCCTCGGAGAAACGACGAGCTGGCGTCGTACCCCAAGCCGATCAGTGTAGGACGTCCGCGAGAGGAAGGCATTTCGCGGAAACTAGCCGCATCGCCCTCGCCGCCGGGGGCCGGGGGAAGGCTGCGGGCTCGTTACACTTTCGACATGCCAACACTCGCCACCATCGGCTACGAAGGCGCGACGATTCGTGAAGTCCTCGACACGCTCGAGGAGGCGAAGATCGACACCCTCGTCGACGTCCGCGCCGTCGCCATGTCCCGTCGTCCCGGTTTTGCCAAATCGGCGCTCTCGGCGCATCTGCGCGAGCGTGGGATCGAGTATCTGCACTTCAGAGCGCTCGGCACGCCGGCAGAGGGGCGTGCCGCCGCGCGGAGCGGCCGCACCGACGAGATGCACCGCATCTTTCGCGAACAGCTCGCGACCGACGCGGCGCAAGCCGAGCTAGCGCAACTCGTCGACCTGGTTCGCGGGCCCAAACACGTTTGCATCCTTTGCTTCGAGGCGGATCCAGCGAAGTGTCATCGCCGCATTGTCGCCGAAGCACTTCGCAAAAGAATCCGCGCCACCATCACCGACCTTCACCCGGCTGCCGAGGCCGAGTAGCCGAGTAGCCGAGTAGCCGAGTAGCCGAGTAGCCGAGTAGCCGAGTAGCCGAGCCGCCGAGCCGCCCTCACGGCTGCGGTTTTCGCACCACTGTCACGGTCAACGCGGACGGATACTCGGTCGAGTGATGGACGACGTTGTGCGCGACGACCGGTTTGGACTCGTCGTAGTTCTTCCCGCCCGTGTTCAGGTTACGATCGAACCGCGGGAAGTTGGAGCTCGAGACCTCGATGCGAAGGCGATGGCCCGGCGCAAACCAATTGCTCGTGTTGAGCGGCTGGAGCGTCACCTTGTAGACCTTGTCTTTCTCCATCCACACGAGCGGCTTGTCGTACCCATTGCGATACCGCATCCGCTGGATCGATTCGTCGAGGTTGTACGCGCGGCCATCGGGGTAGACGTCGAGGATCTTCACGCTGAAATCAGTGTCCTTGGCGTCCGAGGACACGTAGAGCGTCGGAACGATCGGCCCCGACAGCTCGGTGCCTTCCGTGAAAGGATCCGACGTGAACACCAGAATGTCCTGCCGCTGCTCCCTCTCGCGCTGGTCCATTGCGCCGGCGCCGACCGCGTTGCCCTGGCAGCACACGTTGCCACCGTGCGACATCACCGGATGCAGCGGATCGTACGTGAAGCGATCGGGTTTGTCGCTCGCCGGCGCGGTCTTCGTCAGAACGCCGTCGCCGGTCGCCGTGTTGGCGTTACCGCCGCTGCCGAGATAAAAGGTCATCGGCGCCGCGCCGGCGGGTGGCCACGTGTTCGACGTTTGCCACTTGTTGAGCCCCATCGTGTAGTAGCGAACCTTCGGCATCGTATCGAGCGCGGGGCTGTCGACGCCCTTCAGGAACTTGTCGAAGAACGCGTACATGATGTCCTGGTACGCGAGACGCGCGTCGCCCATGTCGCGCTCGCCGACGACCGTGTGCTCCGTCGCCCGCGTGTACGAGCAATGTCCCACCGGCGCGATGATCGCCCACTGCTGGTTCGCCGCGGCGCCCTTCGCCGTTCGTCGAACGATGTTGTACATCTCGAGGTTCGGGCCGACGGAGACGTCGTACCACGACATGAACCACAGCCCGGGGATGTTGATCCGCATGTTGTCGTGGAACAATCCGCCGCGATACCACGCCGGATCATTCGGAGCGCGCTTGATCATCGCGCCGCCCGTCGCCACCGGCATCGAATCGGCGAAGATGCCCTTTGGCCCGCCCACGTTCTTGATGATGTCCTGTTCGGGCAACGTCCAAAACGCCTTCGACCAATCGACGGGCGGGAGCCGCTGCGCCAGGTCGAACGACTTCGACACCCGAATCAGATCTGCCTGCGACGTCCCCTTGGGGATCATCGGTCGCACCTGATTCTGCTCGCCGTACAGCCAGTCGATGAACAACATCTGCACCGCGCCGCCGCGGTACCAGTTGCCCTGCTCGTAATACGGTCCGACTCGCCCAACCCCTGCGCCAAACCCTTGCACATTAAACGCGGCATATCCTGGATTGCCGAGCGCCGCCACGGCGCCTTGCCACTCCGCGGTCGACGAGCATCCCGTCGTACCGATTTTCCCGTTCGACCATGTGCGCGCGCGCAGATAGTTCAGCTCATCGTCGCCGTCGGTCAGCGGCGGGCCGAGGATGTCGTAATTCCCCTCGGAGAAGAAATGCCCGCGCTCCTGCATGTCGATGTACGCGTAGCCGCGCTTGATCGCGGTCAGCGCCGCCGTCATGTCGCGCGGAACGCCGTTCTGGACGTCCCAGTAGTTGAAGTTGTACGGCGTGCGAACCCAGATTCCCGGATACTTCTTTCCACCCTTCGGATAGTAGATGTCGGCCGCGATGCGGACGCCGTCGCGCATCGGTATCATGACTTTGCGATCGACCACGGCGAGCGACTCGAGCTCGTTCTCGAGCGCCCATCGGCGTGCCTTGATGCTGTCGGGAAGACCGCCAGAGCCCTGCGCGGCGAGCGGTCTCGCGGAGAAGGCTCCGATCAGTGTGACGATGGCTGGAATTGCGATTCCGCGGCGCATCGGGTGGCTCCACGAAGAGGAAAGAAAACGGCGACGGATAATCGAATAACTACCGATGTCCGTCGCCGTCAACGCCTATCCTTTCTTCTTTGAGTCCGCTTTCTTCACGCCGCCGTGTCCCGAGCATGCACCACGTCCCCCTTTGCTCGTCGTGCCGTCGGTGCACGTGACGTCTTTGGTCGCCAATTTCGCCGCCGTCTTGCTCTCGGTCTTCGCGCTCTTTTCGGCGGCTTTCGTCTCCGCCTTCGCCGGCTTTTCAGGAGCCTTCGTTACAGCCTTCGCGTTCTTCTCTGCCGCCTTCGTCTCGGTTTTGGCGGTCTTCTCAGCGGCCTTTGTGTTGGCCTTGCCGGCCTGCGTGGCCGCCGGCGCGCCCTTCGTCTTGACGCCGCCATGGTTCGAGCATGCGCCGCGTCCGGTGGCGTTCGAGGTCGTTCCGTCGTTACAGATCGTCTTCCCTTGCTGAGCCGTCGCGGGACGCGCGACGAGACCCAGGGCGAACAGCGACGCCGCGGCCAGAATCGTCCGTGTACGCATTCTCTCTCCGTGAGGGTTGGCTACATCGCCAATGACCCACCCTCGCGCCGGTCCGCCACATCGCGCTCCCACTCGGTCACCAACTCCGGTAAGTTCTCGCCGAGTCCGCCAGCGAGGCTTGAGCCATGTTGATCGGCGACATGAACTGGATGCAGGTCGAGGAATATCTCCGGCACGACGATCGCGCCGTGCTTCCTCTTGGCAGCACTGAACAGCACGGGTATCTCCGGCTCACCGTCGATTGTATCCTGCCCGAGCGTGTCGCGGCCGATGCGGCCGAACCACTCGGCGTACCCGTGTTCCCGGTGGTCGCGTACGGGGTGACCCCGTACTTCCGCGCGTATCCGGGTTCGATCTCGCTGCGCGTCGAGACGCACTTGAACGTCGTTCGCGATATCCTCGATAGTCTGGCGCACAGCGGCTTCCGGCGCATTCTCATCGTGAACGGCCATGGCGGCAACGCGGCGATTCAACAGTTCGTCCCCGAATGGGCGGCGGACCATGCGAACTGTCGCGTGCTGTTCCACAACTGGTGGAACGCGCCGCGAACCTGGGCGAAAGTCCAGGAGATCGATCCTGTCGCGTCGCATGCGTCGTGGATGGAGAATTTCCCGTGGACTCGTCTTCCCAACGTCGCGCTTCCGTCGACACAGCGACCCATGGTCGACCTCGCCCGCGTTCGCGCCCTCGACCCCGAGGCGTTGCGTTCATATCTCGGTGACGGCAACTACGGCGGTCGGTACCAGCGGCCCGATGCCGAGATGCTGGCACTGTGGGAGGTCGCGGTCGACGAAACGCGCTCTTTGCTCACTGGGGCCTGGGGGGAAGCAACCAACCAGCCGAGCCGCCGAGCCGCCGAGCCGCCGAGTCGCCGAGTCGCCGAGTGAACCTCGACTTCACCGACCGCGTTGCGATCGTCACCGGCGCGGCGCACGGATTCGGACGTGCGATCGCTGTCGCCTTCGCCGAACGAGGCGCGAACGTGTGGGCGTGTGACGTTCTCGAAGACGAGCTCCGTGAGACGCGTACACTCTGCGTCGCTGCCGGCGGACGATGCGAAGTCGCTGTCGTCGACGTCGGCGACAAGAGCGCGGTGGATGGATTTGTCGGCAAGATTGCCGCCGCCGGCCGCATCGACATTCTGGTGAACAACGCGGGTGGCGTGCTCGGTCAGGTCGGCCGGCCGCTCGAGCAGATCTCACCGCGCGACTGGCAGTCACTCTTCGACGTGAACGTCTCCGGAGCCTTTTTCATGTCGCAGGCCGTCGCGCCTTCGATGAAGACCGCGCGCTACGGACGCATCGTCAACATCTCGAGCGGAGCGGGCCTCGGCATCAGCTTGACCGGCATCCAGGCCTACGCCTCCGCGAAAGCCGCGCAGATCGGACTCACGCGGCAACTCGCGCACGAGCTCGGGCCGTGGGGCATCACCGTCAACAACATTGCGCCGGGTTTCGTTCGCTCGAACGCGGCGACGGAACGACAATGGGAGTCGTATGGCGAAGAAGGGCAGCGCGAGCTCGTCGACCGAATCGCGCTGAAACGACTGGGTACGCCGGAGGATATCGCTCACGGCGTTCTCTTCTTCGCCTCCGACTACGCCGCCTGGATCACGGGCCAGGTGTTATCGATCGACGGTGGGAAATGATGGAGGCCCGTTAGCGAAACAAGTCGAGCGAACGCCGAATCACCTGCCACACACCCCACCCAAGCGGAACGCCGACGAGCGCCCACGCGGCCACGAGCCGAGCGAAGAAGCCGGCGGAGCGCTGCGGTCTGTCCAGTTCGATCATTGTCGCTCCTCCATCACGCTGTCGCGCTGACTGAAGCCGGCTGCTCCATCGTCACGTGGCGCTCGTGGACCGGGCGGACGAACAGGTTGCAGAAGAACCCGACGACGAGCAGCCCCGCCATGATGTACATCGTCGTCGTGTACGCGTCGGCTTTCGCGACGCCATGTGCGATCTCGTATTCGCGGATGTAGTTCACCAGCACCGGTCCGAGCACGCCCGCCGTCGACCATGCCGTCAACAGTCGCCCGTGAATCGCCCCAACCTGAATCGTGCCGAACATGTCGCGCAGGTACGCCGGGATCGTCGCGAAGCCGCCGCCGTACATGCTGAGAATCACGACATACCCGGCGACGAAGAGCACGACGTTGCCCATATGCCCCGTGCGAGGCACCAGCGCGTACAGTACCGCGCCGAGAAGAAAGAAAGTCGCGTAGACTGCTTTTCGTCCGATGAAGTCGGACAACGACGACCAAAAGAAGCGTCCGCCCATGTTGGCGAGACTCAGAAGTCCGACGAACCCCGCCGCCGCGCCGGCCGAGATGGCGCCCGGGAACATCTCCTGGATCATCGGCGAAGCCTGGCCGAGGACGCCGATGCCCGCCGTCACGTTGAGGCACAGCACCGCCCAGAGCAACCAGAACTGCGGCGTCTGAATCGCGCGATCGGCGGTGACGTTGCCGGTCATGACGAACGGTCTCCGCTGCTCCGCGCGAGCCGACAGACGCGGACGCCAACCGGGGCGCGGCACCCGCACGGTGAACACGCCGAACATCATGAACGCGAAGTACAGCGCGCCCATCACGACGAACGTTGGCGCGACGCCGGTCGATGCCGGCGTACGGAAGCGCGCCATCAGCATTGTCGAGAGCGGCGACGCGATCATCGCGCCGCCTCCGAATCCCATGATCGCCATCCCCGTCGCCATCCCGGGGCGATCGGGGAACCAGCGAATGAGCGTCGTCACGGGCGAGATGTAGCCGATGCCGAGACCTATGCCGCCCAACACGCCATAGCCCAAGAGCAGCAACCAGAATTGATGTGTCGCGATGCCGATCGCGGCGACTTCGAAGCCGCCCCCGAAACAGACCGCCGAAACGAACATTGCCTTGCGAGGTCCGACGCGCTCGAGCCACGGACCGAACAGCGCCGCTGATAAGCCGAGGAAAACGATCGCGACGCTGAACACCCACCCGATGGTGCTCAGTTTCCAGTCGCCCGGTGCCGATCGCGTGATCCCGACGGACTGAGAGAGCGGCAGGTTGAACACGCTGAACGCGTACGCTTGGCCGATCGAGAGGTGTATGGCCAGCGCCGCCGGCGGCACGAGCCAACGCGAATAGTCCTCTGATGCCAGCGAGTGATTCCGGTCGAGAAAAGCGAGAAGGGGCATAAGTCCCTGATTTTGCCTATTCCCGGGACTGTTGGCGAGGCCCGTGTCAGCGTTTCCCCGTCGGAAAGTGGGACGTTGCCCGATGCCGGGTCCCTCCGACCCGAACGATCTTCGACGTGTAGCGTTCTGCCCGACACGGAGAAAAGATGACGACCGACGTAATTCGCGTTCTGCTGGCCGACGATCACCGCGTGGTGCGTGCCGGCTTGCGTGCGGTACTGGGAACGGCCCGCGACATCAGCGTCGTCGGCGAGGCCAGCAATGGCAAAGAAGCAGTCGCAATGGCGGCCGAGCTCCGACCCGACGTCATCGTCATGGACCTGGCAATGCCCGAGCTTGACGGAATTGCCGCGACCAAAGAGATCATCGCCGCCAATCGGGATATCAAGGTCCTGGTCCTGTCGATGCACGCCGAGCAGGAGCATCTGGTCCCCGTCATGGAGGCCGGTGCGTCCGGTTACGTCCTGAAGACCGAGGCGGACCGCGAGCTCGTCAACGCCATCCGCGCGGTCGCTCACGGCGACGTCTACCTGCGTCCCTCGGCGTCACGAGTGCTTGCCCGAAGACTCGTCACCAAAGAAACCGAGCATTCGGACCACGATCGATATGCCCGACTCACCGACCGGGAGCGCGCCGTTCTCCGCCTCGTCGGTCAAGGCTTCTCGGCTCCGGAGATCGGCGATCGCCTGTTCATCAGTCCGAAAACCGTCGACACGTACAAGCAACGCATCCACGAGAAGCTCGGGCTCGCGCACCGATCCCAGTACGTACAGTTCGCATTCCGACTCGGCCTTCTCGCGACGGAATAGCGAAGCCCGCTGAACGTTCCCGCATCGCGGGCCGGATATAGCGGGGCGGGGGACGTCGGTGGTTCCCGTCGTGTCCGTGTTGTGCCAGCGTGTGCGCGCGGCAGTTCCCCCTGTACTAGTCAGTCCTGCGACCAGCCCCTGAGTCGGCCCTCTCGGATGTCAGTGTCGGAGAAAACCGCACAAAAAATCCAGCATTAGCCGACCGAGATCCATCGGTTCCCGAAGCAATTTCCATCGCGAACCGATTGATTCGCGAAACCGAAAGAACTTCTGGAGACCCAACCGATGCGCACCCGCAACCTGATTACCTCCGCCGCTGGACTCTCCGCGCTCGTCGCGGTCGGTATTACGACCACAGCGGTGCGTCGCGGTGAGCGCGTGCAGCACGTCGATTTCGACAAGACCATCACCGCCTCGCAGCCGGCGTTCGACGCTCGGCTTGCCCCACTGTCCGATGCGGGCATTAAAGAGTTCCGAATCCCGATCAAGGACGCAACGATCGAGATCGCCAAGGGCGTGACGTATCAGGGCTGGACCTTTGGCGGCACCGTTCCGGGACCGGCGATTCGAGTGCGTGTCGGCGACCAGGTCCGGATCACCGTGGTGAACGAATCGCCGATGCCGCACTCGATCGATTTTCACGCCGCGAGAGTTCCGGCGAACGTTGCCTATCGTATGATCATGCCGAAAGACTCGGTGCACTTCGACTTCACGGCTCGCGACGCCGGCGCGTTCATGGTCCACTGCGGCACGCCGCCGGTGACGATGCACCTCATGCAAGGCATGTATCTGCCGATCATCGTCGATCCGCGCGACGGTTGGGGCACGAAGGCCGACAAGGAATTCGTCCTCGTTCAGTCCGAGTTCTACGCCAAGGCCGGCGACACGACCGCCGGCGCGATGCACATGATGCAACCCGATTGGGAAGCGGAGACGGCGAAGGCGGCGACGTACGTCGCGTTCAACGGCCGCGCGGGCCAGTACAAGGACAATCCGCTTCGCGTTGATGTCGGCGACCGCGTGCGCTTCTTCGTCGTGAACGCCGGCCCGAATTTCAACAGCGACTTCCACGTCGTTGGCGCGGTGTTCGATCGTGTCTACCCGGACGGCAACCCCAAGCACGTTCTCGAGGGTGTCCAGACGTATGGCATCCCCGCCGGTGGCGGTGCGGTTTTCGAGACGGTGTTCGACAAGGAAGCGAGCGGCGAAGGACTCTATCCGTTCGTGACGCATAGCTTCGCGGACGCCGAGAAGGGCGCGGTGGGGATCATCCAGGTCGGCGTCCCCAAGCAGTACGCGCGGATGAGCCACTAGCGATGTCGGTGTCGACAGGGCCGTCGCGTGACGAAGACCTCGAGGCGTCGGCTGGCGGCTCGGGGTCATCGCCTGAGGGTTCAGCGACGATCGCGATGGACGCGCTGCGTCGCATTGTACGCTCGCTGCGGTTTGCCGATGCCGTAAGCGAAGCGGTCCTCGGCGTGACCGCCGCGCAGTTATTCGTGCTCCGCGAGTTGGCGAAGAGCGAGCCGCTCACGATTGGTGAGCTGGCGGTGCGCACGGCCACGGCGCAGAGCACGGTATCGGAGGTCGCCGCTCGGCTTGCGTCGAAAGAGCTGATCGTCCGACAGCGCTCGGCGGTCGATCGGAGGCGCATCGACGTGTGCTTATCCGAAGCCGGGCGGGCGCTGCTGCGACGCGCCGACGAGACGGTTCAGGAGAAGCTGCTCGCGAGCTTTGCCCGCCTGCCGGCCTCTCGCCAGGCCGTGACGGCGGATGGTCTCCGGGCGTGGGTTCGCGCGGCCGGCCTCGCCGACGTCGAGCCGACCATGTTCTTCGAGCTTTGAGCCGCGGTCGCCGGCTACCGTTTTCTTTTCACCGGCGGCCTTCGAACCTCGCGGTCATCGTCGTCGATGTCGACGCTGAGCGGGAAGAACAGCGCCGACCGCACGCCGGGGAACTTCACGTCGTAGCCGCGCGCGTCATGCCAGAGGATGCGATTGAGCGCGTCGCTCGGCGCCGCATCCGGCTCGTCGAAGCGCATGCGCGATGACGCGACCGCCGCGGCGCGTCGTTCCTTCACGAACGCGCCACGTATCGACGCCGGACTGGGATTTGTCTCGGCGAGCGACTGAGTCGGAACCAGTGCCGTATACGGCGTGAAGTCCGGTGTTTCGTTGTGCCCGATAAAGCTGGCGCGCATGTCGGTCGCAACGAGGTCGAACAGCGACAACGCCGGCAAGCCGAGCATGAGCTCTATCGTTTTCACCATACTGGCCTGCGTGTAGACGGTCGAATCGACGACGCCACGCCGCGCGTAGGGCGAGATGGCCAGCGCCACCGTCCGATGGCCATCGATATGATCGACGCCGTTCTGCGCGTCGTCCTCGACGACGAGAATTGCCATCTTCTTCCAGAAGCTCGACGCGCTCAATCCCGCGACGATGCGGCCCAACGCGAGATCGTTGTCGGCCACGCACGCCTTCGGCACGCACCATCCGGGCGACGTCCCCACCGTATGGTCGCTCGGCAAAATGATCATCACGAGGTGCGGCATCTGCTTCGCGCGTTCCCAGTCGGCAAGATGCGCGAGAATGACGTCGCCTTTGACGACGTCCGGCACTTCCTGCGTCCAGCCCGGGTACTCGCGGACGAGCACTCGGTCCAGCGACGGGATTCCCGAACGGGTGCGATAGCGTTGGCGTAAGAGATCTCGAAAGACCGCCGGCCCCTTACCGGAGTCGGCCGTCCACCGCGCGAGCAGATCAGCGCGAACGCGGGCGATGGAATCCGAAGCCGCGGGAGCGTACTCGCCGAACACGGCGACGCGTTTGCCTTTGGCCTGGGCCGTCTCCCACAGGAACCCGCCCGGCGAGTAGGCGAGTGGGTCGTTTCCTTCGGACGGATAGGTGCGGCCGGAATAGAGCGGCCACATCGGATACTCCGTCTCGTTTGCCTGCGTGACCCACTGGTGTCCATCCGCCGAGTTGCCGCCCGACGCGAAGAAGTGGTCGAGTGTCACGTAGCGCTCGGCGAGCGCATGCGCGTTCGGTGTGACATTGCGTCCGTACATCACGAGGGAGCTGTCTCGCGCGCCGCGACTGAGATCGCCCAAGACCTGATCGTACGTCCGGTTCTCGCGAATGATGAATACCACGTTCTCGATCGGCGACGGCTCGCCGGGACGTTCGGGCACGGGACGCGAGGGAGCGTCGGCTCGCGGACGAGCCCTCGCCAGCGCGCCGTCCCGAGTGTTGACGGTCAGCCGATTGTTCGCCGCGACGGCGGCGGTATACGCGGCAAACCCCGTCGAATCGGGCAGGTCGATCACGTGAACGGTTCCGCGTTGCGCGAACACGTATCGTCCGCGCAGCGCGCCGCCGGCGCTCCCCTCGCCGGAGCCGACACCGAACAATGTGCCCACCGCGATGCGTTTGCCGTCGGCGCTCACGTCGATCGAAGAGGGATACCACGCAGTCGGCACGAGCCCGAGCAACGATGCCTTCGCGCTCTCGGGTGTGACGGCATAGACAGCGACCGCGTTCGCACCGCCGAGGGCGACGTACAACCGGTCGCCTGTACGTGAGAGGGCGATCGCGGTGGGCGCGAAGCCGGCCGTGCGCTCGCGGAAGGGCGACACGCGAATCGTCGAGAGAACCCGGGCGATGCGCGTGTCGATCACCGTCACGGCGTCGTCGACGCCGCTCGTCACGTACAGCCGGCCGTGTGTCTCGTCCCAGGCCAATGCATTCGCGTGGCGCCCTACGGGAATCGTGGCGGTGATCCGGCCCGTCGCGACATCGACTTGAACGACGCTGCCGGTCATCGCCACGCCTCGCGCGTCGACGCGTACGCGTTCAGCGCGGCGGAGGCAGCATTGTAGAACGGCTCGTTCCGCCGCGGTCGGTTGCCCTCCGCCGAAGTTGGCAATCCATGCGACGGTGCCGTCGTGCGACAAGGCGGCACTCAACGGAAGCACGCCGAGTTTGATCCAGCGGAGCAAGGAACCACGGTCGGCGTCGATGACAAGGGCTGCGTCGTTCGCGGGCAGCAAGACGAGTCCGAAGCGCCGGCCGTCGCTCGCGGCATCACGAGCGACGATGGGCGAAGCGGTCAGGTAGTCGCCCGGTAGCGCCATACTCTGCGTGGCGTGGGCGGAATCCCCGGTGGCGTCAGGCGCGATGGCGAGAAGACCTGCTCGTTCTCCTCGAACGAGTGTCGCGCGTGCCGGCGCTCCCGAGAGCGGCGCGATCGTCGTGTCTTCGTTGATCGGCCCGATCGTCGCGACGAAAGCGCGACCATTTTTTGGATCGATTGCCACACCGCCAACGCCGGCGCGCCCGCGAAAACCGACGCGCGCCAACACGCGGCCCGCGGACCAATCCAACCGATAGGCGGCGCCCGCCGCGACGACCCAGAGTTCGTTACCGCTGCCGAACCGTACGCCGCCGACGCGTCCGGGAACCACCATTTGGAGACCGGCGGGCGTGATGCGTTGCCCGGTGGCGACGACGCCGGGATCATCGACGTCGCGTGCCGGCAACGGCGCAGACGCGCGGCCTGCCTGGGCAAGTCCGCCTCGCGCCGCGCCAAGGCTCATCGTCGTCGCCCCGACGACAACCAACCATCGGGCGTTGCTCCGGACGCTATTGAATCTCATAATGCGGTTCATGTCTCGGGTTCGCGTACTGCTTTCGGCCGCCGCGGCCGTCGTCATCGCCTCCACGTGCGGCCCTTTCCATCGATCGGATCACTCGCCGGCAGGCCGGTCGATTCGCGTCGTGACGTACAACATTCACGCGGGCCACGGTGACTTGGCGCGGACGGCCGATGCCATTCGAGCATTGTCGCCGGATATGGTCGCGCTACAGGAGGTCGATGTCCACTGGAGCGAACGGAGCGGGTTCATGGATCAAGTCGCCGCGTTGGCCTCGGCGCTTGGTATGGAAGCGCGCTTCGCGCCGATCTACAGCCTTCCCAACCGTGATAATAGCGCCGTCCCGCGGGAGTTCGGCGTCGCCTTCCTGAGCCGACACCGCATCGTTACCTGGCGGAACGATACGTTGACGCGCCTGTCGACACAGGACTCGAACGCCGTGCCCGGACGGGCTCCCGGGTTGCTCGAAGCGCTCGTCGACGTCGACGGCTCGCGCGTTCGCGTGCTCAACACCCACCTCGATTATCGCGCCGATCCCAGCGTGCGGCGAACACAGGCGGGCGAAATGGCCGCGGAGATCGCCCGAGTCGGCGAGCCACTGATCGTTTTCGGTGACCTCAACGCGACTCCGGATGCGCCCGAGCTTGCGCCGCTGTTCGCGCGCCTGCGCGACGCGTGGCCGCGCGATTCGGGCCCAGGCTACACCTATCCCGCCGACCAGCCTGCGAAGCGCATCGACTACGTCCTCGTCTCACCCCATTTCAACACCGTGTCCGCTCGCGTGCCGGTCAGCGCCGCATCGGATCACCGGCCCGTCGTCGTCGACCTGATCTTGCGCCGCGACTGAGTTGATACCTTGACATTCGACAACAAGGTTCACACCTTGTTGTCGAACGTCGAGGTATCAATGGCTGACAAAACGGATCTCCTGCAGGGCACACTCGACCTCCTCATCCTCCGAACGCTGCGGCTTGGGCCGCTGCACGGCTGGGGAATCTCCAAGCGCGTCCGCTCGCTCTCCGATGACGTCTTGCAGATCAACCAGGGGTCGCTCTATCCCGCCCTCTATCGACTCGAAGACCGTGGGTTGATCGACGCCGAATGGGGCATCTCGCCCGAAGGGCGCAAGGCGAAGTTCTATCGTCTCACGGACAAGGGCCGAGCACAGCTCGCCGAAGAGCGCGCCTCGTGGCGCGCCTTCGCCGGCGCGGTGGAAGCGGTCCTCAAGGGGACCTGATCATGATGCGATTCTTCCGACGCTCGCGTGATGAGGAAATGCGCGAGGAGATGGGCTTTCACGTCGACATGGAAGCGGCGGATCTCGAGAAGTCGGGGATGCCCGCCGAGGAGGCGAGGCGCCGCGCGCTCGCCACGTTCGGCGGCGTTCGTCGTTATCACGAGGAGGGTCACGAGGCGCGCGGCGGCGCCTGGATCGAAGACGCCATGCGCGACACGCGATATGCGCTGCGTTCTCTGGCAAGGACGCCCGGCTACACCGCCGTCGTAGTACTCACCCTGGCGCTAGGTATCGCGGCGGTCACATCGATATTCTCCGTCGCCAATGGCGTCCTGTTCACAGACCTCCGCTATCGTGATCCGTCGCGGCTCATGGTGCTCTGGGACGGTCTCGATTGGATGGGCGTACCGGAAGCGTGGGTCACAGGCCCGGAGGTCGTCCGCCTTCGCCGCGAGACGACGCGGTTCGAGGGATTCGCCGCCATTCGCTCGGGCAGCGTGACGCTCGGAGGAGAGAACGGATTCGATCCGCAGCGGGTCGCGCAGTCCGCGGTGTCGGCGAATTTCTTCCAGGTTCTCGGCGTTGGTCCCGCGCTCGGCCGCGCGTTCGCGCGCGGAGAGGACGCTCCAAACGCGGCGCGACTCGCCCTCGTCAGCCATCGTCTCTGGACGCAACGCTTCGGCGGTGAAGCGTCGCTTCTCGGAAAAACGATCATGATCGATGGAAAGCCGGCAACCGTGGTCGGCATCCTTCCCCCGAGCTTCCGCTTCACGCCGTTGACCAGTCTCGCCTCCGCGTCGGCGGACGCCGACGTCTACACGCTGCTCCCCGACACACTCGACCGCCTGCCAATCACCAACCACAGCATCGGCGTGCTCGCTCGTGTCCGCGAAAACGTATCGGTGGCGTCGGCACGCTCCGAGCTCGCGGCACTTTCCCAACGTGTCGACAAGGAGGGCTACGGAACACGCGGCTTCAAATTCGTACCGATCGTGCTCCGCGAGCGCATGGTGCGCGAGGTCAGGCCCGCGCTGTTGGTACTGCTGACGGCGGTCGGGCTACTCATGTTGATCATGTGCGCGAATCTGGCCGTGCTCGCTCTCGTGCGCGCCGCGCGACGCGAGCATGAGCTGACGGTGCGGCGCGCGATTGGCGCCAGCCCGGGCCGCGTCGCGCGTCAAATCCTCACCGAGACGCTGTTGCTCTCATTGGCCGGCGCGGTGGTCGGCGCGTTTGTCGGTGTGTGGGCGCTGCGAGCGCTGCTCGCGATCGCTCCGCCGGGCTTGCCGCGGCGCGACGAAATCGGAATCGACCTGCGGGTTGTCGCCCTCACGGTCACGTTGGCGCTCGTCGTCGGCATTCTCATGGGCATCGCGCCGACGCTCCGCTCCGCTCGACTGGATCTGGCGGCGGTCCTCCGCGAGAGGTCGGTCGCTCGCGCGGGCGGCCGCGCACGACGTGTGCTCGTGTTTGCGCAGGTCGCTTTGTCGACCGTGCTCTTGGCCGGTACGGGGCTCCTTCTCGGCAGCTTTGTGCGACTGACTCGTGTCGATGCCGGTTTCGATCCGACCGGCGTACTGACCTTGGAAGTGATGGCCAGCCGCGCCGTTTACACGACTGGTTTGCCGGTTGTCGACGCATTCTCCCACGCCCTCGATGCATTGCGCGCCATTCCGGGGGTGACCGCGGTTGGCGCGTCCGAGGCACCGCCGCTCTCGGCGGGACCGGACCAAAGCGGTGTGCGCTTTCCCACGTCGTCCACGAACACCGGCGACCGGGAACATGACACGGTGCTGGGCGACGTTGGTGCCGTCACGCCGGGATATCTCCGTGCCGCCGGGATCGCGCTCCTTAGCGGTCAAGACTTCACAGTCACGGCACGTGACTCTGTGTCATCGAAAACCGCGATGATCGACGACGTCCTCGCCTCGCGCTACTTCCCGAAGGGCAATGCGGTCGGTCAGCCGGTGCTGATCGACGGCGACACACTGCGAGTCGTTGGTGTGGTCCGGCACGTCCGCATGTACAATCTCCAGGACGAGGGCCGCGGCCAGGTTTGGGTGACGCACCTTTACGCTGCCTTCCGGTTGATGACGGTCGTGATTCGTACCTCCGGCGATCCGATGAAATTCGTCGATGCCGCGCGCCGGGTGATTCGCACGACAGAACCAAGTATGACCATTTCAGCCGCGGCGCCACTGAGCAACGCGATTCGAAATGCGCTGGCCGAACGTCGGCTGGTATTGACGCTCGTCGGAGCGTTCGCTGTTTCGGCTCTCCTGCTCGCGGCGTTGGGCGTTTACGGCGTCACGGCGAGCGCGGTGACTCAGCGGACGCACGAGCTTGGAATTCGGATGGCGCTCGGCGCCGACCGGGCGTCGCTTGTCGCGAGCGTGCTCGCCGAGCCGGCGCGGCTTGTGGTGTCGGGCCTCATTGTCGGCTTGGGCGGAGCGTTTCTCGCGGCACGCGCCGCGCGCGGCCTGCTCTATGGCGTCAGTGCGGGCGATCCGTCCACGATCGTCGGCGCATGCGTCGTGCTGCTCGCGATCGCGATTCTCGCCAGCGTGGTACCGGCGCGCCGCGCCACCCGTGTCGATCCGATGACCGCGCTGCGCTCCGACTGACAAGCGACAGGCGCGCCCGGCGGCTGTATCATTCGCCGCCATGGAGATCACCTTCCTCGGCGCGGCGCAAGAAGTGACCGGCTCGTGCCATCTCGTGCGAGTCGGTGGCAAGTCCGTTGTCCTCGACTTCGGAATGTTTCAGGGACATCGCGCCGAAACGCAGGAGAAGAACCAGGCGCTTCCATTCACGCCGGACCAGGCCGACGCGGTCATTCTGTCGCACGCGCACATCGATCATTCGGGCCGCCTCCCGATGCTCGCTCGTTACGGCTTCGATCGTCCGGTCTACGCCACGCCGGCGACCCGCGATCTCTGCGCGATCATGCTCGTCGATTCCGCGCATATCCAAGAGAAGGACGCCGAGTTTCTCGCGCGCCGTCATCGATCGTTCGTTCAGCCGCTTTACGGGCAGGCCGACGTCGCGCGTTTGATGCGTCGGATGACCAGCATTCCCTACAACACGCCCTTCGACCCGGCGCCCGGAATTCGCGCCACCTTCGTCGAGGCCGGGCATATCCTCGGCTCGGCGTCAGTCGTACTGGAGTGCACCGAGGGAACCGTCTCGCGACGCCTCGTGTTTTCCGGCGACATCGGGCGCTGGGGGCTTCCGATCATTCGCGATCCGGATCCGCCGCACGGCGCGGACGTCGTGATCATGGAATCCACTTACGGGAACCGCGACCATCAATCGGTCGCCGAGATGCCGAATGAGTTGGCTCGCATCATTCGTGAGACGGCGGCGAAAGGAGGCCGCGTTCTGATTCCCGCCTTCGCCGTCGGGCGCACGCAGGAGCTTCTGTACGACCTCCACCGGTTGTCGCGCGCCAACGCCATTCCTCCGATCCCCATCGTCGTCGACAGCCCGCTGGCGATCGCGGCAACGTCGATATTCGCCACCAACCCGGATGAGTACGACCGGAGCGAAGAGCTGATTGGCGAGGTGAACGATCTGTTCGACTTTCAGCAGCTGGAATTATCGCGGGACGCCGCCGACTCGAAAGCACTCAATACGCGCATCGGGCCGATGGTTATCATCGCGGCGTCTGGTATGGCGGAGTCAGGACGAATTTTGCATCATCTGGCGCACGGCGCTCCGGATCCTCGCAACACGATCCTGATCGTCGGGTTCCAGGCAGAGCACACGCTCGGTCGCCGTATCGTCGAGCGACGCCCAATGCTGAAGATCTTCGGCGACGAGGTTCCGCTCCGCGCTCGCGTCGAAGTGCTCAACGGGTACAGTGCGCACGCCGATCGGGGCGAGCTCGTTCGCTGGCTGTCCGCTGTCCGCGGACCGAACAAGCCCACGTTGCCTGTTTACCTCGTTCATGGTGAACCGGATGCGCAGAATGCTTTGCGCGATCGACTGGTGCAGGACGGCTACGGGGTCACGATCCCCAGCCGCAATTCGACGTATCCGTTCTAAAGTCGGAATGCGGCGGCCTCGGCGGCATAAGCCCTGCGGTTAAAGGCCTGATCGCCCAGCCGCCCCTCGACTATTGGAGACGTGTGACGATGCATTTGACCCCGGTCACGTCCACGACTGACGCTGACGTTGCGCTTCCGCCGCCGTCGGCCAGCGCGGGAGGGGCGACCGCGACGAGCTTCGAGCGCCGCCGGTTGGCCGGCTCACCCGCCGAACAGGCTCTGGTTTTGTACCGCGCCATCTTCGTCAACGCGACCGAAGCGATCTCCATCATCGATACACGGGGACAGTACCTCGAGCAGAACGCGGCGCACCAAGCGCTCCTCGGCTACTCGGACGAGGAACTACGCGGCCAGACGCCCGCGATTCACTTTGGCGAAGCCGAATTCGCGAGCATCGTGGCGGAGCTCGCTCAAACGGGCGTTTGCCATCGGGAATGCGTGGGCCGGGCGAAAACTGGTCGCGCAATCACCGTCGAGCTTTCCGCTTTCGCGGTTCCCGACGCGGACGGCGCACCGGTGTGCTATGTCGGCGTCAATCGTGACATCACCGGCGAGAAGCATGGCGCCGAGGAGCTCCGACAGAAGTTCGACGAGCTCCAGGCGATCTATCGGATGTCCAACGTGGTGAGCCGCGCCGGCGCCCTCGAGGAGATTTACGAGGTCGCGCTGGACGAGCTGGAACGAACGGTCCATGCCGATCGTTCCTCTGTGCTCTTGTACGACGACGCGCGCGTCATGCGCTTCAGGGCCTGGCGCAAACTATCCGACGCGTATCGCCGCGCCGTCGAAGGCCATTCTCCGTGGTCGCCCGACGACCCGAATCCACAGCCGGTGCTCGTTAGCGATGTCGGCAAGGATCCGCACCTCGCCGAGCTGATGCCTGTGCTCGAGCGCGAAGGAATCGGCTCTGTCGGGTTCATCCCGCTCGTGTCCGGCGGTCGTCTGCTCGGCAAGTTCATGATCTACTTCAACCGGCCCCATACCGTGTCGGAGCCGGAGCTTCAAATCGCGCAAACGATCGCGAGCCACATCGCGTTCGCCATCGAGCGCAAGAGTGCCGACTCGGCGCTGCACGAAAGCTGGCAGGCCCACCGGTTGTTGGCGGAAGCCGGCGCGCTGCTCAACTCGTCGCTCGACGTGAAGGACACGCTGGCGAGCATCACCCGGCTTGCCGTGCCGGCCATCGCCGACTGGTGCTTCGTCGATCTCTCGGACGAGAAGGGCGGCTTCACTCGGATCGCGGTGGCAAGCGGTGACGGAAGCGACTCGCTCGCCGGGAAGTTCCTCGGCAACCAGCGTCCGGTCGATCCGCGCCGAGCCGCGCGCGTTGCACTCAGCGGACGAGCGGAGCTCAACGATGCGGTGGATGAAAAGTTTTGGCGCTCTATCGGGGAGAGCGACGAGCAGGTCCAGCTGTTGCGTGCGACGAAGATCACCTCGTACATCAGTGTGCCGCTGATGGCTCGCGAGCGGACGCTCGGCGTTATCACCTTCGCCACCTCGACCTCCGGCCGACGGTACTCGACCAAGGATGTCTGGCTGGCCGAAGAGCTGGCCCGACGAGCCGCCCTCGCCGTGGACAACGCGCGACTGTACCGCGAAGCCCAGGAGGCCAATCGCGCGAAGAGCCAGTTCCTCGCGACCATGAGCCACGAGCTGCGAACGCCGCTCAATGCGATCGGGGGGTACGCCGAGCTGCTCCAGATGGGCTTACGCGGACCGCTCAGCGCCGAGCAGCAAGACGACCTCAATCGCATTCAACGGAGCCAGCGTCACCTGCTGGGTCTGATCAACGACCTGCTCAGCTTCGCCAAGATCGAAAGCGGTCATCTCGAGCTTCACATCGAGCGCGTGATCGTGCACGATGCGCTCTCGTCGGTCGAGGCCCTCATTCAGCCTCAGGTCACGGCGAAACCGTTGCACTACAAGCGCGCGTCGAATGACTCGAGCGTGACTTGCCTGGCCGATCTCGACAAGCTGCACCAGATCCTGGCGAACCTGCTCTCGAACGCGATCAAGTTCACCCCGGCTGGCGGCGACATCGTCGTCACGTGGGACGCGTTCGGTAATGGCGTGAGCATCGAGGTCACCGACACAGGCCCCGGGATTCCCGACACGAAGCTCGAGGCGATCTTCGAGCCGTTCGTGCAGCTCGGCGGCAACCTCACTCGTGTAGCCGAAGGCACGGGCCTCGGGTTGGCGATCAGTCGCGAGCTCGCCCGCGCGATGGGCGGTGACGTCACCGTGCGGAGCACGTTGGGCGCGGGAGCTTCATTCACTCTCACGCTGCCCCGCGCCTAACAGGTTCGCCGCGCGCCCGACGCCGGCGCGTTACTCCTCGCGCAGCGCCGTGATCGGATCGACGCGTGTTGCCCGCAACGCCGGGATCCACGCCGCCGCGCCGGCGACCGCCGCGAGCGCGATTGCCGCGGCAGCGAAGATGCGCGGATCCTGCGGGCTGACGCCGTAGAGCAGGGACGCGACGAAACGCGACAACAAATAAGCGCCGAGCACGCCGATGGCCACGCCAATTACGGCCAGGCGCACTCCGTCGCCGACGATCATTTTCACGACGTCACTCCGCTGAGCGCCTAGCGCGACGCGCACTCCGATCTCGCGCGTCCGCTGCGCCACCCCGTAGGAGAGCACCGCGTACACGCCGACGGTAGCCAGCAGGACGGCGAGCCCACCGAAGAGGACCAGGAGGATGGTGTTCGTTCGCCGCGGCGCGATGCTCGCCGCGATCACTTCGTCCATCCGCCGCATTTGGTACACGGGAAGGTTCGGATCATCGACGCGAACCGCGTCGCGCAGACGCGCCATCAGTGCTCGCGAATCCGCGGACCCACGCACCACGATCGACGCATAGCTCTGGGCTTGCTCCGACATCGGCAGATACAGTTGCCCTTGTGCCGTGTCGTCGAGACGTCGTGTCCGAATATCGCCGACGACGCCGATCACCGTTCGACGCTCCGGCCCGAACGCCATCTGCTTCCCGATCGCGTCCTGCCCGGGCCACAATTGCTTCGCCAACTTCTCGTTGATCACAGCCACCTTGTGCGTGGTATCCGCAATGGTGGGAAGGTCGCTACCGCGAAGTCGCGCGCCGATGACGTTGAAGTATCCGGGCGTCGCGATGAGAAATAGACCCATCGCGGCGTGCGCCTCGTCGTACGCTTCGGCCGGTGCGACGCGCAGGCCGATTCCGCCAACGCCTTCCATCGGGAGCGCGCTGACAGCGGCCGCATCGACGCCGGGAGCGCGAAGCCTGGCGAGAACGCCGTTCAAGAACTCGGGCACGGCGGTTCTCGATGAATATTTGCGACCGGGAAATGTGAGCCGCCCCGTTACGACGTTTTCCGGTCGCACCCCCGAATTCTCGCGCAACAGGTTCCGCATGCTTTCGATCATCAGCCCGGCACCGATCAGCAACATCAGCGCGAGTGATACTTCGGCGATGACGAGCACGCCGTGCGCGGCGCCGCGTCGCCGGGATCCGCCGCCGCCGGCGCCGGCGAGCTTCATCGCTGAACCCAGATCCACGCGCGAAAGACCCAGCGCCGGCCAGACTCCGAACACGAGACTCGTCGCGAGCGCGATCGCCAACGTGAACGCGAGGACGCGCCCGTCGATCGTGGGCGGTGCGATCGCCGCCAACGCCGGAGGCAGTAGCGACACGAGCAGCCGCATCGTCACACCCGCGACGAGAACCGCCACGACGGCGCCGCCGACGGCCAGCAGAGCTCCCTCCACGAACAGTTGTCGAATCACGCGGCCTCGCGTCGCGCCGAGCACGACGCGGACGGCGATCTCGCGTCGCCGCGTCGCGGCGCGCGAGAGCATCAGATTGGTGACGTTCGCGCACGCGATGAGGAGCAGGAGCAGCGCACTGGCGGCGAGGATGTTCATGGCCGCCCGCCGGTCACCGAGGAGTGTGGTCTGCAGCGGACGAACGAGATCGGTGACGGGCGCGTCGTCCTTCGTGACAGTCCGATATCGTCTGCGGAGCGCGTCTACGTGCTGCGCCGCCTGCGCG
>Ga0207674_10000687_pt1 | contig 44015 bp, 40 predicted proteins | sample KBSCornC72_FD_184303 | JGI IMG/M metagenome (GOLD analysis project Ga0207674, IMG submission 184303) | Corn rhizosphere microbial communities from Kellogg Biological Station, Michigan, USA - KBS Corn C7-2 (SPAdes) (version 2) | ecosystem: Host-associated > Plants > Roots > Rhizosphere > Soil ... | reverse complement strand
TGAGTGGCTTCTTTTTCGCAGCCGGGAACAGGACGTTGTTCAGGATCAGCCGATAGCCCGGCGAGTTCGGGTGCAGCGCCAGATCCGTCGGCGCGTTGCCGATGTTGTGCTGCGGATCTTCCGGATCATGGCCGCCCAGAAATGTCCACGAGCCCTTCCCGTAATCCCCGTGGATGTACTTCACCCACGGCGCGCCCTCCTCGTAGGCCAGCACCGTCACACCAGGCTTGATGACCGCCTTGTTGAAGCTCGTCGTCACGCCATAGTAATCGGGGATGACCGTGCGATGATCCTGCACGAGCATCGTGGCAACGGGGTCGAACTTCGCCGAGAACGCGAACAGTGTGAACTGCCCGAGCGGCTGGCGGCGCGCCGGGACGTTCACCTGGTGACCGTCGATGTCGCTCATCGAGTTCGTGAACGGCGATTGCTCCACGTGCACATCGCGGAACGCCATCGCGCGCTTCCAGTCCATCTTCGCGTCCACGTCTTCGTCGATCGGCGTTCCGTCCGCATACGCCGCCGCGATGTCCGCGTTATGGGCTGCGATCGCGAGCTCGAGCGTCTCCGTCGCCCCACACATGGCGAACAGGAAGCCACCGCCCTCGACGTATTGGCGGATGCGCTCCGCCACGGCTTTCTTGAGCGCGGGAATCGTGGCGAAGCCGAGGCGCTTCGCGGCATCGAGGTTCCGCTCGCGCTGCTCGACGAACCACGGCGCGTCCCGGAAGCCGAGATACAGCTTGTTGAGCTGCCCCGTGAAGTCCTCGTGAAAGAGGTGCAACCAGTCGTACTTCGAGAGGTCTCCGTTCATGACCTCGTCGTCCCAGACCGTCGTGTACTCGATGCCGGCGTACCGCAACGCGAGTGTCACGGCGTCATCCCACGGTGGAGACTTCGGCGGCGTGTAGATCGCGATCTTCGGCGCCTTCTCCAGCGTGACCGCATCCATGTTCCCGCTGGCGATCTCGGAACGGATCTGCGCCAGGCGTCCGTTGTCGAGCGGCTCGAAGGTCACGCCGCCGAGCGTCGCCGTCTTCCGGAGCTCCGGCGCGTCCGGCAACAGGAACGACCCGCCCCGGTAGTTGATGAACCACTCCGCGCGGTTGCCGGCCTTGAGCGCATTGAACGTCAGGCCGTACGCCTTGAGGTGGTTCTGCTGCGCGTCGTCCATCGGGACGAGCAGATGCTGCGCCCGGGCTGCGGGCGCAGCGACGGCGAGCATCACGAGGGCCAGCAGGCATAGCGTCCGGTTCGTTAGGCAACGAGTCCCGGACCGCGCGACGCCGCGCCGATGAAACGATGGATGTGTCATATCGAGGGAACGCTCTGTCGAGCGAGGTCCAACTCGCGCCGGGCCTGGGGCACCAGCGCGCTTCGGGGATACGTAAGAATCATATGCTCGAGATGCTGCACCGCGCCCGCCCGGTCGCCGCTTCGGCGAAGCGTCCTCGCCCACTCGAGCTCGGCTTCCGCCGCCTCGGGCGCCGACGCGAAATCCTTCACGATGCGTTCCCAGAGCGCGATCGCGGCGCTGTCGTCGTGCCGGGCCGAGTAGATGCGCGCCGCGGCATTGAGCAGGAGAGCACTGGCGTCGGGGACCTGCGGCGCGGCGGCGACGAGCTTCGTCGGCGCCGCTGCACTATCGGCGCGAGCCAGCGACAGAAACGCGCTTCCGACGTCCGGTGCGCTGTCCACCTTGGTTCGGCCGAGAAGCGCGAGAGCGAGCAGCAGGTCGGGGTCCGTCTCGGTGGCGCGTTTGAGAATGCGACGAGCGGTCTTGAGATCTCCCTCGTACAGCGAGACCCACCCCATCGTGCGATCCTCGTCCTCTCCCATTGGCGTCGTACCCATCGCGGCACGTGCCTTCGCCAGGTCACCGGCGCGAACCCAGCCCCACGCCGCCATGCGGACGAGACGTACGTGCGCCAGGGAATCGAGTCGCGAGACGTTCGCATTGATGAGCGCTTCGGCATCGGCCGCACGGCCTAACGCGCTCAATGCTCGAACGCGCAGTGGCAGGACTGTGCGTACGCTCTCGGAGTCGGTTGCCGCGGCGTACGGCTCGAGCAGCTTCACCGCCGATGACGGGTCGGCGCCGCTCAACGCGTCGTTCGCGGCACGCACCGCGAGCTCTCGCGTCGGGCTGTGGGCCAACGCCGCCGCGAAGGCGTCTCGCGCTACGAGCCACGCACCGGACGCTTCCGCCTCGTCGCCGAACTCGGTCCACGCTTTCACGGCGTCGTCGCTTGGCGGCAGATCGCGCAGCGCCACCCAACCCTCGCGCGCGGAGCTCCAGCGGAGCTCGAGCAGCGCGAGCGCGCGCCGCGCCTCCACCTGGATCGGCGGCGCGCGGAATATCTGGCGAACCGCGCCGCGGACGGAATCGGGCGTCGGAAAGAGGGAGAACACGGCAGCCTGATCGAGGAAGGGCGAGGCCACCATCGCCTCGCGCCAACTCTGCGCCGACAGCTCCCAGAGCCCGGTTGCGGCGCGGAGCTGCGCCATCTCGACGGTGAGGTCCTTCGTACCGCCTAACGCGCGCTGTGCCCGTTGCAACACCGTATCAGCGGAGGCCGCCCGCCCGGCGTCCAGCAACAGCCGCGCGTACTCGCGGTAGGGCGTCGCCTCACGCGGCGCGATCTGCACCCACCGCTCGAAGGCGGCCGCGGCGGCCTCGTCGCGATGCAGGTACGAAAGCGTCCGGAGCTGCACCGTGCGAAGCATTGGCTCGCGGGGGCGCTTCGTGATCATCGAGTCGATCAGCGGGAGAATGGAATCGCGCTTCCCGAGCTGATCGTAGATGCGCTCGATCCCGAGAATCGCGGCCGTCGTGGACTCGTCGAGCGCCGCGCGGTAGGCGCGCAGCGCCTCCCGCCATTGCCCCGCCTGCTCGAGCTCGAGCCCACGCATCGGTAGGCCCGGTTGCGCCTGCGCCCGCGCCGCCTGCGGCGCGAGCGTCAACACCCAAGCGAACGTGAAGGCAATCGCGGCGCTACGGCTTCTCCGCATTGATGCGCTTGAAGTAATCGAGCACGAGGCGTCGCTCCTCCGGCGTCAACCCGCGGAGTTCATTCCAGTTCGGCATGGCGAACTTCGACGCTGCCTTGCCGCTGGCCGTCGCGTTAGGCGGCAGGAACAGCTCGTTGCCCGTCGCGGCCTTCGCCTCACGCTTGCCGTTGTCCTCGCGTTCGTCGCGCTCGAGCGTCCGCCCGGCATCGAGCATGCGGCGGAACAGCCGCTGCTGCCGATCGATGACGTTCGGATCCAGCCCCCCGCTTTCCAGCGCCTGCGCGAGCTGGCGCGCCTCCTTCGCCAGCTCGTCGGCCCGGCCCGTCCGATCCTGGTCACCCATCTCCTCGAGCGACGCGGCGACCTCGCGCTGCTGCCGCCCGAGCTGCCGCGCCTGTTCACGCCCCTGCTGATCGAGCTGCGCGCCCGGCCGCGGGATCAGCTCCGCAGTCTGTGAGTTGAGCGAGCCTTGCTGCTGCGCCATGTCCTTCAGCTGATCGAGCATCTCCTGGAACCCGGACGCCGAGCTGGCGTTCTGTGCCCGCTCGCGATCGCGCACGAGCGTCGCCGCCGCCTGGTTCAACGCTTCGGATGCCTCGCGCATCGACCCCGCCGCCTGGTCGCTCTGCCGCGCGCTCGCGAGATCGCGTGTGGCCTGATCGACCTTCTGCTGCGCCTCGGTCACCGAGCGCTGCGCCCGCGGAGAAAGCAGCGACGACTTCTGTCCTGCCTCGGTCAGCCGCTTGCCGGCCTGCTGGACGCCCTGTTGAAGCGCGCTCTGTTCGGCCTGCAGCGACTGCTTGTCGGCGTTCTGCCGCGCTTTCTGCTCGATCTGCTCCTGCTGTCGCGAAAGCTGAAGCATCTCCTGCACCGACTGATCGAGCTCGCCCGTCAGCTCCTGCTTCCACGCGTCGATCTGCTTCTGTCGAGCATCGGCCAGCTGGTCGGCGGCTTTCTGCATGGCATCCGCCGCGTCGTTGGCCGACTTCTGGCCGCCGGACTGCTGGCCGCCGGACTGTTGCCCGCCCTGTTGTTGCCCGGACTTCTGCCCCGCCTGTTGGCCGGACTGTTGATCCGATTGCTGTTGTCCCGACTGCTGCTGGCCGGGCTGGCCCGTTTGACCCTGCCGCGATTGCTGGCCGTCCTGTCCCTGCTTCTGCGCGCCAGGCTGACCGTCCTGCTTCTCCTGTCCCTTCTGTGCCTGACCGTCCTGCGACTTGTTGCCCTGCGCGTTCTGCTGCTGGGCACCCTGTTGCTGGCCGTTCTGCTGCTGCGCGTTCTGCTGCTGCGCGTTCTGCTGTTGACCGTTCTGCTGCTGGCCATTCGGACGCTGAGCCGCCTGCGCCATCTGCTGCGCCATGTCCTGCTGTGCGCGCTGGTCTTTCTGCTGCTGACTCTCGCCGCGACGCTGATCCGGCGCCTGATTGCGCGCAGCGCGCTCCATTGCCTGTGCCGACTCCTTCACCTGCTGGTTCGCGTCATTGACGCGCTGGGCACCTGCGTCCGCGTTCTCGCGCTCGAGCCGCTTCTGCAGCTCCTCGACCTGCTTCTGGAGGTCGCGCGATCGATCGGCCAGGTCGCGAGCGTTGTTCTGCGCTTCCTGCTTCTGCGCCTGCTCGCGGGCCTTCGCCATCGAGTCCGCGTTCGCGCGTTCCGCCTTGGCGAGGTCCTTCGCCTCTTCCTTGAGCGTCTGCATCGAGCCCTCGAGCGCCGCGCGCTTGAGCATCTCGACGCTCTTCTCCAGCTGCTCGCGCAGCCCCTTCTGCTGCTGCGCCAGATCGCCTAACGCCTTCTGCGCGTCTTCGGCGGAGAGCTTCTGCGCCGATTCCTCGAGCTTGCGGAGCTTCTCCGCGAGCTCCGGGGTCAGTGCGTCCTTCAGCAGCTTCTGCGCTTCCTGCAGCCGCGCGGAAAGCGCGCTGTCGAGCGCGTTGCTCTGCTTGAGCTGCTTCTCGATCTGCTGCGCGTTCTGCTGGAGCTGCTGCATCCGCTCGGCGAGCTCGCGCTGCTCCTTCGCCAACGCCTGCGCTTGCTGCGCGGCCTCGTAGGACATCGAGCTCTTGTTGCTCGAGCCCTGCTGGTCACCGTTCTTCGGGATGTTTCGCTGGCGCGCGCGCGCCGCGTCCGCGGTCCGCTGCTGCAGCGCTTTCTGCGCCGCGGCTGCGGCCTTCGCTCGCTCCACGGCCGAATCCGCGGCAGCGCGCACGTTCGCTCTCGCCTCCGTCATGCCGGGCACGCGGAGGACCAGCTCGCGCGTCGATCCGGCCTGGTGCCACGGCGACCCATCGGTCGCCACTGCCACGAGGTGCACCGATTCCCCTGGCTGGACGCCGAGCGCCGGCAGCGAAACGACGGCGTTGCCGGTCCACTGGGTGCTGGGCTGCGAGAGCAGCGGCCGCTTCGTCTCCGGCATCGCGGTCCCGCCCTCGGGCTGTCGCCACGCGCGAAGAACGACGCTCGCGAGCCCGTGGTCATCCGTGGCGAGGAACGACATCGGTATCGTGTCAGCCGCGGACACGGTCGTGTCGGTCGCGGGGGAGAGAATCTCGACGTGCGGGACCGAGTCGGGGACGACCTCGAACTCCAGAGCGGCCGGCAGCTCGGTGATCGGCCCGGCGAGACCAACGGCGCTCCACTCGTAGCGGCCGCCCTCCACCACCGGCAGGCGCCCGGTGAACGACCGGCCGCTAGGCGTTAGGCGGACGGTGTCTCTCGCCCTCGCGAGCGACACGCCCGCGAGCTCGGTCGACGAGTGACCGGAGATCGTGAGGACGGTACCGCGGGGCAACTGCGCCGCTTCGCCGACAGGCAGCGTCTCGTCGCGCCGATCCAGGTAGCGCGGGAACGTAGCCGTCACCGAGACGTCGCCGATGAACGGTCGCTCGACCAGTGCCACCGACGCCGTGTCGCTCATCGTCCTGCCGTCGGTCGCGTACAGCGCCAGGTCGGCATCCATCGGTGCCAGCCGCACCTTCGCGACGCCATCGTGGACCTCGTGCTGCGATGCCCGCCACGCCGATCCTTTCGCGCGTTGATAGAGCGTGACGCGACGGCGTTCCGGCGCGGAGATCGAGAGCGTGAGTCGCTCACCACGGAGCACGGTCTTCGGCGCTCGTTGAAAGGCGATGGGCGCGAGCAGCGTTCCGGTCCACGCGCGAACGGGATGAGCGATGGCGCGCCAACCGTCCGGCGTCGCGGACGACCGCGTCGCCAGGAGAAGGATCCCCAGCGCGCCGACGGCGGCCGCCCCGCCGCTTCGGACGAGAGCGCGTCGCGTCAGCGTCGGCGTTAGGCTTCGGCTCCCGACTTTCTCCTTGAGCCGCTTCGCCACCTGCTCGGCGTTATACCGGCCCAGCGTGCCCGAGGTCGCGACTTCCAGCGCGCCGCGAACGGCGCCGGCGCGCAGCGACTGTTCACGCTCGACCTCGAACGCGAGGCCACTCACTGACGCGTCGCGCGCAAGGCGCCGACGCGTCCACCAGACCGCCGTGATCGCGACGATCGCGACCGCCACCCAGACGACGAACGGGACCACTCGCGGGAGGTCGATCCATCGCGCGCGGCCGAGCAGAACCACGCCCGTCGCGAGCAGCAATGCCGCCAACCCGACCGCTGCCGCGCCGCCCGCCGCGGCGATCAGTCGCGAGATGCGTCCGCGCTCCCGATTGACGAGATCGATGACCGTCATGCCGCCGGGCGGCTCGTCACCGCATACACGAACAGGTTCACGCCCATGCGAAGCGCCGCCTCGTGCAATTCAGGTGGGTCATTGTAGGTACCCGTATCCTCCCACCCATTCCCCAGATCGGATGAGAAGTCGTAGTACACCGCGAGCCGATCGCCGATGAAGACCCCGAGTCCGCGCGCCGGCTTGCCGTCATGCTCGTGGATCTTCGGGACACCGTTCGGAAAGTCGTACACCAAATGATAGATCGGGTGCGTGAGCGGCACATCGACCAGCGGACGATCCGGGAACACGCGCGCGATCTCGCGGCGGAAATTCGCGTCGAGCCCGTAGTTGTCGCTCACATGCAGGAACCCGCCCCGCAGGAGGTACTGCCGCAGTCGATCCACTTCGGCGTCGCTGAACCGTATGTCGCCGTGACCCGTCACGTGCAGGAACGCGAAATCCCAGATCCGGTCATCGAGCAGCGTGACACGCCCTTCGGTCTTGTCGACCCGCAGTGACGTCCGCTCGTTGATCGCTTCGATGAGGTTCGGAAGGCTCGACGGGTTGGCGTACCAGTCGCCTCCCTCGTATTGCAGGCGAGCGATGGCGAGGCGCGGCCCATCGTTCCGGGCCGCGCCAAGAGTCGACAGTGCGACGAGCGCCGCGAGCGATGCGGCGTATGCGCGTACGAGTCTCATGCTTCGTGAGCGAGTCGATAGGCAAGATTGCGGGACGCGCCGCCCTCGCGCACGAGCGCGGCAGCAACATCGCGTGCACTGAGTCCGGCATCGCGCATTACGCGGACGCGCGAGCGCAGCTCGTCCTCCGCCAGCGGTTGAAGAGTGGTACCCTCGAGCACGATCACGACCTCCCCACGTGGAGGAGAGCTCTCGTAATACGCCGAGAGCTCGGCCACCGTTCCGCGGCGAATTTCCTCGAACTGTTTCGTCAACTCCCGGGCCACGACCGCCCGTCGCTCCCCCGCGCCGCAAGCCCCCAGCTCGGCAAGCGTTCCGGCAACGCGGTTCGGCGCCTCGTAGAGTACGCTCGTGTGCCGGAGGCTGCTGAGGTCCTGCAGAGCCTCGTCGCGCTCGCGCCCTTTCCGCGCCAGGAAACCGAAAAACGTAAAGCGCTCGCTGCTGATCGCGGAACTTACGAGTGCCGCCAACGCCGCAGACGGGCCAGGAATCGGAACCACGGCAATACCAGCCTCCGCGGCCGCTCGCACGACACGCGAACCGGGATCCGATACGAGCGGTGTGCCGGCATCGGAGATCAACGCCACATCGCGTCCTTCTCGGAGACGAGCGATCGCTGCCGCCGTTGCACGTGCCTCGTTGTGCTCGTGGTACGAAAGCATTGGCGTGGCGATTCCGTGGTGATCCAGCAGGTGCCGCGAATGCCGCGTGTCCTCGGCGAGAACGAGATCCACGGTCCGCAGCACGTCGATCGCCCTGAGGGTGATATCACGCAGGTTACCGATCGGCGTGCTGACGACGTAGAGCGAGCCGTTCGACGGCGCGTCGTCTACCACTCGAGCTCCCATGGAAGAGCCGACAGGAATCCGGCCGCGTGCAGCATATGGCGGCGCTCCCGTGCCGCCTCGACCACCACGCGGCGAACGGCCTCCTCATCGCCATCGAGTGCCTCTCGGGCGCTTTCCGTCACCCACGCCGCAACGCCCGCCGTCACCTCATGGCCGTCATCGGACGGATCCTCGGACCTGGAACCCGCGGCGAATCGACTGAGCGCTGGATAGCGACTGAGAAGAGCGTCCCGTACGCGCTCGCCGACTGCCGAAGGCACGGGCACCCCATAGGATCCGAGCTCCAAATACATCCGCTCAACGAGCTCCCGATACGCCGCGACGAGCGCGGCAGGCGCCTGAGTGGGCATGTGCAACGGACCGCGCCACGCAGCGACCCGTACCTTCGGACGCGACGACGTCGGCCCGAACACGCGCGCGAGCTGCTCCGTTCGCCCCGATCCGTTGTCGTCCACGACGAAGGTCTGTTCGATCAGCCCGTCCTGTAGAAGGAGATAGTTCGCCGTGTCGCGATTCACGACTTCTACGACGCCGCTGAAGCGAGCGCCACGCAGATGTGGAAACAGCGTCTTTGGATCCCCGGCCACGAAGTCGCCTGGCCACGGATCCGACGGCACGAGGAGCGTGTGATACATACACACGAGGAGGTCCACCGGCGCCTCGTAAAAGGCGATCTCGCCGAATTCCGGTTCCGCTGGCACCCGACCGAGCGCCGACGCGATCGCCAAGGGCTCGTTGCCGCGCTGCGTGGCGCGGATGGCGTTGACTACCTCGCCCTCGCGCAGAAAGAGCACGAGGAACTCCTCCGGCAGCCAGATCGCGACGTAGCCCGCCACGCGGGCCGTGCGGTCACGCTTGGCGTCACTGAGGAGATTCCGAAGGTGAACGTATGCGAGCTTCGTTCTCGCGAGGAGAACGCGCGCGTGAGGGTACCGTAGCCGTGCGGCCAGTGCCGGCATCGCATGGGAGGAAAAGAGAAACGCCTGAGAGGTTTCTACCTCTCAGGCGATAAACTTGGGCCGGGCGCCGTACCGCCGCAATCGTTTCCGGCTGCTGCGCTTAGGCCGCCGCGACGTGCTGCTTGAACTTCGATTCCAGCGCTGGCTTCGGCACCGCGCCGATCACCTGATCCACCAGCTTCCCGTTCTTGAAGAACAGCACCGCCGGGATGGAGCGCACGTTGAAGCGCGTCGCCGTTCGGATGTTCGAGTCCACGTCGAGCTTGGCCACCTTCGCCTTGCCCTGATACTCCACCGCCAGCTGGTCGAGGATCGGCGCGATCATGCGGCACGGGCCGCACCAGGTCGCCCAGAAATCAACCACCGCCAGACCATCGTGCTTCTCAATTTCCTGCTCGAAGTCCGCGTCGGTTACCGCCACTGCGTTCGACATTTCGTTTGAGCCTCCACGCGCCGGGCTCCGCCCGGCTTCCATTTCGGATTAGTTTCTCGCGCTCCCCTGCGAGAGCGCCATGAGCAAGCCATCAGCCCGTCGCGGAACTCGACTCGCGCACATCGGCATTGCGGTCCGTTCCCTCGATGAGATTCTGCCGTTCTATCGCGACATCCTCGGTATGCCTGAGGTACCCCTCGACGACGCCGACGGCGCGTCAATCGCTGGCCTCGATGCCGGCGATTCACTCGTCGAGCTGCTCGAGGCCGCGTCCCCAGACTCGCCCATCGGCCGATTCGTAGCCAAACGCGGGCCGGGAATACATCACCTCTGCTTTTCCGTTGACGACCTCGACGCTGCCCTCGAGCGTTGTCGTTCAGCCGGCATCCGGCTCATCGACGAATCCCCCCGCATCGGCGCCGAGAAGAAACGGATCGCGTTTCTGCATCCGTCATCGACGGCGGGCGTCCTCGTCGAGCTGTCGGAATACTAACCCAGCAATACTCGCTTGCGTTCCCGGCGCTCAGCCTGCTGTCACTTTTGTCTGCACAGCGCGGTGACCGCGGAGAAGTCCGCGTCCTCGACGTACCAGCGGTCAGACGGCCCCTTCACCGTCGTGAACCGCGGCGACTTCGTCACGGTTCCCTTCGTGAGATCGACCTTCATGATCCGCTTGCCGTTGTCGCCGGGTTGTTCATCGCCGATCGTGTATTTGTCGGCGTCGTAGCACCCCTGCATGACGATGAGGCGCTTCTCAAGCTCGGTGCGCTCGAATTGATCACGCGCGGGCCCTTTGGAGGTGCCCCACGCTATGGATAGCTCCTGGAGGTCCTGCGATTTAGCTGCCGCCAGGAACCGTTCTATGGCGGCTCGCGGCGCAGCAGCGCCTGGAAGATTCGCGGCAGGGGCGGCGGCAGGAGTCGGCGCCGAGGAACTGCTTCCCGAGCCGGACTTGCAACCGACGACAACCAAGGACAACAACAGGATCGTTCGCTTCACTGGATTCTCTCCACGCCTTTGCGGCCCGCAATGGTAGCTCAACCTGCCATGTACCAGAGACTTTACATTAACATCGACCACGTCGCGACGCTTCGCCAGGCACGTCGCACCGTTGAACCGGATCCCGTTCTCGCGGCGATCGAATGCGAGAACGCAGGCGCCGACGGCATCACCGCGCATCTACGCGAGGATCGTCGCCACATCCAGGACGACGACGTAGAACGGCTGAAGACTACAGTCCGGACGGTCCTCAACCTCGAGATGGCCTGCACCGGGGAAATGGTCGTGATCGCGAGTCGGCTGCGGCCCTATCAGGTCACGTTCGTACCGGAGCGGCGCGAAGAAGTCACGACCGAAGGCGGACTGGACGTAACCCGAGATCCCAAGGCGTTGCGGTCGGCGATTGAGCAGTTGGCAGCCATTGGTGTTCGCACGAGCCTCTTCATCGACCCCGACGTCGACGCCGTAGCGCGATCGCGAGACCTGGGCGCCGTCGCCATCGAGCTGCACACCGGTCGATATGCGCATCATCCGAATGAGCCAGCCGCGCTTCGCGCGCTCGAGGACGCCGCTCGACACGGACACGAGATCGGTCTCGCCGTTCACGCAGGGCACGGCCTCACGACGCACAACGTCGGGCCGGTCGCCGCAATCGCCGCAATCGAGGAGCTCAACATCGGCCATTCCATCGTGAGCCGAGCGGTATTCGTCGGGATCGCGGAGGCCGTTCGCGAAATGCGTGCTGTGATGGATGTTGCGCGGACCCGAGGGTAGACCGTCCTTGGGGGAGCGTCTTAACTTCGTCGGTCTCTCGTTCGGAGCGGGAATGGGCGTGACGGTCGGGCTGCTGGACTTCTACATCCTCGAGGCGGGCGAGTACGTCGACCAGCTCGACGCGCTTGTGGGCGCGGCCATGCAGGCGCCGCCGGAGTCGACTCCGTTCATCGCGGCAGCTCGTGCCCTGCGCGGCAGCTCGACGATGGCGAAGCTACTCCGGATGGCGGAGCTTGCGGGCTCGGTGGAGCGGGTGGGGCGCGGGCTACGAGACGGCTCCGTGCAGTGGAGCACGGAGGTGCGCGCCGCCCTTGTCGCCGCGATCGACGATGTGCGGATATTGCTGCGGACCGTTCGCGGCTGGAGCGCCGCAGAGGAGCAGCGCGCCGCCACACGCATCGCCGAACTGCGATCGTTCGTTCCCGGCAGCGAGCCTGCGCAGGCAAGTACGCCGATCAGCGCCGCGGTGAGCCCCGCGTTCTTCGCCTCGGAGGTGGAAGGCGTCGCCGCGGCGCTTGACACTTATGTCGCCGCTCCGACCGATCGAAACGCGCTCGACGAAACGCTCGGTCGTGTGCGCGCCCTGCGAGGCATTGCCGCACTCAAGGACCTTCCGCCACTCTCCGACGTCGCTGACGCACTCGAGACGGCGGCGAAGACGACGATGGTCGACGGCCGAGCGCTGAGCCAGCAGCACGCGGAGCTGTACGACGCATCGGCGCACGCGCTTCGGCGCGCCGCGCGCGAGCTGCGGACGACGGGTCGCCCTGACGCAACGGCACCCGAAGTCCGGCGGTTCGCTGTGGCGGCGCTTGCACTTCAGCAGCAGTCGCGCGACGAAGACCAGGTGGTGCCGGTGGCCAGCCTCTTCTTCAGCGATGCGGGACCGCACATCGTGTCCCGCGCCGATCGTTCGCCAGCCGCGCTGGAAACGCGATTCCGGGGCGAGGCCACGCCGCTCGCGGAACATCTCCGGCGACTCGTCGGCGACGCCAAGACCGCGACGACCTCCGTCGCCCGCGAGCGGATCAGTCATGAGCTCCGCGGGGCACTTCGCGTCATTCGATGGACGATCGAGAGTTTCGGCGAGCCGGACGCGGCACGCTTCTTCGCGAGCGCGGCGGCGGAAGCCAACATCCTCGATCCCATCGTCCTCTCGTCGATCGACGCGGCGGGCGCGCTCGTCGCCTCTCCCACCATACCGGTCACGAACCTCGCCGCACGGTTGGAAGAACTGGGGCGCGCAAACACGGTGGACCGCGCGATTGCCGCTGGCTTCGGCCCGCTCGATCAACCGCAGCGCACCGGGGCGGCGCCGCCGCCGGCACGTGCGGCGACCAGCGTGGCGCCTGGTGCTCGCCCGGCTCGTCCGACGCCGGTGCGAAGCGACATGCCGGTCGCCCGGAAAGCCCCGGCGACGCCAACGGGTGCCGAGCTCACGCAGTTCCTCCAGAGCGGCATCGCGAGCTTCACCGACCTGGAGCGGACGCCGCTCGCTCCGCCAGCTCCGCTGGATGACGCGACGCTCGTTCCCATCGACGACCTGCTCTATCGCGGCAGATCCGCACTTGCGCGAGCGATCGAGGTCCGCGATCTGATCCGGCTGTCGGGTGGGAATACCGACGAGGCTCTCGCCGAACTGTTCGATCTGCTCGATCTCGCCGCCGCCGACTAGCCGCAGATGAAACTCAACTGGAAGACTGCGCTCGGCATCGTGCTGAGCGCCGGGCTCCTCGTGTGGACGCTTCGCGGCGAGTCACCGTCGGACATCTGGGCGGTGATCTCCAAATCGAACGTGGCGCTGCTGGTCGTGGCGGCGCTGGTCGCGACCGCGGTCTTTCCACTCCGCGCCATTCGCTGGCGCGTGATTCTCGAACCCGTCGCGCCCAATCTGCCCGTCGCGCAGCTCTGGCGGGCAACCGCCGTCGGGATGATGGTGAACAACATCTATCCCGCGCGTCTCGGCGAGATCGCGCGCGCGTACGCCCTCACGCGCGAGACGAACCGGGTGAGCCTGACGTCTGCGGTGGCGTCCCTCGCGGTAGACCGCGTGTTCGACGCGCTCACGCTGATGCTGCTGTTGGTGGCCGCGATGCTGTCGCCGGAGTTCCCACGGGGGATCACGATCGGCGGGCAGCCCGTTCAGCGCGCCGCCGCCCTGTTCGCCGTCGGCGCGCTCATCCTGTTCGTCATGCTGTACGTCATCGTCGTGTTTCCGCAGCATCTCGCCCGCTTGTACGCCGCGATGGTCGGCCGCGTGGCACCGGGCCTCGTGGAGCGTGGGAGCACGATCATTCACGCATTCTCCGAGGGACTGGGAGTACTGCGAAGCCCACGACGTTTTGCGGCGGTGTTTTTCTGGGCGCTGGTGCACTGGCTCGTGAATGCACTCGCCTTCTGGATTGGCTTCAAGGCCGTCGGTATCGACGTCCCGTTCAGCGCGGCGAACTTTCTTCAGGGCATCATCGCTATCGGAGTCGCTTTGCCGTCGTCGCCCGGATTCTTCGGCGTGTTCGAGGCAGCGGCCAAGGTCGGGCTCGAGGTCTACGGCGTTACCGGTGGATTGGCGGTCAGCTGGGCGATCGGGTACCACATTCTGTCGTTCATTCCGATCACGATCATCGGGCTGTACTACTTCGCCCGACTCGGGTTGCATTTCAGCGACTTCAAGGCGCAGCCTAACGAAGCTCGATGAGCGCCGCGGCCGGCCGCGACCGCCCGTCGGGAACGACCGCCCGCACGGTGGCGCAGGCGAAGGTCAACCTGTTCCTTCGTGTGCTCGCGCGCGAAGCGGACGGCTACCATCAGATCGAGACGCTGTTCTGCCGGCTCGAGCTTGGCGATGACGTCGCGGTGCGCGTCGGTTCGGGTGGTCGGTCGCTGGATTGCGCCGGTGTCGCACTCCCGCCCGAAGGCCTTGGCCCGGTGGAGCGCAACCTCGCGTGGCGCGCCGCGACGTTGTACGCGGACACAACGGGCTGGCCTAACGACTGGTCCATCCAGATCACGAAGCGAATTCCGGTGGGCGGCGGGTTAGGCGGCGGCAGTGCCGACGCCGGAGCCGTCCTGCGGTGTCTGAATCGCCTCGCGCCGTCGCCCCTTTCCGACAGGGAGTTGGTCGCGCTCGCCGCGCCGCTGGGGGCCGATGTTCCCTTCCTCGCCACCGGCGACTCGCTCGCGCTTGGCTGGGGGCGCGGCGAGAGGCTGCTCGCGCTGCCCCCGTTGCCGGGCCGCGCCGTGACACTCGTGTGCTTCCCGTTCGGCGTGCCAACGCCCGACGCGTACCGTTGGCTCGACGCGCGCGAGGCGCTCGCGCCGCGACAGGCAGCCCGACTGGACATCGGCGCACTCACGACGTGGGTAGGCATCGCACGCCTCGCGCATAACGATTTCGAAGCGGTCGTTGCGCCGCGATACCCGGAAGTTGAGCGCGCCCTCGACGAGCTCCGAGCAAGCGCCGCGCGCGATCCCGATACGGACACAATCACGCTGCTTGCGGGCTCGGGGGCTACGGTGTTCGCGGTCAGCAGTGCGCCGGTGGAAGCTATGACGATGGCGCATGGAACCTCAGTCCGACTCGTGCACACGCGCACGGCATCGCGTGTTGTTGCGGTAAACGTGTCGGACTAGCTTTCCGGGGCGCGCCGCCTGCCTGCCCCTTCGTCTAAAGGTAAGACAACGGCCTTTGGAGCCGTGAATCGTGGTTCGATTCCACGAGGGGCAATTCGGCTTCCCCTGTCCTCGCCGCCCTCGCCGACTCCCGTGGCTGTCCCGACGTCCGATTCGATTCGCGGCGAAAGCGACGCGCGAATCGACGCCGCCATCGGGAACACCCCAATGGTGCGCCTAACGAGGGTCGTCGAGCCCGGCATGGCCGAGGTCTGGGTCAAGATCGAGGGGATGAATCCCGGCGGCTCGATCAAGGATCGCACGGCGCTGGGTATGATTGGCGAGGCAGAGCGGAGCGGCGCGCTCAAGCCGGGCCAGATGATCGTCGAGCCGACGTCCGGCAACACCGGCATCGGCCTGGCGCAGGTCGCGGCCGCCCGCGGCTACCCGCTTACGCTTTGCCTCCCCGCGCAGATGAGTGAGGAGCGAAAGCGCACACTGCGCGCGTATGGTGCGCGGCTCGTGCTCACGGATCCCGAGCGACGCATGCTTGCGGCGATCGAAGAGGCGCAGCGGATTCGCGACTCCACCGGCGCATGGATGGCCGATCAATTCGGCAATCCCGCGAACCCGCGGATCCATTACGAGACGACCGCACCCGAGCTGTGGGCGCAGATGCACCACCGGATCCACGCGTTCGTCTACGGGTCCGGGACGGGCGGAACGATCTCGGGCGTCGGCCGCTTCCTTCGCGATCAAGGGGCGGGTGCTCTCGTGGTCGCCGTCGAGCCGGCTCGCAGCGCAGTCCTGTCGGGCGGGGAGCGAGGCCAGCATCAATTCCAGGGTATGGGTCCCGGTTTCGTGCCGCCGAATTTCGATCGGACGGTCGTCGATCGCGTCTTCCAGGTGTGGGAAGAAGACGCGTTTCCGCTCGCGCGGCGACTGGCGCGCGAGGAAGGCCTGTTCGTCGGGATGTCGAGCGGTGGGATCACGTGGGCAGCGCTGCAGATCGCGCGGGAGCTCGGCCCGGGGAAGCGTGTGGCGATGATCGCGCCCGACTCGGGTGCGCGCTATCTGTCGACAACACTCTTCGAGGCATCACCGCCGGACACATCACCGTAGCCGCCCTTCGGGCGGCGATCGGCCATCGGCCATCCGCCATCAGCTCAAACGGCGGCGGCCGAATTCTCGCCAGCGATTCCCCATTTCCTATTCCGGATTCCCGGCTGTTCTAGCGGGCGCAACATTTATAGCTTGCCGCTCGCCATGTTCCCAGAAAAACGCCTCGCCTATTTGATCGTTCTGACTGCCGTCATCGCGGGATGCGGCGGCCATCCGTCGCCTGATCCGTCGGTCACGGCGGCACGCGTCGCGCCGCCCGACTCACTGGTCGCCTGCGACGAATGGGTCAAGCGTGCCGTCGCGGATCCCGAGATCGGCGTCGAGCGAGTTCCGGAACCGGTGGCGTACGATCCGCCTCCAATTCCCAAGCGACTTCCCCAGGGCGTGCTCGACAAGAACGGCCATGGTGAAGTTCGAATCCGCGTGCTGGTGGACACGACAGGTCTGCCGGATATGAAGACATTCACCGTCGTGAAGAGCACGCATCCCACGCTCGCTCGCTCCGTCCGCACGGCGGTTTCGAAATGGAAGTTCACACCGGCCGAAGTCGGCGGCTGCAAGGTGCCGCGGGACTACAACTGGGCGGTCGTTCTGGGAAAGTCTGCGGGAGCCGGCAGCGGTACGACTCACCAGTAGAAATCCGGACCAACAATTCCTCGAGAGACTCTGTGCGCGTAGCGCATCGGAACGGGCCGGTTTAGGTTTGATGGCTCTTCCGGTCGTCGGTCACGTCGCTGATCGGAATTGACTATCTCGTTAGCCCCTCTTACGATACAAGGCTGCGGCAATGGACGTGGTGTCCTTACCGAAGCACGGATTCAAGCTCCTCTCGGGAACCGCCAATCCGGGACTCGCGGAGGAGATCGCAGAACACCTTGGCGTCGAGCTGTGCAAGGTGACCTGCAGCCGGTTCGCTGACGGCGAGATCTTCGTGCGCATCGATGAAAACATCCGCGGCGCCGATGTCTTCATCGTGCAGCCGACGAATCCGCCCGCGGACAACGTGATGGAGCTCCTGCTCCTGATCGATGCGGCGAGGCGTGCGTCGGCAGCGCGAATCACGGCGGTGATGCCGTATTACGGGTATTCCCGTCAGGATCGAAAGGATCAGCCTCGCGTGGCAATCGGCGCGAAGCTGTTGGCGAACATGATCGAGAGCGCGGGCGCGGATCGCGTCCTCGGCATCGATTTTCACCAGCACCAGCTGCAGGGATTCTTCGACGTTCCCGTCGATCACCTGTACGCGGCGCCGGTGATGACGTCGCACTACCGCAGGAAGCAGTTGAAGGATGTCGTCGTCGTCGCACCGGATGTCGGGTCGGCGAAGATGGCGCGAGGATTCGCGAAGCGGCTCAACGGCACGCTCGCGATCATCGACAAGCGTCGCCCAACGGCGAACGTGGCCGAGGTGCTGAACGTGGTAGGTGATGTCGAGGGGCGAGACTGTTTGATCCCCGACGACATGATCGACACGGCCGGCACGGTCACCGAAGCCGCTCGGGCGCTCAAGAAGCTGGGCGCGAACGACATTTATGTGTGCGCCACGCATGCGTTGCTCTCCGGCCCTGCCGTGGAGCGCCTGTGCGCGGCGCCGATCGTGGAGGTCGCCGTGACCAACACGATCCCGATCCCGCAGGACCGGCAGTTCCCGCAGCTCAAGGTGCTTTCGGTTGGTGAGCTGCTCGCGAAGGCAATTCGTTTCACGCACAGCGAGCAGAGCGTCAGCTCCCTGTTCGACTAGGCTCCCCCGGACGTTCCGGGTTGCCTAACACGTTACACGCACACCGCAGGTTATTCCGTCATGCCCACCGCACAACTCTCCGCGAGCCCGCGCACGACCAACGGCAAGGGTGCCGCGCGATCGCTTCGCAGCGCCGGACAGATCCCGGCTGTCATCTACGGTCACGCACGCGAGCCGCTGTCGCTCGCGATCCCCACGCGCGAATTCGAGAAGCTCCTCGAGCGCGTGTCGGCGGAGAGTACGGTGATCGAGCTCGCCCTCGACGGCGGCGTCGCCCGCACGCTGATCCGCGAGATCCAGCGTCACCCATACAAGAAGCAGATCCTGCACGTCGACTTTCAGGAGTTGGTGGCGGGTGAGAAGGTCTCGGTCAACGTGCCGATCATCCTGACGGGCACCCCCGAGGGCGTGCGTCTGTCCGGCGGGATTCTGAGCCAGGTCATGTCGGAGCTGTCGATCCGCGTCGACCCGGTGAACATCCCGCGGCGCGTCGAGGCCGACGTGACAAACGTCGCGATCGGGCACTCGCTGCACGTGAGCGACCTCAAGGTGCCGGACGGCATCGAGGTCCTCGATGAGGCCGACGCGACGGTGGCTGTCGTATCTGCGCCGAAGGTCGAGGTCGAGCCGACGCCTACCGCCGCGGAAGGTGTCGAGGCTGCGGTGGAGCCGGAGCTCATTCGCAAGACGAAGGACGAGGGCGAGGACGAGGGCGAGTCGAAGTAATTGCTCGCTGTCTCCTCGGAGAGGAGCCAGTGAAGGTGATACTTGGCCTGGGCAATCCCGGGCGAGAGTACAAGGACACGCGTCACAACGTCGGCTGGTGGGTTCTCGACCACCTGGCCGACGTTTGGCGTTTGGATGGATGGCGGCGGGACGGCGAGACGCTGACGTTGGGCGGAATCGTCGACGGCCGGCCGGTGCGTCTGGTCAAACCCACGACGTACATGAACCTGAGTGGCCAGGTGCTGCGACCGTACCTGCGGCGGCCCGAGTGGTCCGCGGCGTCGGACCTCATGGTGGTGGTAGACGAAGTAGCGATTCCGCTCGGCACGTACCGATTGCGCGCACGCGGGAGTGCGGGCGGGCACAACGGCCTCAAGGACGTGGAGCGGGCGTTAGGCACGCAGGAGTATCCGCGGCTGCGGGTCGGCATCGAGCCGGAGGACCCGCGGCGGGTTGGCAATCTGGCGGATTTCGTGTTGTCGCCGTTCGGGAAGGATGAACGGGCGGTGGTGGTGGAGCTGCTGCCGCGCTTGCAGGATGCGGTCGAGATCTGGATGAGGGATGGAATATTGAAGGCGATGAATGCCCATAATGGCGGCGACGCAACACGCAAGTAGGCGCGTTGCAACGAGCCGAATGAGACGGCAGAGGGCAGCGCCCTGAAGCCGGCTGTGGGGTGTGAGCGGTGGGCAGAGAAGATCGGCCCCGCGGTTAGGCGTCTTCCTCGCCGTCCTCGTTGGCACGTCGTTTCACAGCGAGGGCCTTATGCCAGACTTTGAGCCGCCGAAAGGGGTTGCACGCCGGGAAGATGTGACCACCGCACGCGACCGTCGGCATGGTATCACCGCGCGTCATTACATTTCGCCGCGGCGCTGCTTCTGTCGTCTGCCCACTGCGCCTGCCCACTGCCCACTGCCGGCTTCAGGGCGCTGCCCTCTGCCGTCTCGGCCACGTGATCAGCTCACGCGACCGCGTTCGTCCTTCCCGCCACAATGCTCAAACTCGGTATCGTCGGTCTTCCGAACGTCGGCAAGTCGACCCTGTTCAATGCCCTGACAGCCGCCAAGGCCGAAGCGGCCAACTACCCCTTCTGCACCGTCGAGCCTAACGTCGGCATGGTGGAGGTGCCGGATCCGCGCCTCGGCACGCTCGCCGACATCGTCCAGCCCAAGAAAGTCGTCCCCGCCGTCGTACAATTCGTGGACATCGCCGGCCTCGTGAAGGGCGCCGCGAACGGCGAAGGGCTCGGCAACAAGTTTCTCGCGAACATCCGGGAGACCGACGCCATCGTGCAGGTCGTACGGTGCTTCGAGGATCCTGATGTCACGCACGTCATGGGGTCCGTCGATCCGGCGCGTGACCGCGAGGTCATCGAGTTCGAGCTCGCGCTCGCCGACCTGGCGACCGTCGAGAAACGCCTCGACCGAACGCGCCGCGCCGCGAAGTCCGGCGAGACGGAAGCCGTGGCCGAGCTGCCGGTGCTCGAGAAGGCGCAGTCGTCTCTGAGCGAAGGGAAAGGGCTGTGGGAAGCGCGACTCTCGCCTGACGAGTTGCGGACGCTGGCGCCGCTCTCACTGCTCACGACCAAGCCGGTCCTCTACGCCGCAAACGTCACGGATGCCGAGCTGTCGGGCCAGGAGGGCAAGCACCTCAAAGCGCTGCGCGCCGCGGTGGCCGCGAGCGGCGAGCACGCGGAGATCGTTCCCTTCTCCGCGAAGATCGAGGCCGAGCTGGCGGAGCTTCCGCCAGAGGACCGTGCCGAGTTCCTGTCCTCGTTAGGCCTCGAGTCCGCGGGACTCGATCGCCTCATCCGTGCCGGGTATCACCTCATGGGGCTGCAGACCTACTTCACTGCCGGCGAGCAGGAGGTCCGGGCCTGGACCATCCATCAGGGCGACACGGCGCCAGTCGCTGCCGGGGTCATTCATACCGACTTCGAGCGCGGCTTCATTCGTGGCGAGACCGTCCGGTACGACGAATTCGTTTCCAACGGCGGCTGGAAGGGTGCCCGGGAGAAAGGTGTCGTTAGGTCCGAAGGCAAGGAGTACATTGTCAAGGACGGCGACGTGATGTTGTTCCGCTTCAACGTCTGAGGGGTGAGGCAAGTCGGTCAACCGTCCGTTCTGCGGTTAACCGGTCGGGAATCACCGACTTCGAATCGCATCGTAGACGCTGCGCGCCAGGATGACCGCGGCAAGCAGTACGATGCCCCCGCCTTACGGCGACGGCGTAGAACCATGCGAGACGGCGCACGAGTTCGCGGAGCACGAGTGCCGATTCAGAGTTCCAACTCGACCTGCAACGCGAGCTCGCGCGCGCGGAGTTGGCGCTCGAGCGCCCGCCGCTCGAAGGGGTGCATCTCGGTGAGGGCGATCCGGTCGCGCAGCGCCAAGAGCTGGGCGTCGGTGCACGCCGCGCCGATCGCGTCGACCAGTTGGAAGTACGAGCGAGCGAGCATACGGGAACGCAAGGGTTGGGGGCGTGAGCCGGCGACGCGGGACGCTTTGGCGGGTGCGCGCCCCTTGGAGTAGGGGATCGCGCGGCGCCCGCGGCGCCGGCCCTGACGTGCGGCGTGGGCCCGTTGGCGGTGATCGGGCGGACGTCCGCGCGGGGAGGCGCCCGTCGGGAGGGGCTTCCGCGCTCCGCACCGCCCACTGCGCACACGGTAGTGGAGCGAGAGGTTACTGCGCCTCTGTGGAAGGCACGGCGCGTTCCGTCCGCCGAATCGTGACCGCCGGAACGTTAGGTGCGCCGATCCGAAAGTGAGCGCGGGCTTGACACGACAGCGCCCGCAACTTGGACGCGACAGGTGTCGCGGGGACGCGACGGCGCGGCGCGCTCGCCATCATCGTTGAGACCGAACGCCAAGCGCCGAACCGGGCCCCGGAAATCCGCGCGTGACCCACGTCACGCCGAAGCGTCAAGCTACATGGGGAAAGCGAGAGCCCGCGCGAAGGAGGTACGGGACGATGGTGATGATGATCGACCCGCCAGTGAACGTGTTCAGTTCCGTCGATGCGGTGCGCGACTGGATCGTTGACCTGGCCGGCATGCGGGAGCGCTACCGCGACGACCACGAGGCGCTCCGGCGCATCACACGCGGAGAGCTCTACGCCAGCCGCCTACTCGAGCTCATCCCGATGCTGCCGAAGGTCGCGGCTCCCCACGCCGGATAGTATGCCCGCGAACGATCGTGGGACGCCCGCACGCCGTTCGATCGGATGATGGACGAGATCGTGGCTGCGACGTCCGTCCGCGAGGACGATCATCTCTGGCTCGAAGTGCGACGTGATTTCGCGGGCGACCCGAGACTGCCCGAGTTGGAGACGGTCCTCGGCCGACGCGGCGGCCCCGATCAGGGCTGACACATTCTCGAGTGGGGGCGCCGCCGGCCGCGGCGTTAACAGGTCGGACGACTTACCCGATCCGGGCACAGGCTGCGACTCCGACCGTCAACGTTGAATGACGATCAGGTCGGAGGCGGGGTCTCCGCCCTGGTCACTCGCGAGCCCGGCGAGCTTGATCGCCCGGAGGTCAATCAGCAGCTCGAGGAAGCTCCCGCGGAGATCGCACCCCCAACGGCAGCGTGCCTCCAGCCGCAGAGCCGCGAGCGCGACACTCGACTGGGCGCGGAGGTTCGCCAGTGCGGCCGTTCGTCGTTAGGCAGCTTGCGGCGAGCGATCGAGACCGCGCACCGAATCAAGGCAATCTGTCAGCTGTCGTGCGTGATGTGTCGTTATCGCGCGACCAGATGCGCACGGCGTTAGGCACCGCGAAGCTTCTTCTCGCGCGGGCCGACCAGTGGCCACATGCGGCGATCCTGTGGCACGCGTAGCGGTCGGTGGTCGCGCGACCCGCCAGCTAGGGTAACGTAGGGAGAGTCGCACTACCGCCGATGACCGGCAGGTCCGGCACCTTGGCCGGTTCGACGACGGTCGCGATCTCGGGGTGGCCGTTGGCCCGAAGCCATTGCCCGAGCTTCGCGCGCGGCGAATCCGGTCCGCCCGGGGCGGACAACGCGACCAGGATCGCCAGCGAGATCACCGAGACCGCAAACATCATCGCGCGAGACATGGGGCCTAGCCCGCCGGATTCGCGATGATATTGGCACGGCGCAGCGGTGCGGCGCCAGCCACCTGATTCTTCACGGGGGTTGCTGGCACCGTCCGCGACGCGCCTACCCATTGTCCCGGCGAGGCAGAAGCCATTAAGTTGCAAGGCTTTTCACAACGGGCCGCATTCGCGGCCCTCCATTCCCCTCCCCCTGCTTCCGGCAACCGGCGGGGGGCGGACCAACGACCAAAGGGAGGATTGCCGACACGTGTCTCGCGTATACGAGGCGGTGTACATCTTCGACTCGACACTCGAAGACGCCGCCATCAACGACAAGCTGACCCGATACCACGGGCTGCTTCACGCCGAGGGCGAGATCAAGACCGACCACTGGGGACGCCGCCAGCTCGCGTATCCCATCGGCCCTCGCGAAAACGGCTACTACGTCGTCGCCCACTTCAACACCGATCCCAAGACCCTCCCCGAATACGAGCGGGCGCTCAAGCTCGACGATGGCATCGTCCGCTACCTCGTCACGCTCCATGAGCACGAGGTCGGCGCACCGCCAATGTCCGAGGAAGAGATGCTCGCGGCGCGCCGCCGCGAGGAAGACGACGAGGATGAGGATTGATCATGCGACGCGCTCAGAAATCCTGCCCCTTCTGCGAAATGCGAGTCCGGTTCATCGACTACAAGGATGACCGCACGCTCGGCCGATTCATCACCGACCACGGGAAGATCCTCCCGAGCCGGCTGAGCGGTGTGTGCGCGCGGCACCAGCGCCAGCTGTCCCAAGCGGTGAAGCGGGCTCGGTACCTCGCCATCATTCCCTACATCCGCGGCCACCAGGCGTGAGGCCTGGAGCCTAACGCGTCGACGGCGAGGGGGACCGATTCAGAACGGCGAGCAGGCGAACATCCCGGTGGCCTCAGCCCCGGCACCGCGTGAGCAAGGGTGGAAACGCATCCTCCTTGCTCTCCTGGCGTTCGTCCTGCTGCCGTTGGTTCCGTTGCTCCGCGTCATCGTCCCGATCGAGCAGTCGCTCCTGCTCATCGTCCCGGCGCTCGCGACCTGCGCGCTCGTCGGGTGGTGGCTGGGCGGCCGCTTTCTTCTCGCACTGACGTGGTTGGCGCTGGCGGTGTGGATGATCGTCACGCCACTACCGGGAACGCCGGCGTTCGTGGCAATTGCGAAAGGGTGGTCGTTGCTGCTCGTCGCGTCGTTCGGCGTGGCGTCGATCATGAACCCTCGGCAGGCGTTCTTCCCTCGGGCACTCTCGGCCATCGGATTGGCGTTCGCCGTCGGATTTGCGCTCGTGATGTTCGCGTCCAAGCGACCGCAGACGGTCGAACGCGCGGTTCGCACCGAGTACACGCGCCGCGTCGAGTCATGGCTATCGGATTGGGAGTCGGTCTCCAAGACTCGCGAGTGGACCGAGATCACGCGCGACAATCCCGGGATGGACTCGCTCGCGCGCGAAAGCGCAGAGCGACTTCGGACACTGCCGACGTATACCGTCCCGCTGTACCCCTCGATCCTGGCGTTGGAGTCGCTCGCGGTGCTCGCACTCGCCTGGGGGCTTTACCACCGCGTGAGCCGAGCGCGTATCGGTGTGCCGCTGGCGCCGCTCAAGGAATTTCGCTTCAACGACCAGCTCGTTTGGGGTCTGGTCCTCGGAATCACCGCCGTCGCGGTGCCGACGCTCAAGGCGTTCAGCATCGTGGGGCTCAACCTGCTCGTGTTTTTCGGCGCACTGTACGCCCTGCGGGGGCTCGGCGTGTTAGCGTGGTTTTTCGCGCCCGGCCGTCTCATGGTAGCGCTCACCATTGGCCTTGCCATCTTCATCTGGCCGCTGCTCGGGGTGTTCGCCCTCGGCGTCGGTCTCGGAGATACCTGGCTCGACTGGCGCAGCAGACCGCGCCCGACCACATAACGACTGGAGTGAACATGGAAGTCATCCTGCGCCAGGCGGTCGAGAAGCTCGGCCAGCCCGGAGACGTCGTGAAGGTTTCGCCGGGCTTTGCTCGGAACTATCTGCTGCCCCGCGGCATCGCGTACGCGGCCACGGCCGGGAATCTGAAGCGAATCGCTCAGGAGAAGGCTCGCCTGCAGGCCGCTGAGGACGAGCGTCGAGGCGGCGCGCAGACTATCGCCGCTCGCCTCGAGGCCGTTTCGCTGACCTTTTCCGCACGCGTTGGTGAAGAGGGGAAGCTCTTCGGTTCGGTCACCACGTCCGACATCGCCGAGCAACTTCACGCTCAGGGCTTCGATATGATCGAGAAGCGCCAGATCGATCTGCACGAGCCGATCAAGGCGCTTGGCGTATACCGCGTTCCGGTTCGGCTGCACGCCGACGTGAAACCCGAGATCAAGATCTGGGTCATCAAGCAGTAAGAAGACCTTCGGCACAGAACGACGGCGAGGTCCATAGTCGTCGGCTCGGTGCGACAACAGATCGTCGGCTCGATGCGACAAAGGCCGGCCTGAGCGACCTCGCTCGGCCGGCCTTTTTCTCGAGCTATCTCTCGGGTATCGGCGGCTTTGCACGCGCATTATGCTTGGGCGGACGGAGGCTTCCGCCTCCCACCCCGCGTTGTGGCGACGCGGTGCGGGACCTGCGGAACCTCTCCCCGCACTCGGCCACAATTACCCGCTCGGGAACTGACCGCATCGCATGACCGGACCCAACGCGCCCGCTCCGGCGTCCCTTGCACAGCGCGCGGCAGCGCTGTGCCTCGACCTCAAAGCCAACGACGTCGTCGTGTTGGACGTGAGAGGTGTGACTGACATGACGGACTTCTTCGTGATCGCGAGCGGCACGTCGGACACGCATGTCCGCAGTGTGGCGGAACACGTGCTCGAGGAGTTGCGCAAGGAAGGCACGCGCGCGCATCACGTCGAAGGCGTTCAGCAGGGCCGATGGGTCCTGCTCGATTACGTGGATATGGTAGTGCACATTTTCCACCCGACGCTCCGGGAGTTCTATCAGCTCGAACGACTCTGGAGCGATGCGGCCGTTGTCGCGGTCGATCAGCAGCAAGGAGCACTCAAATGAGGATCGTGAAGGCGGGCGCGTGTGCAGCCGCGCTCGTCGCCGCCGTTGGTGTGGCGACACGGCTCCAGGCGCAAACGTATTTCGGTCAGAACCAGGTTCAGTACGACCACTTCAAGTGGAGCGTGCTCGAAACCGAACACTTCCTGGTGCACTACTACCCCCAGGAACGGGTTGCCGCGATGGATGCGGCCCGCATGGCTGAACGCGCCTACGCCCGCCTCTCGCGATTGTTGAATCACCAGTTCCGTGAGAAGAAGCCGCTCATTCTGTATGCCTCACGCGGCGACTTCGGACAGAACAACGTCACGGGCGATCTCGGCGAAGGGACTGGTGGCGTCACCGAAGCGTTGCGGCATCGCATGCTGCTCCCGTTCACCGGCGACTACAAGAGCTTCGAGCACGTGCTGGCGCACGAGATGGTGCACGCGTTCCAGTACGACATCTTCGCTCGTGGGCGTGCCGGCGCGGGACTGCAGACGCTGTCGCAGGTCGACCCGCCGCTGTGGTTCATGGAAGGCATGGCCGAGTACCTCGCGGGCGGCCCGAACCACATCCTGACGCAGGCGTGGGTGCGTGATGCCGCCATCAATGGCCATCTGCCGTCGATCGAACAGATGACGATGCGCCCGGATGAATACTTCCCGTATCGCTATGGCGAAGCGTTGTGGGAGTACGTGGGGAATCGGTGGGGCGACGAGATCATCGGTGAGGTGCTGAACTCCGCGCCTAACGTTGGTATCGAGCGCGCGTTCAAGCGAGAGACGGGCCTGACACTGGCGGACCTGAGCGATGAGTGGCGCGAGGCGATGCAAACGAAGCATCTGCCGCAGATCGCGGCGCTCGAGCGGGCCCGCAAGTTCTCTCAGCCGCTGTTGAGCGAACGCAAGACCGGCGGACGCCTGTTCCTCGCGCCGTCGCTCTCGAGCGACGGGAAGCAGATCGCGTTCGTGTCGCTTGGCAGCTTTCTCCGCGGTCAGGTCTTTCCGGATTTGTGGTTAGGCGACGGCGAGACCGGGAAGCGTCTCGCGCGCCTCGTGAAATCGACGACCGATCCGAACTACGAAGAGCTGCGGCTGCTCTACTCGCAGAGCGCGTTCTCGCCTGACGGGAAGTTGCTCGCGTTCACGGCACAGCGCGAAGGGCGCGACGTCCTGTACCTGATGGACGTGAAACGCCGGAAGGTGATCCACCGATTCGATCTGCCGCTCGAAGGTGTCACGAGCCCGTCATGGTCGCCGGACGGCCGCCAGCTCGTGTTCAGCGGCGGCCAGGGTGGGCTGACGGACCTCTACATCGTCGATCGCGATGGACGGAACCTCCGGCGCCTGACGAATGACCGGAACGGAGACAATCAGCCCCAGTGGTCGCCTGACGGCCGAACGATCGCGTTCGTGTCGGATCGCGGGCCGGAAACCGACTTCGAAACCCTGAAGTTCAGTCGTTGGCAGGTGGCGCTGTACGATCTCGAGTCCGGCCGCATCAGCGTGCTCCCGAACCAGGCGGGCCAGAACCTGAATCCGATGTGGGCGCCCGACGGCAAGTCGATCGCGTTCGTGTCGGATCGGACAGGCATCCCGAACCTCTTCATCTACGACCTCGAGAAGAAGCAGCACTTTCAGATCTCGAACGTCGTGGGCGCCGTCCTCGCCGTGACCGAGTACAGTCCCGTCATCACGTGGGCGCGTCAGGCGGATCGTCTCGCGTTCGCGTACTACGAGAACGGCGAATATACGGTGTGGTCGGTGAACAACCCCCGCCGGTTGATGAAGGAGCCGTTCCGCGATACGACACCGATCAAGACACAGGTGGTCGCGAAGGCGTCGGTGCACCGCGACAGCTCCGCCGGGGAGACCGCGAGCATAACGATCCCACCGGTCACGGCGTCGACACCCCGAGCCGCGATGCCGGCGGATCCCATGCCCAAGGTGCCGGCGGTATCGAGCGGCGACACCTCGTCGCTTGCGCCAATCACTACGGCGAACCGAGACTCCGTGTCGCGTGATCGGTCGATCTACCGGAGCGCCACCGGGATGCGCGCGTCGGCGGACCTTCCCAGCGCGCCCGAACGCGCGGAGACCGTCGTCAGCGTCGCGCAGCTGCTCGATAGTGCCGCGCTCGCGCTTCCCGACACGGCGGAGTTCAAGCGATATGGGTACCGCATCGGCTACCAGCCTGAATACGTCTCACGCCCGAACATCGGCTATGCTGCCGACAACTTCGGCCGTGGAGTCACTGGCGGCACGACCATCGTGCTGAGCGATATGCTGGGCGATCATCGCCTCGCGTTCTCGGCACAGGTAAACGGCCGAATCACCGAGGCATACCTGCTGGCGGCGTTCACCAGCATGGGCCGGCGGCTGCAGTACACGAGCGGCGTGATGCAAACTCCGGTCTATGCCCTCACGTACGATCAAACCAACAAGGTGGACGGCCTGCTGGGCCTCGGCACAAACACCTACAAACAAAATCAGGCGGTCACGAGGTTCGTCACGCGCCAGGCGTTCGGGATCGGCGCGTATCCGCTGAACCGGTTCACGCGCCTCGAATTCGGCGGAAGCCTCAACTACGTCGATCAACTGACAGAGTGGTACAGTCGCAAGATCGACGCTGACCGAGGCTACGCCGATCCGTTCAGAGTCGACAGCCTCACCAACCGATCCGGCATCGTGTACGGCGCACCGTATTTCGCGTACGTGTCCGACAACACGCTCTTCGGTTACACGGGACCGATCGCCGGGCGGCGCTATCGATTCCAGATCGAGCCCACGCTGGGCTCATATGAGTGGGTGGAGTATCAGGCGGACTATCGCCGCTACTTCCCGATCCTGTTCAACTTTCTCACAGTCGCGATACGAGGCCAGACGAGCATCTCGGTCGGCCGGGACGAGATGCTGCTGCAGAAATACATCGGTCGTCCCGAGTTCGTGCGCGGCTACGATCGTGAGCAGTACAGTTACCAGTGTTACGTAATCCCTGGCCTCCCGCAGAACCCCAACACGCAGGGCGGTTGCAGTGCGATTCAGCTGCTCGGCAGCCGAGTTGCCTTCGGGAACGCGGAGGTTCGGTTCCCACTCGTCAGGCGGTTCGACCTCGGCCTCCTGCCCATCTCGCTTCCGCCGGTGGACGGATTGTTCTTCTACGACATGGGTCTCGCGTGGTCTCATGGCCAGAAGGTCGTGTGGGACAACTCGGTGAACCAGAACGCCGCGACGACTCGCGCACCCGTTCACAGCTATGGTGCCGGAATTCGAATGAACCTGTTCGGATTCGCGCTGCTGCGGTGGGACTACTCGATTGCGCTCGATCGTCCCAACGGCAAGAAGGGCTACTGGTCGTGGACGCTCGGGCCGAGTTTCTAGGGATCGGGAATCGGGAATCGTAGCCGCCCTCGGGATGCCTCTGTACACGAGATGAGCGTCCCGGGGGCTTTCGATTCCCGATTCCCTATTCCCGATTCCCTCACAGAGCCATAGCTTACCGCCGTGCGTACGTTCGTCGTTCTGGCGTTCGTGCTTGCCGCGTGCGGTCGCCCCGACCGCTCCGAGTCCACTGGGCGGCACGACACCGCGTCCGCTTTTTCTCCGACCGGCCCCGACCAGATCATGCTGCGCATTCCGCGCAGTGGCGGGGCCGTTCGTGCATTCCGCTATCCACAACTCGACTCCGCCATCTGGACGTCGGGGACGAACGCGGCCGCGCCAGGACGCGTTCTTGCCTTTGACGGCGACGCCGGTTCGCTCGCCTACGTCGACAAGAACGGAGTTCCCGGCCGTATCGATCTTCGCTCGGGGAACGTTGGTGTCGCGACCCGAGCCAAGCTGACGTCGGTCTCGTCGAGCGACGGCTGGTCGATCTACGGCATCGCGGCGAACGGTAGCGTCACGCGGCTGACGCCGTCGGGCGACTGGACATTCGCGCCGCCGAAACGTGCGCGACTCCTGCTCCCGCAACAGGACGGCACGCTGCTGGTGCTCACGGAGCGTGGCAGCGACCTCGGCGTCATTCGCGTGCGACCGCCCGATACTGATGTCACGGACAGCACTTCGGTCCCGGACGCGCCTCGCATTCTTCACGCGCAGGTCGGCGATCGCGTGTACTTCGGCATCGATTCATCGCTGATTTCGCTTCGCGGCCGGACGCTGCAGGTGACCCCCACGCTTCATCTCGGGGGTGACGTGCGCGCCATCGCGCCCACGCCAAGCGGCGATCGCCTGTTCGTCGCAACCGACTCGAGCCGCACGATCACGGTAATCGATCGGTACCGGGACCAGATCGAGCGATCGATCGAGCTGCCGGGCGTGGTGAGCGCACTGCGCATGGACCCGCTCGGACGTTACGTCCTCGCGCGCTCCGCGAAGGGCGACTCGGCATGGGTTGTTGCCGTCGGAACGGCGCGGGTCATCGGCGGCGTGGCAACCGAGTGGCGCGACGACCTGCCGCTCGTCGCACCGGATGGGGCGCTCTTTCTCGCACAGGGCGAGAATGTCGTGATCGTCGACGGCGAAACGCTGCGCACTCGTTCGACGGTGCGTGACGGGGCTCGCGACTATTGGCACCTGATCATCTGGAACGGATTCCGACCGCGCTCCGGGGAGCTCGATCAGCCGGTCACGTTCGCGGACTCGGACTCGACCTCGAAAGCCGCATCGGACACCGGGATACTGACGCCAGCACCGAAGGCGATACCCGATACTTCAAACGGGCAGACGGTCGCTGGCCAAACGACCGCGCCGCGAACGCCGCGGACGGCGATTCCGCGGCCCGCGCCGCCGCGACTACCGGTGGACACGCCAGCCGCAGCACCCGCGCAGGGGGCACGGCCAAAGGGCTGGGTCGTATCGTTCGCCGCGTTCGTATCGGAGCCGCCAGCGCGCGAGCGCGCCGCGACGATCTCCGTCGAAGGACAGAAGGCACGCGTCGTCACGGGCGAGACGAACGGCACGCCGATTTACCGCGTTATTCTCGGGCCATATCCGACGAAGGCCGACGCCGAGCGGATCGGCCGCGCGTCGCACGTATCGTTCTGGGTCTACGAAGGGAACCCTTGACCGACCAAGCAGTGGGAGAATTCGAATCGCTGTGGGAAGCGGCCGGTAGCCGGGTTGCCGGTACGCTCGACGGCGCGAGCGCCGTCGTCGTGCTGGGCCACGACCCGATCGCGACGGCGTCGGTGGCGTTAGGCATCGGCAGGGCGCAGGCATCGCACCGCCGCGTCGCTGTGGGAGATCTCATCGGCGACGTCGCACCCATCCGCGAGCTGGTGACCGACGACGACCCCCACGGCCTGACGGACGCTTTTCTCTATGGCGTGTCGCTCAACAAGATCGCACGGCAGATCGATGCGATCGGGAACCTGCACGTGCTGCCGAGCGGAAGCGATCAGGTCGTTCAGGAGGAGATCCTTCGCAACGACCGGTGGCGACGTCTCGCGAGCGGATTTCACGAGACGGGTGCGCTGCTGCTCATCGCGGCGCCGGCGGCGGTGCCCGGTGTCGAGGATCTCATTGGTATGCTCGACGGCGTGGTCGTCGTCGGCGACGCGACCAGTCCGCTCCCCTCCGCGCACGTGTTCGCGGAGGTGTCGTCCGCTACGCGGCGATCAGCGCCGCGGACCGCGGTGCGAAGCTCGGCCCGCACCGCGCAGCCAGTTCGTCGCTGGGTTGTTCCGGCGGTCGGGATCGCCGCCGCCGCCGCGATCGCCATCATGCTCGGGCGGATGTACCTAGCGAGGCCACAGCCCCCGGTGGCGACCGTGCTCCGCCGCGACTCGGCTGCGGCATCGGATAGCCTCGTGTCGGCGAGTCCGGTGATCGATTCGTCTCCGCCGCTCGTCGTCGAGAACCCGGCAGATTCGGCGCTGGCGTCAGGGTTCGCCGTGCAGATCGCGATGGTCGATACGGAGGATGGCGCGGCGCTCCGAGTGCGTTCCGGCGGAGGAGACTTTCCGGTTGGCACGTACGCACCCGTGAGCCGCGGCGCGGATCGCGGCACCTGGTACAAGGTGACCACGGGCGCCTACGTGGATCGCAACAAGGCCGATCAGCTGTTAGGCTTTCTGCGGCAGCGCGGGCTTGTTCCGCAGGGATGGGGCACGGTGATCCGTGCACCGTTCGGGCTGCAGGTCGCCACGGCGCCGTCGCAGGCGCAGGCCGCGCCGATCATTGCCGATTTCCAATCGCGAAACGTCCCCGTGTACGGCCTGCTGCAGCGCGACGGCTCTGTCCGCGTGTACGCGGGCGCGTTCGAGACAGCCGACGAAGCCGCGCCGTCCAAGTCGGCGCTCAAGACGACGAAGAACATCGACGCGACCCTCGCATATCGGGTCGGGAGAGCCTACTAGGTGCGTTTGACAAAGCTGGAGCTCCAGGGATTCAAGTCGTTCGCCGACACGACCTACCTCGCGTTCGAGCCGGGCGTCACGGCGATCGTCGGCCCGAACGGGTGCGGCAAGTCGAACGTCTCCGACGCAGTCCGCTGGGTGCTGGGCGAGCAGCGTGCGCGACTCCTTCGCGGTGCGAAGATGGAAGAGGTGATCTTCCAGGGCTCGTCGGCGCGGCGCGCGGTCAACGTGGCGGAAGTCTCCCTGCACTTCGACAACTCCGAGGGCGCGCTACCCATCGCGTTCAAGGAGGTCGTCATAACGCGGCGGCTCTCTCGCTCCGGTGAGAGCGATTATTTGTTGAACCGGGCGCCATGTCGCCTTCGCGACATTCACGACCTGCTTCGTGGAACCGGGCTCGGTGGGGACTCCGGCGTCGTCATCGAGGCCAAGGCAATCGATGCCCTGCTCTCGGACCGGCCCGACGACCGCCGTGAGCTCTTCGAGGAAGCGGCTGGCGTTGGGCTCTATCGCGATCGACGCCGCAGCACCGAACGTCGCCTCGAGGAGACGACACTCGACCTGTCGCGCATCGACGACCTGATTGGCGAGGTACAGAGCCAGGTTCGCTCGCTCGCGCGGCAGCGCAAGCGCGCAGAGCGGCACGCCGAGCTCATGTCGCGTCGCTTCTCCGTGGAGCTGACACTCGCATCGCGCGAGATGCAGGCATGGCACGAGGAGCTGCAGACGCTCGAGGTCCGCGTGACCGAGCTGCGTGATCTCGTTCCGACAGCCGACGCCGACGTGAGCGAGCACGAGGTCCGGCGCGACGTCTCACACTCGGCACGTGCCGCCGCGGAGGCACAGCGCGCCGAGCTGGCGCGTCTCGCGGGCACGCAGCGGGAGTCGGCGCAGCGGATGCGCGGTGAGATCGCCGTCGCCGAAGAGCGACAGCGCAACGCGCTCATGCGACGCCAGCGCGCGCAAGAGGAGCAGCGCGAAGGAGAAGCGTTAGGCGAGCGGGTGCACGCCGACCGCGAACGCGCCGTTGCCGACCGGGCGAGGCTCGAGGACGAGGTGCGGGAGGCAGCCGATGAGCTTCGCCGTCGCGCCAGCGCCGAGGAAGCAGCGCGTCGAGCCGTCGCCGAGCTGCGGACGAGCGTCGATCTCGCGGATCGACTCGCCCGGGAGAGCCGCGATCAGCTGAGGCGCCTCGAGATCGACCGCGAGGGTGGGGTACGTGAGCTCGATGAGGTCGAACAGCGCGCGGCAACGCTCGAGTCGGAGCGCGCAACGCTCGCCGACGCGGCGGAGCTCATCGCGCGCGATGTGGCCACGGCGGATGAAGGCGTGGAGCTCGCGAAGAGCGCGGTCGAGCAAGCCGAGGCCGCGCTGTCGCAGGCGCGCGAGGCGATGAACGCCGCGAAGGAACACGAGGCGACTGCACGCCACGAGCTATTTCGCGCGGACGAGACGTACACTGCGCTTCAGGGAAAGGTGCACGCGCTCGAGTCGCTCGAACGCGAACGCGTCGGACTCGCGCCAGCCGCGGCGCGGCTTCTCCGCGAACGCGGTCAGTTCGGCGAAGGGGCTGTCCTCGGGCCGTTGTCTGATTTCGTGAATGCCAGCGCCGCGTCCGCGCTGCTCGTCGAGCGCTACCTGGGTGCAACGGTGCACGCGGTCGTCGTGCGAGACCGTGAAGCAGCGGAGACCATCCGCCGTTGGCACGCGACGAGCAATCCGGGCGCACTGCTGCTGTTGCCGCTCGACGCGGTCCGCGACGCCAACGACGCGGCAGCCGCCGGCGAGCTGGTTGCCGATGTCGACGCCGCCGCTCCAGCTCAGGCGTGGGTTCGCGCGCTCCTCGGCAACGTCCGCGCGCTCGATGGGGGTGCGGCGTTCGTGGATGCACGTGGTGCGGTGTGGCTGCCGGGTGCGACTGGAGGTCCCGGGCCACTGCGCCGGCGCGCCGAGCTGTTCGCGCTTCGCGCCGAGCTCAGTGCGAGCGAGGAGGCACGCCAAGCCGCGTCGGCCGCGGCCGACGCGGCGCGCGCCGCGTTGACTGCCGCGAATGAACGCGTTTCCGCGGCCTCCGATGAATCCTCGGGGCTTCAGCAGGAGCTGCGGCGTGCGGGCGAGCAGCGGTCGGAGCTGGCACGTCGGCTTCAGCGCGCCGAGCGCGAGGTTGCTGATGCCGCGGCGCTCGCCGGCCGACTGCAGTCGCGCGCGGATGAGCTTCGTGCGCGCATTGCGACGATCGATGCGTCGGCAGCGGAGCTGTCCCAGGTGATCGAGGAGCGGGACGGCGCTACCACAAGTGCACGGTCTCGGCTGGGAGACGCAGAGCGGGCGCAGGACGAGGCTCGCGAGCAGCGAACCGCAGGTCAGATCGCGGAGGCACAGGCGCAGGCGCGGCTGCAGGTGGCGTCGGACCGTGAGCGTCGCCTCGCCGAGGAGTTCACGTCGGCCTCGGCACGGCTCGCGTCGCTCGAGCAGGAGCTCAGCACGCTCGCCGACGCGGATCGGTCGCTGGCCGAACAGATGGCGGCCTGGCAGCTCGATCTCGACGCGCGGGACGCAACGCTCCGCGACACGGACGATCGGCTGGCCGCGGCCGAAGAATCGGTTCGGCTGGCCGACGAGGCGCTCACCGACGCCGAGCACACGCTCGATGACGTTAGGCGCCGGGCGCACCAGTTGGCGGATGAGATGCACCACGCCGAGTTGCGCTTCACCGAGCTCTCCGGCCGGCGCACGGCGATCCGCGAGCGACTGGAAACCGAGTGGCGGAAGCCGCTGGATGATCTGCTCCAGTCGTTCGCGCCCGTGGAGGTGGACGACGAGACGCTGCGGAGCGAGGCCGAGCAGCTGCGCGGACAGCTCGAGTCGTTAGGCGTGGTGAACCCGCTGGCGATCGAGGAGCACGAGGAGGAAACCAAGCGCCTCGACTTCCTCACGTCACAGCGGGCAGACCTGGCCGAGGCGAAGAACTCTCTTGCCCTGGCGATTCGCGAGATCGACGCGACGGCGCGCGAGCTGTTCCTCGCCACCTTCACCCAGGTGCGGGAGAACTTCCGTCAGATCTTCATGACGCTGTTCGGGGGCGGCGAGTGCGACCTCCGACTCGAGAATCCCGACGCGCCGCTGGACTGCGACATCGAAGTGCACGCCTCGCCGCGCGGGAAGCGGACGCAGCGCATTCACCTGTTGTCGAGCGGCGAGCGTGCCCTCGTGGCGCTGTCGCTCTTGTTCGGCATCTTCCTCACGAAGCCCAGCCCATTCTGTCTCCTCGACGAGGTGGATGCTCCGCTCGATGACGCGAACATCGGGCGCTTCGTGCGCATGCTGAATCAGTTCAAGAGCCGAACACAGTTCATCGTCATCACGCACAACCCGAGGACGACGACCGAGGCTGCCGATGCCGTGTACGGCGTCACGATGCAGGAGCCCGGTGTATCATCGATCGTCAGCGTGCGCATGCGCGGCTCGGCCGTGGAAGAGATTGCCGAGCTTCTCGGAGAGGAACCCGCGACCGTGGCAGCTCCCGCGTGACACTGAAGGCACGGCTCGTCGCGTTCTCCGGAGCGGCGCTCGCCGCGGCCATGGCCGCGGCGAGCCCGTTTCCGCACCTGACGATCCCGCCGCAACAAGGGACCCCGCCCGACACGGGCCGCCCCGCGATTACCCTGCTCTACCAGAACTTTCCCAACCCCTTTCCCAGCACGACGTCCACCACCACCTGCATCTGGTTCGACCTCGATCGCACGACGGCGGTGAGTCTCACCATTCACGACGTTCGCGGCAATCTCGTCCGGACGCTGCTGCCTAACGCGTCGTCGCCGCAGTATCTGAAGCCGGGGCGGTACGGTCGCGCATCGGCCTCTGGCAGCGGCTGCGACCCGTCGTTCACGTGGGATGGAACCGCGGCTAACGGCTCGCCGGTACCGCGCGGCGTCTACCTGATTCGGCTGCGAGCCGGCGGTGTCCAGTCGATCAAGAAGGCCGTCTACCAGGGCTCGTGATGCGACTCACCACCGTCGGCACCGGAACAGCCGCACCGTGGCCCGGACGCGTCCAGAGCAGCCACCTCGTCGACACCGGAAGCGTCCGGCTGCTCATGGATTGCGGGAGTGGCGTCGCCACGCGTCTCGCCGACCTCCGCATCGAGTGGCAGACGATCACGCATCTCGCCATCACCCATTTTCACGCCGATCACATCGTCGACCTGCCGACCTTGCTGTACGCGTGGCGCTACGGCCAGCTGCCGCCCCGGTCCGAGCCGCTGGACGTCATCGGGCCCGCCGGCACGCTGCGGCTCCTGTCGAGGTTCGCCACGATCTTCGGCGACGGTCTCCTCTCCCTGGGGTTCCCGATCTCGGTTCGTGAGCTCGCGCCGGGCGCAAGTCTCGACCTGGCGGACGGCGTGCACCTTCGCTGCACGAAGGTTCCACACACCGACGAAAGCATGGCATATTCCGTTGAGGCGGGCGGTCGTCGGATCGTCTACACCGGCGACACCGGCCACGATGACGCGCTCGGTGCCTGGGCAAACGGGTGTGACATCCTGCTCGCCGAGTGCTCGCTGCCGGAGACGATGGCCATCGCGACGCACCTTACGCCGCACCAGTGTGGAGCGTTAGGCGCCGCGGCGCGGCCGGGCGTGCTTGCGCTCACGCACTTTTATCCGCCGGTCGAAGCCGTGGACATTCGCGGCGAAGTGGCGACACGATTCGACGGTCGCGTCGTGCTCGCCACTGACGGGTGGTCTCTCGATCTCGAGGAACGGTAATGCTGGTGGTCATGCAGACAGACGCGACACAGACGGACATCGACAGAGTCTGCGGCGCGATCAAAGAGATGGGCTATCAGGCCGTGCCGATGCCCGGCGGGCAGCGCACGGCCATCGGCCTCGTCGGCAACGACGGGCGTGTGGATGACTCGCAGATCTCGGCGCTCCCGGGCGTTGCGCAGGTCATCCACGTGTCGAAGCCCTACAAGCAGGTGTCACGCGAGTGGCGCCCGGAAAGTACGATCGTTCAGATCGCACCCGGCGTGCGCGTTGGCGGGAGCGATGTCGTCGTGATCGCGGGCCCCTGCTCCGTCGAATCCGAGCAGCAGATCGTAACGGCTGCGCGCGCGGTGCGCGCGGCTGGCGCGACGGCACTCCGCGGCGGCGCGTTCAAACCGCGCAGCTCACCGTACGCGTTTCAGGGCCTGGGCAAACAAGGGCTCGAGCTCCTCGCACTCGCGCGACGCGAAACCGGGTTGCCCGTCGTGACCGAAGCGATGGATGAAGCGGGTGCCAACCTCGTGGCGCAGTACGCCGACTGTATTCAGATCGGCGCGCGCAACATGCAGAACTACTCGCTGCTCAAGGCCGTCGGTCGTCTCAACAAGCCAGTGCTGCTCAAGCGCGGCATGGCCGCGACGATCAACGACCTTCTGCTCAGCGCCGAGTACATCCTCGCCGAGGGGAACGGCCAGGTCGTGCTATGCGAGCGTGGCGTGCGGAGCTTCGACAGCGCGGCGCGAAACATGTTCGACCTGAACGCGATCCCAATCGTCCACAAGCTCTCGCACCTGCCGATCATCGCGGACCCGAGCCATGGCACCGGCCTGCGCGAGAAGGTGACGCCCATGGCGCGTGCCGCGGTGGCCGCGGGGGCAGACGGCGTGATCGTCGAGGTTCATCCGAACCCGGACCGTGCTCTGTCCGACGGCGCACAGTCTTTGTTCCCCGATCAGTTTGCGAAGCTGGTCAACGAGTTACGGCTCATTGCGCGCGCCATCGATCGGGCCGTGGCGCCGTCGCCGGGAACGGCACCGATCGAAGTGGGGTAAGGCTGATAGGGAATCGGGAATCGAGCGCACCGGGACTGAGAACAGAACTCCCTGGCCTTGTTCCTGCCTTGGTAGCCGCCTCGACGCTATGGGAGGCAGTGGTGAGAGTGAACTACATACATGTAATCGCTGCAACTGCGCTGGTGGGCAGCGCTGCGCCGCGGCAGCAGTCGACGGTCGATACGATCATCGACAAGGCCGTCGCGACGTACAACAAGACGAAGACCTCGAAGGGCACGTTCGAGCAGGCTATCACCAATCCGCTCACGGGATCGACCGTGAAAGCGGTTGGTGAGTTTCAGCAGCAGCGCGAGCCCGCTCGCTTCTCGTTCCGGTTCGTTGAGCCGAAGGGCGACATGATCATCGGCGACGGGAAGTGGCTCTGGGTATACCTGCCCAGCTCGACGCCCGGGCAGGTCATCAAGGTTCCCATGACCAATGGCGGCGCGGGGAGCCTCGACCTCGCCTCACGCTTCTTCGACTCGCCAAAAACTCGCTTCGCGATCAGCGATGCGGGGACCGCGACGGTGGCCGGCCGCGCGGCGCATGCGCTCACGCTCAAGCCGAAGTCGAGCACCGAGCCGTTCACGCAGGCGAAGGTGTGGATCGACACCGCTGACGGAACGCTCCGTCAGTTCGAGACGGTCGAACCCTCCGGCATCACGCGACTGGTGACCATCACGGCCGTGACGCCTAACGCGCCGGTGGACGCGAAGCTTTTCTCGTTCACGCCCCCGAAGGGCGCCAGAGTCGTCGATCAGGCGGTGCTGGGCGGCCGCTGAGCCGCGTCGAGCGCCTCCGAGATCTCGGCCAGCCGCTCGGCCGACGTGCCGCGTTCGCGCGCGAGCGTGAGCGCGGCACGTGACAACGTGACGTAGGCGGCGAGCGCCGGTGCGTCGTTGGTGAGCGCCGACAGATGCCCCTCGACCGACGCGACGTCGCCGCGGGCAATAGGGCCGGTCAATACGTCGTGCGGGCGGCCGGACTCGAGGTTCGAGACAGCGGCGCCCATGAGTCCGAGGGTTGCCGCTCGCGCCGTGTCCTCGGCAACGCCCGCCTCCTCGAGCAGCCGCTCCGCCAATGCCGCTACCACCACCGGGAAGTTCGCCGCGAACACCGCCGCCGCGTGGTAGCGCGGCTTCTCGCCCGGCGGGATCGTGAGCGCGTGCGCTCCGAGACGAGTCGCGAGCGCGGTCGACGCTGCGATCGCCGCCGGGTCGCCATCGACGCCGATCCACGCATCGCGGAGCACGTCGGCGGCGTGGTCAGGGTTCGCGAGCGGTACGAGCGGATGCATCGTGCCCACGCTATGTCCGCGCTCGCGCAGGAGGGCCGCCTCGGCGGGGTCGGTGGCGCCGCTCGCGTGGAGCACCACCGCACCGGGTTTGAGCGTCGCCCGGGCGAGCTGCCGCAGCGCGTCACCGAGCTGCGCATCGCGAACCGTGACGAGGACGACGGTCGCCGTGCCTAACGTTTCCGGCAGGTCACCGCCCGTGACTGGAGGGCGAGCCGTCGCATCGGCGTGTCGGCCGTGCAGTCCGCGCACGTCGACGCCGGCAACGACGAGAGCGCGGGCGAGCGATCGTCCCGCTCGACCCGCGCCCAGCACGAACACGATCCCGACGTTTCTGTTGCCGCCGTCCGCGGCGGCGGAGCTCACTCGCCTTTACGGCCCTGACTCTCGCTCACCCGCGCGAGCAAGTCCTTCTGCGTCTTGACCCCGCGCGTGAGCTCAACCGCCTTCTGCACGATCGGATCGTCCTGAACGATCCGCCGCTGCTCGGCCGGACGACCAAACACGTACCGCTCGACGTCGTAGGAAATGAGCCGCGAGACAAGCGAGGACGCGGCGTCGTAGACCGCGCGATCGATCTGGATGCCGCGCTGTCGCATGCCCTGCCACAGAGCCTCGCGCATCGCATCGGTGACCGGGAAGTCCGTCGACGTCACCGTATTCGTGCCCTTGAGGCTCATCGCGTAATCGGTGATCGCGTCGCGGAACTGCGGAATCTTCTTCCCGAGCGCGTTCTGCAACGCGACCTCGCTGGGCACCGGCATCGTGTCACCGGCGATCACGTCAGGCGCGATTCCACCGCCGCCGTACACGCTACGGCCCGCGTCCGTCTTGAACTTCTCGCGCGCTGCTTGTGGGGTGGGAATCGTGTCGTCGTCCTCGTCACCCTCCGCGCTGTGCGGCTTGGAGATCGAACGGCCGGACGGCGTGAACCACTTCGCGGTCGTGAGCTTGAGCGCGCTCCCCCCCGTGATCGGGTAGAGCGTCTGAGCACTTCCCTTCCCGTATGACGTGTGGCCGACAACCACAGCGCGATCGTGATCCTGCAGCGCCCCCGCCACGATCTCGGACGCCGATGCCGAGTATTCGTCGATGAGAACCACCATTGGGAGGTTGGGCCATCGCTGCGGGGCGCCGTCCACGAAATCGCGGTTGGCGTCGCGGACCCGGCCCTTCATCGTGACGATCTCCTGCCCACGGTCGAGGAAGAGATCCGACACGCCGACGCCCTGCGTCAACAGTCCGCCGGGATTCTGCCGCAAGTCGAAGATGAGAGACCGCATGCCGGCCCGCGACAGGGAGTCGATCGACCTGGAGAGTTCCTTCTCGGTCGAATCGCTGAACGCCTTGAGGTCAACGAACCCGACACCGTCGGGCAACAGCATCGAGCGGGCGACGGCGCTCCGGTGGATCTCCTGCCTAACGAGCGTCACCGGCCGCTTCGTGCCGGCCCGCTCGGCGACGATCGACACGGAGGTGCCCGGCGCACCCCGCAAGGCGTTGCGCGTCTCGGGGATGGTCCAGCCTTTCGCGGACTTCCCTGCGACCTCGACAATCCGATCACCGGTCTCGATCCCTGCCCGTTCCGCCGGGGTTCCCGGAAGCGCCGAGACGACGATCACCCAGTCGTCACGAACGTCGATCTGAATCCCAACGCCGCCGTAATTGCCCGTCGTGCTCTCGTTGAGGCGAGCGAGACGATCCGCTCGGAGAAAGACGGAGTGCGGATCGTGGAGCTCTTCGAGCATTCCGTCGATCGCCTTCCCGTAGAGGTCGGACGTGCTCACGGAGTCCACATAATACCGCTCGATGTGGGTCATCACCTCGTCGAAGAGGCGCGGTCCCGAAACCGACGATCCACCATCGAGCCCACGTTCGACCAGCCACCCGCCGGCGACCAGTGCGGTGCTCAGGACTCCCAATACGACGAACGCGCGAGAGCGCATGCGACCCCCGAGGATTGGACTACGCCGCAATCAGGAATGAGACCCGACTGCGGGACGGAAAGTTTCAGGCCACGTCTGCTCTAGCGTGCCCAGCACGCCTGCCGCGACCTCATCGACCGATCCCGCAGCGTCGATCGCGACCACTGGGCCGGACTCCGGGTGATTTCGCTGCCACGCGGGCTCGGCGAACCGGTCGAACGCTTCGGCCACGCGGTGGTGGAAGTCGTCACTGGCCGATTCGATGCGGTCCCGCGCCCCACGACTATCGGTTCGCGCGAGCGCGGCCGCAACCGAGAGGCGAAGGAGGATCGTAAGATCGGGCACCAGCCCGCCAGTTGCAAACCGGTTGGCTGCGGTGACCTCCACCTCCGAAAGGCCGCGCCCGGCAATTTGGTATGCGTACGTCGAGAGGAAGAAGCGATCGGCGAGCACGACCTCGCCGCGGGCGAGCGCTGGCCTGATATCGGTTTCGACCAGCTCCGCCCTCGACGCCATGAACAGCAACGCCTCCGTCCGCGCCGAGAAGCCGGGGCCGGGCTCGAGCAGCAGGTTGCGGATCTGATTGCCGATCGCGGTGCCGCCCGGCTCCCGTACTCCAAGATGCGAAATTCCCCTCGCGGTCAGCGTCTCGGCCAGGCGGCGCAGCTGGGTCGTTTTGCCAACCCCCTCCGCGCCCTCGAGTACGATCAGCTTCCCCCGCCCTTTCGTCATCCGAGCGTGATGATCGAGCTGGTCGCGCCTTTCCGAATGCCTTCGGTGATCCAGTTGTTCACCTGGAGCATGGTCTTGTCGAAGTTTTCCTGCGCTGCGATCGCCCGCTGGTAGTTCGAGTTGACCTGCACCTTGCCCAGCAGGTCGTCGAGCTGCTGCTCCATGTCAGCCGTGGGGTTCTCGCCGCGCTCGATCATGCGCTGGGCCTGATCGCGAAGCTGGTCCATCTGACGCAGCAAGGCAACGGCGTCGCGATCACCGTTCAACGCCTCGTTCGCTCGCTTGACCGCCTGGTACTCGGGACTCTGTCCGATGAGCCGGCCAAGCTCGCGCGCTTTCTCGTCGAGCATGCAGAGGATCGGGTTGGGGTGGAGACGAAGTGTAATGGACGGATCGCTCGTCAGCGGCAGCGGGCGAGCACGAATCGCTCGCGGCCGGTGAGGTCGAGATGCACGGCCACGTCCTGGTACGATCCGTCCGCGGCGACCGCTTCGGCGACGAGCGACGCTCGGCGCGTATCGACCTCGAGAGCAAGAAGACCGCCGCGCTCCAGGACTGACGGTGCCTGCCGAACGATAACGCGGGTGGTCGCCAGCCCTTCGTCGCCGGTCAACAGGGCGAGCGGCGGCTCCCAGTCACGAACGGAGGCAGGCAGCTCCTCGAGCTCGGAGAACGCGATGTACGGCGGATTCGAGACGAGCGCGCGGACGCGCAGGCCTGCGATCGGGGCGAGCAACGAGCCGTGCAGGAACTCGACCGGCGCGCGAAGCTCATCGCGAACGAGCGCGGCGTTTCGCTCGGCGACGTCCAGCGCGCCGCGCGATACGTCCGTGGCAATGACCCGGTCGAAATTGCCTTCGGTTGCGAGGGCGAGCGCGATCGCGCCCGACCCGGTGCCGACATCCACGAGCGTGCCTCGTCCTCCCTCTTCGGCCTGCAGAACGAGGTCGACAAGCACCTCGGTCTCCTGCCGAGGGATCAGCACGCGATCGTCGACCGCGAGCGTGAGGTGGCGAAAAGCTGCGCGGCCAACGGCGTAGGCGAACGGCGCCCCACGAGCGCGAGCGGCGGCCGCGTGCCGTGCTTCATCCACCGCCGTCGCGTCGACGAGGGCTTCCTTGTTGGCACTCGGCCAGAAGCGCGGTACGTCGAGCACGGCGGCGACGATGTCGCGGGCTTCATCGCGCGCGAGCGCGACGCCGGCTCCTTCGAGGCCTGACGCGAGCTCGGTGAGCAGGGTGCCTAACGGGCGGGGGTCGGTGTCAGGCTTCACCGAGGTTCTCCTCGTCGGCGGCCTCCTGCAGCGAGTCGATGATGCGTCCGAGATCGCCATCGAGGATGCGCTGGAGATCGTGCAGCGTGAGGTTGATGCGATGGTCCGTCACGCGGTCCTGCGGAAAGTTGTACGTGCGGATCTTCGCGGACCGATCGCCAGTGCCCACCTGTGTCTTCCGCATGCGCGAGCGCTCGGCCTCCTGCTCGGCGATCCTCGCGTCGAGCAGGCGGGCGCGCAGCACTTGCATTGCCCGGAGCTTGTTCTGCAGCTGCGAGCGCTGGTCCTGCTGCGATACGACGATGCCGCTCGGCAGGTGCGTGATGCGCACGGCAGAGTCGGTCGTGTTCACGCCCTGACCGCCGGGTCCCGACGCCCGGAAGACATCGATGCGGAGATCCTTGTCGTCGATCTCGACGTCGACCTCTTCGGCCTCCGGCAGTACGGCTACCGTTGCGGCGGACGTGTGGATCCGGCCTTGCGCCTCGGTCGCGGGCACACGCTGCACGCGGTGTGTGCCGGACTCCCAGCGAAGCGCACCGAAGGCGCCGTCGCCGGTGACCTTGAACACCGCTTCCTTGAGACCGCCTAACGTGCCCTCCGAGTACTGCAGCGGCTCGTACTTCCAGCCGCGCCGGTCGAGAAAGCGCGTGTACATCCGGTACAGGTCGGCCGCGAACAGCGCGGCTTCGTCGCCGCCGGTCCCCGGCCGAATCTCGACGATGGCGGGCCGGTCGTTGAGAGGGTCCGGCGGAACGAGGACAGGCTTGAGCTCGTGCTCGACGCCGCCAATGGCGGCCTCGACGCGCGTCACCTCGGAGCGCGCCTCGGCCGCTAGCTCGGCGTCGTCAACGACAACGAGCTCGCGCGCCTGCGCGAGCTCGTCATCGAGTTTCTCCAGCCGCTTTGCCAGCGCGACGACGGTCGTGAGTCGT
>Ga0207674_10000683_pt1 | contig 44086 bp, 33 predicted proteins | sample KBSCornC72_FD_184303 | JGI IMG/M metagenome (GOLD analysis project Ga0207674, IMG submission 184303) | Corn rhizosphere microbial communities from Kellogg Biological Station, Michigan, USA - KBS Corn C7-2 (SPAdes) (version 2) | ecosystem: Host-associated > Plants > Roots > Rhizosphere > Soil ... | reverse complement strand
TGAGTGTCGAGCGAGCAGTACAGTACCGCGAGCGAAGCGCGGCGGTGGCACAGTCGACATTACGCCTAAATTCTGATGGTTGGTTCGTTGAGTGTGCCATCCGGTCGCTTCGCTCGCGGTACTGTAGTGTTGGCATGTTACTTTTTGTGCAAAGCCATCCTCTCTAAAATCTCAGCAACCCCTTTACCAATCTCTCCACCGACCACCGGCGACCTATCTTCGATCAAGGCGCTTACAAAATCCTCAATCAAAGGCTGATGAATATTCTGCGCCGGTGGATGCTCTTCGACACGCTCTCCCTGTTCACCGATTACGCGCATTGTGCCTTTACTTAGGCCGGGAACATGAATCGATCCGCGCGAGAAAAACAAACTGAGTGTATCCTGTGGCTCGAATGCCGCGTGACTAACACTCAAGGTTGCACAAGCACCAGTCTCAAACTGAAACTGTGCAGTCGCGACATCTTCAACTTCCCGTTCAAACACAACGTTGCCCATCGTACTCTTAACTTTACTCATTGGACCAAATAGGTCGAGTAAGACTTCTACTCGATGACAGCCAAAATCAACCATTGGCCCACCACCTGAAAGTTCCGGTTTCAACAACCACTCGCGAGGATGACCGGCCCGAGGATTGAACCACTCAAATGCATTTATCTGAGTAAAGACCGCATCACCAAGCTCACCTGAAACGATTATTTCTTTTATGCGACGTATTACCGGATAGAAGTGGCGATAATACGCAATGCCGAGTTTTACTCGCTTGCGATTGCACGCTGCGATCATCTGGTCGCATTGTGCAACATCAAGCGCCATCGGTTTTTCGCAGAGTATATGTTTTCCTGCATCAGCAGCGGCGATTGTTTGGTCAGCGTGCAAATAGACAGGACTAGCAACATAAACTGCGTCAATTTCCGGGTCCTGAATAAGATCGCGCCAGTCGGGATATCTTTTTTCTACGCTAAATTCGTCGGCGAACGAATCAAGCAGCTGCGAGTTTGCCCTACTAACCGCAACGAGTTTCGAATTCGCAGAGTTGTTCAGTGCCGGAGCAACTCGTTTCCGCGCAATGTCGCCGCACCCTATTAATCCCCACCGTATCCTTGGAGTGCGCGGGCCCGGCGGCGCTTTGTTAAATGGAACACTTGCCAACACCCACCCCTTCACTAGCAGGTTCTATTTTAAGAACGACTCGACGAAATTGAGACCCTTAAAAGCGGAGCCGGGCCGCCGCACTCCAAGGTTATAGGAACTTTTCCCAGCCTCCGAGGATCATTCGCAGTTCATCTTCCTCTTCCACCGTCACGTTCACCAGGGGAGGTCTGACTGGTCCACCATTCAAACCAACCATGTCCATCATCGCCTTCATGGTCGAAACTTCATAACCCTTACGTCGCGCACGAATTGAATAAAGTGGAACGACACATCTCGCTAGAAGATCCGCAAGATCATCCATGTTCCCTGCTTCACCCAATTCGTGAAGGCGTAGCGACAGACGAGGCGCAACGGTAGCGATGCTCGAAGTGAAAGTGCGTATACCGGTGCTGTAATAAGCGGCAACCATGTCGTCGCCGGCGCCACCGATCCAGTGTAAGCGGTCACCAATGCGATTCATGATCGACTGCAACATACGTATATCGCCCTGACCGTCTTTCCAGGCGATGAGAGTTGGTATGCTGGTAAGCCGTTCTACCATGCTCGGAGTAAACCTGGTCCAGTCGCGACTATAAATCAGCATGCCCAACTCGGTGGCTGCGCCCAACAAGCGGTAATACTCAAGCAATCCTTCATCATCTGCATTAGGGTAGTAGGGCGGGAAGGCCAGAATTCCGTCTGCGCCTGCTCGTTCAGCAGCCTGGGCCATCTCAACTCCAAGTCGTTGCCCAAAACCAACGCCGGCGATCACCGGAATACGACTTTCGATTGCGTGTACAGCCAACTCAACTACACGTGCATATTCGGAGGGAGTCAATGAGTAGAGTTCGCCTGTACCGCCCGCAATGACTACGGCCGAAACCGGGTGCTCGAGCAATTTCGTCAGGTTGTGATGAAGCCCGGGCAGATCCAGCGATAGATCTTGCTTAAAGGGCGTTATTGGAAACGCGATTACGCCGGAAAGGCTGTGCCTGAGTTCTGATGGATGCATTTTTGATTGCGCTCTTCTTTCAGCGCTTAGTTAGGTCATCAACCACCCGTCGAAGTTCTTTAGCCTGCTCAGCTGTCAACGGGGACACGTAAGGGGGAATCGGACCAACCTGAGCTATCCCCGCCAGCTCGACTGCCTGATGCAATACTCGCGCTGGTCCCCAGGCGTCTCGCAGATCTTCGAGACCTGTAAAATTGGAGCGGATCTGCAACGCTAATTCAAAGTCTCCGGCTTTGGAGACTTCAAATAGCTCCTGGCTCAATCGCGGCGCGATACATCCTGAGCCGGTCGTAAAACCAGTTAACTGCCAATCGCGCAAATGCGTGACTGCAGGTCTTTCGCCAATGCCACTAATCACATACTTGCGATCTACACGCGCCAGCAACGCTTCTAAATATGGATCAATCGTTGGATCGTTTCTTACCACCGCGTACTTTATTCCGACGCAGATCCCGTCATCAATCAAACGAGCAACTGAATCGAGACCATGTTCAAGATTCGACCCGAAATTAGTTTCATCTTTAAGGTAGATAATTAATTGAGACTTGGCCGCTTCTGATATTTCCCGATAGCCACGCTCGAGACCATCCGCATCTCGAGGATCGGCGCAGGGAAGAACCATGACGCACGGGAAGTCATGATTCTTAATAAATTGCGTTTGATCCATTGCCCGCCCAAATGACGGTCCAATGCTGGGAATCACGCTAATTCTGGCAGTTAGAGTTGCCAACCAATCAATCAAGCTTTCAAATTCCGCGAGCGTAACGTGATAGAGGAACGCGTTCCCACCATAAATCAATCTCGAGATCCCGCCAGCTTCGATGAAGGCAACTATCTTGTCGTTCTGATCGAAATCCAGCGTGCGCGCCGAGTCATTCCGCCGCGCGAGCGGCGGGACCGCAAATACTCCATGAAGGTCAAAAGGCATATCGTTTGTAGGGGCGTCCCTCCGTGGGCGCCCCAATGGATTTCAAGGCGCTTTATAGTTTACGTAGCGTTAGAAAACTAAGGGGCCCGTTTGTTTACATGGGGCGGCCGCGGCGTACCGCCCCTACAGTAGTTTCAAGAACAACCACAGTGGCTATCGGATCCAGTGAATGCTCGCCAACCTGTAGCGTTATACCATCAGAAGCATTCTCAAAATGTAAAGCTCTTCGTTTATCCGCCAGGAAATATGCACGCTTAACTGAAGCGCCCCACGATGGCACAGTCAACTTTCCATCAGCAGGCCATTTAAAAATGTGAAGATAAACCCGCCCCGGCTTACTCGTCGCACGACCATAGTCTAACTGAGTTGCAAAGGGACTGGCCGTTGTACCATAGATCGAGTCTCCGTTTACTTTCATCCACTTGCCCACCGCCGCTAATCGCTCAACGCTGGGAGCGGGGATCAAACCTGAAGCGGTTGGTCCAACATTTAGGAGATAGTTGCCACCCTTCGAAGCAATATCGATCAAGTTTCTAATGATAACTTCGGACGATTTCCATTGCTGATCGTACGACTTATATCCCCAGGTTGTATTCATAGTCATACAACTTTCCCAGTCGACTCCGGACAGCCCGTTTGCCGGAATTTGCTGTTCGGGTGTGCCGAAGTCTCCGGAGTAAGCTCGATCTGTCTTGCTCATTCCCTGCATGCCCTGGCGGCCTTTCCCAACTCTATTGTTGATGATGATGTTGGGTTTCAACGACCTCACGAATCGGTAAAGGTCCTGTCCGTCTTCTTCGGTCCACCAGTCCTGCCACTCGCCATCGAACCACAAAACCGCCGGGTCATATGAAGTGATCAGCTCACGCAACTGTTCTTTCATATACCGAACGTACTCCTCTTTTCCGCCCGGTTTCATTCTGGTAACCCGGTTACCGGCAGTGGGATCCTTGCCAACCGCATCGACATAAGCAGCTGGATAATGCCAGTCGAGTATTGAATAATAGAAACAAAATTTTAGTCCCTGTCGCTTGGCTTCTGCTGCAAGTTCTTTGATTGGATCGCGATGAAACGGAGTCGAGTCCACAATATCGTAGGCACTCACCTTACTACCATACATTGAGAATCCATCATGGTGTTTCGAGGTGATGACGATGTATTTCATGCCAGCGTCTTTTGCGATTTGCACCCATTCCCTCGCATTAAACTTTACCGGATTAAACTCGGCGGCGAACTTTTCATAATCGGTGCGAGGGATGTTGGCCCAATCCATTATCCATTCACCGATTCGGTCAGAACGTTGGCCCTTGTACTCACCGGCGGGAACAGCGTAGAGACCCCAATGAATAAACATTCCAAATCTCGCTTCGCGCCACCAACGCATACGTTGATCGTGTTGCACTCGCGTTTCCGTCTCGCTTGCAAGGACCGGGCGGCTCTCCCCTTGGCCAAACACCTGCGGCGTTAAGATCGCACCGAGAAGCAGCAGATTAGCGAATGGACTGATTTTCACGTGTTCTCCAATCACCAAAGAATAGGCTGACGAATGAAAAAGTTGCGGATTACTTCATCGACTCGAGAATCCGGAGGTAGCATCTTCCAAACTGCGATGTATTCAAAGTGGTCCAATGCCTTGCCGCCAAACAAAAGACTAGTCTGACGCATGGGCCAATCCGCGTCGTACATAACGTCAGGCTGCAACGGCCAGCTTTTCTTGTCCTTTATATAGGGGAACATGTAAGCAAGTGCGCGCCCGATACCACGTCCATCTGGTAAAGCAAAGGTCCAGAGGTTGTCTTTGCCGGTGGAAAGAATCTGACAAATGGTAGCTAGCGCCTCGAGGTTGAAGAGTGAATAGCCATAAGGTTTGGTGCGACGAAGTTCTTCCGGAAAGCTGCCATCGGCCGCAATCTGGTTAGGAACCAGTACCTTCTTAAAACGATCGCGACAATACTCCAACAGTTCCTGGTTACCGACAAGCTGAGAAAACGCGGCGATTTGCATCACCCAGCAAGTGCCGTGATTGTTCTTCGCCTCTCGCTCTTCGATTCCATTTTTGCTTGTAGTCAGCCAGAGCAGGTAATCCTTAAACCACTGCATGACGCCACCAAGGTCGCTCATTTTCAACGAGCGCGAATCCTTCAACACTTCAACAGCGCGCGCTACTTCCACGAGATGAATCGTATCGATGATCCCAATCCCCCTGCCCGTGAATCGACCATGAATCGCCTGGGCATACTGCAGATTCGGATTCATCCTGGTGCCTTCATCAACGAACCACGCACGCAGATGCTTTACCGCATGGGTCGCATAGCGCTCGTCTTTAGTTAACTTCCACGCCGCAACAAGCGCAGGGACTTGAACACTCAGACGCATTAAATAGCGACGGTGTTCGACAAAGTTGTCAGGATTGGTCATGCCGTCGCGCTGGATATACGGACCTGTAGGATTTTGAGGATCAGGCCACCAGTAGTCTCCCTCGGAAAAGAAGTCGTGTGGTCCGCCCGCACTTCTAGACGACGAAGAAGCAGTGATTGTGATGGGTTGTTCTTTGAGGTATTGATTGGCAGCCCTGAGGACACGCGCCCGGTCGAACTTCTCAACGTCAAAACTGTTCCCTGGCGCAGAAACAACTGAACTGACCAAACTTAACCATGCAACGATGAACCACAGTAGAGATTTTGCCATCAGAATTGATCACCCAAACATGCCGATGAAGCCTCCACCGGAGCGCATCTCGATCGAGAGTGCCGTCTTGTCGTTGGCTGTCGTGTGCTCTATTTTAACGGCCGCCGGTTCTGACATATCGTCTCGAACGAGCACTGCGCGCCGATTTCCACGGCCTAAGAAGTCAAGACCTATATCAATCTTCCTTGGGCTTGGACCATTCATGATCGCCAGAAACCATTTGGTTCCCTTCCGTCGTGCATATGCTGCCAGCTTGCCGATCTCAGAAGAATCCAGCACCACAGTCTCATCCCACACACTCGGAATATTTTTTATCAACTCAACCGCCGGGTTATCGAGAATATTGCGGGGATGGGCGGCGTAGATCAACAACGGCGACGTGAAAATAGCGGCACTCGCAATCTGGTGGGACCAGGACGTCTCGCGTCGACGCTCGCCAAAATGCATAGGCGTGTAATCAGCAGGTCCGGCTAAGAAACGAGTAAACGGAAGAGTAGTATTATGCTGAGCTCGCTCAGTCATGCGACTCGCTTCCATCCCGCGGATTGATTCACGACTTAATTCGTTGGGCCATGTGCGATTTTCACCGGCCGGCTTGTTTGAACCGTGGAACTCGAGCATGACTTGATGTTCTGCGGCATCACGGAGTAGTGATTGATAAAGGTCGATGATTTCTTTCGCTTCGTGGTCGAAGAAGTCGATCTTAGCGCCGACTACTCCCACCCGATTACAGAGTTCAAAGAACTGCCGTCGCGCGTAAGGGGTCCTCAACTCTTTGCTGTGTTTCCAGAACCAGGTGCCCACCTTGTAACCATTTGCGTAATCGACGAGCTCTTTCATCTGAGCTTCCGACCAACGTTGCCAGAAGCCTTCGACAACGTTGTATTCAAACCCTAGTTCGCCGGCGAGTCGTGAAAACTCTTTCATCCCATCGAGCGTGTTTTGACCACCGTCCAAATACTTCCAAACCGCTCGGCCCGGTTTGACCCACTTGGTGTTTACTCCAAGCGGAAAAAATTTGCGATCTGGCGCAGGAGAAACGGCTTCAATGATCTGACAATTTACAAGGGCGTTAAGATCCTTTCCAATCATGACTACGCGCCATGGAGTCTTGATCGCGCCTCGAATTGCTGCCGGCTGTGAGAGACGTTTTGCCTCGGAGAGGCCGTAGCGCAACTCGAATGGGTAACTTACAGGCAACTGATCGCCGAGAGTGAGCTTGAATCCACTTCGACCATCTGCGCGTAAGCCCATTCCCGCATAGTTCATCAACGCGGCTTCTGTTATTGCCGCATAACCAACATCTGCTGGAAGTCTGACTGTAAGAGGTGGTGCGGCCCATTCACCGTCCTTCACTTCTGAAATGTTTTTCCTGGCGTGAACACCTTCATAGTGCCCCTGGAAGTCGTGAAACCAAACAACACTCTCGCTTGGCAACACAAAGGTAGTGAGCTCGTATGGAACTCTCGGCGTATCGGCACCTTCATCCAGATAACGAAAGGCGATCCCGTCATCGAACGCTCGCACTTCCAGTCTATATTTGGCGTCGCCCTCGATTTCGAAATAAGCGCCATTACATTGGTTCACGCCGATGGATCGCAGACCGCGGGTCGGAAATGATTCGCGCATGGCATAAGGGCCAGTCCGTCGCGCGACATGTTGACTTGGCTTGTCAGGTGCGTCCTGCGTTCTCACAAGTAACCCAAGATCCGAAGGCTCTATCACCGGACGATTCCGAAATTTGACCTGATACTTAACTGGAGAGTTCTTTCCGTGAACTAACTCAAAGCGGATCGTACCGTTTGGACTTACTACTGATTCCGCGTTAGTTGGCAGAGCCCAGGCCAAACGGTCTGGCACCACGAGTGGCAAGGCGAGTACACCCTTGAGAAACGAACGACGCGACTGAATCATAGCTGACTTTGTTGTTGTTTGTAGGCGTTGGACGATGACGGTTCTACCAACATGTCAGTTGAGTAGTTCGGTGCGATCACTGACGTTTCGTGCCCCCATTTTCGTGACTGCTTGTTGTAGTGCGGGATCATTAAAGCGATCTGCAGCGCGCCGGATTAGGGGGTAAAGCTGTTGCGGCGGCCACGTACCCAATTGTTGGTAGGGCCATTTCTCGTTAAATGCGTACGGGGTCAAGAACTCTAAGGCTTTGCGAATGCTGCGACCATCAGGCGTAGTGTAGTTCCAGAGATCCACGCCAACATTGTCGCTGAGGCGGGCCAGTTGCATCAGACCTTCAAGATTCATGATGCTGTAACTCCAACCTTTCGTCCGGGCTAGCTCCAGGGGCTGACGTCCATCGGGTTCAACTTGCAACGCTATACGTTTAGTCCTGGCCGCTACTAATACTTGTTTTGCAAGTTCTCGCTTCCCTGTAAAGAGAGCAAACGAGGCAACCTGGACATCGTAGTAGGTGCCGTGATTATTTTTAGACACGCTCTCGTCTTTTCCATTCTTGCTTTCAAGCATCCATTGCAGGAATTTTCCGAACCAGTCTTCCATACCTCGCTGATCGTTATTGGTCCAGGCCTTTGAGCCGCTCAACAAGCCGACGGAATCGACAACGCTCGTTAAGCCGCGTGTCTCAATCAAACCGATGCCACGTCCCGTGTTTATTCCCGGAATGCCTTGCGCGTAGTCAAGGTTTGGATTCATTCGCGTGTCGGGATTGAGAAAAAAGACGCGCAGGAGTTGCGTGGCTTTAGTCGCGTACTTTTCGTCAGCTGCAAAATAGTAAGCAAGCGCCAGAGTTTCAACTACAGTGCGCATGCGATCCATTGCATCGTGATCGCCAATCTTCTCGATTTCTGGATTCCGTTCACCATCACGTCGAATGTAAGGCAGGCCATTTGGTTTGCCAGGATCCGGCCAAAAGTATGGAGCCTGGCTCATATAGTCGTGCTTATCACCACTCGGTGGCGTGATTTTCTTGCTAATAACTGAGTAAGTAGTGACACTGAGTGCTTTGTTAGCATCGGCGACCAATTTATCGAGCGCGGGTTGGACTTCTTTATCATGTGCAGCGATCCGACGTTTCGCGTTTTCAAGTCGAGCAGCATCAAGCACGAAGACTTTGGGTGCTGCGTTGGTTGCTGCGGACACGAAGACATGACTTACTAAGAGAACTGATATGAATAGCGCACGATTTTTACTGATTAATAATTGTGACATCGACTCCCCCTTTTTCATCTCGAGTAATTCACTGCAGATTAGCGGAATCGCGGGCGTACCAATTGGTTTTGAACAAAAAGTAGCATTTCATTAATACGGTACCGCGAGCGAAGCGATCGGATGGTCCACTCAAAATTCGGAATACCCATGAGGTGTCATTGAGTTGACCATCCGGTCGCTGCGCTCGCGGTACCGTATAAATCGCTCGACATTCACCAAGATCGGGTTTTTCGCAAAGCTGGTCGTCAGAAATTAATTCTGAGCGATGCTTGCATAACACGAGGCGTACGCGCCGTGCTCGGTGTTCCGAAGGAACTCCGAGTCTGTCGCACGATCGCCGTACAAGTATTACCGGCTGCGGTACAGGCTTGTCCCGGGTTCGGATTTACCTGGACCAGTCCAAACGCCATCGAACCATCGATATCATCAAAGTTGGCGCGGTTGAAAATATTGTACATCTCCCACCGGAACTGAATGTCTCGACTCTCGCCTAGCTTGACCTTCTTGAAAAACGCCAGGTCGTTATTGAAGACCGCCGGCAACCGTACAGGGTTCCGCTGCATGTTGCCGATCTGACCGAGGCCACCTGGGACACTGAAGCAACCGACGTTGATTACATAAGCTGATCCGGTTGAATCGAGGCCCGCGCCATTCTTGCCGGGATCGCAAGTGATATTGGGTCTCGCATTTACGGTTCCTCCGGTGAAATCAGTGATCATCGTGCAGAGAGTTGAAGATGTCATGATTGTTCCCGGGGGACATTGCTGACCAGCCGTAATAGTTGCTGTGCCAGCTGTGTAAGTCACCGCGATGTTTTGCTTTGGTCGACCGGTCGCGTACGAGGTTGTGCCACTTAGTTGCCAGTTGTCGAATACGGCTTTGACGAATCCGTTATTCCACTTCCGGCTGAGAGACGGCACATCATAGATATAACCAACCGTCAGGATGTGAGTCTGGTCGAAATCCGAAGGTCCATAATTGAACTGCTTATAGGGTCTTGGATAGGACACGTCGGATGAATCGTCATTCGCATAATCGAACGACTTCGAGTAAGTGTAAGCAACACCAAATTGAAAACCACGAGTGTAGCGTCGATTGATCTGGACCTGAAGGCCGTTGTAGTTTGACGTCCCCGAGTACAGCACGAGATTGATGTCGCCATAACCACGATAAGGACGGAGGAAGTCGTTGTTCTTCGCGCTACTGGCTGTGAATGGATCTCGATTTTCCACATGACAGGGAACACCGAATTTCGCGGCAACGGCGCAATCTACAAATCTGGCGTTATCAGGTATAGCATTGATATTTCTTCGTTCCCCGAGATGGCGCGCAAAAGCTCCCACGTAACTCGCTTCAACGACCGTCTTAAAACCAATCTCCTGTTGAATACCCAGCGAGAAGTTGTAGGTGCTTGGGATATGTGACTGAGCTTCGAGTGCACTGATGGTGACCGGGAACAACGCCGCAGTGTTGGTTAGATTCGCAAGGTTATTGACGTTCCCATTTTGAATCTGGAAGGTGCGCTGTTGCGGTGGATTGTTTCCCAGGCTGCTCGCGCCGCCGGTTCCGCCACCAACTCTCGGCATGTGATAAACACCACCCATTCCGCGCAGCACAGTCTTTCCGGTTCCAAAAACGTCCCAGGCGAAACCGAGTCGGGGTTCAAAATAGATCGGGTCCGTTTCCCGGTAAGCTCGTGGAGTATTTGGATCGGTTGGCAAAGCAAGTCCGTTCAGAGTATCACCGGTGTTTGGAATAATCGCTCGGACCAGATTTTTGTTGAGCAGAGTGCGGTTGGGATTGTTTATTTCGCGTGGGTCAATCGCAAATTGACTGGCGCCGGCGCAGGCCGTGCCAAAAGCAGGAATGCCGTTTGGCTGACCGTTACAGTAAGGAATGTAGAGCAGAGGTGCCTTACTTGGATCAAACTTAGCCGGGTCGAAGTTCGACCCTTGACCATCAAGTTGAAATTGTCCTGACGTATAACCAAAACGCATGCCGTAGTTCAACGTAAAAGTTCGACTTATCTTCCACTGATCCTGCGCGTACCATTGCACCTGGTTCAGCTGCAGGTTAGTGAACGGTCGCGAACTTTGTTCAGTGTACGTGTTGAAATTACCAAGCAAAGCATTTGCGTAAGCGAAATTTGTATTACCAGCAGCCGTCGTAAATCCGGTCGTGGTCCCAGTGCCGAAGTCGAGTTGGCCCGACCACGTTCCTCCGGGCGCTTCCCGATTAAAGAGGCGCTCGTAGTAAAGACCAAACTTGAATGTGTGATCGCCATGAGTGAAGGAAACGTTATCGCTGAGTGAAGGCTTGATTGAATCTTCGCCAACCTCACCCCAGCGATTGAGCCAGTTGATATTCGCAGGATTCCCCGCCACGCTGGTCCAGCCCGTAACAATAGGCACCAGGTTGAGTGAATTATTCTGCGGAAACAACTGGGGAGCAGTGTAGTTCAATGCGTCTCTCGTCAAGCCTTCTGCAAAACCAGTGGTCGGAATAAACCCTTCCGTGTCTTTTCTCCAGCCAACGTTGAATTCGTTGACCACGCTTGAGTTGAAGACGTGAACCCAGTTAATTGATCGACCGTCGTCTGTGTAGAGGTAATGCGAGCGAATGCCCCAGCGATCAACTCCATTGGCGCCGTTGGGCCAACCAGAAGTCGCCGTCCCTTCGTTATCAGAGGTCCACCATTGCGCTTTGAAGTAGATGTTGTCTTTATCAGTCGGCTTTAAGTCGATACGAAACAAGTAGCTATGCTTCGGCACATCAACACTGCGCTGGAAAACATAACGACCGGGATTACTGGCAACCGGAGAATTGGGCAGGGGAAAATAATTGAGCAAGTTCTGAGTGCTCGAGTTGATGCGATTGGTCGGGATGATATTGCCGGGAAACTGGACACCCGTCACCGGGTCAAGCACGACGGGAATTGCGCCAGTCGAATTCCTCGACTGCGAAAAGTTACCGATCCTCTCCAACGCTGTCGGCACAGTTACAAAGACCGGATCAGTTGGCGTGATAGTGTGGGGCTTCTCGAGATTGAAAAAGAAGAATGCCTTGTCCTTTAGTAGCGCCGGGCCACCTTCACCAAAACGCGGTAACGGTAATGGCCCACCATAATTGAAACCCCAGTAATTGAATCGATATAGAGCTCGCTTCAACCCGGCTTTATTGTTGAAAAAATTTGCGGCATTAAGAGCTTCGTTACGGAGGAAGTAATAAGCAGTTCCGGCGTATTCTTTGCCCCCGCCTTTAGTCACGATGTTAATCATGGCGCCCCCATTGTTTCCATACTCGGCGCCATAGTTGTCTCTCAATACTTTTACTTCAGCGATTGCATCGAGGCTTGTCGTCATGCTCAACAAGTTGCTGCCGCTAGGTTCGCTCGCATTTAGACCATCAACGGTAGCGACAGTAGACCGAGAACGTTGTCCTGAGAAGTTGGGCAAGGTGGTGCCAAACCCATTTCCCACTGCTTCCACATCGGGAATATTCGAAGTGCCGGGCAAGAGTCGCAGCAGTGAAGTAACGTCACGACCCTTGGTTGAAATCAGGTTGAGTTGATCGGACGTCAAGCGGGCGGTGAGGTCGCTGCTTTCCCTTTCTACAAGTTGCCCTTCGCTGGTGATGCTTACTGTTTCACTGACTTGCCCGGGCTGGAGTTTTATATCGCCGAGCGCAAGATTTTCATTTGCGCTCAGAATTATTCCTCGCTGTTCCAATGCCTGAAAGCCTGACTGCTCCACTTTCATCGAGTAGCCTCCGGGTTGGAGAGCGGCAAAATTGAATCGTCCTTCCGAGTTGGTGAGAACGGTGCGCGTCCCTCCCGTCTTATCATTGACGAGGTTTACTCTTGCTCCAGGAACAACGCCCCCATTGGAATCAGTGACAACCCCGGAAATCGATCCAGTGATGGTCTGGGCATTGATGGAGCAAGCAGAAATGAAGGTCACGAACAGGAGCAGAAGAACGGGGCGGCATGACAACTGACTGGACATGGGACTCCTCCTTAATTTTTTCAGAAGGTCGAGTTTTTCGTTTCCGTTGAGCCTGATTTGACTCAATTAGATTTTGTCTTTTGTTCGGACAATTTTGACAAACCAAAAGCTAAAAAAAGCTAAGAGGAAAATTGCCGTTACTTATCGCCCTACAGGTTACGTATTGAGGTAATGCGCCTGGTCCAAACTAACTATTGACTAACAACTGACACGAGCCCCAGGGACCTTAAGCAAGATCCTTCTCGAATCTCCCCTTCGGTTGCTTCTCTTCAAGAGCAAACGCACGGTGCGCGCGCATAATATGTTCACGCATTGCCTCGCGTGCCGCGTCCGGTTGATGTGAGCGAATCGCCTTGTAGATTTTTCGATGCATTTCAAGCGCTTCGTTGAAATCGTGAGCGCGTTCAATGGTCGTTTTTCTGCGCTCATAAAGAATTCCGGAAACCATTTCCACTAACGTCGCAAGGGTCGGATTGCCCGAAGCAGCTGCGACGGCTCGATGAAAGGCCATGTCGTGAACGAGGAACTGTTGCGGATCTTTGAGCGCTACAAACATCTCCGTGATCTCTTCCGCCATGGTCGCAAGGTGATCTCCGCTCGCACGCTCGGCTGCGAGGCCGGTTGCTCCAACCTCCAAAATGGACCGTGTCTCAAACATGTGCTCGTAACTGAATCCATGCAGGTCGGCGAGCAACCTCAACGGCTCACTATTTAACGCGGGTGGTCCATCAACCAGAAATGTCCCGGCACCCTGGCGTGACTTCAGCACGCCCATCGAGATCAGCGAGCCCAACCCTGCTCTCAATGAAGGACGGCTGATACCCAACTGCTTCGCCAACTCTCGTTCCGGAGGCAAGCGATCACCGGGCCGTAAAGCCTGCTCTTTAATCAGGTCATAAACCCGAGCGACAACCTGCTCATTCGTTTGCCCGGGTCGGGCCGGCTCAACAATCGTCAATTTCGCGGTCTTGAAATTGGTCATAACAATTTCTGCTTAGGCCTCTGACTTATAATACCAATTTTCTGAGGCGTCAAGGATTTTGATAAAAATATTCAGGGGTGTAACTGTTAAGGGTGGAGGAAGCGATCTTAGTCGGCCGGGCGCCAAATGGTCCGCTTCATCTGGTTGAATGAGGAATTTTTAAAGCTCTCGTTCATGATCAGAAATGCTCCCAGTCCATGAAAATCGTTTACCAACCGTTTGCGCGCGAGGTAATAGGAAAGGTCGCCCACGTTGGTGCCTTCGCAAATATCGACTAGACGTGGTTCACCATTCTCGTCGATCGAAATCTTAGTCAGCAATCCCTCGTAACCGCGTTGTGCCGTTCGGCGATAGCTCTTCGAAATATAACCCTGGGCGATGGCCTGCCGAATCGCGTAAACGTACATGCTCGAACTCGACGTCTCCAACCAGTTATTTGGGTCGTTAGGTTTGTTAGTTATCTGAAACCACAATCCGGCTTTCGGATCTTGGTACTTCGCTAACGAAGCAACCAACCGTTGTAGTTGCGCAATAAGCTCGGGCCGAGTTGGATGGTCTTTCGGCAGCAAATCCAGGACCTCTACCAGGGTCATGGCGAACCAACCCATGGCACGGCACCAGATCTCAGGAGAGTGCCTTGTCTGTTTATCCGCCCAGGCCGACTGACCACTTTCATCATAGGCATGAAACATCAGTCCAGTTTTAGAATCATTAAGATGTGAGGCATAGATGATGAGCTGACGGCCAGCCTCGTCATCGGTGTATCTGCTGTCTCCAAAGAGCTTACCGTAACGGATCAAGAACGGCATCGACATGAAAACGCCATCGCCCCAGAGCTGCCATTCGCGGCTCTTACCGGTTGCATGCCAGAACCCTCCATCCTTAGTTCGCGGGTAAGAGTCGAACCTCTTTCTTATTCGCTCGGCTGCAAGTTTGTACCGCGGATCCTTTGTCTCTTGATAAAGAATGAGCAGGAGGTTCCCCGGCAACATGCTATCCAGATTGTCGAATTTGACCTCTGACACGACGCCTTGCGCATTAGTGGTGGTAACAACTCCCTGTTCGTCAACATGTGAATCGACCCACGCTTTGATGTAGTTTAAATAGACCGGATTATGAGTACGTTTATAGACAAGGTACTGGCCGTATAAGAAAAGAGACTTTGCGTAGCCCCAACCACCGAGTTCCTTTGCGCCTGGATAGCGTTTCATCGTCGAGTCAACCAGACGAACGGACCAATCCACCTTGCTAGAATGAACTTTGGGTTGCGCGCCATCAGTAATTGCAAAGACGTGAATCAGCAGAACCAGGAACCATGTGGCAATTTGTTTCGAAGTAAACATTCAATCGTTTGTTGCAATGGAGGCTGAGATCGCAAAATGCCAGATGAAGTGACGGTGCTTTCGAGCGCTATAGTTCGGGCGACCTCAACAAATTTGTTATTAGCGCGTAACCGTCGGCTATGTTAATTTATGGTGACCGCAAACAATTTGAATCGATGTCAAGACAACTTGTGCCGAGAAAATGGTCTGACCATTTCGCGCCCGGCTGGTCAACATACGAAACCGATTGTAAGACTGTCAAGAAGTGAGCCTGACGAGGAGCTTAGCAAATGGCAAAGGAAGAGGATGTTAAAGAGAAGGAACAATCTTCTCATGATCCAAGTCGACGAAAGTTTCTAAAGGGAGTTGGTATTGCCGGTGCGGGAGCCGCACTCGTTGATAAGTGGTCGCTGGAAGTTGAGGCTCAAGAGAAGAACCCACCTGCCGCACTCAGTGGTACTGTGAGTCTCACGCTGAATATCAATGGTGAGAATAGAAAAGCGAGTGTAGAACCGCGAACCACACTCTTAAGCACGATGCGCGACTACCTTGAGCCGGCCGTTACCGGTCCAAAGCTAGTTTGCGATGTTGGTACCTGCGGTGCGTGCACCGTGTTACTCGATGGCAAGCCCGCCTATTCTTGTCTTGTTCTCGCGGTCGATGCGACCAACAAGAAAATAACCACGGTTGAAGGCCTGGGAACGCCTGATCGTCCCAATGCAGTTCAGGCAGCATTTGTCGAGCATGATGCGTTGATGTGTGGCTTTTGCACGCCCGGGTTCGTTACTACTATCTCTGCCTATCTAACGAAAAATCCCAACCCCAGTCTCGCCGAAGTTCGGGAAGCATGTAAGGGAAACTTCTGCCGCTGCGGCACCTACCCCCGAGTATTTGAAGCAGCGTTAGCGGCCGCGAAGAACGGCAAAACGGCGTAAGGGAATCGCGTTTCCGGAGGGACCATGCAACAAGCTCCTACAAAGAAAAAGAAGAAAATCAAAGTACCCAGGGTTATCAACGGCATCGAGACGATGGTCGAAATCGAAGTCGATGAAGACAGTGGTCCTGGTTGGGGACCAAACGACAAACACACTCTGCTCAACCATCGCATGACTCGTGTTGATGGGCCACTCAAGACTACGGGTGGCGCCAAGTACACTTACGATCAGCGGCTCCCCGGAATGCTTTACGCGAGAATACTCAGATCGCCCCACGCTCATGCTCAGATTAAGAACCTGGACACCGACGATGCTGCGAAAATACCCGGTGTTAAAGCAATCATCCCAGCGCCGTTAAAAGAAGTTAGATTCGCCGGAGCGCCCGTTGCCGCAGTCGCAGCAACGACGCCTGAAGCAGCCGCCGATGCTTTACGGGCAATCAAAGTGCAGTACGAAGTGCTCCCTCACGTGGTCCATGCCACGGACGCAATCAAGCCCGGCGCTCCCAAGGTCGTGGATGAAGCGAATGAGAACAATCTTCAACAAAAGAATAAAAATGGAGATCCCGCGAAGGCAGAAGCAGCGCTCGCAACGGCTGACTCAATAGTTGAAGCCGAATACATTTCGCCTCGAATCCATCACGCCTGTCTCGAGACCCACGGAATAGTTGTCGACTATCGCGGAGGAAATACTGCGACAGTTTATGCCTCCACCCAGGGCACTTTCACCATTCCGGAGGACGCCGCCAAAGAACTAGAACTGCCGCAGAGTGATGTAACCGCGATCGTGCAACACATGGGTGGTGGATTCGGCTCGAAGTTTGGTATTGGCACCGAAGGAATGTTTGCCTGCCGGTTGTCAAAACAGACCAGGGCTCCGGTTAAGCTGATGTTGACTCGTCATGACGAGTTCGTAATGGCGGGTAATAGATCGGCATCATGGCAAAAGCTGAAAGCCGGAGTGAAGAACGATGGAACCATCGTTGGCCTGCAGGCGCGGCAGTATCGACTTGGCGGTATAGGACAAGGCTCACAGGCCGGGCAACCTTACATCTACCGTATGGGGGATACCTATCGTGAAGTCTATTCGCTTCACACAAACGAAGATTCCTCCATCGCCATGCGCGCTCCCGGTCATCCGCAAGCGTCTTTTGCGGTCGAGTCACTGATGGACGAACTGGCTTACAAGATCAAGATGGACCCGGTGGAATTCCGCAAAAAGAACTTGCGTGATGTGGTTTATCACCGGCAACTCGATCGTGGTGCGAAAGAGATTGGCTGGGCCAAACGAAATCCAGTGGCCGGAGGGAATGTTGGGCCATTGAAGCGGGGAATGGGTTGCGCTGTCGGCACCTGGGGTGGAGGTGGAAACAACCAGTGCAAAGTCGATGTAACTATCTCGCGGGATGGCTCAGTTCTGGTTGCCGTCGGGACTCAGGATCTCGGCACGGGCACACGCACTTACACGCGAGCGATTGTTGCCGAAGAATTTGGTCTCCAAGTAAATGACGTTCGGGAAGAAATTGGAAGTTCAAAACTCGGTGGAGCTAATTCTTCTGGGGGTTCAACTACCGCTGCTTCGTTGTCTCCATCGGTTAAGGATGGAGCCATCAAAGCCAGATTGTTGTTTTCCGAAAAGGTGGCGCCATTACTCGATAATGCTCAGCCTGGAGAAATCACTTTCTCAGGTGGAAACGTCAGCGCAAAAGGCAAGTCTGTCACCTGGAAGCAAGCATGTGCCGCACTTCCCGCGGCAGGAGTGATGGGGCACGGTGAGTGGCGACAGGATCTACAGGCCAGCGGTATTCATGGCGCCGCCTTTGCCGAAGTAGAAGTTGACGTCGAGACCGGCCATATTCGTCCGATTAAAATGGTCCATGTCCAGGATGGCGGGCTTCCGCTCAACCGGCTCACTCTTGAAAGTCAAATCAACGGTGGAATGATCCAATCCTTGGGGATGGCGCTTTGGGAGGGACGAGTGATGGATGCGCAACTTGGCCTCCAACTAAACCCCGGGTTTGGTGACTACAAGTTGCCGGGCGCTCTGGAAATGCCCGAGCTTGTTCCGATTATCGACGATGACGATAAGCGCGAAGCCGTAATTGGAGTTGCTGAGGGATGCATTATTCCTGCGCTGGGGGCTGTCGTTAACGCCGTCTTCAATGCCTCGGGCGTTCGCGTTCGTGAATTACCGATAACGCCGGACAAAATCTTGATGGGTCTCATGAATACATAACTTTTGGAGTGCGCCGGCCCGGCGGCGCTTTAATTGTCATTACCGGGGATTCGAATTGATTACAAGCGGTGGGGTTCACCGCACTCCAAAGAGGAAAACAGATGAAAGCCTTTGAATGGACCAACCCGAAAGACATCAACGAGGCCGTCAAACTATTGACGACCAGCGCCGTGACCGACATCGATGAAGCGCCGCGACCGATTGCCGGGGGTCAGGACCTTCTCACTACGATGAAGGACTACACCTCTAGACCTGCACGTTTAGTGAACCTGAAGAATCTTCGAGGCATGAATCGCCTCTCACTCGATTCAAAAGGCTTGACCATCGGGTCACTCATTACACTGACTGAATTAGAGGAGCATAACGGGATTCGCAAAGTGATGCCGGGAATTGCTGAGGCGGCACATTCAATTGCGACTCCACAGATACGCAATCTTGGCACAGTCGGTGGAAACCTGTGCCAACGCCCGCGCTGCTGGTACTTCCGGCTTGAAGAAGTGAATTGTCTTAAAAAAGGCGGCTCTGAATGCTACGCGGCAACCGGTGAGAACAAGTACAACGCAATCATTGCCGGTGGTCCATCCTACATTGTCCACCCTTCCGATTTGGCGCCGATGTTGTTAGCGTTAGGTGCAAGGGTCACAGTCGTCGGCGCAGATGGTAAGCGAGTGATTCCACTCGATAAGTTCTTTACGCTTCCGTCAGAAGGAAACATCAGACGCGAAAACGTGCTGAAGAATGACGATATCATCACCGAGGTGTTTGTACCTGCATCGCCCTTAGCCCAGAGATCCACTTACCTGAAATTTAAAGAGCGCGAGTCATTGGACTTCGCGATGGCGTCAGTAGCGGCAGCAGTCCAATTTGACCCCGGAAAGAAAGTCAAAGACGTGAGGTTAGTGCTCGGCGGTGTTGCGCCAATTCCCTGGCGAGTTCCAGCAGCAGAAAAGTTTTTGCTTGGAAAAACGCTGAGTCCTGACGTTTTAACGCAAGCGGGCAAGATTGCGTTATCCGAAGCTCAGCCCCTCGAGAAGAACGCATACAAGGTTCCTTTAACCCAGACACTGGTGAGACGGGCGCTGACGAAGACAACGGAAATTTAGGCGCTCGTGGCAAACGTCGGGGCAGTTTCATGGCATCAACCATTTAACCGAAGTCGTGGAGAGTCTTATGGCAAACGAAGCTAACTCCAATACCATTCAATCCATGTATTGTGGGTCATTAAGATCGAAAAAGTTCTTCATGCGTGATCAGCTCGCAACTAGCGCTGAAGACTACATCGATTCTGCAAATCATGTTTGGTGTTGTGAAACGCAGGAAGTTATTGGACCCGACAATCACCAGGTAGTGCCGGATAAGTGTGGCCCCGGACGCTCGTGCTACAGTTCGGCGATCAAGAGCGTATAATCAAAGCGCAGAAGTTATCGGAGGTATCGAAGATGAGAAAGTTGTTGTTTTTAGGCTTAGCAGTAATAGTTGTCGCAAGTTGTGTGGTCCTGAGCTCGAGCGCTGAGAATGTAAGTCTCCGGGGCGATTACGTCGAGGTGAGAACAGCGAGCGTATTCGCTGGAGCTTGTCACTACAATGGCGAAGTCACAACGACTGGGCGTGATGCAATGATGGCCTGGAGCGTCACTTCCGGAAAATGGCAGGGAGTTGATTTGGCAGGCGTACGCGCAGTCGCAATTGTGAGTTCGGACGCTAACCTCGCAGAGAACGATGTGGCGAAACAGTCTGAAATACTGATTGATAACAGCGCATCGCGAACTCAGGCGCTGGCTTTCCTTCATGCGCTTGAGGAGAAGTATGCAGCGTCGTTAGGAAAGGTCGTTGCTGTTCGTTACACACCGGTAACCTTCGATCATCAGAACAAGTCTTTCAACGTCACAGCTGGTGAAGCAACAATGAACGTTCACGCGATGCCGAATGATCTTTGCTGCAAGATGCCAAACCTGGTTTGGTACAAGCCGCTCGTGGGACTAGAGAACCGGAAGGTTGGATACACTTTGAATGCGACCTATTCCGGTAAGAGTGTCGGCGAGCCATGGGAACGCTCTGGTGAGAACAGCGCATTCTATGGAACGTTCTCACTGTAAGTTAACAGCTTAAGTTTAATTGACGCCCAGGTTTTCGGTATTCGAATTCCTGGGCGTAACTGTGTTGACTCTCAGCCCTGAACACCACCGCTTAAAGCCGCTACTTTCACAACCACTTCGGGCTCAGGCGCGGTAAACTTCAGATCCCTCAATCCGCTTGAAGAATTTCCGTAACGGCTTGTACTGATGCTCAAGCGCAATAATGTACGTGTATCCCGGACACTCCAATGATTGAGCTAGATCATTTACCAGTTCACGATCTGCTTTATCACTTTGCAATCCGTGCCATTGAGTTTTCGTGATCACTCCAAGAACATAAGCAGGCCGATCCGGAAAGTGTTTCACCACTTTTTGGACCAGATATGCGCGAACCACTCAATACAGTACCGCGAGCGCAGCGACCGGATGACACACTCAGGCAAGGGATCGTGAGACTCCCGATAACAAGTTGAGTGTGGCATCCGGTCGCTGCGCTCGCGGTACTGTATTTGTCTTCTGCAGACGCGCCTAAATCCTCGAATTATTCCAATCTAAAAGAATTTGAGAAATAAAAAGGTTGACTCTTTTCGACGAGAGCTTTAAAAGTTTTAACTAGTTGCCACTTCTCACCATCAAAAGATGTATGAGAAGTTCAAACAATTAGACGGCAGACATCCGTGGCGGAACGTAAGTCCTGACGGTTATGTCGACTATCACGTACGTTACCGGCCTCACGGTCGAGTTCTCTTCGTCAATTTCCCACTAGCCCATGAGCTCGGATTACTTCCCGCCAGCCACCCCGAGATACTAAATAAAGAACTCGAAGCAGCGATTCTCGAAACCTTCTCGATCGTCATAATTAACGAGTATGACTTGAAAGAAGGAAAAAAGTTTCCGCCTGAACAGGTCCGTCCAACTCCTTACATGGCGACCCGTTACCTGCAAACACAACACAAGAATAAGCAAGGCAAAACATCCGGAGATGGGCGAAGCATCTGGAATGGCTTCATTCGTCACAACGGTTTGACGTTCGACATATCAAGCCGAGGTACCGGAGCAACAATCCTGAGTCCCGGAGCTCAGGAAGCGGATGATCGGGTAGTCAAAACCGGTGATGAAAGTTATGGGTATTCATCTGGCCTCGCTGAACTGGATGAAATGCTCGGCAGCGCTGTGATGTCCGAAATTTTTTACCGGCAAGGCATACCCACCGAACGCTGCCTCGCGGTCATTGGTTATCCTGACGGCACAGCGGTCGGAGTAAGAAGCGCACCTAATTTGATCAGACCGGCTCACGTATTTCGCTACCTGAAGCAGAACAGACATAAGGAAGTAAAAGCCTCGATCGACTATTTCATCGACCGCGAAATCGAGAACGGTATTTGGGAGATTTCGAAGGGCGATCGTTTACGCTACGCCAAGGCACTCGATTACTTTGCCCGGTCTTACGGTAGGTTGGCCGCCGTCCTCGAAGAAGAATACATCTTCAACTGGCTCGCGTGGGACGGCGACAACATGCTTGCCAGCGGAGCAATCCTTGACTATGGCTCAATTCGGCAGTTCGCTGCGAAACACGACAAGTACCGCTTCAAGGATGTCGATCGATACTCAGCGTCACTGGTTGAGCAGCGCCGTTGGGCTCGCACCCTGGTCCAAGTTTTTGCGCAAGCGATGGACTTCATTCAGACAGGTCACAAAAAGAATCTAAAGGCATTTAGGGGCGCTGAATGTTTGCGAGTTTTTGATGAAGCGTTCGACACTGAAAGAGCCTATCGAGTTCTCTGGCGTATAGGTTTTGATCCGGAACAGATTGAACATCTGCAAAAACATTGTCAGCAGGAGATTAAGGACTTTCACAAAGCGTTGAGTTATTTTGAAGACCTCAAGATCTCCAAAGGCATTGAGAAATTACCGGATGGATTTACTCACAAGCCTATCTTTCTGATTCGAAATCTTCTGCGATTACTGCCGGCTTACCTGCTGGCCCAGGCGATCCAGCGAGCCGATGATGAAAGCGCTTACATGCCGTCGGATATTTTTTGCAACGTGATGGCCGCCTCGTACGCGCGTAAAAAAGACCTCGAGTTGAATCCCACCCGCGTGGGCCATATCAAAAACCTCCAGCGCTCATATCTAAAACTCATAGCCGCGCTTAATAAACCCTTTGACGAGATGCTCAAGAAAATCCAGGAGCGGTCGACCGTAATCAATCACCGGCACAGAATTACCGGTGACGCAATGGTCCTGATCATTGAAGAGGTGATGGCGGTGAAGGGAAAAATGAACGTCAACGGGTTGCAGGACGCGTTGGAGGCCTTCATTGAATCGCAGGTACTGGTCCCGGGTAAGTGGCAGCCAGTACAACCGGAGCAGTTAAAAGAAAATTCCATGAAGGGTCGTCTGTTGCAGAGGATCGAAGAGAACCTCGAGCAGTACAAAGAGTCGATCTAACTGAGAACGCTAAGATCACCGTTTTGCATCCACATTGCCGCCCACAAATCGATTTATTTTTCGGTAATGATGCAAGGCTCTAGTAAGCCAGAGGCCTGTAAATAGCATTACTAAAACACCCACGGGTACTATCCAGCGACTATTCGACTCCACTCCGCCGAGCAATGCGATCTGGTACACGAGACTGATGAGAGATTTGGAAGTCTAGCCATTCGATCGCAGCCGCCAGAAAAAGTTGACTTGCTTGCCACATTGAAACGTGAAGTGGTATAAGCCGACGATTCGTAAAACCTGAGTCAAATGAAAATACATCACAGAGGTATTGATGCGTCCTTCTAAACTGGCCCGTTTAAGCCTGCTGCTATTCTTTTGTTTCGACTTTGGAATCATTTCCATTAACGGCCAATCTGACTTGCGCCGAACCGCGTTGAAGTCCGCCACGCCGTCGGATGAAATCGTCCGAATCGATCTCGATAAAGATGGTAAACCCGACATAATCGAACGATGGTGGAACGGCAAACGCGTGCGCTGGCTGGATGAAAATGGCGACATGCAGCCGACCGATACTCGCGGCGACCAGGTAAATGATTGCTTGCAAATCGATCGAAACGGTGACGGTCTTTACGATGGACCACTTGATATAAGTATCAAATGGGCTGATAACGACGGCGATGGCAAAGCAGATCTCGAAGCCTTTGACACGCAACCAGCTGACTGGGGCCCGGATAAATATGGCACTGCGCAATCTCATTGGATGGTCTTTATTGATGTCGAAAAAGATGGAGTGCTCGGTTACCTTGATTGGACCAAGTTCGATTTCGACAATGACAACTGGGCCTACACCGGAACTGAAGACTGGCTGCCTGATTACAACGGCAACGCAATCTTTCTAAAAGTCCATCGCCCACCCCAATCACTGCCGGATCCTCGTTTGAACTGGGAAAATCCATTTGCCTTTTTCGACTTTGACGGCGATGGCCTCAGCGAAATGGCGATGCGCTGGCTCGATCCAGTTCCTCCACTCGACAAAGACAAGACGAACCTCAGCGGTGTTCTGAACGAGGCCTTCGTTACTTTTGATCTCGACAACGATTCGACTAAAGACAATGAGACTGACTACGACATGTCGTTGCGCGGTTCTGGTGGACCGGGAGTTCCCTACCGATCCTTTGTGCATAAATATCCGGCCCTGAAAGGCAATCCTAAATTCGACGGTTGCTTTCAATTCAACAACTGGAGACAGATCGACGAGCTAATGTACATGCCTCACGAGAAGAGCTACGACTCTTTCTTTACCGCCAAGTGGGCAAACATGTATTTCGTTTTCGACGAAGATGACGACGATCATCGCTGGGAACGCGTCGAGATGTATTACCCGATGCACGGCTTTGGTGGACCAAAAGATATCGACATCTATTCGACCAAACGCTGGCGCCGTGGGAATTATGCCGAGCAGGCAATGGCTGCTGAAAATGAGAAGCCTGGTCTGGACGGCCATCCCCAATCAGACTCGCTCGGTGACCGTGGAGAGTTCGACGAAGATAACTCCGGCAACGGCAGCTTATATATCGGAGTATTCGATCGGAAACTTCACTTAGCCGGAGCGGAATGGGGCGCCTGGACCGTTGATAAGAATGCTGAATTTCACGGTGGCGTCAAAACTCCCTCACCAAAACCACTGGCGCAAAAAGTTGAGGAAGTAGTTAAGTATACCGACACAGACTCCAATGGATTTCTCGATACAGTTGAATACGACTACGACGGCGATCGAAAGATCGAACTGCGAGTGTCATTACTGGATTACAAGACCGCTGCAAATCCGCACCCCGACGTAGTTCCGTTGATCGACACTCACGCGGTTGGTTGGAAGGGTTTGAATCAAGTCTTCACAAAAATCTCGAATCAATCTTTTCAGGAGGGTCTGAGCATCTATCGAGCTGCATGGAAACGAGGCCTTACCACCGCTGAGATTGATAAACTCGCATCAGCGTCGTCTATTGGCGAGCGATACGATCATGGTTACTGGCTAAAAGAAAAAATATTTCGTGAGATTCGAAATCGCTTGCAGGAAGTACGAACAAAAAGTCCAACTCAAGCTGCTTCACTCAATCAACTCGAAAAAGATTTAATCCGACTCTATTACACTGGGGACTTTGAGGCGTATGCAAAGCGCATCAGCGACGTTCCTGGTCGATGAGTTAGTGTGAAGAGTCGGGCGTAGCAAGGGGCAGTACCGATTCGCGGTAGCGTCGGGTGAGACTCGAGCTGATTTTGATTTGGCGATAACTCGGGACTCACCCGACGCTATCGCGAATCGGTACTGACCCTTGCTACCACTACAGCAGTCCTGTTCACACAAAACTAATTCGAATCCTTCGCAACACGCAGAAATGCCCTGGCGGCGTGCGAGAGCGTGGCGCCTCTCCGATAGATCAACTGGAGCCGGCGCTCTAAACGCATCTCTTTTACTGTTATCGCAACCAGCTGTTGGCGACCGATCTCAATCTGCGCAGTCAGTCGGGGTACGAGCGCCACTCCCATCTCCTGTTCAACCAACCTTTTGATCGACTCGAGCGTTGGCATCTCCATCGAAATATTCAGCGGCGTCTTATACTTCTCAAAAGTCTTCACGACGCGTTCTCGATAAGGGGACGATACGTTGTGCGCAATGAAGGATTCTGCGCCAAGCTCTTTGACAGATACGACTGTCTTCTGGGCCAGCGGGTGGTTCGGCGCCACGATCAGCGCGAGCTCATCCATCAGGATCGGAATTGAAGCAATTGCATGATCAGTTGGCTTAAAAGACACCACTCCAATTTCAACTCCGCGGCCCAATACTTCGGAAGCTATCCGACTTGCCAGACTCCGTTTCACCTCCACCTTTATGTGCGGGTGGCGCGCGCGGAAGACCGTCAGCACCGGAAGTAAATACATCACCGTGTATTCATTCGCGCTCAGAGCAAGCTTGCCGTGCTGCAAGTCCTTGAGCTCCTTGATCGCGCGGTGTGCTCCGTGGCGCAGATTGAGCATTTGCTCGGCAAAGTCCAACAGCACTCGTCCGGCCGCGGTGAGGGTTCCATCTTTTGAGGATCGGTCAAAAAGGGGCTCGCCCAATTCGGCCTCCAGACGGCGAATCGCTTGACTAACTGCCGGCTGGGTCCGGTTCAATGTTTGCGCAGCCCGCGAAAAACTCTGTTCTTTGGCAACGGCAATCAATACTTCGAGCTGATTGACATCCATTTATTTGCCCCAAAATTGGGCCATTCCGCCTCCGGCCTGGCCGCCGAGATTATCTGAACCCCAAGTCTTCGTTATGGTATCACAGCCGCTTATCTTTATATAAAGATTATAACTTTGACTTTCAACGACGCTTTCCTCTAGGATTTTGAGTCGCTTGCCCGGAGAAGGACTGCTAGATGCCACAAGAACATGTAAAAGTATTCGATACGACGTTACGCGATGGTGAGCAATCGCCCGGCTGCTCAATGAACCTCGATGAAAAGCTGCAGCTGGCTTTCAAACTCCAGGATCTCGGAGTGGACATTATTGAGGCTGGTTTTCCAATCGCGTCCGAAGGCGATTTCGCTGCAGTTAAAGCAGTCGCGGCCTCTTGTCGAGAACTTGGGGTTGCGGCGCTTTGTCGCACAGCTGAACAAGATATAGCGCGAGCGGCAGAGGCACTCGCCAGCGCGGCCAGACCTCGTATCCACACCTTTGTGGCAACTTCAGACATCCACCTCGAACATAAGCTAAAAAAGACTCGCGCTGATGTAATCGCGATGACCAGAGCGGCCATAAAACAGGCGCGAAACTTCACGGATGAAGTTGAGTTCTCAGCCGAGGATGCTACGCGAAGTGACCTCGATTATCTTTGCCAGGTCTTGGAAACAGCTGTTGATGCTGGGGCTTCTATACTGAACATTCCGGACACAGTTGGTTACACAACACCCATGGAGTATATGCACCTTATCCAGCAGATAAGGGAGCGAGTTGTCAGAGATCGCAACATTGTCATAAGCGTACATTGTCATAATGACCTCGGGCTCGCGGTTGCAAATAGTCTCGCTGCAATTGAAGCAGGAGCCCGACAAGTAGAGTGCACGATTAATGGGATCGGCGAACGCGCCGGTAATGCGTCGTTGGAAGAGATTGTCATGGCGCTACACGTCAGGGCCGATCGACTTCCGTTCAGAACCAACGTTGTTACGAATGAGCTTTACTCTACGAGTCGACTGCTGTCTGAAATAGTCGGCTTCGACGTGCAACCCAACAAGGCGATTGTTGGGCGTAACGCTTTCGCCCATGAAGCCGGCATCCATCAGCACGGAGTGATCAACAATCCGCTGTGCTACGAGATCATGACTCCGGAATCGGTGGGCGTCCCAACCAACGAGTTGGTGCTGGGAAAACATTCCGGGCGTCATGCACTCTCGCTGCGCTATGTAGAGTTGGGTTACAAACTGTCTCCAACTGAGCTTGAAACCGCTTACGAGGGTTTCACGACGTTAGCTGACAGGAAAAAGAGAATTTACGACCAGGACTTGCTTTCGTTGCTCAGTACCACCGTGCAGGCGCGAGAGGAAGACACCGTGGTCGGAGCAGCTGCATGAAAGCAGCTTTGTAATGCGCCTTAGCCTTTGAGTTGTTCATTATCGAGCTTTGTGCTTTGAGCCTGCTGCCATTTTGATCAACGGTTAGCAGAATCATAGGACAAGGCTTCTTTTGTCAAAACAGGTATCACTTTCAAGAGGTCGTATGAAAATGCGAATTACGGTTCTTCCAGGCGATGGTATTGGTCCTGAAGTCACTGAACAGGCGGTCAGGGTCTTGCAAGCAATTGCGAGTATTCAGGGTTATCGTTTTGAGTTTGAGGAGCACTTAATCGGTGGCACGGCGATTAGACTATCGGGCTCGCCTTTGCCGCGAACCACTCTCGATGCATGTCTCGCAAGCGACGCGGTTCTGTTGGGTGCGGTCGGAGCACCCGAATACGATCAATTGCCTGCTCATCAACGACCTGAAGCGGGCTTGCTATTACTAAGAAGAGCACTCGGTGGTTACGCAAACCTTCGTCCGGCAGTCTCATATCCAGCTATTGCCGCTTGCTCTCCAATCAGAACCGAGATTGGTAGTGGCGCCGACATTCTCATCATTCGCGAGTTGCTTGGAGGATTGTATTTCGGAGAACCAAGGGGATTCTCCGGATCGAACGAGTCGATGTCGGCTGTGAACACGATGCGTTACTCGGTCGAGGAGGTTGAACGAATAGCAAAGGTTGCTTTTGAAGCAGCACGCGGAAGAAGAAACAAGGTCACATCTGTTGATAAGGCAAACGTGCTCGAGACGTCTCAATTATGGCGACAGACCGTGACCCGTGTGGCCCAGGATTATCCGGATGTAACTCTTGAGCACTTGTACGTCGATGCCTGCGCAATGCACCTGATCTCAAACCCGCGCCGTTTTGATGTTCTACTTACGGAAAATCTCTTTGGCGATATACTCTCTGACGAAGCTGCAGTGATTACAGGCTCACTTGGAATGTTAGCGTCTGCCACTATCGGTGGTGACGTTGGACTCTATGAGCCGGTACACGGTTCTGCTCCGGACATCGCGGGCCAGGGTATTGCAAATCCATTCGGCGCAATTGCGTCAGCTGCAATGATGCTGCGGTATTCACTTGAATTGGATCAAGACGCGGCTGATATTGAACAAGCAATTGAATATGTTCTGGAAGCCGGTTATCGCACGCCCGACATTGCTGCTGGGACCGGTGGTTATGTTGCCAACACAGCCGAGATCGGCGAACTAGTATCCGAAGCCGTCACAGAAGTTGTGGATATGCGACACGCATATCATGCGGTGTAGGTCTTTGATCTTTGGGCTTTGATCTTTGGCCTTTGGGCTTTGGTCTTTGGTCTTGGTACGGAGTTCTAAGTACAAAGCAAAAAGCACAAGCACAAAGTTCGGAGATCGAAAAACCAAATTCCCAAGATCAAAGACCAAAGATCCAAGATCAAAAGCATATGAAAACCTTGTTCGATAAATTGTGGGAAGCGCACGTAGTACGTCAGGCGAACGACGAACCCACGCTGCTTTATATCGACCTACACCTGATTCATGAAGTCACTTCACCTCAGGCGTTTGAGGGTCTGCGTCAAGCCGGACGTCGAGTACGAAGACCCGATCTAACGTTTGGAACGGTCGATCATAATGTGCCGACTACCGACCGGAACCTCCCCATTGCCGATCCTATTGCGGCTAAGCAGATTGAGACTCTCAGGACAAATTGTCGCGACTTCGGTATCGAACTTTTTGACATAAACTCGCGCGAACAGGGCATTGTTCATGTCATTGGTCCAGAGCTCGGATTAACCCGACCGGGTATGACTATTGTCTGCGGAGATAGTCACACAAGCACACATGGCGCGTTTGGAGCACTGGCTTTTGGGATTGGAACCAGTGAGGTCGAGCACGTCCTTGCGACTCAGTGCTTGCCTCAGAACAAACCCAGGACGATGCAGGTTTATGTTTCAGGCACGTTACCTGAAGGCGTGACCGCAAAGGACCTGGCACTTGGGATCATTGGAAAGATCGGCACCGATGGCGCAACTGGCCATGCAATCGAGTATGCCGGACCAGCCGTTCGTTCGTTGTCGATGGAAGGCAGAATGACACTCTGCAACATGAGCATCGAAGCTGGCGCTCGAGCCGGAATGATTGCTCCCGATGATGTCACCTTTAATTATCTGCACGGAAAACGGTTCGTACCGTCAGGAGATAACTGGACTAAGGCTGTCGATTACTGGCGCACTTTTGCCACTGACGAGGGTGCAATTTTTGACCGCGTGGTCGGGGTTAATGCCAACTCGCTCGAGCCATTTGTAACCTGGGGGACCAGCCCCGGAATGGTAGTTCCGATCAGCAGTTATGTGCCCGACCCCGCTGAAGTGCAGAACGACGCGGATCGACAAGCCGCCGAGCGCGCGCTCGAGTATATGAACCTGCGCCCTCGTACCAGAATCCAGGACATCGCCATTGATCGCGCGTTCATAGGTTCCTGCACGAATGCACGGATTGAAGATCTGCGAGCTGCAGCCCGAGTCGTCAAAGGTTACAGAGTCGATAATTCGGTTAACGCTATGGTCGTACCCGGCTCGTATGCGGTAAAGCTTGAGGCAGAACGCGAAGGCCTTGATCGAATTTTTAGTGAGGCCGGTTTTGAGTGGCGCGAAGCTGGCTGTTCGATGTGTCTGGGAATGAATCCCGACATTCTGCAACCCGGTGAACGGTGCGCCTCTACCAGCAACAGAAATTTTGAAGGACGCCAGGGACGTGGAGGGCGGACACACCTCGTTAGTCCAATGATGGCTGCCGCTGCGGCTATCAAGGGTCACTTTACTGATGTTCGCGAGTGGGACTTTAGATCTTAAAAACCAGAACCATGAACAGCTTTAGACAACATACCGGATTAGTCGCACCGCTCGATCGAGCTAACGTCGATACCGATCAAATTATTCCGAAGCAGTTTCTCAAGCGGATCGAACGGACGGGATTCGGACAATTTCTGTTCTTCGATTGGCGCTACCTATCGGATGGCCAACCAAATCCATCTTTCATTCTAAATGAGCCCCGGTTTCAAGGGGCTTCAATTCTGATAGCTGATAAGAACTTTGGTTGCGGTTCGTCACGCGAGCACGCGCCATGGGCGCTGGCGGAATATGGCTTTCGCGTCGTCATTGCGCCAACGTTTGCCGATATCTTTTCAAACAACTGCTTTAAGAATGGAATGTTACCCATCACTCTGGCCGAGGCGGATGTCAAAGAGTTGATGAGTCGAGCCCTGGCAAATGAAGGCTATCAACTTACTATCGATCTTGAAAAACGCTCGATTGAAGATGGCCAGGGATTCTCGAAAGAGTTCAAGGTAGGAGACTTTCAGCGTTATTGTTTACTGGAAGGGTTGGACGACATTGGTTTGACCCTTAAGCACGAAGCGCTGATCGAGTCATACGAAGCATCTCGGCCCAGGATCTCACCACCAGGGCTTACGCCGCAACCAAACGATCAAATTGCGAGACCGGTCATCAGTACCGATTCGCGGTAGCGTCGGGTGAGTCTCAAAGATCAAGCGGTTGTCAGCATTTTGAGACTCACCCGACTCACCTGACTCACCCGACGCTACCGCGTTTCGGTACTGACTACCTGGTCTCGCATTGCCCGATAGGCCTCCCGCCCTCTGAAATGTACTTGCGTAAACATCGTCAGAAAAAACAAGAAGTTGTTGGTTTGTTTCACAGGGAAGAACTTCAACTTACCTCACCACCGAAAAGCGAAAGACCGTCGAGTGCACATATTCCTGGCCGGCTCTCAATATTGTAGAAGGAAAATTTGGATGATTGGGTGTATCGGGAAAATGCTGCGTCTCAAGACAGAGACCAGCGTGCTTCTCGTACGGCTTCCCTGCTCTGCCAACCAACGTTCCATCCAGGAAATTCCCCGAATAAAACTGTAGACCCGGAGCCGTAGTCGAAACTTCCATCACTCGACCACTGGACGAGTCTTTCACAATCGCACACCAGCGCAACTCGTTGTTCCAGTCGTTCAAAACAAAGTTGTGATCGTAACCACCTGTGAAAGCTAGTTGTTCATCAGGCTCTAGAATTCTCGAACCAATCATCGTAGGCTCACGAAAATCAAACGGGGTGTTAGCGACACTTCGTATCTCACCGGTAGGGATCAACAGCTTCGTGACGGGAGTAAAAGCGCCGGCGTTGAGCGTGAGTTCATGGGACAGAATATCTCCGCTTCCAGCCAGGTTGAAGTATGAGTGATTAGTCAAGTTTACGATCGTGTCGCGGTCGGTTATTGCACGGTAATCGATACGCAACTCGTTTGCGTTGGAAAGCGAGTAACTCACGGTTACATTTAACTCGCCGGGGTACCCCTCTTCTCCGTCTTCACTTATGTAGTTGAGTTGTAAATTCGCAGGATCATCACCAGTGACGAGGGCGGCGCTCCACAACTTCTTATCGAAGCCTTTGGTTCCCCCATGCAGATGGTTAGGTCCATTGTTTTGAGCGAGCCGATACTGCGTGCCGTTGAGAGAAAATTTACCGTTGGCCAGCCGATTTGCGTGGCGTCCGACAACACATCCGAGATACCTCGGATTTTGAACGTAGTCCTCAATCGTTCTGTAGCCAAGAACTACATCGTCTAACTTCCCATTTCGGTCCGGGACCTTTATCGAGGTGATTGTTCCGCCGTAGTTAGCGACATCTACCAACATTCCTGAAGAATTTGTAAGACGGAACAGGTCGGCTTCTCGACCGTCGGAAAGATTGCCGAATAGCTGTCTGGTAATCGCCAATGTTCAACCTCGATAGAGCTGTGGTATGGCTCGTCAATCTAGAACCAAAGGTTGCGCCAAAAGTTTAAATCCGAGGCAAATTCATCACAGCTTGGAGAAAACTTTGTGCGCTTCTTCTAAAGTCTCTTTGGAGCCGACGTCAAACCAGAGACCGGGAACCTTCCACGTGTAGAAAGGGACGTGTTTATACATCCATTGGACCAGGCGACCTGGTTGATCTGGATTGTTACCTTCCGCAATATATTTGCGGATCAACTTCAAACTCGACCGCGGATAGTAATAGAGTGCGATACCGGTGAGTGTGCTCTTAGGTTCAGCCGGCTTTTCCTCAAAGAAAGTGATACGGCCTTCATCATCAATCTCGATTGAGTTATATTTTTTAATCTCCTCGAGGTTTCCCACATCGTAAACCGCCAGCACCGGCGCATTCTTCTGCTTACAAAACTCTCCGAACTCAACCAGATCGTCACTGAACAGGTTATCGCCTCCGACTACAATTATGTCGTCATCCACTTGATGTTTTTCGAGGACCAGGTGCATGTCGCCGATTGCACCTAACTTATTAGAATCGTCGGTACTTTGATCATTAACAATCGTGAAGCTGAAGTGTTGATGACCACGATGATACCTGTCGGACCACTCCTGAAAGTGATTGGCAAATTTTGCATTTGTAACAATGTATGCCTGATCAATGTGGAGGATGGTCGAGAGATTATCCAGAACATGTTCCAGCATCGGCTTGCCGGCGACATCGAGTAGCGGTTTGGGCTGAGTTAGAGTCAACGGATAAAGTCGCGTCGCGTATCCTGCAGCAAGAATAATGAGCTTCATATTTTTGGAGTGCGCCGACCGGGCGGCGCTCTATTGAGCCATCCTTTCGGTTAGCTCGATTTTAAAATGGGGCTAAAAGCTGAAGACGAAGAAAAGCGCCGCCGGGCCGGCGCACTCCAAGGCTAAATCTCTTCGGCGCCGTTTGCGGCGCTGGTGACATAGATCTCGGGTATTAACCTGGTGGCCTTGTAATAACCATCTGCTATGACGGTTTTAAAATTCTGAATTTTATCGCTGTCTACGAGGTTAATCGTGCAGCCGCCGAATCCGCCACCAGTCATTCGTGCTCCATAAACTCCGGTAATGTCGTGCGCGAGCGAGACCATCAGATCTAATTCTCGGCAACTGACTTCATAATCATCTCGCAGACTGCGGTGCGATTCGTTCATTAGCAAACCAAAGCTCGGCAAATTGAGCGCTTCGAGGGCGCCCGCAGCAGCCAGAACCCGGGCGTTCTCAGTAATAACATGCCGGCATCTCCGGTAGATTACTTCCGGTAAAGCCTCGTGATGCTCTTCGAGCTGTACTGCAGAAACATCACGTAGCGCGGAGATTCCCGGTAAAAGCTCCGAGAGTTTCCGGACGCCCTCCTCGCATTCAGCGCGGCGCACATTGTACTCACTTGCGGCCAACTCATGTTTGACCATTGTGTTGCAAATAACCAAACGAATCGATTCCGGCAATTCAAACAATTTAAAATCGAGTGAACGACAATCGAGCAGCAGCGCACTATTTACGCGACCATTGAGCGACACAAATTGGTCCATGATACCCACGCGCGCGCCAACAAACTCGTTCTCAGATTGCTGGCACAGCTTCGCGAGTTCGACTCGATCAATGTTTAGCCGCGAATGTTTTACGAGAGCATAAGCAGTGACAACTTCAATGGCAGCAGAGGAGCTAAGTCCGGCACCCAGTGGAATTTCACTCCGAATGCGTATCCGCGCACCTTTTAGGCGATGTCCGGCCTTCTCGATGACAACCGCAACACCGATCACGTAGTCGCTCCAGTGTCCGGTTGGCCGGGGAAATTCGGCGTCGAGGTTCAACTCGACGTACTCGTCGAATTCTTCGGAATAGATTTCCAGCTTTCTTTCTTTGAGGGGTTGTAATTCGGCTCGCGTGGAAAAATCTATGGCGGCGGGCAAGACAAAGCCCTCGTTGTAATCAGTGTGTTCACCGATTAAATTGACGCGACCTGGTGCTCGAAAGACACGAGCTGGCGGAAGGTTTATTGGGTTTAGGGAATTATGAAGGTTCTCCGGCGCCACTGGTTCTCCCATCGAAGCGAGCCGTAACCCTCGGGCTCACGGATCAACTTTACGGAACCGGATTGGTAACGTCCAGAACTATTCGCCATTCGCCGCCCTGTTTTTGCCAGATTCGTAGATAATTGCCCAATTCGGTTACTTTTCCAGAAGCGTCATTTGCTCCAACAGCTTCATAAGTTCCGACCGTATAACCAAGATCGCCGGCACGAGAAACGCCGCTCTGGGTGGGCTTCCAAACGTAGTGTTGTTTAACCGCGTCCAAATAACTCAACGCCGAATCTCGGCCAACAAAAGGAAGACGGTCGTTCCGGTAAAGTCTGACGTCGGGTGCAGCAAATGAGGTAAACGCCTTATTCAAACCAGACTTGGATCCGTGATCTGAAAACGTCCGATCCAGCGCTGATAGCTTTTTCTGCTCTTCTTCAACATTAACGACCTTTGAGGATTTCGAACGAGGATCATCGGAGACTTGCCAGAGTTTGAGTGGACCTCCCGATTCGGGATGAGATATTCCGAGATCGACCGCAAACTTCCATGCTCCATCACGCTGTTTCTTCCAAATAGTAACGAAATGTCCGTAGCCAGCTGGCTTTGAGTCAGACTTGTCGCCCCTGAATTCCCACGGACCAGTTGTAAATCCAAGATCACCCGAAGCTGCCATTTTTGCGAATACCGGCTGCCACGCGAGGAGTGGATGTTTGTCAGAAGGTGGCGCCGGATGATCCTGCATCCACTTTTTGCCATTCACGGCATTCGGTCGAAACAACAGTCCGTCGTCGGCGATGAACGCCAGAAAAGCATCGCGCGTGTCCGTCTCTTCTGCCCTCTTAGAAAATGCCTGCTCTGTTTCAACCATCTGTTTGAGCGGCGAAGTATCGGTTTGCGCATGACTTATCGATGAAACCTGCAGCACCGTCAGGAGTGCTATTGAGACATACTTCATGAGCCTGTCCTTTACTAGCGCAACATGGAATCCCAATACGAGTGTGTCGCGCAAAAAATACCAGCCAACATTACAGTACCGCGAGCGAAGCGACCGGATGGTACACTCAAGAAACAATCATCAGGATTTAGGCGTAAAGTTGAGTGTGCCCTCCGGTCGCTTCGCTCGCGGTACTGTAATCATCGCTCGACAGTCATCAAGGTTAGAGTTCTTGTGAAAGGCCTATACGACGCTATTTTTCTTCAGATCCAATCGCAGTTTGCAAAACGCTCTCGGGTGTCCATTCTTCGATGGGTTTCACGGTGGAAAGTTTCCCACGACTCATCACAGCAAGACGATCGCACATACCAAAGAGTTCCGGCAGATACGAGCTGACTATTACGACAGCTTTTTGCTGAGCTGCACATTCGGCTATCGTTTCATACACCTGGGCCTTACTGCCGATGTCGATGCCGCGCGTCGGTTCATCAAGCAAAAGAATGTCGGCATCCTGATGGACCAGACGGGCCAACGCAACTTTCTGTTGATTACCCCCCGACAACGATTGAACGGGTTGTTGAGCGCCGCGCGCCTTAATCTTCAGAACCTCGATCAGTCGCTTCGTCTGCTTCTGTTGCTTTGCGAGATTGATCCAACCCCACCGAGAACATGTTGAGAACTTTGTTTGAGTCGTGTTATCAGCAACAGAAAGATTAAGCGTGAGTCCTTCACCTTTTCGATCCTCGCTGAGGTAACCCAAACCCTGAATTAGACGCACTGCCGGAGAGTTATGTCCGCCGCCTCGACTTTTATTTTTCACTACGACTGTTCCAGTTTCGGAACGCTGCAACCCGAAAATTGCACGAAGCAAAGGAGTGCGACCCGACCCCATCAGACCAGCAATACCCAGAATTTCTCCCCTTCTGAGTTCAAAACTCGCATTTTTCAGGAGGGGTGGTGAACTGAGATTGGAAACCTCTAAGGCAACATCGGAGTCAGGTGCTGGTCTAATGCGTACGGGAAAAAGTGTTTTCTGTGTTCGCCCAACCATCTTTGCGATCAGTTCGTCGTCACTGATCGTCGATATTTCTCCGGTTGCCACACTGCGTCCGTCGCGCAAGACGGTGAAGCGATCTGCAATCTGTCGTACTTCTTCCAAAAAATGGCTGATATAGACCACTGCGATGCCTTCGGAACTAAGCCTGCGAATGAGTGAAAATAGTTGAACGACATCTTCACGTTGAAGACTGCTGGTCGGTTCGTCCATCAAGATGATTCGCGCACGCGCGGCAAGTGCTCGGGATATCTCGACGATTTGTCGCGCCGCCACTGAGAGATTTCCCACGCGAGTGTCAGGTTTGATGTCGGCATGATGAAAAGTTTGCAGAACCTCGCTGGTGCGTCTCGCCATCTGATCTCTATCGATCCAGCCGGCGCGCGCAGGCTCCAGCCCCATCAGAATGTTTTCGGCAACTGTCAGGTGCGAACACAAGGACAGCTCTTGATGGATGAGGGCGACTCCATTCAAACGAGCTTCAAGCGTGCTGGCGGGAGAATACTTCTTCTCATCGATCAACATTTCACCTTTGTCTGGTTGAAGAGCACCGGCAATCAGGTTCATCAAAGTGCTTTTTCCGGCGCCATTTTCACCAATCAATGCGTGCACCTCACCCGCACGCACATCAAAACTAACTCCGTCGAGCGCGACCGTTGGTCCAAATGACTTGTGAATATCAGTGAGCTTCAGTTTCGACATGATTAGTCCGGTAAAGGTATGACTAGTTGTAAAGCTCGCGAGCCGGCGCGGCAGGGAGATCCTTCTCAGATGCTCGTTTTACTTTCACGTGCCGGCCAACTGATTCCTGAGGCAGTATTACAACAGTCCCTTCCATGGTGTTTCCATTTATCGTGTATTTCCAGATGCCGTGCGTATTTCCTCGCCTGAATTCCGACGAAAGGGTTTTATTAGCTTCATCGTATTGAAAATCGAGCTGGTACATTGGAACTCGTTCGTTATCGATTATCTTGTCGGCTAGAAGCTTGAAGACCCCTGGTTTGTCTGGAGTTGTTTCAAATCGATAGACCACCTTCTCGTCCTTGCAGGCCCCGCGAGGACCGACGCACACTGACTCACCACTCCACGTTCCTGCGACCGATGGCTTATCGGTGGGTGCAACCTGAGATTGAGGCAAACTCGATGAGCCCAACAACCCAAGTGCAGATGGAGATATCACGATCAAGCTTGCGCACCAGACAAATAATGTTACGCACCTCATAAAGATACTCCTCTCTATTGCGCGCCAATAACATCACCACTGAAGCTCTTCAGCCGGTGTGAATGAGACAGTCAAAGCTTCAAAACTCACCATGCCCCCCGAGACTAATCTTGACTTGATCTCAGACTCTCACTACGATGCTCAACTCTATTCTGCGACACAGGAACAGGAGAAAGTTCATAAGATGCCTGTCTCTTTTGAAGACCGCGTGAAGCTTCCGGACGATGTCTTGATTTCAAGCTTACAGGAAGAATCCGTAATTCTAAACCTTGACACTGAACGGTATTTTGGCCTCGACGACGTCGGATCTCGAATGCTCACGGTTCTGACCACCTCCACTTCCATCGAAGCAGCTTATAACTCTCTCCGGGAAGAATATGAAGTGGATGACGAGGTTCTAAAACAGGATCTACTCGCTCTCGTCGACCAACTCGTCGAACAAGGTTTGATCGAGATCTCAAACCAATAATCCCATTTCGACCACGCCTGTGTGTTTACCGTCATCGCCAATCGACGAACATTGGATCTCATTCACTCCTCCAACGAATAACTGAGTATGGGCGTGAGCTTCGGTTTAATTAAGGCTAAGGTGTTAAAGGCCAGGGAACGGCTGCCTTATTTCTATCGCGGTCTCGGCCTGGTCTGGAATGTCGCTCGCCCATGGACCATTGCCTGGTTAGTCCTTCTTATACTTCAAGGTCTATTACCCGCGGCCACCGTCTATCTCACCAAGCTTCTCGTGGATAGTGTTGTTGACGCTGTTTCAGGCAGGCCTGCTCGCGTTCTATGGTTCGTCTTAATGCTGGCAGCAGTAATGGTGCTTATTGAAATTGTGCGAGCTTCGATTAATTGGGTCCGAGCCGTTCAGGGTGAATTGCTCCAGGATCACGTAGTCGGTCTGATTCATGAAAAGTCGGTGGCAGTCGATCTCGCGTTCTATGAACTACCAGATTACTACGATCACTTGCATCGAGCTCGGGCGGAGTCAATGTCGCGCCCGATAGCGGTTCTCGAAAATTTCGGGTCGCTCTTGCAAAACTCCATTACTCTCGTTGCCATGGGCGCCATCCTGATTCCGCTTGGCCCATGGCTCGCGTTTGTTCTGTTATTAAGCACGCTGCCGGCGCTCTACATCGTTCTTCGATTCGCGTTTATACACTACGACTTGCGTCAAAGAATGACGCCAATTGAACGCAAAACCTGGTATTACGACTGGCTACTCACGGGCGCTGATTCAGCCGCTGAGATTCGCTTATTCGACCTTGGGCGGTTCTTCCAACGTGCTTACCAGGGATTTCGAAACAAGCTCCGCACCGAACGTCTGCGGCTGGTGTTCAGACAGAACGTCGCAGAACTACTGGCGAGTGGCTTCGCCCTCGCGGTCACTGGTTTGGCACTGGGATGGATGGCGTGGCGCGCTTCAAAGGGTTTAATTACGCTCGGCGAGTTGGCATTGATCTATGTTGCGTTCAACCAGGGGCAGCGGCTGATGCGAACTCTACTCGAAAACGTAGGTCAGCTTTATGCTAACGGACTGTTCCTAACTAATTTGTTTGAATTCCTTGATCTTCGACCGATGGTCCAGGTCGCCGACAGTAAGAACGAGTTAATCGGTTGTGACGTCGGAATAGAATTTCAGAATGTTTCGTTCCGGTATCCAAACAGTCAGATAAAAACGCTTGATGATTTTAGTATCCAAATTCCAGCCGGAAAAATTGCAGCGATTGTGGGTCCAAATGGCGCCGGCAAGAGTACTCTTGTAAAACTGTTATGTCGTTTCTACGATCCCGACCATGGAAAAATAACGATTGATGGCCTTGATCTTAAGACTGTTTCTACATCAAACCTGCACCGCCAGCTCACCGCCCTCTTCCAACAACCGTTCCACTACAACACCACCGTAAAAGAGAATGTTGCCTATGGCGATCTACAACATCAGCCTAACGATCGAGAAATAGAAGAGGCGATACATGCCGCGGGCGCCACCGACTCACTGGCCAGATTGCCCGAGGGACTTGCAACTCTGCTAGGCAAATCATTTGAAATGGGAACTGAGTTGAGTGTAGGCGAATGGCAACGGATCGCTCTTGCTCGCGCATTCTTACGTAAGGCGCCAATTATTCTACTGGACGAGCCAACCAGCGCGCTCGATCCATGGGCTGAATCGGATTGGCTGGAACGTTTCAGATTGCTTGCGTCCAGCCGTACGGCAGTCATAATCACTCATAGATTGACTACCGCGATGCACGCCGATGTAATTTATGTGATGCGAGATGGACGTGTCGTCGAATCTGGTAGCCACGAGACCCTGATCAAGATTGCAGGTCTGTATGCTGAGTCATGGAAACATCAATCAGTTCCGCAGGAGACGCGATGAGCTACTCACTGGAAAATGATTTGCTCATCTTAATTGCGCGGAGTGAGCTCAACCAGAACTTGCGGGACCGTGTTTCAGCACTGCTTAACAAACCTCTCGATTGGAATTATGTAATCCAGACAGCAGAACATCATGGCCTAATTCCTCTTCTGCACAAGCACTTATCATCACTTCCGGAAACGACCAACAAGAGTTATTCGCGAGCTATTGAGGACGATGCGTTTAGAAATACTCAGGAGTCTCTTTATCTAACCGGTCAACTGGTCAGACTAAATCGTCAGTTTCGCGCCGCCGGAATTCGCGTGCTTGCTTTCAAAGGACCGCTCCTTTCACAAATACTGTACGGCGATGGTTCCCTGCGCCGGGCGGGAGACTTAGATCTTTTGATTGAGCCTGACGACTTTAAACGTGCGAAAGAGTTGCTCGAATCGCTGGGTTATAGGATGACGCCGCAGCTATCTAAGGCTGCTGAGGCCTCGCACTTCAGGTCTCATTGCGAAATCCAATTTGTAAAAGACCAGGGATTCTCGGTCGTGGACTTGCACTGGGAACTCACACCAAAAACGTTTAAGTTCAATTTGCCGGCTGCCGACGTTATAAAGGATAGCCAGGTAATCGACTTTTCGGGTGAGTCGTTTGAAACCTTTAGCAACGAGGACTTAGTCCTATATCAGTGCATGCACGCGGCCAAGCACTTATGGGGGCGGTATGAGTGGATTTGTGCGATTGCCGAGTTGCTTCGTAAAAACGAGTTTGTAAATTGGGACCAAGTTGTTGCGAAAGCTACTAAGAGTCGAGGAGAACGGATTCTGGCCCTGGGTCTGCGTCTGGTCCAACAGTTTTACGATGTGCCTGTGCCGCAATCAGTCTTTGAAAGAATTGACGCTGAGGGCCGGATGCTGAGCATGGCTATCGATCTCACTCCAACCATTTTTGGAAGGCGAATCGCTCATCCGGAATCGAGCGAGCTCGGTATCTACAACTTCAAGATCATGGATCGGAAGCGCGATGCGTTTTTATCTTTAACACGAGCTGTCTTTTTGCCAACCCTGGCAGACTGGGAAAGTATCAAGCTCCCGCCGGCACTCCATTCGCTCTATTACGTTTACCGGCCGCTCAGATTGTTGAAAATTTATCTCTCGATTTTTCCGCAAAAACTACGAACTCACCGGTTGGGCCAACCAAATTCTCAAGTTGTGCATTCGGATGGAGCATGAGCTTGGGATCCAATGGTGCAACTGCTACTAATGGTAGACATAGACCACCTTTAAAGTGGGCGGGCGGAAAGCGCTGGCTCGTGTCTCAGTTGGAGCCCATCTGGGCAAAACATGCCCAGCGACGGTATGTCGAACCTTTTTGTGGGGGCCTCGCTGCCGTCTTAGGGCTCGAACCCGGTAAAGCCATTCTTAATGATGCTAATCCGCATCTGATCAATTTTTACAAGCACCTGCAAAAGGGCTTGACTGTAGAGATCGAGATGCAAAATGACGAAAAGCTCTTCTACTCGCATCGACAGCGTTTTAATGAGCTAATCCTGGCCGGAAAGGGAAAGACTTCCGAAGCGGCTCAACTCTTTTACTACCTGAACAGAACTTGCTTCAATGGCCTGTGTCGTTTTAACCAGAGCGGCGAGTTCAATGTGCCGTTTGGCAGTTTCAAACGAATTAAGTACGCGCCGAATTTTTTGTCATACAGGGATCTGTTTCGCAGCTGGAGCTTTTCATCTGGAGACTTCCGTTCGCTTGAACTTCGGGAAGATGATTTCATCTACGCCGATCCGCCATACGACGTTGAGTTCACAACTTACAGCGCTGGTGGGTTTTCGTGGCAAGATCAGGAACGAGCCGCACATTGGTTGGCTGCGCATCCTGGTCCAGTAGTAATTTCAAATCAAAAAACAGACAGGATCGTCGAACTCTATCGCGACTTGGGATTCAATATTCAATACCTGGATGGTCCCCGGCGAATCAGTTGTACAGGTGATCGATCTTCGGCCAAAGAGGTGCTCGCAACTAAACATCTGTGACCCATTCCTCTGAACAAGTATGGCTACCCGATCTGATCTTCACCGGCGGGACTTTTGTTGCCGAAACTGCACTCGTGTGCAGCGAAGGGAAGATAGTGCGACTATGTCCGGCCGCGGAGATTTCAGGCGGAATGCGACTAAACAATCGAGCGATATTGCCAGGGCTGGTGAACGGCCACTCGCATGCTTTCCAGCGCGTCATCAGAGGTAGAACTGAATACAAGACTCACAACACAGACAGCTTTTGGACATGGCGCGAGCAAATGTATGCCGCAGCCAACCGGTTAACACCCGAGGACTTGTATGCAGCATCGCGCATGGCCTTTCTTGAGATGTCCCTTAGCGGCATCACTGCCGTCGGTGAGTTCCATTACATTCACAACGCCGCCGATGGGTCCCCATATTCCGATCCGAACTTACTGGCCAAACAAGTCATCAAAGCGGCAAACGATGTCGGAATTCGGATCGCGTTGTTGCGAGTGGCATATGCACGCGCTGGTTTTCAAAAAGAACCAAATGCTTTGCAGGCGCGCTTCATCGAAAACTCGGCCGAAGTTTATTTAAAGAATGTCGAGTCGCTCTCGGTTGAACTTGGAAACGGAGAGATGGCATGGGCAGGCGTCGCGCCCCACAGCATACGGGCCGTTCAACTGGATTTTCTAAAACCGGTAATAGAATTCGGCAACAACCACCAGTTGCCAATCCATATGCACGTCGCCGAACAACCAGCTGAAGTCGCCGCTTGTATTGAAGAGTATCGACGTACTCCGGTGGCGCTGCTCGAAACTGAAGGTTTGTTGAGCAATCGATTTACGGCGGTGCACGCCATTCATGTCACGCCAAAAGCGATTCCGGCGTTTGCGGCGACTGGAGCGATGGTGTGTGCTTGTCCAACCACCGAGCGGAACCTCGGTGATGGAGTTATTCCCGTTGATGCTTACTTGCAGAATAGAATGACGGTCTCGCTCGGAACAGATAGCCAGGCCCAGATCGATCTTTTGGAAGACGCGCGCGAGCTCGAGTATCACCTCCGACTACAACGCATCGAGCGAAACGTGCTGGCTACCGATGAAGGTGATCGTTCATCGTTGGCCCGGCTGTTGTTTGAATGCGCCACAATCAACGGCGCCAAGAGCATCCGGCACGAATCAGGGAACCTCGCGCCAGGAGCACCGGCTGATTTTTTTACAGTCGATCTTGGAGAACCATCAATAGCGGGCGCCAACAATGAAACACTCCTGGCGAACATTGTCTTTGCGTCATCAAGATCTGCAGTACGTGATGTGGTTGTTGCAGGTAAACAAATAATTAATGACGGCCAACACCCCGATCACAACGAGATTGTTCAAGACTTTAAGGACCTGCAAAACAGACTCTGGAATTAGAAAATGAACGTTGAAAACATCCTGGCAGACCTGGTCGCGATCGATTCAGTTTCTACGCATTCCAACGAAGAGATCATCCAGTATCTCGAGACACGTTGCGAATCTCTCAAATTCAAGCTGAAGAGGGTTTCCTATACCGACGAGGTTGGCTTAGAAAAAATTAATCTAATCGCAGTAAACGGAACGAATATCGATGGAGATATCGCAGTCGACCTGGCTTTAGTGGGCCATACCGACACTGTTCCCTATGATCCAAACTGGAGCGAGGCCACAACATTAACGCTCCGTGATAACAAGCTCTTTGGGCGAGGGGCTTGCGATACCAAAGGTTTCATCGCGTCTGTTTTGGCTGCTGTAGAGAATCTGGATCTCAACCTAATTCGACACCCACTCGCACTCGTTTTTACCGCTGACGAAGAGATTGGACTGCGTGGAGCAAAATATCTTGCACAACAAAAATCGCTGAAACCCAGGTTCAGTATAGTTGGTGAACCGACATCGCTTCGTCCGATTCGAGCCGGCAAAGGATACTCACTTACCGAAATTGTAGTCCGTGGACGCGAAGCCCACAGCGCCTATCCAGCCCTGGGAGCTTCGGCAGTCTTCAGGGCAGCCAGGTTGATTTCCAGGATCGAAGCGCTTGGTCCAATGTTGCGAAATGATCGGCACCCCGCCTTTGATCC
>Ga0207674_10000682_pt1 | contig 44093 bp, 34 predicted proteins | sample KBSCornC72_FD_184303 | JGI IMG/M metagenome (GOLD analysis project Ga0207674, IMG submission 184303) | Corn rhizosphere microbial communities from Kellogg Biological Station, Michigan, USA - KBS Corn C7-2 (SPAdes) (version 2) | ecosystem: Host-associated > Plants > Roots > Rhizosphere > Soil ... | reverse complement strand
ATTCCCGCACGGGTGGCCAGCTTCGGATCCGCGCCCTTGGCAAGTAACAGGCGCATGGCCGGCAGGTCGGCGGCTTTCGCCGCGCGGAGTAACGGCGTGGTGCCGGTAGTGAGCATCGTGTCGTCGCCGCGATCGAGCTTGGCGCGATAGGGCTGCTGCTTCAATAGTTGCGCGTTCACGTTCGCGCCTTTATCCAGGAGCAGCTTGATTAATTCCAGACTGCTCATCTGGTTGTCGATCACTTTCGGTGCTGGCCGATTGTCAGCCGGCATGGTGTTGAAGTCGACCGCCGAAAATAGAGGTGTCCGGCCGGTATCGTCGGCCAGATTCGGATCGGCGCCCTTGTTGAGCAGGAAAGCGGCCGCATCGTAGTGTCCGTTGATGATCGCGATCAACGTTGGGGTGATGCCATCGGGATCGGCCGTGTTAATTTTGGCGCCCCCGTCGAGCAGGACCTGTTCGCAATCGACGCACCCTTGGCGCGCCGCGAACAGCAGCGGAGTCAGGCCGCCCAGAGGCAGCCATTTGTCGCGCGGCTCAGCGGTCTTTTGCCGTTCCCATTTATTGATATTCGAAACCGCGTTGACATCGGCGCCGTGAGCGATCAGCTCTTTCACCATGGCCGGATGCTGCTCGTCCACGGCCCACATCAGTGCGGTTTGCCCGTGCCATTCCTCGCGAGCATCCACTTTCGCGCCGTGATCGAGCAGAACTTTGGCGGCTTCCACGACGCCCGTGCGGGCGACCGTCATCAAAGCCGTTTCGCCTTCAGTCGAGGCTGCGTTCGGGTCTGCGCCGGCTTTGAGCAGCCGTTCGATCATGGCGGGATTCGCATTCTGGCACGCCAGATAGAGTGGCGTGATGCCGTAGCGATTGGCGGCCTTGGCATCGGCGCCTTCGGCCAGAAGCTTGTTCACCTTCGCCAGGTGGTCCGCTCGAACGGCCCAGTGAAGAGGAGTGGTCCCGTCTGGTTCGGCGGCGTTAATGTCCGCGCCAAACCCCACGACTGCGAACAGAAGGATCGATCCGAGCAGGCGCATGATGGCTCCTTACGCCGTTTCGATGACGCCCGTGCTGTCGCCCACGCTCTCGATCGGGACTCCGGCTTTGTGCAGCATGGTCAGCAGCACGTTGGTCATGGGCGTATGATCCGGCTGCTTGATGTGATGGCCGCCCTTCATGGTGCCCGCTGCGCCGCCCAGCAACAGCGTCGGCAAGGGGAAGTGGTTATGCGCGTTGCTGTTGCTCATGTTGCTGCCGTACAGGATCAGCGAATGATCCAGCAGCGACCCGTCGCCGTCCTGCGTCGTGTTCAGCTTTTCCAGGAACTTGGTGAACAGAGTGAGGTGATAATTCTGGATCTTCACCAGCTTCTCGATCTTGTCCGGCCGGTTCTGGTGGTGCGACGTCGCGTGATGCCCGTCGTGAACGCCCACCTGCGGATAGGTCCGGTTGCTGACCTCGCGCGCCATCATGAAAGTGAACACGCGGCTGATGTTGGCCTGATAGGCGAGCGCCAGAAGATCGTACATGATTCCGACGTGCTCTTCGTAGGAGAACGGAATGCCCGCCGGCTGCTCCGGCAGCTTCATGTTGGGATCCACCTGCTCGCCGGCTTTCTGGATGCGCCGCTCGATCTCGCGGACGTTCTCCAGATACTCGCCGATCTTGAGGCGATCCTGGGGGCCGACCTTGGCTTGGAGGCCGGTGGCTTCCTTCATCACGGCGTCCAGGATGCTGCGGTCGCCTTGGATACGCTCCAGGCGGTCTTCGGCGGTACCACCCTGGCCGAACATCCGCTCGAACACTTTGCGCGGGTTGATCTCCATGGGCAGCGGCGTGGTGTGCGTCCGCCAGGAGAGCGTGTTCATGTAAATGCAGCCGTAATCGCGATCGCAGGCGCCGATCAAACCCGAATGGTCTTCTATCGCCAGTTCCATCGAGGGCAAAATGTTGTCCTGCCCGATGGCCTGCGCTGCGATCTGATCCGCCGTGACGCCTGCGTACGCATCGGTGCCTTGAGTGGGCTTGGGCCGGACGCCGCTCAGCCAAGTGGTCGGGCTGAGCGAATGGACTGCCGTCGAATCGGCGGCGCGATGTCCACAGCCGCTGACGATGTTCAGCCGGTCGCGGAACGGCTCCAGAGGTTTCAGGATCGTCGAAAACTCGAACCCGGCGCCTTCGGTGGTGGGAGTCCACTGGTCCATGATCGCGCCGTGCGGCACGTAGACAAACCCCAGACGCGGCCAGGGTGCCGCAGCGGTTTTCCGGGTCAATGTTTGAGCCGGGATCATGGAATCGAGCAGGGGGAGCGCCAGCGTGACGCCCATCCCGCGGAGGAAGGTGCGGCGGGGCAGGAATTTCTTAGTGATCAGCATGGGTACACTTCCACGCTTATTTTCTCACGTTTTCAAGAGCTTCGGGGTTGTCAGGGGAAGCGGACTGTAAAGACCGCCGCCGTGTTGATCCAGGTGTCGTGGGTCTCCAGGGGAGGGACCGCGCCCAGCGGATCCCCATTTGTCTTGCCGTGGATCAGGCGCGACTCGACGCCCACCCAAAAGCGGCGGCTCCGTTCGACGGCGACATTGACTCCCGCGATTGCGTAAGAGCCCCAGCCGCCGCGCGACCGGCACGTCCGGCAATTGAAACTGCTGTTGTCGCCCGATCCGGGAACCTCGACGGATTCCCCGTAGTGCAGATAGACCGCGCCGCCTCCGCCGAACAGCTCGATCCGCTGCGACACCAGCGGGAGAATCCCGCGTCCACCAAACGGAACCAGTATTTCGTTGTCCCGAATTTTGATTCGTCCGATGATCGTGTCCTGGAAGTCGCGCACGCCCGCGGCGTGAAAGATGGCGTCCATGCCTGCGTCGGCCTGAAGGTACTTGATCGGCCGGTATCCGAATCCGACCGTCAGGAGCGGCGAGGTGTTCATGAACGAGGCCAGGTCTTCGCGGGGAATCGCCCCGCCGGTGCCGACGTTGAAGCTGAACTGGCGCGCGAGAGGCTGGGCTACGAGGGACGCGGCCAGGGGGGCCGCCAGGAAACAAGCGAGAGACAGCCATTTGTGGGGTGTCACTGCCGACTAAGATGCAGCCAGCGCGCGGCAGGTTTCCGGCAATCTACAATAAGGGAACGGGTTGGACCCATGAAGACCTACACCTTCCGCGTCATCGTCGAGCCGGATGGAGACCGCTGGCATGCCCATTGCCCGGCGCTCGAACAGTACGGCGCCGCGACTTGGGGAGTTACGCAGGAAGAAGCCCTGAAACATATCCAGGAAGTTGTGCAGATGGTGGTTGAGGAGTTGCAGGAAGATGCAGTACCGATACCAGATACTCCGCGCCAGGACGTGGAAGTGTCCGAGGAGCCCCGCGTCTCGGTTACGATCCCGAGTTTAGCCAACCGGTAAATGGCCCTTGACTATCGCCGCCTGCGTGCTGTTACCGCACGCGAAATCGGCGCCGCGCTCGTTCGAGACGGTTTCAAACTAGCGCGTCAGAAGGGCAGCCATCAACGTTATGTTCATCCGGATGGCCGCAGAGTCACCGTCACGTACCACAGCTCAGGCGACACATTCGAGATGAAGACGCTCCGAAGCATGATCGAGCGACAAGCACGCTGGAACGAAGATGACTTGTGTCGGCTTGGGCTACTTGCTTAGAGGAACAGTGGGAGAGGATACGAGATCCGGCTCCGTATAACTGTGAATCAAGGAACGCGGGCCGACAAAGAACGTTTTGATCTGCACCGGCCCTGATTGGTAGCGGAAACTGTGGATGATGTCCGTATCCTTGGGTTCTATTCCTTCCAGCGACAGTCTGACTCGTCCGCCTGTCGATGAAACGTAGAAGTACTCATCACTTCCGTATCCAACATCTAACAACGAGCTCGTTTGGAGTATCCCTGACGGCGGGACCACTAGTAAGTATTTGCCGTTCTCCTTGCTTAGAGAGGGAGCGCCGGGTACTGCGTAAATTATCTGCACCCATCCCACATAGCCGCTTGGGATGAGGACGCTATCGCCTGCCGAAATCCGCAAGCTGTGATTGTGAGCGAGGAAATAGCTGCTAAGAGAATCCGATTGCGAGCACAACTAGGCCTCATTACGCATCGGGCTCCCCATATTGCTGATCAGCGTGAGTCGGCCGCCGCCCGTACGGGAGCTTCCTGTACCCGCCGCATCTGGAAGGGCGTGCTCTTCACGATCCCCAGAACGATCGACGAGAACCTGTAGTCATTGCGCGAGGCGTCGCGGGCGATTCCGCGAACGGTCGGCATATCGTAGTACTCCAAACCGCGGCCGAGCCCATAGGTCATCAGCTTTTCGGTGAGCGTCCGCACGAACTGCTCAGGGTGCTTCATGATCGCGTTGCGCAGCGCCACCGGGCCGTCGACCTTGGTTCCGTCCGCGAGTTGGCCCGAGGGATCCACGGCGCCGCCCGGTTCTTTGGTGCGCCACTCGCCGATACCGTCGAAATTCTCGAGCGAAAATCCCAGCGGATCCATCACCGCGTGGCATCCCGCGCAGGGCGGGTTCTTGCGATGCAATTCCATCCGCGCGCGGACCGACATCGCCTGCGCGCCGTCGTTTTCCTTGAGCGGCGGGACATTGGGAGGCGGAGACGGAGGCGGCGTGCCGAAAATATTTTCAAGAATAAATTTGCCGCGCTTCACCGGCGAGGTCCTGTTGGCTTCCGATGTCACCGTCAAGATACTGCCCTGGCCGAGCAACCCGCGCCGCTCTTCACCAACCTCACCCGTCAGCTTCACGCGCCGGAACTGGCTGCCATAGATGCCCGGGATGCCGTAATGCTTGGCCAGGCGCTCGTTGACGAAGGTGTAATCGGCATTCAGCAGATCCAGTACGCTGCGATCCTCGCGCATGACGCTCTCGAAGAACATTTCGGTTTCGCGCCGGAACGCCTGCCGCAGGTTATCGTCGAAATTGGGGAATTCATTGGGGTCGGGCTGCACGTTTGGCAGGTTGCGCAGCAGCAGCCACTGCCCGGCGAAGTTCTTCACCAGCGCCTCGGAACGGTCGTCGGCCAGCATGCGCTTGACCTGCTGCTCCAGAACCGCCGGATCTCTGAGCTTCCCCTGCGAAGCGACAGTGATGAGCTGATCGTCCGGAATTGTGCTCCACAAGAAGAACGAAAGGCGCGAGGCCAGCTCCACGTCGCTGATGGGATGAATCGAGCCGGGGGCGGCATTCGGCGAATCCGTCTCGGTGCGGAACAGGAACTTCGGATCCGTCAGAATCAGGCGCAGGGCGTTCTGAATCCCGGCTTCGAAATTCTTCTTATTGCGTGCTGATTGATAGAAGCTGAGCAGTGTTTCGAGATCGGCGCCGGTCACCGGACGGCGGTACGCCCGTCGTGCCAGGCTGGTCAGGATCTGGCGGGCGCAGGGCAACTCAGCGGCTGAATTCGCGGGATGGCAGGAAAAAATCCGATGCCGGCTGGGCGTATCGCCCGATCCGGTGGGATTGAATGGCCCGGTGATCTGCATGCGGTCGATCAGGGGAATTCCGTTCATGTTCTGCAAATCGTGATCGCGGGTGAATGGTTGCAGAGGCTCGTCGGAAGGCGCGGCATTGCGCCGGAGGAACGTCACCACCACGGTCCGGGGCCCAGCTTTGACCGGGATGCGCGTCCGCAGGCGCGCGTCGATGGTATCTTTGGCGACGCCCAGGTTGGCGTCGGACATCTTGTTGTCTTCCTCGCCGCCCACTTGAGCCAAAAACACGCGCTGGCCGTCGATACTGATTTCGAGTTGGTGCGGATATTCCAGCCCCGTCAGGTAGCCGACGATGTTCTGGAGCAGAAAAACTCGAAAATCGTATTCGCCGTCCAGCGGGAAATTGTAGTGGATGAGAATGCCGCCGCGCGTGCCCAGGGGCAGCCCTTCGATGTGATGTTCCTGGTCGAGATCCGGCGCAGCCCGAAACACCTGGCTGATCGGAGTGATGGACGGATCGCCTACGGCCAAGCTCGATATCTTGTCCGACGCCGACAAGTATTGGTCCAGCAACGAGGGTGAAAAACGCAGCACATCCGCGATGTTGTCGAAACCGTTGGCTTCATCGTCGGCGGGAAGGTAGGAGGTGGCATCGATATCCAGGTCCAGAAGGTCGTGGATCGCATTCCCGTACTCGGTCCGATTCAGCCGGTGTAAGGTGGACCGCCCGGGTTCTGGATGACTTGCCGCGGCGCGGTCGAGAGATGTTTCGAGCCAGCCTGTGAACTTCGTCACCGTGGCGTCGTCCGGTCGCGGCATGCCCTGCGGCGGCATCATACCTCCATGCAGCTTGCGGAGGACTTTTTCCCAGGTCTCGGCATTATCGCCCACCCGATCCAGGTTCATCGTATCCAGTGTCAGGCTGGCGGTTCTGAGGCGCTGGTTGTGGCAGGTGACGCAGTATTTGTCCAGCATGGCCCTGGGCTCAACGCTCGGTTCGGTAGCCGGGCCGGCTTGCTGGAACGCAAAGGTCGCGGAGAATAAGGCGAGAACGCCGCCGGTTATGACGAGTAACGATCGCATCGTGGCAACCTGAACCTATTCAAAGGATACACCGGGACGCTATCGTAGAGACGATGGACGGGGTCTTCGCCTGGGTCGCCGCGCACGGCTATGGAGCCTTGTACCTGCTTCTGGCGCTGGGCGTTGCCGGACTCCCCATTCCCGATGAAACCTTGCTGGTCTTCACTGGCTATCTGATCTTCCGCGGCAAACTGCACCCAGTGGGGGCTTTCCTCGCCGCCGTGGCTGGAGCCTGGACCGGCATCAGTGGGAGCTATCTCCTCGGAAGGACGCTGGGCGCCGGCGCGGTCCACCGCTACGGTAAGTACGTGCATCTGACCGAGACCCGGCTGGCATACGTGCACCGCTGGTTCGACCGGATCGGCCACTGGATGCTGCTCGTCGGCTATTACATTATCGGCGTGCGGCACTTCACCGCGGTGGTCGCCGGGATGTCGAGAGTCGCCTACGCCACGTTCATCGCCTACGCGTGGACCGGCGGGGCTCTATGGGTCGCCACATTTCTCACCCTGGGTTACTTTCTGGGAGAGAACTGGCGGCCGATCGCGGAGCTGGTGCACCGCTATGTCGCCTACGCGTCCGTGGCAGCCATTGCCGGGGCGCTTCTGTGGTACGTGCTTTGGAAACGAACTAGAACCAGAGCGTAATCAGCTTGTTGGCCGCGAACGCACAGACGTACGCCACGACGGTCATATAGGAGAACTGGATGATTGGCCAGCGCCAGCCGCCGGTTTCCCGGCGAACTACGGCAATGGTCGACATGCACTGCATGGCGAAGGCGAAAAACACCAGCAAGGCCACGGCGCCGCCCAGAGTCAGGTCCTGCTGGAGGGCGTGCTGCAAGCCCTCGGATTTGGCCGACGCGCCCTCAATCCCGTAGATGGTTCCCAGCGTACCGACGATCACTTCGCGAGCCGCCAGCGAGGTGATCAATCCGATGCCGACCTTCCAGTTGAAACCCAGCGGCTTGATAGCCGGTTCGACGGCGTGCCCGATCATGCCCACGATGCTCTGTCCGATTTCCGGCGGCTGGCCGTTGTGTACCGGAAGGTTCGATAGAACCCAGATGATGATCGCTACCGCCAGGATTACGGTACCCGCGCGGCGCAGGAACACTTTCGAGCGGTCCAGCAGTCGCAACCCGAGGGAGCGTAAGGTGGGCCAGCGGTATGGGGGCATCTCCAGCATGAAGGAGGATCGGCTGCTCTTAAGGACCGTCGATTTAAGCAGTTTCGCTGTGAAAATCGCTGCCAGGAAACCGATAACGTACAAGCCCAGCATCACGGCTGTTCCCGTGCTGAGAAACACGCCAAGCAGCCGCCGATCCGGAATAAACGCGGCAATCAGCAGCGTATACACGGGAAGGCGCGCCGAACACGTCATGAAGGGCGCAATCAGAATGGTGGCGATGCGGTCGCGCTTGTTCTCGATGGTGCGGGTCGCCATGATGGCCGGCACGGCGCAGGCGTACGCCGACAGCAACGGGATGAAGCTCTTGCCTTGCAGTCCGAAGCGGGCCATGGTGCGGTCCATAATCAACGCGGCGCGCGCCAGGTATCCGGAATCTTCCAGGATTCCGATAAATAAGAACAGAATCAGGATTTGCGGCAGAAACACGACCACGCTGCCGACGCCGTTAAAGACTCCGTCGACTACCAGCGAGTGCAAGGTAGGGTTGGGAATCATGGAGCCCACCCAGGCGCCCACCGACGTGATAGTTTCTTGCAGCAGGTCCATCGCGGGTTTGGCCCAAAAAAAGATCGACTGGAATACCGCGATCACCACGATGGCGAATACTAGCGGTCCCGCCACCGGGTGTAGGAATACCGCATCCAGGCGGCGCGTCCAGTGCGGTGGAGCGGGCGCCCGGTACTTGCCCTTGGATCCGACATGCGCGGCCCAGGCACGGCATTTGGGGATGTCCTGAATCACCGGCAGTTGCATCAGCGGCGCAGCCTGCGGAGCCGTATGCGTAGCTCCGGCCAGAAACTGGAAAACTTTATCGAATCCCGTCCCTCGCGAAGCGCTCACCAGGGCCACCGGAGATCCCAGCTGCATCGCCAGCTCCGCCACGTCCACGCCGCCGCCGCGGCTGGCCAGATCATCCGCCATGTTCAGGATCACCAGAGTCGGCAGCCCCAGGCTGAGTACGGGCGCCGCCAGCACCAGGTGGCGAGCCAGATTGGTCGAATCGAGAATCAGCAGAACCGCGTCCGGCTTGGGAAGATCCTTCATTTGGCCGAGCAGAACGTCGTGCGTGACGCGCTCATCTTCGGTGCGGGGTTCCAGGCTGTAGACGCCGGGGAGATCGATGACGAAAACTTCGCGGCCACCCTCCACCTTGACCTTGCCCATGCGATGTTCCACCGTCACGCCGGGGAAGTTCGCCACTTTCTGGCGCAGGCCGGTGAGCCGGTTGAACAAAGTAGATTTGCCGGAGTTGGGAGGCCCCACGATCGCCACAATGTGCCGGCGAGTAGGTATCGCCCGCGGCGGGGGCAGGGTTGCGACGGAGCAACCGTGGCAATCGCTCATAAGCCTATATCACGACTCCTTCGCGGCTTTGTTGCCATTTTCGTGCCGCAGCATTAGCCGCCGCGCGGTATCGCGGCGCAAGGCAACCTCGGACCCGTCTACTCGAAATACTCGCGGGTCGCCGCCCGGCGCCGAATGGCCCGGTGTGACCGCATGCCCCGGCAGAAACCCGAGTTCCATCAACCGCCGGGCGTCGTCGTCCGGCAAATCCAGGTGATCCAGAATTCCCGATTCTCCATGCTTCAGTTCCATGAGGTTAGTGGCCCTTGGGTTAGGGAGCGGGTTGTGTTTTGGAACTCGTGCCTTCTTGACAGCCATTTGCATCTCGAACCAAGTATCTAATTGGAATACCGTAAAGTCAAACTATTGGAGTACCAGAATTTGATACCTACTTGCAACTGGTCTTAACTCCAGTCCCACTATACACTATATCCGACCGAAGTGGTCTGGTATCCAGCAAGGTGGGTGATCCGCCCCGCCAATGGCGAAAATTTACGGTTGAGTGATCATGGTAAGGATGAGGCTGGCGCTTCCTCCGCTTCTGGATCAGATCGTGCGCGAATTGCACGCGGCGGGCTACCGCGCCGTAGTTGTCGGCGGGGCGGTAAGAGATGCCTTGTTAGTACACGAGCTGGGCGCCCTGCCCAAGGATTTCGACATCGAGGTCTACGGCATTGCTTACGATCAGCTGGCCGGAATGCTCGCCCGGCGTGGTCGTATCGATCGGGTGGGCAAGAGTTTCGGCGTGGTCAAGCTAAACATAGACGGCCACGAGTACGATTTCAGCGTTCCCCGCCGCGATAGCAAACTGGGTCTCAAGCACCGGGATTTCGAGACCACTTTCGATCCGGCGATCACGCCGCGAGAAGCGGCCAGCCGCCGGGACTTCACCATCAACGCCATGGCTTATGATCCGGTGGCGGATGAACTCCTCGATTTCTTCGGCGGAGTCGAGGACTTGAAGAATCGCGTGCTGCGCGCCACCAGCGAGGCCTTCGCCGAGGATCCCTTGCGTGTTCTGCGCGGGATGCAACTCGCCTGCCGCTTCGACCTTACGCTCGAGCCCGCGACTGCGGCCCTGTGCCGGACCATATCGGATCACTACAGTTCCATATCGAGAGAGCGTGTCGCGGACGAATTCATGAAGTGGGCCGTGAAGAGCCCGCGTCCGGGCCGGATCGCCGGATATCTGGCCGCTTCGGGCTGGGATGTTCATTTTCCCGAGATCGGACGTCTTGCCGGTGTACCGCAAGATCCCGGCTGGCACCCCGAAGGCGATGTCGGCACGCATACGATGTTGGTTCTGGACGCTGCCGCGCGCGTCGCCGTGCGCGAGAAGATCGAAGGCGACGATCGTGCGGTTCTGATCTTCGCGGCGCTTTCGCACGATTTTGCCAAGGCCAATACGACGATGCTGCGCGAGCGGGAAGGAAAGATGCGCTGGACTTCCTGGGGACATGAACCCGATGGCGGGCCTATGGCGCGGACTTTTCTCTCCCGGATCGGAATCAAGGCAGCAATCACGGACCGCGTGGTGCCTATGGTTGAAAATCATCTGGCGAGTTCGAGTATTGGCCGTGATGTAACTCCCCGCGCTGTGCGGCGGCTGGCCATGCGCCTTGCGCCCGCGACCATCACTGATCTGCTGCGCCTGATCGAAGCCGATCACTCCGGGCGTCCGCCGCTGCCCACCGGTTTGCCCGAAGGCGCGCTCCGGATTCGGGAAATGGCCGAAGCGCAGGCCGTCGATCACGGTCCGCAGGCTCCCCTGATCCTGGGACGCCATGTGATGCCCTATTTTAACGATCAGCCCGGAAAGCACATTGGCGAGGTGATTGCGGCTGCGTATGAGGCCCAGGCCGACGGCGCGTTTTCAAACCAGGAGGAAGCGCTTCAGTGGTTGGAGCGTTACATGGCTGGTGAGAGGGCGGGTTGAAAGCCCGCTCACTTCTTCTTATTCACCAGACCGTCGATTTCCCGGTTTCTTTCCTTCATGCGGGCGTTACGCCGGTCCAGGCGTTCTTCCGCGGCACTGGCAGCGGGCGCTTCCTTTCTGGCAGGCTCAGCCCTGGCAGGCTCAGCCTTGTCAGCCTTCTTCTTCTCGATTGTCGTGGATTGCTTGTTTTGATCCGGGCGGTGAGGCGGATCAAGTGCGACCATTGTGGTAAGAGCGCCGTTCAGCGTAACTAACAGAGCGAACCTAGCAGACCGTAGCATGTGGGTTCACCTCTGCCTATCGGATGATTGTCGCCAAAGCTTTGTTTCAGTAATCCGGAAGTCGTTTACGGCAAACGGTTAAACTAGTACCATGCGAAGGATCGTTCTGGCCCTGCTGATCGCCTCGGCCGTGTGCGTTCCGGCGCTGATCGCGCAAAAGCAACCGTTTACGGTAGATACGATGCTGAAGCTGGCGCGCATCAGCGAGCCGGTGCTTTCTCCCGATGGTTCCCAAGTCGCCTTCACGGTGCAGAGAGTGGACCTCGATAAGAACACCAAGCCGTCGCAGGTGTATGTGGTGCCGGCACAAGGCGGCGCACCGCGCCAGTTGACCTCCTTGGGCGATGCGAATGCGCGGCCCCGCTGGTCTCCCGATTCCAAGGCGATTTATTTCGTTTCGAACCGGGGCGGCTCTTCTCAAATATGGGTTATGGATGCTGATGGATCGAACGCGCGCCAGGTCACCAGGTTCGCGGCCGAGGCCGACGGTATACTGGTTTCGCCCGACGGCAAGAAGATCGTATTCGTTTCGAGCGTATACCCCGATTGCGGAGCCGACGACGCCTGCAACCAGCGCAAAATCGACGAGGAAGCGAAGAACAAGGTTAAGGCTCGCATTTATAACACGCTGCTGTTCCGTCACTGGAACCAATGGCAGGGAGCGCGCCGCCGCCACTTGATGGTGGTCGACTCGGACGGCTCGAACCTTAAAGAGCTGACACCCGGGCCAAACGACGTTCCTCCATTTTCACTGGGCGGCCAGGACGACTACACCATTTCGCCCGATTCGAACGAAGTTGCGTTCGCGATGAACGTGGATTCGGTTCCGGCCACCAGCACTAATTCGGATATCTACGTGGTGCCGATAGCCGGGGGCGATCTTAAGAAAATCACAACCGGCCCCGGCGCCGACAATACGCCGCTGTACTCGCCGGATGGAAAATACCTCGCGTTCCGATCGCAGGCGCGCGCGGGGTATGAAAGCGACCGCTGGCGTCTCATGGAACTCGATCGCACCACCGGGCGCACCGCCAGCCTCACGGAGAATCTGGACCGCTGGGTGGGAAGCGTGACCTGGTCGCCCGATTCCACCAGGCTGTTTTTCACGGTGGAGGACCGCGGCCGCACCGGTCTGCAGATGATCCAGGCCTCTGGCGGCGGGTCACGCAACATCATCGCGGGCGCGTCCACTCTGGATGATGTTCAGTTCACTTCCGACGGCCGCACCATGATTTATACCGAGGTCAGCGGTTCGCACCCCACCGAGATTTATCGCGCCACCTCCAACGGCGGCACCGGCGTGCCGCTCACGCACTTGAATGACGCCGTTTTGTCCACCGCCGCGCTTGCTCCCCTGGAAGAGATGTATGCCGACAGCCCGGACAAAACCCGCGTGCACGCCTTCATCGTGAAGCCGCCCGATTTTTCGCCCACCAGGAAATATCCCGTGCTTTTGCTGATTCACGGCGGACCGCAGGGTTCCTGGGGTGAATCGTGGACCTATCGCTGGAATGCCCAGGTCTTCGCCGGCGCGGGATATCTGGTGGTGATGCCCAATCCGCGCGGTTCCACCGGATACGGCCAAAAATACACAGAGGAAATCAGCGGCGACTGGGGCGGCAAAGCCTACGATGACATCATGGCCGTGGTCGATAGCGTCGCGGCCCTGCCATACGCCGATCCCGCCCGCATGGCGGCGGCCGGAGGATCGTATGGCGGCTACATGATCGACTGGATGCTGGGGCATACCGATCGCTTCAAGGCTTTCGTCACGCATGACGGGGTCTTCGATCTGCGCAGCATGGCGGCCGAGACCGAGGAACTGTGGTTTGTCCAGTGGGAGTTTAAGGGTATGCCCTGGGACAACCCGGATGTGTACGCCAAATGGTCCCCGAGTTACTTCGTCAAGGACTTCAAAACGCCCACGCTGGTGATCCACGGAGAGCAGGATTATAGGGTTCCCGTGGGCCAGGGGATCCAGCTCTTCACCGCGCTTCAGTTGCAGAAGGTGCCTTCCAAACTCCTGCTGTTTCCCGACGAAGGCCATTGGGTCCTGAAACCGCAGAACACGGCGCTGTGGTATTCCCAGTTTCTGGATTGGATCGGCCAGTGGACCAAGGCGCAATAGCCGGCTTCGCCCTGCTGCTTTCGACGCTCCTGCCCGGCTGTGGAATTTCCGCGGAAGCCCGCTTGCGCCAGAAGCTCGCATCCCAGACCACGGGGATCATTCGCCTCCCCCACGGCGAGTTGGAGATTTCCTCCGAATTAACTCTGGCTCCCGGCGCGCACGATCTGGAAATCGTGGGAAACGAAACGCGCCTGAAGGCCGCGGACAATTTCAAAGGCCGCGCGATTCTGGTGCTCGAAAACGCTCAGCGCATCCACCTTCACTATCTGGAAATCGATGGTAATCGGCAGAAGCTCGGCAAGCCGCTCGAAATGGCTCCGCCTGAAAATGCGTTCCGGGTCTGGTATCCCGACAATGGGCTGTTGGTTAACAACGTCGCGGGTCTCCAGATCGAGAGGCTGCACCTAACCAACGTGGTCAATTTCCCCATCCTGGTCAGCCAGTCCAGCGGCGTCCGCGTGTGGGGGTCGACGGTGGAAGATTCAGGATCGAAGAACGCGCGCGGGCGGAACAACCTGAGCGGAGGAATCCTGTTCGAGGAGGGCTGCTCCCATTTCGAAGTCACCGAAACGACCTTCCGCCGGATCCTCGGAAACGCGCTATGGACGCACTCCAATTTCCGTGCGCCGCGCCAGCAGGACGGCGTGTTCACGTTAAACAAATTCGACACCATAGGGCGGGATGCCATCCAGATAGGTCATGCCACGCGCGTCCGTGTAGACGGAAACACCGGCGTCAACATCGGCTATCCCGTCGATATCATCGACGTCGAGAATCTGGGAACGCCCGTGGCCATCGATACGGCGGGGAACGTTGATAACTCAACCTACGCGCGCAACGCGTTCAAGGAAATCAATGGCCAGTGTATTGACCTGGATGGCTTCCATGACGGGTTCGTGGAGGAAAACGTTTGCACCAACAACAAGGGAGCGATTGCTTATCCGTATGGAGGCACCGCGATCGTGATGAACAACACTCATCCGGATACGCACTCCACGAATATCGAAATTCGAGGGAACGTGGTCGAAGGCTCCAAATTCGGGGGACTGTTCTTGATGGGAAGCCGGAATCGAATCCTCGATAATGTATTTCTTGGCCTCAACCTTGCGCGTTGCCCTGAGCGAGCCAGTCCGTCTGGTTGCGTCTACAAAACGGAGGAAGAGCCGGAATTGCTCACCAGCGGCATCTACCTGAGCCCTCTTGGGTCTCGCTTGGAGGAGACCGCCGGCAACATAGTGCGTGGCAACCGGATTGCGGGTTACAAAATGAAGACCCGATGTTTTGGTTTCGCTCCCGGCGTGTCCCGAGCTGCCAATACCATCGAGGGCAACACTTGCGCCGACGAGCCGCCTGCCCAGTGACGTATCCTGATTCATAATGTCCCTTGAGTTTCGGAATGCGGTTCTGGCCCCGCTGAGCGGCATCTCCGCGGTTGCTCCAGATGGAGTGATCATCGGGGTGATTGGCGAAAAAAGTTCGGGCGTAACCGAGCTGCTAAAGCTGGCAGGCGGTTCCGCGCAGCCGGAGAGCGGAGAAGTCCGCGCGGGTCCGGAGCGCCGTTACGTGGCTTTGGGCGATTCGTTGAACCTCGCGCCGGCCGCGGTGATCGCGCTGGATCAGGCGCTTGCTACACAGGACGCGGTAGTGCGCGCTCGCACGCTCACGGGCCTCGACCGGCTGCGTCGCGGCGGAGCGATTATTCTGCTGGCTTCGCACGAAGGCAGCCTGCTAGAGCTGATGTGCGATGAAGTATGGTGGCTGGACGGCGGACGAATCGCGGCCAAGGGCGATCCCAAAGAAACGCTGGCCAAGTACCGCAGGCACGTCGCCGAGCGCATCCGCAGCTGGGGTGAAACACTCCCGCCCCGCCTGGCGCCCGTATTCCGGCACGGAGACGGCCGGGCTGAGGTGGTGTCGATCGAAACGTTGGGCGCGGAAGGCCGGTCCACCATCGTTTGGAAGAGCGGCGAAATGGCTACTGTGCGCGCCACCGTTCGCTTCAACCAGGCCGTCGAGGACCCCGTGGTCGGCCTGCTGATCCGCACCCAGGTGGGCTTTGAAGTATACGGCACCAATACGGAACTGGAGCGGATCAAGCTGGGGCCCCGCGCCATCGGGGATATGGTCACGGTGGTGTTCTCGTTCCTATGCGATCTGTGTCCCCGCGCTTATACCCTGACGCTGGCCTCGCACGATCCCGATGGGACGGTGCACGATTGGCTGGATGACGCCACCGCAATCACCGTGACCGATGAGCGCGCCACGGCAGGTGTCGCGAATCTCCGTGCGAAGGTAACTGCAGAAACAGAGCCGCGACAGTAATGGAGCGGTTTTACTTTCCTTCCAGCAGAAACGTCGGCGCGAGCCCGGTCAGCGTCGAAAACCCCGGCGAGCCAGCGATGCTCAACCAGCTCGATGCGCCGTAGACTTTCCCCAGGAAGGCATGCGGGTGGAGGTGCACCACCATGTCCTTCATGATCAGGCTGCCGTACTGCATCAGCGGGAACACAGCATGCGTCGGTTCCACGCCCTCCTGCACCACGAAGGGACTCCGCATGGCCTGGCGCAAGGCTTTCTCCCACGACGCATCGTCCACTTCCGATCCGCGCACCGGATGCAGATCCGTGGAATCGTCGTTGGGCTTGAGTACCAGCTTGTTGCGATGCTTCATGACGAACTCCGGCAGGTTCACCACGCGGCCGTTATAGGTGGTCTTGCCCGCCTGTACCAGCCGCGTCCAGGGCACGAAGTCCTTGATCGCGCGTTTCTCGGCGGCGGGAAACCTGGCGGTAACCTTCTCGTCCGTGAGCAGGTCAAAGATCGCCCGCTTGGAGCCGATATCGGCGCGGAAGCTGTTCACCATGCACACGGCGTGCTCTTTGTAGGCGCGCACCAGGGCATGGTTCAGGTCGAACCTTACCAGGAATTCCTGCACCCTGATGCGCCGGTACAGAATGTCGATATTGAAATCGCCTCGCCGCAAGACGTTATTGCGATATTCCAGCTGCTCCGGGGAAACCACTTCCGTGGGATATCCTTCGCGCGCGAAGAATCCAGCCAGCAAGGCATGATCGCTGGATGCGGCCGCGAAGGGCGCCTTGAATTCCAGAATGGCGATGTTCGGTTTCTTTTGCTTTCCGCCAAATTCTTTGTACGTTTTGAGTAGACCGCCCAGGAGGTGCTTGGCGCCGCCCATCTTTTGCAGTTTGTACTTCTTGCGGAATTGTTTGACCGGCGGAGCTTCGTAATACAGGTCGGATAACGCGTCGCCGTACAAAACTCCCGCGGGCGCTTCCGAATTGAATCCCGTGAAGCGCAGGGAGCCGTCGTGGATCGCGGCATCCAGCAGCGCCGTAATTCCCACGGTCGAATACCCCGGATCCACGGCAGCCAGCATTTTTTCCGCGGGCAATAGCTGCAGCCGCGCCAAAAGCGCGGGCGTGTCGAGGGCCAGCTTCTCCACGCGGGCGATCGCCGAGAGCAGCGTCTCGGACGCACGCACCAGAGAGGCGTAGTCCTTCTGCGTAATCAAGTGCGGCCGTAACACCGGCGACACGGGCCTACCGTCCAGTTTTTCGGACTTGATGCGCTCTTGCAGCGCATGGGCCCATGCCAGGTCGATGTAGGGTTCGCTCTCGATGAGTTTGTGATATCGGGCGATTGCCTCGCTCACCAGAGTCATCGTGTTTATTGACGTTTAGTATCGCACCGCCAGCAGCGATTGCAAAATACGGGAACGTCAATAAGATTACTTAAGCATATGCATACAAAGGACTTTTAGATAAAACAAAATACTCTATCGTTGATTTGATTTGAGCACTTTCTTGCGCAGGCGGATGGATTTGGGGGTCACTTCCACTAGTTCGTCGTCTCTGATGAACTCGATGGCCTGCTCCAGGTTGAGCAGCCGCGGCGGCACCAGACGGATGGCTTCGTCGGCCGAAGAAGCCCGCATATTGGTGAGCTTTTTCTCTTTGACGATGTTCACATCCAGGTCGGTATCGCGGGCATTCTCGCCCACGATCATGCCTTCGTACACTTCCGTCGTCGGCGACACGAACATCTCACCGCGTTCCTGCAAATTGAAGATCGCATAGCCGGTGGTCTTGCCCGCCCGGTCCGCCACCAGTGATCCCGTAGGACGCGAGGGAATATCGCCCTGCCACTCGATATAGCCTTCGAATAGCGAATTCATGATCGCGGTGCCCTTGGTGTCCGTCATCATTTCACTGCGCAGGCCGATCAGCCCGCGCGAAGGGACGAAAAACTCCAGACGCACTCGGCCCGAGCCGTGGTTGACCATCTTTTGCATCTTGCCCTTGCGCGTGCCCATCTTCTCCATCACTACTCCAGTGAAGGATTCCGGGCAGTCAATGACTAGCAGCTCATTCGGCTCATGCAGCTTCCCGCCGATGGTTTTAGTCAGGATCTCAGGCTTGCCCACGCCCAGCTCGAAGCCCTCGCGCCGCATCATCTCGATCAGGATGGCCAGTTGCAGCTCGCCCCGGCCCATGACCTTGAAGGCATCCGGACCGCCGGCCTCCTCCACGCGAATTGAAACGTTGGTGAGCAGCTCTTTATCCAGGCGATCGCGCAGATTGCGCGATGTCACGTAGGTGCCTTCGCGACCTGAAAACGGGGACGTATTGATGGTGAACGTCATCGCGATGGTCGGCTCATCGATCAGGATATGCGGCAGCGGCTTGGGCGTATCGACGTGCGTGATGGTTTCACCGATGGTGATGCCTTCCACCCCGGCGATGGCCAGAATGTCGCCCGGCGTCCCGATGGTTTCATCCACCCGCTTCAGGCCCTCGAAGGAGTACAGCTTGGTGATCTTGGTTTTCTGGAAGGACCCGTCGAGTTTTGCGATCGAGACCTCATCGCCCAGTCGCAGGGTTCCGTTGAACACGCGGCCGATCGCCAAGCGTCCCAGATATTCACTGTAGTCTAAATTGGCTACCAGCATTTGCAGGATTCCCTCAGGGTCGCCTTTGGGCGCGGGAATATTTTCGAGGATCGTATCGAAAAGGATTCGCAGATCGCTGGTTTCCTGGGCCGGATCCAGTTTGGCGACGCCTTCCTTCGCGTTGGTGTAGATGATCGGAAAGTCCAGTTGATCCTCGGCGGCGTCCAGATCGATGAACAGATCGTAGACCTCGTTGAGAACTTCCTGGATGCGCGCGTCGGGCCGATCGATCTTGTTGATCACGACGATGGGGGTCAGGCGCGCCTCCAGCGCCTTCATCAGTACGTAGCGGGTCTGGGGCAGGGGACCTTCGCTGGCGTCCACCAGCAGCATCACGCCGTCGACGATCTTAAGCGCCCGCTCCACTTCGCCGCCGAAATCGCTGTGGCCGGGGGTGTCGACGATGTTGATTTTAATGTCGTGGTAGCGCAGGCCGGTCGCTTTGGCCAGGATGGTGATGCCGCGCTCGCGCTCCAGTTCGTTCGAATCCATCATGCGCTCGACCACCGCTTCATTCGCCCGAAAAAGGCCGCTTTGGCGGAGCATTGCGTCTACAAGTGTGGTTTTACCGTGGTCAACGTGCGCGATAATCGCCACGTTGCGAATCTTCTCGTTTGCAGTCATTGGAACCTTTATGGTCGCATGAACCCGTTGACTCGTGATCTGACGATTTCGTAATTGCTGACGTGATACGATTCGGCGTGCGGCAAATTGGAATCGCGCTTCTGGCCGTTTCGCTCAACCTATCTGCTCAAGCCTACAGCGTAGGCACCGTCGTTGATATTCAAAACAGGCCGGATATTCGGCACTACGAGTACACGATCTGGGATGGAGTCGAGGACGCCTATATCTGCGCGACGCAGACCCAGGTCCGCATACATCTGAAGGAGAAGGTCAAGTATAGGTTTCGTGGAAAGTCGGTCCTCATAGTTGATGACGACGGTATTGAGCAGGAAGCCACAGAGGTAGCCCAAGAGGAGATGGTTCCAACCCGGAGATTTAAGCTGCCGCGCTGGTTTCCGCACTGGTTTCCGCACTGGTAGTTAGTTCAACGCAGCCTATGAGGACACTACCCCTGGGGCGTGTATTGCCAGGGTGCGATGATGAGTGTACGTGTCCGCACAGCCTTCCGTCGTCATCGTTGGCCGTCCCAACGTCGGTAAGTCGACCCTGTTCAACGCCATCCTGCGTTCGCGCCGTTCTATCGTCGGCGACGAACCCGGGATCACGCGGGACCGCATCTACGGCCAGGGCGAGTACCGGGCCCGGAAATTCGACCTGATCGATACCGGCGGCATCATCCAGGGTGACGATGCGCTGATCCCCAGCGAGATCCTGCGGCAGGCACGCGTTGCGCTCGAAAGCGCCGATCACGTCATCTTCCTCATCGACGGCCGCAGTGAGCTGACCGGCGCCGACCGCGACCTGGCCAAGATGCTCCGCAAGCTGGGCAAACCCGTCGCGCTGGCCGTCAACAAGATCGATAGCCCGCGCCGGGCAGACTTAGCCCACGAGTTTCACGAGCTCGGCTTCGAGCATCTTTTCCCCGTTTCCGCGGAACACCACCTGGGAATCGACGAGCTGCTGGCCCACGTTACCGAGGGCTTCCCGGAAGCAGCCCCGGAACCTAACGAGCCTCCCAACCGGATCAAGGTAGCGATCCTGGGCCGCCCCAACGTCGGAAAATCCACGCTACTGAATGCGCTGGTGGGTTCCGACCGCGCTATTGTTTCCCCCATCGCCGGCACCACTCGCGACGCCGTGGATGAAACCGTGGTGCGCGACGGCGTCGAATACGTGTTCGTCGATACCGCCGGCATCCGGCGCAAGGGCAAAACCCATCTGATGGCTGAGAAGCTCAGCGTGGTGATGGCCCGCCGCCACCTGCGCATGTGCCACGTGGCTTTACTGGTGATGGACGCCACCGAAGGCGTGCTCTCAGCCGATGCCACCATCGCCGGATACGCCCACGAAGAAGGACGCTCCATGATCCTGTGCGTGAACAAATGGGACGCAGTCAAGGAGCGCAACCGGAAGAAATTCCTGGAACAGATCCAGGAGCGGCTGAAATTCCTGGATTACGCTCCGGTCGTCTTCCTGTCCGCGCTCACGGGAAAAGGCACCAGCACGCTGTTTCCCCTGATCAAGAAGGGCTTCGAGGCGGCCTCCCATCGCATTGGCACGGGCGAACTGAACCGTTTCATCGAAAACCTGCGCTGGGAGTATCGCCCCAAGATCAAGTATTTGACCCAGGCATCCATCCGCCCGCCCACTTTCGTGGTGTTTACCGACCGCACCGGCTCCGGCAAGATGCATTTCTCAGCCGAGCGGCATCTGGCCAACCGCCTCCGCGAGAACTTCGATTTTTCGGGGACTCCGGTGGTGGTCAAGACCAAACGCGCGGACTAGATGTACTCGTAGAAGCTGCGCTTCAATTTCGCGAACACCACCAGTCCGATACTCAGAGCCACCGCCGCGGCGATCACCATGTTCACGATCAGCGTGGTTGCGGGGGCACGATGATCCATCAGGATGTTGCGCATCGCCATTACCAGCGCCGCCACCGGGTTGACCTCATAGACCAGTTTGAACTTATCCGGAATCATATCGAACGAGTAGAAAATCGGCACCAGCCAAAACAGCACTACGTTGAAGGATTCCACCACGTACTGCGTATCCCGAATGAAAACGCTGACCGCGCTGGTTAGCAGGGAAATTCCGCACACGAACGCGACATACAGAACCCACAACGGCAGCAGCCATAGCCAGAACCGGTTGGGATATAGGCCGAAGAAGAGCGTCATGGCCAGCAGCAGCGCCAGTTGGATCGCCAGATGAATGCAGTTGGAAATGACCGCCGCGATCGGAACCATTTCGCGTGGCACAGGTACGCGTTTCACCAGCGGGGAATTGATGATAATCGACGTGGTCCCGCTCAGCCAGGCCGCTGTGAAGAAGTTGAAGGGGACCAAGCCGCTCAGGATGAGAACGGGGTAGAAAGGAGTCTGCTGTTTTCCGTAAACATACTCGAAGATGAACGTCAGCACGCCCATCATCACCAGGGGGTTGATCAGCGACCACAGAATGCCCAGGCTCATGTTCCGGTAGCGGATCCGGAAATCCTTGAGCACCAGGTTCTGAAGGAGAAAAAGGTAGTCTCCTTTCCACTTTCGTTGGATCATTCGAGCCTCAGTATACAATGCGATCCTTGGCCGGCCGAGCCCCTTGACCCGGGGGGTGGAAAATGAGAGACACTGGTCGATAGGCAATATTGAGCATGAAAGTTCAAAACGCCAGCCTTACCCCTTTGGATGGAACCGGCCAACCGGGCAGGAATCAGGCCGCTCGGGCCGGCTCGTCTTCGGCCGACGATGTTCATCTCTCTGAACTGGTCAGGAGCCTGCGGTCGCTGGTTCCGGATTCCCCGGAACGGCAGGAGCGTATCGAACAGCTCGCGCGGGCTTACGCCAGCGGGACTTACGACATGAACGCCGCCGCGACGGCCTCCAAGATCATCGACGACTCGCTGAAGTATCGGTCGTAGGAGTCTGCCGGTCAACGCGGAAGGCAGCCCAGATCGCATGATGGTCGGAGAACGCAATCGGCTCCGCGCTCGAGCCGAGAGGCTCCATTCCGTTCACGAACAGCCAATCCAGATGCTGGCGGGCGATCGGAAGCGTGACCAGTTGATCCTGAAACGGCGTCTTAAATCCAACCTGCGCCATTGCGCGGCGCACCGTCGACCGATATCCGCCGCCATGCGGAATCGGCAGCACATGGTCGATCCAATAAAAGTCGTTGGTGTTGAAGTCTCCGCCGATGAGTCTGGGACCCGTGAGTTTAGCGGCTTCCTCCATCACCGGCTGGAGCTGGTCAATCCGTTGCTTGGGATTGATGCGAGTGTCCAGATGTGTGTTCCAGATGCGCAGATCGCCCGCGGGAACCCGTAGTTTCACCGCGAGCACAAACCGGTGGCGCGTCTTGAAAACCAGATTGTACGGCGTCAGCCACTCGACCTTCGAATCCTCGATGGGAAACTTGCTGATCACCGCGAGACCGCGATCGTAAACGTTCGGCCCTTCCGGCGCGAATGCCACCTGATAGCCCATTCGATCCGCCAGCCGTTTGGCGATGCTGGGGCCTCCCTCTACGTGGGAGACTTCCTGAAGAAGAATGATATCGGCGTGGCTCACCCGCGGCGCGGCCTCGAAGTCGTGGACGACTTTTTCGAAACTGCCCTGATGGTCCAGGTTGAGTGAGGCAATCGAGATCGTATCGGCCGCGGCTGTCGGGTCGAGATTTGGCAGATTGGGAAGATTCGGCGAACCAGCGGTCAGGACCAGGACCGCCAGGAGTGCCAGGGAACCAGCGGGAAACCACAACTTCATATCTTCAAAGCTACCAGATGCGTGAGCGTCCCTTTTAGAATCAGCCACGCATGGACCCTAACGGTTCCGCGCCAGAATCAGCTGCTGAGGCGCGGGGGCCAGGCTGCGCGATTCCGCGGCGCCGAAGCCGCCCTCGCGGAGCATGCCCTCAATCTCGGCGAAGGTGTAGGCGTCGCCGGAGGGTGTGGTGCCGAGCATCCGCATCGCAAAGAGCGCCCCATCCGGCGGGGAAACCCGATCTTCGTTCGGCACGAACTCGATCACCGCAGCGAGACCATCGGGCTTCAGCGCCGCCCGGACCTTTTTCAGCAGTATCACGTTGGTCGTGAAATCGAAATGGTGCAGGAAGTTGGGCAACAGCGCGAGGTCGTATCCGGTGCCGAGGTCCACTTCGAAGGCGCTGCCCGGGATGGTGCGAAAACGGCCGGTGATTCCCATGGATGCGGCATTTTCCCGGGCCACGTCGAGCACGTTATTCCAATCCTGGAAGGTGATTTCGGCGGCGGGGTTGTGGAGTGCAACGTGGATACCGAACAAGCCGTGACCTGCCGCGATGTCGAGCACTTTCGCGGGCTCGCCGGGGCTCGTGACGTGCGGCGCGGCGATGCTCGCAGGCAGGGCGAACATGGGAGCCATGTGGCGCGCGAACTCGACCCAGATGTGGTCGTTCGGCGCGAGCGTATGATCGGTGGCTCCGCCGTTGCGGACCAACGCGGCCACGTCGCGGTACTTGTTCATCATCACGGGATGCGTGAAGAAGCCGGCCACCGAGCCCATGTAAGCTGGCGAATTCTTGTCGAGCAAGGCGGCGGTATCGGCCGCGAGCCCATAGGCTCCCTTGGACTTGGTGAGGAATCCGTGGACCGTGAGAAAATCGCACAGCACCCGTACTCCTTTCTCTTTGGCTTGGCACAGCGGCGCGATGTCCGCCGCAGTGGTGGCTCCGGCGGCGATATGGGTGAAAAGGTCGAGCTCGATGGCGCCTTTGAGGGCCATAGCAAGCTGATAGGACGTAAGAGCCTGGTGGATGCGTCCCGGATTCACTGCAATCTTCATCTCACTGGCCATAACTCATAACGTTACACTACATCACCCATGTTCGAGACTGTAGGCGAGCCCCGTCGCGTGGACGGTCTGGCGCTCCTGGCGTGTACTGCGGCCGCGGCTGCCCTCATCGTGTTGTTGGTGATAGGCCGCCCCGCGGACAGCGTTTTCCCCGCGATCTATTTCATCGGCTTGGCAGCCTTCTACTGGAATCGGCGGCGACGCTGATCGGGTCCCGCTACAATCTGGAGAAGGAGAGAAATCCATGGCTTCCACATTCCTGATCCGCAAAGTCTTGATTTACGGAGCTACGATCGCCGGCATGGCCCTGGCGGGGTCGCCTGTATTCGCTCAGACCGACATCAAAGCAGCGGTAGTCAAGCATTTGAAGATCTCGCGCGATTTCACCCTGAAGGTGGCGGATCAGATGCCGGAGGCGGATTATGGCTTTAAACTGACCCCTCCGCAGATGAGCTTCGCCGAGCAGATCACGCATCTCGCGCAGGAGCAAGCAGGGTTACTGGCTCCCTTTTCAAACGATAAGACCAATCCCGGGAAGCCGGCTTCCATGAACAAGAAGGACGTGCTGGCGTATGTGCGGCAGTCGTTCGACAATTCGATCGACAAAGTGTCGAAACTCACGCCTGCACAGATAGCGAAGACCTATCAGAGCGGCGAAGGGTCCATGACCGGCTTGGAGCTGCTGATGTTTTTGATGGATCACACCACGCATCATCGAGCCTCGGCCGAGATGTACCTGCGCGCCAAGGGGATCACCCCGGCGGAATATCAGTTTTGACGATCTTGGGCCGCTTCCAGCAGCGATAGAATCTGCCCGGCCGCCGGACCGAATCCGGTTTCGTCTACCCGCACTGTCTGGCACCCGGCATCGGCTCCTGCCTGCATATCGTCATCCGAATCGCCGATGAGGAAGGTTTGCGCCGGCGCCACACCGAACTCCCGCATCGCGCGGTTGATCATGCCTGTTGCGGGCTTGCGGCAGGAGCATTGCGTGCCCAGCGAATGCGGGCAAAAATAGATCTTCGAAATCCGAACTTCGCGTGCGCCCAGCTCGCGCAGAAGGCGCTGGTTGACGGCGATGAAATCCTGCATTGTATAGTAGCCCAGGCCGATACCTTGCTGGTTGGTCACAATGGCCAGCCGGAGCTCCGCCGCCTGCAGATTCAGCAGCCCGTCGATCACGCCCGGTAGAATCTCCACCTTCGCCGGATCGTGCAGGAAAGGCACGTTGCGGATGAGCGTCCCGTCGCGATCGAGCAGGACTAATCCCTGAAAATCCTGGTCGACTGCGACGTCGGGCGCCGCGTGTGTGCTGAGTAGTCCAATCCGTTCGATGAGCTTCGATGTGCTCGTCTCGAAACCGGATCGGATCACTTCGACCTTTCCGCCATATGCTTGCACGGCATCGCCGGAGCGCAGTTCATCCTTGGAGTAATCCCCGCCCTTGATGTACAGATCGGGCTTCCAGCGCAGCAACAGCGGCAGCGGACGGTCTTCTTCCATCAGCGTCACCGCGTCCACCGCAGCCAGCCCCGCCACCACGTACATCCGTTCGCGCTCGGGAACAATCGGCCGCAAGGGGCTTTTATATCGGGAGACCGACGCGTCCGAGTTCACGGCGACGATCAGGCGGTCGCACAGTTCCCGAGCCGCTCCCAGATACTGGACGTGGCCCGCGTGCAGCAGATCGAAACTGCCGCAGGTGAAGCCGATCCGCCGGCCGGCGGCCTTCTCGGCCGCGACCCATTCGTCCATCTGGTCCATCGATAGAATTTTGGACAGGATTTTCTCGCCGGGATCCATCTATTCTTCTCATGTTAGAGTAAGCCGGAATGGGGCTTGCTGAAATTCTAAATAAATTCCCCGGACAGCGGATTCTGGTCCTGGGCGACGTCATTCTGGACTGGTATTGGTGGGGGCAGGCCTCGCGCTTATCGCCCGAGGCGCCGGTGCCCGTCGTCCGCAAGCAGCGCACCACACTCCAGCCCGGCGGGGCAGGGAATACCGCGGCGAATCTGGCGGCCCTGGGCGCGCGCGTCAGTCTTTTGGGCGTCACCGGCGCCGACTCTCATGCGGGCGAGCTACAGGCTGCCCTGAGCGCCCATGGCGTAGACACCGCCGGCCTGATCGCCGATTCCAGCCGTCCCACCACCACCAAGACCCGCGTGATCGCGGCACACCAGCAGGTGGTTCGTGTCGATGAGGAAGCCACTCACCCGATCTCAACCGATATCGCGGATGCGGTCCTGAAGACGCTTAGAGAGCATCTCACCAACGCCGCAGCGTTGTCAGGAGCGGTCGTCATCTCGGATTACGCGAAAGGGTTCCTCACGCCCCCTCTTCTGGATGCCGTGATCGGCGAGGCCCGCCGCGCCGGGAAGCGCGTTTTCGCCGACCCCAAAGGCGCCGACGCGAGCCGTTATCGCGGGGTTTTCCTGCTGAAGCCCAACCGCCTGGAACTGGGCCTGTTAACCGGTCAGCCCGCGCCCGCTACGCGCCAGGAAACTCTGGCCGCGGGATCCCGCCTGGCCGCCGGCATGCCGGGGACGCATATCCTGGTCACCGAAGGGTCAGAGGGTATGAGCCTGTTCTCCGAAGGCCAGCCGCCCGAGCACGTCGCCCCCACGCCCCGCCAGGTGTTCGACGTCACCGGAGCGGGCGACACGGTGCTGGCCGTGGTCGCGATGGCGGTCACCGCGGGCGCATCCTGGTCCCAGGCTATGCGGCTTGCTGCCGAAGCTGCAGGGATTGCGATTGGACAGATGGGCAGCGTGGCGGTGGGTTTGGAATCTTTGAGATTCTTGGGCGACTAGCGCGACTAATTCAGCGTGTTGAAAATAATCCTGCTGCTGGCTCTCGTGTTATCGAGTGCTCCGGCCCAAACAAAGTCGCAAACCAAATCCAAAGCGCCGCCGCCGCAAGGCACAACCGCTCCTCAGGACGTGCAAATTGAAGCCGAAATCCGGGCTCGCCTGGCCAAATCCGTGATCGGCAAGGATGGACTCACGGTGCGCGTGCAGGGCGGCGTGGCTTATTGGGACGGAACCACGAACGTGGTTCAACACAAAGGCGCGGCGACACGGATGGCCAAGTCGGCCGGAGCCAAGAAAGTGGTCAACAACATCAAGATCGGCGACGATGCCAAGCAAAAGGCTGCCGGAAATCTGGAACAGGGCCGCCGCCGAGTGCAGGTAAAGCGAAGCGAACCAAGGTGATCAAGCGCAGCGAACCCCGCTAGGTCTTCGGGATCTCGATGTGAAACGCCGGATCCCTCGGCGGCTGAATCAACTTCGACACCGCCTTGTTCCCGAGCACTGCCGCGATGAAAGCAGCGTGTTTCGCGACCGGTATCGAACTCGGCGCGACATCGAATGTGTAATGCGTGTCGCTCATGTGCATCGAGATCTTTTCCGGACCGATCTCCAGAATCTTCTCCGTCATGAGCTGAATCACTGCATCCCGCGGCTGGCCCGGATTCGCCGCGAACACCTCCACCACCCGATCGCCGGCCGTGCAATACAATGCCTCGTTATACGCCGCGCCTTTCGAAACGCAGTTCTCATACATCACCCGGGCCTGATCGGCCGGAGCGCGGTGCGCGCTGGTCACCGTGGCCGTCTCCAGACCCGAAGCTATCAGGATCTCTTTCAGAATCCTGGCGGCCGGATCGGGAAGCGGGATTCCTTGCAGCAGGGGCTCTTTTGGTAACGATGTCGGCGATATCATGCTCCACCCACTGGAGATTGTCAGTGGAACCCTTGCAAAATCGAGTCCGGCTCGATTCGTATGTGATTGATGTTAAATGGGCTTTTGACGAATGGAAGTTCGTGTGCCGCGATTCCGACGCCCAGTGATAAACTCGAAGTGAGTTATGAGTTCTCTCTCCCCCAGACTGCAGGTAAGGGTCCAGCAAAAGCAGATCCTCACACCTGGCTTGGTGCAGATGGTCAGTTTGCTCCAACTGAACCGTCTGGAGCTCAAGGACATGATTCAGGCGGAGATCGCCCAGAATCCGGTGCTTGAAGAATCTGGAGATGGCGGCGAAGAACTGACGCCGGAAGAATTGCAGCCGTTGCTCGAAGCCGAGCGGGTGGCCGATCCCGCCGACCAGTCGATTCTGGATGTGACCTCCGGTCCGGTGGAGGTCGACGCCACGGATGGCGCCTATGCCACCGAGGGTTTCGATTCGGCCGCGGTCAATGTCCCTGAACAAATAGAAGTGATGCCGGGTCCCATCCCCGACGCAGCCATGGACACGGCCATCGGCACTCCCCCTGAAACTCCCGAAGCGCCGGCCCAAGCCGATCCCTTTGACGAAATCGATTTTGGGTCTTATTTCGACGATTATCTCGATCCGGGTTACAAAAGTCCTGCCTCCGAAAATGTCGAAAAGCCTTCTTTTGAAACCTTCCTCTCTTCGCCGGTTACTCTTTCCGACCATCTCCATTCGCAGTTAGCGTTGGTCGCTCTCAGCGAAGAAGTCCGGGACGCCGCCGATGGTGTGGTAGGCAACCTGGACGAGAACGGCTATCTACTCTCGAGCCCGGAAGAAATGGCCGCCGAGGGCGGGCACACCTTAGAGGACGTCAGGGAAGCCATTCGCGTGGTGCAGACGCTCGACCCGGCGGGGGTGGCCGCGACCGATCTGCGCGAGTGTCTGCTACTGCAGCTTGATAGCCGCGGCGCCAAGGACGGGGTGGCCTGGCAAATTGTTTCCGATCACTTGAAGCTGGTGGAGACCCGCCAGCCCAAAGAACTGGTGCGCCTGCTGCGGCGCCCGATGGAGCACATCCAGATCGCGATGGACGTGATCAAGCACCTGGACCCGCGCCCCGGTCTGCGCTATTCCGGTCCGGGAGCCCGCCAGGTGGAACCGGATGTCTATATTTCCAAGGATGGCGAGGATTATCTCATCCAGATCAGCGACGACGATGTTCCGCAGCTTCGCTTGAACCCGCAATACCGCCGCATGCTCGATCGCGAGCAGGAACCCAACCGCGATGTTCGCAGCTACATCAAGGAACGCTATGCTTCGGCCATCCAGCTGATGAAGAATATCGAGCAGCGCAAGCAGACCATTCTCAAAGTCTGCCAGTCGGTGGTGCGCCGCCAGTTGGACTTCCTGGAGCACGGCATCGATCAGCTGAAGCCCATGATGATCAAGGAAATCGCCGAGGAGATCGGCGTGCATCCTTCCACGGTCAGCCGCGCTGTTTCAAACAAATACGCGCATACGCCGCAGGGCGTCTTTGAGCTGCGATACTTTTTCTCTGAGGCCGTGCAAGGTCCCGGCGGCGGAGCCACGCCGCTGCTGATTCTAAAGCGCCGAGTCAAAAAGATGATTGAGGAAGAAGATCCCATGCATCCCCTGACGGACGAGCAGATTACCGAGCGCTTGCAGGGCGAAGGAATCGAAGTGACTCGCCGCACCGTAGCCAAGTACCGCGAGGATATGCGTATCCCGTCCACTCACCAGCGCCGGGTGCGTTCCTAAGAAGGACTGTCAAATCTATGAAAGTCACCTACAAGGGCATGCCCCATGCATTGGCGCCGAAGCTCCAGCAGAAGCTGGACAGCAAGTTCGCCAAAATCGCCAAGCTTCTGGATGGCCGGGGGGAGCGCGAAGCCCACGTGATCGTCACTCAGGAGCGGCGCAAGTGCTGCGTCGAAATCACCCTCCAGTTTCACGATCATAAGCTGGTGGGTAACGGTTCGGACATGGATCTGTTCACCGCGCTTTCCATGGCGCTCGACAAGCTGGATAGCCAGGCCGTCAAACAGCGGGCTAAATGGCGCGTAACCCATCGGCATAAGGACGAAGGGTTGAGACGCCCCGAAGAAGCCGCTCTTGGCAGCGCTGCAATTCAGGCCGGGGGCGAATCCTCCGCGAAGAAAGTCTTCCGCGTGAACGGCGTGGGGCGGCGCAAGCCCATGACGCTGGATGAGGCGCTGCTTGAAATGGACCAGAATCGCGATTACCTGGTCTATCGCGATTCCGATCGCGATGCCGATGGTGATAACGAACGACAGGGTCTCTCCGTGCTGGTTCGCCGGCGCGACGGGCACTTCGACCTGATAGAATCCTAAACATCCCGTCCCGAGCCATGCCGGTATCCTCTCCGCGACCTCGCCGTGCAGCTAGCCGTGCACCTATAGGTCCAGCGGATAAGACCGAGCTGGTGATTATCACCGGCGTCAGCGGCTCCGGCAAAGGCACGGTGCTCAAGGCCCTGGAGGACCTGGGCTACTATTCGGTGGACAATCTGCCCATCGAGCTGATTCCGAAATTTGCCGAGCTGATCAAGAACGCCGCCAACATCCGCCGCGCGGCCCTGGTGGTAGACATCCGCGAAGGCACCGCATTGCAGAGGTTTCCGGCATTATTCAATCGCATCCGCCGCCAGGTGCCTACCAGGCTGGTCTTCCTGGACGCCGACGATGCCACCCTCCTCCGCCGTTTCAGCGAAACTCGCCGTCCCCACCCGTTAGGGACAGGTCAAAGCGTCGCCGCCAGCATCCGGCGCGAACGCGAGCGCCTGAAACCCATCCGCGCCTTAGCCGACCCCATTATCAACACCAGCAAGTTTAATGTCCACGAGCTTCGGGATACCATCTACTCCACTTTCGGCAGCCAGCGGACGGGCTCTTCAGGCATCCTGGTGCACATCACCAGTTTCGGATACCGGCACGGAATTCCGTCCGACAGCGACCTGGTGTTTGATGTGCGCTTCCTGCCCAATCCCAACTACATTCCGGCCTTCAAAAAATTGACCGGCAAGAACCCCAGCGTGGCGCGTTATATACGGTCGTTTCCACAGACCCAGGAGTTCATCCAGCGGATCTCCGATCTGCTGATATACCTTCTTCCGCACTATATCGACGAAGGCAAGAGCTACCTGACTATTTCCTTCGGCTGCACCGGCGGTCACCATCGCAGTGTGATGATCGCTCATGAGCTTCGAAAGCGCCTGAGCCAGGCGGGATATCGCGTCAAGGAAACCCATCGCGACGTTACCAAAAAGGTCTGATCCCTCCGGGAAGGAATCGATGCCGGAATCGATGGAGTGGCTCGAAACCAACGGCACCGGCGCGTTCGCCATGGGAACCGTCGCCGGACTCAATACACGCCGTTATCACGCTCTGCTGGTAGCCTCGCTAAAGCCTCCGACCGAACGCTACGTGCTGCTCTCGCGCTTCGAGGAGGAAGCGGTCGTAAACCGCCGGACATTCGCGCTCTATTGCTGCCAGTACCCGGGCAATCTGGTGAACCACGCCCGTGAACTGCTCGAAGACTTTCGCGACGAGCCCTGCGCCACGTGGCGCTACGATCTTGGTGGCGTCAAGCTGGAAAAACAGATTTACCTTGTGCCGGGACGCCAGGCCGTGGTGGTTCGCTATCGCAGTGACTGTGCTCTGACGTTGCGCATCCGGCCCTTTCTGGCGTATCGCGACTATCACTCGCTCCGGCATGCCGATTCTTCTCCCTATGCGGGGTTGCCGCCTCTCGAATTCCGATCGGCTGGCGAGCTGACTCCCGATCCGAAGTGGTATTACAACATCGAATATCTGAGGGAGCTGGAACGGGGTCTCGATTTTCGCGAGGATCAGTTCACGCCGGGCGTATGGACGCTTGATTTGCAACCCGGAGAATGGAGTCCCGTCTGCGCCTCCATCGACGCAACAGACCCAGTCGACCCTCAATCCGCAAAGCGCGATCCGTTCGTGGTCCGCCGCTTGGACGGGAAGCCGACCATCATCGCCGGCTACCCCTGGTTCACCGACTGGGGGCGCGATACCATGATCAGCCTCCCCGGCCTGTTGATCACTCCAGGGCGTTTATACGAAGCCCGCCGGATCATCGAAGGCTTTCTCCAGTTCCGCAACCAGGGCATCATCCCGAATCGTTTTCCGGACACCGGCGAAACGCCCGAGTATAATACTGCCGACGCGACCCTGTGGATGTTTCAAACTGTCCGAGCCTGGCTGAAGGCCGGTGGGGACGCCGCATTTCTGCGGGACGTATTTTATCCCGCCGCCCGGGAGATCCTCGACTGGCACCGGCGCGGCAGCTGGTACAACATCGCGGTCGATGCTAACGATTCGCTACTCTCTGCAGGTCCCTCGTTAACGTGGATGGACACGAAGTTCACGCCGCGCAGCGGCAAAGCCGTCGAGATCAATGCTCTCTGGCATGGCGCGCTGGCACTCATGGCTGAGTGGGCGCGGACACTCGGCGACCCCGCGGAAACCGAATACCGCGCCGCAGCGGCTCGTGTTCGCGACGGATTCCGGGTCGGCTTCTGGAATCCGCAGCGCGACTGCTTATACGACGTTCTGACGCCCGAAGGTCCGGACACCAGGCTCCGCCCCAATCAGATTTTCGCCGTCAGCCTTCCTTTCGGACTGTTGGAAGCCGGCCGGCAGCGAGCGGTGGTCCGCAGCGTCCAGCGGGAACTGCTGACGTCCGTGGGCCTGCGTACCCTGGAACGGTCCGATCCCGATTATAAGCCGCACTACCAGGGCTCCCCCGACCAGCGGGATGCCGCCTATCATCAAGGCACGGTCTGGCCTTGGCTCTTAGGCCCGTTCATTGATGCTTATCTGGCAGCTTTCGGAAAAACGGAGGCGAATCTGGCCTATGGCCGGGATCTCGTCGCGAAACTGGAAGCCGAAGCGGCCCGGAGCGGTTGCATCGGCTCGATTCCTGAAATCTACGACGCTGACATATATGATGCGGAAGAGTTTCGCCGTCCGCGCGGTTGCCCGGCGCAAGCCTGGAGCGTAGCGGAAGTGGCGCGGTTAAAATCGGACTACCGCTGGGATTCCTGATCCGAGCATGCCAGACACTCGTTAGCCCAGGGCGTGCTCTCCAGAACTTCAGCCTCAATGCGCCCCGCGCAGAAAGTGCACTGACCGTAGGTGCCGTGGTCCAGCCTGGTGAGAGCTTGCGAAATACTCTCGAAATGGTCGAACTCGGGGTCTGTGACCTCGAAGAACTGGACGCTCACATTCCCGTCCAGGATGCCCTCGAGCCGTACCACGTGAGTATTCGGATCTTTTTTGAGGCTTAGAGTCTCTACAGCCTGCGAGAGATGCACCAGTAGCCGTTTTCGAGGCTGGATGGCGCTGCGGGTAGACACCACGCCAGTATGGACGTCTTTATGCGGGGATAGATACTAGGTTGAACCCTAGTATAGGTTGCATACATCGCCCACGTTCCGGTTTACGCGGCCGCGATCCCGTGGTCGATCGCGTAACGGGTCAAGCCCGCCGGCGTGTGGATATCCAGCTCATTCATGATGCGCGTTTTGTGAAACTCCACGGTTTTCACGGAGATCTTAAGCACTTGCGCAATTTCCTTGTTCTGATGCCCCTCCGCTACCAGCCGCAGGATCTCCATTTGCCGCAAGGTAAGCCTTTTCCCGCCCTGCATGGAGTCTTCGGCCTTCCCGGCGTCGACCAGCGGAGTCACATAGGTGCATCCTTCGAGCACCTGCTTGATCGCCGTAAGCAGTTCCGCCGCCGCTGCGCGCTTTGACACAAATCCTTTTACTCCCGCTCGAAATGCCTCGCGAGCGTAAGCCTGGTCGGAATGCACGGACAAAACAATGAATTTCGCGGAGGGCACCATCTTGCGGATGATCTGGGCCGCGGCCAGGCCGTTCATTTCCGGCATGGAGATATCCACCACGATGATGTCGGGCTGAAGGCTTTGAGCGGCGGCGATCAGGGCCTTGCCGTCGGTTACGGTTCCCACCACGTCATACTTATTTTCGAGAAGCCGCCGAACGCCCTCCAGAAAAAGGGGATGATCGTCCGCAAGCAACAGTCTAGGACGGTGCGTCATTTGGCGTTTCGCAAAAGATCAGAATACTGTTCAAGATTCTACCGCCTTCGCGCCCCGGTTTCGCGCCGCCAGCGGTACGCGAACGTCGATGAGCACGCCTTTGCCGGGAGTCGACTTCACCGTGAAGCTGCCTCCGGCCTCCCGAACCCGCTCCTCCATACTGATCAAACCGAGTCCCCGCCGTTTGGATCGGGACGGATCGAACCCGCGCCCGGAATCCTTGACAGTCAGCACAATCTCGTCATTTTTCCCGGCCACGGAAACCGCAGCCCGTCCGGCGCCCGAATGTTTGGCGACATTGCGCAGGGCTTCCTGCAGGACGCGGTAAACGGTCAGACCCAAGCGAGGCGGAATGCTGCGAGGCAGATTCCGCTCGGCGTAGCGTACTGCGATGCTATTCTGTCTGCCGAAATCCTCGCAATAGGACTTCAGCGCCACCGACAACCCCAGATGATCCAGAGAGGAAGGATGCAGCCGATAGGCGGTCTGCTCCACGTCGCGCTGAATCCCACGCAGGCGGTGAACCAGACGGGTCATCTCACCGCGCAGTTGGCCGTCGCCGGCCGACTCTTTCCGGAGCGCGCCTTCGGCGTCCAAGTTTAGCGCCGCCAGCTTCTGGCTGATATCATCATGCAGCTCGCGCGCAACGCGTGCGCGTTCCTCTTCCTGCGCCGCCAGCAGACCCGCTGCCAGACTCTGCAGTTGTGCCTGGCTGTGTCGAAGCGCGATCTCGCTTCCCTTGAGCGCGATCTCGATTTCACGGCGCTCGGTGATATCCGCTCCGATACGCACTACGTGACGCGGCCGCCCATCGGCATCGCGTATCGGAGCGCTGTTCCAGGAAATCAATCGCTTGGACCCGTTTTTGGCGGCAAGGGTGGTTTCATGCTGGATCGGCGCGTCACCGGCCGCCAGCCGCCGGTAAATGGCTCGCACTCCCTCGATTTCCTCCTTGGGAGCCAGGGAAGTCTCCCAGATGACTTTCCCGACGACTTCCTCCAGCCTATATCCAGTGACGATCTGACAAGCGCGATTGAAGGCGCCTATCCGCCCGTGCATATCCGTCACCATAACCAGGGCTCCCGACGACTCCATGACCGCCGCGGAGAAACTGTTCTGTTCGCGCAACGCCTCCTGAGCCGTCTTCAGCGCGTGAACATCGATGTAGATCATCAGCACGCCGTCAATCCGGTTGTCCGCTGTCCGATAGGGGCGCATACGCATCGAGTACCAGCGTCCCTCGCGATCCTGAATCTCGACTTCTTTCTGGACCACCATGTCGATCACTTCGCCGATCAACTTGTCCAGGTCGGGGATCTTCACGTTCGGCCGGATGTTGCTGATCAGCCGTCCGACGTCGGTGGGGATCAGGTTCAGAAGCTTTTCGGCCGGAGCGGTAAATCTTCGGATCCGGCGGTCCTTGCCCAGCATCACAATCGGGATGTTCAGACCGCTGAGAAGATTGGTCCAGTCGTCGCTGAGCTGGCTAAGTTCCTGGTTGCGATTCTGAAGCTGTTCGTTGATGGTGGCCAGTTCTTCGTTGCTGGATTGCAGCTCTTCCTGGGCCGTCTCCAGCTCCTCGTTGGTGCTTTGCAGTTCTTCGTTACTCGAGAGGACTTCCTCATTGGCGGATTTCAGCTCTTCGTTGGTGGCCTCGTGCTCCTCGATGATGGATTGCAGGTGCCCCTTGGTGCTCTGCAATTCTCTCTGGAGCCGGGCTGCTTCCATCTCCCCCGGGTGGGACGATTTTCCCTTAGAGACCGGCGGCGCCTCCGCTGAATCCGGGATGTCGGTTTCCTGAAACAGCACCAGGAAGAACCGCTCGTCCGCCTGTCCCTTGAACGGAACCACTTCCAGGGCTACTTCATTCAGGTGGCCGTTTCGTTTGACCAGGATGCCTTCTTTGCGAACGGGGCCGTCCTGCTTTCCGGCCCGGTGAATCGCGGTTCGCAACTCCACGGCGAACTCCGGCCGGACCATACGGAGCAGGCTCAGGCTGGCCTGGCCGGGGGAAGGCGACAGATACGGAGCTACGTTGCCACGAAAGTGCAGGATCTGCAGATCGCTGCTGGCCACCAGGCCCGCGGGCGCGTAGTGGCTGATGACGATGCGGTCGGCTTCCTTCTGCGGATCGAACCTTGCAGGCGTGTCCACTTCCGGCGTTTCCGCGGGTACGTGCTTGCTATTTGCCGCCTGTATCTCCAATACCGGCCGGGTACTGGAAGACTTTTTCGAATAGATTTTGTGTTTGCGCCCCACGGGCGTAAACAACTCCGAAAAACCGCTGATGGACTCGGATTTCCCCAGAATCAGGAACCCATGCGGCTTCAGCGCATAGTGCAATACTCCCATGACTCTCTTCTGAAGCATCGGTTCCATGTAGATCAGAACGTTCCGGCAGGCAGCAAGATCCAGCCGCGAATAAGGGGGATCCCGGGTCAGATCCTGGCGCGCGAAAACGCACATTTCGCGGACCGATTTCGTGATCTGATAGCCGCCGTCGGCGCGGGTGAAGAATTGGCGCATGCGAGCCGCCGAGATGCCCGACGTGGCGCTATCGGAGTAGATGCCCGCCCGGGCTTTTTCGAGAGCTGCGTCGCTGACGTCCGTTCCGAAAATTTGAATGGTCACTTTACTGGCGCGCTGCTGCAGATACTCGAGGACCGTGATGGCGATCGAGTACACCTCTTCGCCCGTGGAGCAGCCCGCCACCCAAATGCGCAGGGGTTCGCCGGACGCTTTGTTGCGGAAGATCCTGGGCAGGAGGGTTTCCTTCAGCGCGCGGAAGGTATCCGGCTCGCGAAAGAAGCTGGTCACGTGGATCAGGACGTCTTCATAAAGGGCCAGGAGCTCGGTCCGGTTCTCGTGAAGATACTTGAGATATTGCCGAACGCTCGAAAGCTTGTGCAGCACCATGCGCCGCGCGATGCGCCGGCTGATGGTGGATCGCTTGTAGTGCGTGAAGTCTACGTCGGTGGCATTCCGCAGCAGCGCGAAGACCTTGAGCAAGTCTTGCTCGCGATGCCCTTGGCCATATTCCGCGGCGGGATGATCCTCCGGCCGGCCCAGGTAGGGGTGCAGGCTGATGCGCTTGAGCTCCCGCGCGATCCCCTCGGGCGGCAGTACGAAGTCTACGCATCCGGCAGCGATTGCGCTGCGCGGCATGCCGTCATACTTCGCGGATTTTCCGTCCTGCGCGAACGTGATGCCGCCGGCTGCCTTGAGGGCTTCCAGGCCCAGTGTGCCGTCGGTGGCGACTCCGGAAAGGATAACTCCGATAGCCCGGGTGCCTTCATTCTCCGCCAGGGAATGAAAAAAAGCGTCGACCGGCATGTGTTTTGGGTTTTGTTTACTGCGTGCCAGCAGATGCAGAGCCCCGTTGCGGATTCCCAAGGCCTTGTTGGGCGGGATTACATAAACGTGATTCGGTTCGACGTTGATGCCTTCCGTGACCTCGGTCACCGGCATCCGGGTGGCATGGGAGAGCAAGCGCGTGAGCAGGCTCTCATGCTCGGGGTCCAGATGCTGGATCAGCACGAAAGCCATGCCGGTTTTCGCGGGCAAAGCCTGCAGCAGGCTGCGGAAGGCTTCCAGGCCTCCGGCCGACGCTCCCACGCCCACAATGGGAAAGTTCCGCCTGGGTGTGGCAACTGTCTTCTTCCGCGGCATTTACGCTATCCAGTCAACGGTAACAGATTTCCGCGAGCGAAAACCGTTCAGATGCGATGGAAACTCTTGAGAATGTCGCGGGTCGAATAGCGTAAGGCGATGGGACGTCCGTGGGGGCAGCTCATGGGACAGGAAGTCGCCGCCAGGGCTCGCAGCAGCCAGTCGATTTTAGCCGGTTCCAGGCGCATGTTGATCTTGATGGCGGCGCGGCAGGCAATCGAAGCCGCCATGGAGCGGCGTACCTCGTCGAGCGAAGCCCGGCGAAGCTCGCGCTCGGAGATCTCCAGAATTTCGAACACCACCTTTTCGATCTCGGCCGAGGACACGCCGGCGGGAGCGGATTTCACCGCGATGGTGCGGTTGCCAAACGGCTCGGTCTCAAATCCCAGCCCGTCCAGTTCCTCGGCAATGCGTGCGTATTCGATCTGCTGGCCGGCGCTCAGGCCGATCACCAGGGGCACCAGCAGCCGCTGGCTCTCGGCCGCCCCGCTGGCGCGCTGGGCTAATACTTGTTCAAAAAGAATCCGCTCATGCGCTACGTGCTGGTCGATGATCCACAACCCGTCGCGTCCCGCGGCAATGATGAAGCTGTCGTGGATCTGTCCTAGAGGCCGCAGGTCGGTGAGCGCGTCCAGACTTTGCGGATCAGGAAGCTGCGCGTATGGAAATAGCGGCCCGTGAGTGTCGGGTATGAGGGCCTTAGCCGAGGGCGAGACCGGCGGCGCTGGATCAAACCCGGCGACGGCAGGAGCCGAAGACTCAAAGGGAAATCGCGGCTCGGGCGAAATGGGACGCCGCAGGATGAATTCGGGGAGCACCGCGGGATCTGTCGCGTCGATGGCTACCCCCGCGGCCGCTGCGCTGACGGAAGGGAAGTTCATGCTCTCGATGCGCTGGCTGAACTCCGAATACGGCAGCCCGGCCCCCGGCTGGGGAGGCGTGGGCGCGGGAATATTCGACGCCGGCCGCTGGGCCATCAGAATTTCGCGCACCGTATCGCGCACGAAATCGTGAACTACCGATCCGTGCCGGAAGCGCACCTCGGTTTTCGATGGGTGCACGTTGACGTCGACTTCTTCGGCATCGCAATCCAGAAACAGCAGCGCAAAGGGATAACACGCCGGCGGCATCAGGTTGTGATACGCGGCCGAAATCGCGTGAAGCAGCAGACGGTCGCGGATCAGCCGTCCGTTCACGAAGAGGTAAACGGAATTTCGATTGAGCTTCTGCACCTGCGGGCCGCTGACGAATCCACGCAGCCGGAACCGCCGTGTGATCCGCGGCTCCTCGCGCGGCGCTTCCGCCTCAGGCGGCATATTCAGCTCGCGGTTGCGATCCCCCAGGTCGACCAGGTCGTCGAGGATCCGGCTGCCGAAGACCTGAAACACGCGCTCGCGCAAGGTGGCTACCGGCGTGACGCTTAGCAGTTCGGCCTGGTTATGGCGCAGCAGGAAGGTCTTGGCGGGATGCGCCAGACTGTAGTGCGTGACCAGCGAAGCGATGTGGGCGATCTCAGTCTGCTCCGACCGCAGAAATTTCTTGCGCGCCGGTACGTTGAAGAACAGATCGCGAATGGTGATGGTGGTGCCGGCTCCCAGCGCCGTTTCGTCGCAGCGCAGAAGTTTGCCGCCGGCGAATTCCACCGCGGTTCCGGATGGCTCCTCAGGCGACCGGGTTTCCAGCAGCAGCCGCGACACCGAAGCGATCGACGGCAGCGCTTCGCCGCGAAACCCCAGCGTGGCGATCGAGAGCAGATCCTTCACGTCGGCCAGCTTGCTGGTGGCGTGACGCTCGAAGGCCAGCAGGGCATCGTCGCGAAGCATGCCGCAGCCGTCGTCGGCCAGCCGAATCAGCCGGCGCCCACCGGCTTCGACCTCAATGCGAAACTCGCTCGCCCCGGCGTCCAATGAATTCTCGAGCAGCTCCTTTACCACGCTGGCGGGACGCTCCACGACTTCTCCAGCCGCGATTTTGTTCGCGACGTTGTCGGAAAGGATTCGGATGCGACCCATAGGGGCATTATGGCACCCGGCCCCAACTGCTTGACGGCGACGGCTGACGGGTGTAGAGTTACTTCCCAGTAGGTCAATGCAGGGCTTGGGTCCCTGTGTTCTCGCCAAGGGGGATAGGTCATGAGGTTCATTTCGCTTTCCGTTTGCAGTCTCTTGCTCGCGGTGTGCGCGTTCGCCCAGAGCGATCGTGGAACCATCACCGGCACCGTTGCCGATCCGGCGGGAGCTGTGGTCGCCAACGCGCCGATTCAGGCCAAGAACCTGGGTACCGGCGTCGAATATTCCGGCGCCACATCTACCACCGGCAACTACACGCTCCTGCAATTGCCTCCCGGGACGTACCAGGTCAACGTCACGGTGCCAGGATTCAAGAAATATACGCGTTCCGGCCTGACGGTCGAAGTGGCGCAAACTCTGCGCGTCGATATCAGCCTGGAGGTCGGCTCGGCCAGCGAGTCCGTGACAGTAACCGAGTCCGCCTCGCTGCTGAGGACGGAAAGCGGCGAATTGAGCCACAACGTCGACGTCAAGCACATGGACGACCTTCCCATTTTGGGGATCGGCGGCACGCTCTCCGGCAGCGCCGGCATCCGCAACCCAATGGCCATGATCACCGTGATTCCCGGCTCGACCTTTGTGCCCAACGCCCTGGTGCGAATTAACGGCACGCCGGCCAATTCACAGGCGTTCCGCATCGAAGGTCAGGACGCCTCCAATACCGGCACTCCCGGCGTTCCGGCGCAGACCCAGCCCAGCGTGGACGCGATTCAGGAAGTTGCGATTCAAACCAGCAACTATGCCGCGGAATACGGCCAGGTGGGCGGCGGCATGTTCAACGTCACCATGCGGTCTGGCGCCAACCAGTTTCACGGCAGCGCCTACGATTACTACGTGAATGAAGTTTTGAACGCCGGAAACCCGTTCGTTACCGGCAGTCCTCAAGGCAATCCCCGGCCGCGCGCGCGACGCAACGACTACGGCTTCACGGCCGGCGGTCCCGTGTGGATTCCCAAGGTATACAACGGCCACGATAAGACGTTCTTCTTCTTCAACTGGGAGCAGTTCCGCGAGACCACTAAGATCAACAACCAGTTTCAAACCGTCCCCATTGACGCTTATCGAATCGGTGACTTCAGCTCCGCGATCCTTCCCAACGCCAAAGTTATCGGCACCGACAAGCTGGGACGTCAAATGCTCGAAGGCATGATTTATGACCCCACCACGGGACGATCGGTGGAGGGGGTGAGCGGCCTGGTCCGGGATCAATTCCCGGGCAACAAGATTCCCATCGCCAGCTTCGATCCGGTGGCGGCCAAAATTCAGGCCCTGTTCCCGCAGCCTGTGGGACCCAATGCGGGCTTGCAAACTCAGAATTACATCAACGTTTATGGGAGTTCCAGAACCACGGAAGTCCCGTCCATCAAGATCGATCAGACCATCGGCGCCAAGGGTAAGCTGTCGTTCTTCTGGCAGCGCACCAAGACCGCCAATCCGAACGGCAACACGATCTTCGGGCGCTCCGATGGTTTGCCGGATCCGCTCACGGAGGCTCTGGGCACGTTTCAAAATGCTCCTCTCTACCGGCTGAACTACGATTATTCGCTGACGCCGACCATGCTGCTGCATCTTGGCGCCGGATACCGCAGCAACTACTTCCTGGTTCCTTCGGTGACCACGACCGGCGAAATTACCAACTACAACGCACTGACGGAGCTCGGATTGAAGGGCGGCATCGAATACAAATGGTTTCCGACCATCACCGGGATGCTTTCGAGCAGCGGCGCCGGCGGCATGAAGAACATCGGCTCGGAAGCAGGCACGAACCAGATCACGCAAAGCCCGTCCTTCAATGCCAACGTGAACTGGGTTAAGAACAACCACACCTACAAGTTCGGCGCGGAATTTCTGACGCAGGGCTATCCGCCGTTCGTCGACGGAAACACGCTGGGTGTTTACAACTTCGCGGCGAACGAGACCGGTCAACCGTTCCAGAATCTTCTCGTGCAGGGCTCGAACGTCGGATTGGGCTATGCCAGTTTTCTGTTGGGTTTGGCGGACAGCACCTCGATCAGCAACCCTACCCATCCGCGTATGGGCAAGAGCCAGCTGGGTCTTTATGCCCAGGATTCCTGGAAGGTGACGCGGAAATTAACGCTAGACTACGGTCTGCGCTACGATTTCTCGACGTACTTGAAGGAGCAATACGGCCGTGCACCGGAATTTTCGGCCACCACGCCGAATCCGAGGGCGGGCGGAATTCTGGGTGCCACGATTTACGAAGGCACCGGGCCAGGCCACTGCAATTGCAATATTGCCCACAATTATCCTTATGCCTTCGGGCCTCGGCTGGGAGTCGCCTACCAGATCAATTCGAAGACGGTGTTCCGGGCTGGATTCGGAGTCGTCTATGGCGGAACAGCGGTTAACAACAACGCCGCGAGCGGCTTGGCCGGTTCTTCCGCCAGCAATGCCCAGCCAACGTTTGGCACCCCGGCCGCGATTTTGGCCCAGGGCTACCCTGCCAACGGCTATCCGCCGGCTTGGCCTAATTTCAGTGCCGGCCAGTTCCCCACGCAGGCTCCTGTTCCCGGAAACGGTCCGGTGCTCATGGATCCCAACGCGGGTCGTCCCGCGCGGCAGTATCAGTGGAGCATCGGTTTGCAGCGTGAAGTCTCCAAGGACTTGGTGGTGGAAGCCAGCTACGTGGGCAACCGCGGCGTATGGTGGCAGGCGCCAGCGCTCCTGAACCTCAACGCAATTACTCCGGATCATCTAAAGGCGTACGGTCTCGATCCGACCAACGCGAACGATGAAACCTTGCTGAAATCCTTGCTGAGCTCGGCGGTGGCCGCGCAGCGCGGATTCGCCCAGCCGCCCTATCCAGGCTTTCCGCTGGGCCAGACAGTGGCGCAGTCCTTGCGTCCATTCCCGCAGTTCACCAACATCGGTATCTACTGGGATCCGCTCGGCAAGAGCTACTATGATTCGCTCCAGGTCAAGGCCACCAAGCGGTTTTCGCATGGCTTGTCGTTCCTGGGCACGTTCGTATGGTCCAAGGCCCAATCCCTGGGCACCGAGATCGGTGAACCTAATCCCGGCACCACCGGCGGCGCAGTGGCCAACGACGTATTCAACCGAAACACCAACAAGTACATTTCCATCTACGATCAGCCCCTGGCGTTCCAACTCTCAGCAAGCTATATCACGCCCAGAATCGGCGGGAACAAAATTCTTTCGTGGATTGCCAAGGATTGGACCTACTCGGCCGCATTGCAGTATGCCAGCGGGTTTCCCCTCCAGGTTCCGTTGGCGAACAGCAACTTGAACAGCTACCTGTTCCAGGGCCAGAGTTTCGCCAACCGCGTGGCGGGACAGCCGCTGTTCGCTACCAACTGGGTGGATAAGAGCGGTGTTACGCACACCGATCCGATCGACCTGAACTGCCACTGTTACGATCCGAACAAGACGTTCGTGTTGAATCCCAAGGCCTGGGTGGACCCGGCGCCGGGCCAGTTCGGCGCTTCCGCTGCCTACTTCAACGATTATCGGACGCAGCGGCGTCCGCGCGAGAACATGAATCTGGGCCGCACGTTTAAGGTGAAGGAACGGATGGAATTCAATCTTCGGATTGAATTTACGAATGTGTTCAATCGCGCGTACTGGGGCGATCCCAGCGGCACTTCTCTAACCAACGCGGGACTCCAGCAGGTCGTTTTCGGCAGCGGTCCTACCAAGGGCAATACCTCCGCTGGATTCGGAAGAGTCCTCACCACCAACGCTACGCAGTTCGGCAATGCCGCGAACCTGTCGCCGCGGCAAGGCGTGATCGTCGGGCGGTTTAGCTTCTAGTTCTTAACGCGCAAAACGGAACGCGGCGCGATCGGCTTCTGTTTGGGCGAAATGGTGCGCGCCGCGTCCTTTGCGCTTCAAACACAAGCTGCGCAAAACGGAAAAGGGCGGGCGATCCGATAGATCGCCCGCCCTCCTCTTTTTCGATTCGGCGAGGTCTCAGCCGCTCATCGCCGACAGGAACTGCTGGTTACTGCCGGTCTTCGATAGCTTGTCGATCAGTAACTCCATGCTTTCGACCGGTGACAGCGGGTTGAGCACCTTACGCAACACCCACACGCGGTTCAGCTCCTCGCGCGGCAGCAGCAGCTCTTCCTTGCGCGTGCCGGATTTGCTGATATCGATGGCCGGAAACACGCGCTTATCCATCAATTTGCGATCCAGATGGATTTCCATGTTGCCGGTGCCCTTGAATTCTTCGAAAATCACGTCGTCCATGCGGCTGCCGGTATCGACCAGGGCCGAAGCGACGATGGTCAGCGATCCGCCTTCTTCGATGTTGCGCGCCGCGCCGAAGAAGCGCTTCGGCCGCTGCAACGCGTTCGAATCGACGCCGCCCGAGAGGACTTTGCCTGACGGCGGCACCACGGTGTTATAGGCTCGCGCCAAACGGGTAATGGAATCGAGCAGAATGACGACGTCTTTCTTGTGCTCGATCAGGCGCTTGGCCTTTTCGATCACCATCTCGGCCACCTGCACGTGCCGCGAGGCGGGTTCGTCGAAGGTGGAACTGATCACTTCGCCCTTGACCGAACGCTGCATGTCGGTGACTTCTTCCGGGCGTTCATCGATCAGCAATACGATCAGCGTGACTTCCGGATGATTGGCGGTGATGGAATTGGCGATGGATTGCAGCAGCATGGTTTTGCCG
>Ga0207674_10000678_pt1 | contig 44204 bp, 39 predicted proteins | sample KBSCornC72_FD_184303 | JGI IMG/M metagenome (GOLD analysis project Ga0207674, IMG submission 184303) | Corn rhizosphere microbial communities from Kellogg Biological Station, Michigan, USA - KBS Corn C7-2 (SPAdes) (version 2) | ecosystem: Host-associated > Plants > Roots > Rhizosphere > Soil ... | reverse complement strand
CACGACGCGCATCGCGCCGCCCCCAGCACTAGGAACCGGCCCGACGCCTACTTACCTCGTGCACGCGACCATGCGCGAGACGCTCGAGCGACAGCCGCAGGCCGAGATCTCCATTCGGCTCGAGCGATTCACGACGCCATCGGTGAACGTCATCGGCGTCGTTCGCGGGACTGACCCCAAACTTCGCGACGAATACGTGTTGTTCAGCTCGCACCAGGATGCGAACGGCGTTCGCGTGACGCTCGAGGGCGACTCGGTGCACGCGGGGGCGGACGACAACGCGTCGGTGACCGCGGCGGACCTCGCCGCCGCGCGTGCGTTCGTCAAGCAACCGGGCAAGCGCTCCGTGCTGTTCATCAACCAGGGCTCGGAGGAGCGCGGCCTGATCGGTTCGCGCTACCACGCCGCGCATCCCGTGGTGCCGCTCCAGCAGATCGTGGCGGTACTCAACGGCGACATGATCGGTCGCAACAACCCCGACTCGGCCGCGTTGTTAGGCGCGCAGCCCCCGCATCGGAACTCGAGCGACCTGGTGGCAATGGCGCTCGAGGCGAACGCGCTGACGGGCAAGTTCAAGCTCGACACGATCTGGGACCGCCCGACCCACCCGGAGGGTTGGTACTTCCGGAGCGACCACCTGCCCTACGCACGCATGAACGTGCCGGCGCTCATGTACTCGACGAACCTGCATGACGACTACCACACGCCCCGCGACAACCCGGCACGCATCGACTACCCAAAGCTCACCCGGATGGCGCAATGGATCTATCTAACGGGATGGTTCGTGGCCAACGCACCGGAACGGCCAAAATTAGACCCCGGATTCAAGCTGGAGCGATGACTACGAACTGCGCAGGGCATTGACGGCGCAGTGCACTAACGGCGCAACAACCGAAAGGGCGCCGACTTCCGTAAGATCGCGAAGTCACTGGAGGCGCGAAATCACAGCAGGCGCCAGATGCCTGACGGCGCCAGGCGCCGTTTGTGATTTGCGCGCCGTCAGTGATTCGCGCGCCCTCTGTGATTTCGCGGCGTTATGTATTCGGCGCCGTCTATCAGTTCGCGCCCTTACGTCTTCCGTCAGTCCGATCACGGTGAAGCTCGCGGCGTCTCGTGACCAGGTGCTCAGCACCGCTTCGTCCTCGCTCTCCGTCACGATAGCGCTATCGAGATCACCCGTCGCGAGAATCATGGGGCGTTGGCCATCAGACGGGATCGGAAGCCGGAACAGCTCGCGGGTAGACGACGTGGCGTCGGGCCAACGAACGAACAGCGCCCACGAACCATCGCGGGCGATGCCCTGCGGATCGCCCACCACTTCCTCGCCACGACGCACGGCACCCGTCGCCAGATCGACCGACGCAAGACGAGATAGAGAGTTCACGCCGTCCTCCGCCCAGCCAAGGCGCTCCGTGAAGAAGAGATGCGTTCCGGAGGCAGGACGCGGGACAGCGTTGCCTGTGGGGCGTTCACGGTGCTCGGATCGCTGCAGCCGCCGAACACGAGCGCGACAGCAATGGGGACGATCGAGGTTGTTCTGAGTCGCATGAGTTTACTATGAAGCGTTGCGGCCGCGGCGCTCGCGGAGGGCCCTGCCGTGGCGATGCCGGCCGAGCACCTGGGGCACGGCGGCTCGCAGAACCCCAGGTCCGGCGCGCGGGTCACGTTCGGCCATGCGACGCAGGAAACGAGGGATTCAGGAGGAGCTATGGAAGTCATGCGAGCAGGGTCGCGGCCGTCGGGGAAGGGACCGACCGATTGGTTCACCGGCACGGTGCGGATCGATCCCCTGATTCAAACGAGTGCCCCAGCGCGGGTTGCGGGCGCCACGGTCACGTTCGAACCGGGCGCGCGAACGGCGTGGCACACGCACCCGTTAGGTCAGACGCTGATCGTGACCGCGGGCTGCGGGCTGGCGCAGCGCGAGGGCGGTGCCGTCGAGGAGATCCGGCCGGGCGACGTGGTGTGGTTTCTGCCTAACGAGAAGCACTGGCACGGTGCGTCGCCAACCACGGCGATGACTCACATCGCGATTCAGGAAGCACTCGACGGCAAGGCGGTCGAGTGGATGGAGCACGTCACCGACGAGCAGTATCGCGCTACGCCACGTCAGCCGACGGGCTAGCGAGAAACTCCACGACGTCGGCGAGCACTCGTGCCGGCTGCTCCCGGTGCGGGACGTGGCCACACCCCTCGAGGATCACCGCCTTTGCCGGGCCCTGCGTTAGGCGCGCGATCCGCCCGGGATGTTCGGCCGAGCCATACTCATCCTGGTCGCCGTGGATGGCGAGCGCGGGACAGCGCACGCGTCGCAGGTCGTCGTCGAGATGCCAGTCGGCGAATTCCGGCGAAAGCCACGTTTCGATCCACGCATCGAGGACCCATCGCGCCTTCGCGCCGTGGTACCGGGCAAGGCGCTCGATCTGTCCCGGTCGTGCGAACTCCACGCGAGCGGCCTCGAGTCCCGCACGGGTGCGATCTTCCACGAAGCTCTGCGCCGACTCCGTCACCAGGGCGGCGCATCGGTCGGGCCACCGCGCCGCGGTGGCAATCGCCATCCCGCCCCCGACGCTGTGACCGAACGCAACGATCGTGTCGAGGCCTAACGCGTCGCACAACCGCGGCACCAGCGTCTCGGCCTCGTCACGAATGAACGTCAACGACAGCAGACCCGGATGTGCATCCGATCGCCCGAAACCCAGACGGTCGTAGGCGACGACCGACCGGCGTGTCGACGCCGCGAGCTGTTCCGGAAAGTCCCGCCAGAGCGCGACGCACCCGAGCGAGTCGTGGAAGAGAACGATCGGTGCGGGAGCATCGCGAGACGCGTCTTGCGGCACCCAGCGCCTCGCGAACAACGCTCCCTGCTCCGTGCCGATCCTGTGATCCGTCGCCGTTACCGCGTTGTTGCCACTCGACGCCACCGCCTTCATTGCGGCGGACCCGCCTTCAGCTCAGCGGCGAACAGCGCAAGCAACGTCTCCCAGTGCCTCGCCGTCGCGGCCTCATCGTGTACGGGCGTGTCACGCGGCACGAATCCGTGCATCGCGTTGTACGTCTCGATGGTGTGATCGACGTCCGCTTCGGTGAGCGCCTGCTCGAGCCGAGCCTTCTGTGCGTCGTCGAAGTTGGGATCCTTGGTCGCGCCAGCGACGTAGACGCGCGCTGTCATGTGCGGCGCGAGACGATGCGGACTGTCGGGCGCGTCCGTCGCGAGGCCGCCGCCGTGGTATGAAGCGGCCGCAACGATCCGATCGCCGAAATACCCCGCTGCATACACGGCGAGTCGCCCGCCCATGCAGTATCCCGTGACCCCGATGGGCACGTCCTCTACCTCACGCTGTGCCGCGAGATGCGCGAACAGCGTCTCGGTGTCGCGCATGACGTTCGCGGCACTGGCTGACGGCATCACGCGCGTCATGAGGTCTTTGCGCAGGTCGGGGTCGGTGAAGACCTTCATCCCGTTGCTCGCGTCGAAATCCACGCGATAGAACAAGTTCGGCAACAGCACATAGTACCCGCTGTTCGCGATGCGCTCGGCGATCTCCATCAGCGCCGGCCGCATGCCGATGCCGTCCATGTACATGATCACGCCGGGCCAGGGACCGTTGCCCGAGGGATGGTACACGTGAGTCGGGCAATGACCGTCGGCGGTCTCGATCTGCAGTTCGGTGTGTGACATTGGCATCTACCTTGCCCGCGGTCTACGCAACGCTCGCTACTTCCGACGCTTCCCGCCGGAAATAAGCGACGAGAACATCTACGAGTTCCTCAATGCAGCGCTCACCCAACTCCGCCGAGAGACCACGTGCATCGCCGAGAATTCCGTTCGGCGCGATGGCGCGCATTCCGTGAGTGAACAGGCGCTCAACCAGCTCGGGGGTGAGTGGCCCGGGGTGACCCGCCTCGGCCGCTTCGGTTCGGACGAGATCGGGATGGAGCGCGAGCATCACCGAGCTCTCGGCGATGTCGGCGTGTCCGGCCACGCGCTCGCCGACACCCAGCTCGCCCGCGACGCGCACCCACGTGTTGATCACGGCCGGCAAGTCCGTGAATGCTACGACGTGCGCTCCCCCCGCCGCCTCGCGGAGCATCGGCAGGGCGTGCGTCACTGGCGCGAAGTTTCCGCCATGCGACGGAATCACGCAAATGCGCCGAAAGCCGTGTCGTGCCAGGCTTCGCACGTAATCACGGAGCACCGCCGCGAAAGTGGACTCTTCGAGCGAGATCGTCCCGGGAAACGCCATGTGATGCTCGGAGCAGCCAACACGCACCGTCGGCGCGACGAGCGCGTCGCCGAGTTCTGCCGCGACGCGACGGGAGAGCTCGCTCCCGTGTTCGGCGTCCGTGAAGAGCGGGAGGTGCGGTCCGTGCTGCTCCACGGCTCCGCAGGCGAAGACCACAGTCGTGCGCCCTGCATCGAGCGCCGCGCGAACTTCCGGCCACGTCATACGCTCGAGCTCGAGCGTCGGGTCGCTTGTCATGCTTTCTCCGTTACCGTGAATTGATCAGAGGCAGCTTCACTATGCGTGCAACACTCATGTACGGCGCGGGTGACGTCCGTGTCGAGACCGTTCCCGACGCGCGGCTCATCGAGCCAACCGACGCCCTCGTCAGAATCACTCGCTCGTGCATCTGCGGCAGCGACCTTTGGCCATACAGGAAGATGCCGTCCACCGAAACCGGCCGGCGCATGGGCCACGAGTTCATTGGCGTGGTCGATGGCGTGGGGCGTGATGTCCGGACCGTCAGACGCGGCGACCTGGTCGTCGCGCCATTCGTGTGGTCCGACGGCACGTGTGTTTTCTGTCGCGAGGGACTCCAGACGTCGTGTCTCCACGGCGGAGGATGGGGCAGTCCCGGCGTGGACGGCGGACAGGGCGAAGCCGTGCGCGTCCCGCAGGCAGACGGCACGTTGGTCGTGCTGCCTGTTGGCCGCGACGACGTGCTGATGCCATCGCTGCTGACACTCTCCGATGTCATGGGTACCGGGCATCATGCCGCGCTCGCCGCCAGAGTGGAACCCGGCAACATCGTGGCGGTCGTCGGCGACGGCGCGGTTGGTCTCTGCGGCGTGATCGCGGCGCGACGACTTGGCGCCGAGCAGATCATCATGCTCGGCCGTCACGCCGATCGCATTACGCGTGCGCGCGAGTTCGGCGCGACCGACATCGTGAGCGAGCGCGGCGATGAGGCGATCGAGCGAGTGCGCGAGCTCACCGGCGACCTCGGTGCGCACTCCGTCCTCGAGTGCGTCGGTTACGAGGAGTCCGTGAAAACGGCGCTGAGCATCACGCGCGCGGGCGGCGCCGTCGGACGGGTTGGCGTGCCTCAGGACGAGTCGATACCCTTGGCGAAGGCGAGCTTCTTCGACAACATCACCATCGGCGGCGGGCCAGCACCGGTGCGGGCCTACATCGAGGAGCTGCTGCCGGACGTCCTGGAGGGCAGAATTCAGCCCGGTCGCGTGTTCGATCGGGTGACGAACCTCGAGGCCGTGCCCGACGGGTACCGGGCGATGAACGACAGAGAGTCGATCAAGGTGATGATCGAGCCGTGAGCCGCGGCGATCCTAACGATCACTGAGAGAGTACGAGGACTCCACCGATGCTGCCTACCCGCACACTTGGCACCCAGGGTCTCAACGTCTCCGCCATCGGGCTCGGCCTGATGGGGATGAGTCAGGCCTATGGCACGCCTGAAGAGCGCGACGAGCGTGAATCCATTGCCACGATCCATCGCGCCATCGATCTGGGCGTGACGTTCCTCGACACGGCCGAAGCGTACGGGCCGTACAGGAATGAAGAGCTGCTCGGCCGCGCGTTGAAGGAGCTCGGGAGCGGCGCGCGCGATCGCGTCATCATCGCCACGAAGTTCGGCTTCCGGTTCGGCGAGGCCGGCATCTCGGGCGTCAACAGCCATCCCGATCACATCCGCGAGGTCGTGGACGGCTCGCTGCGTCGCCTCGACACGGATCACATCGATTTGCTCTACCAGCACCGCGTGGACCCCTCCGTGCCGATCGAGGACGTGGTCGGTGCCATGGCGGCGCTCGTCAACGAGGGGAAGGTTCGTTTCCTCGGACTCTCGGAGGCCGGTGAGAGAAACATTCGCCGCGCGCATGCCGCGCACCCGATCTCGGTGCTCCAGAGCGAATACTCGCTGTGGGAGCGCAACCTCGAGCCGCGGATCATCCCCCTGCTGCGCGAGCTCGGGATCGGCATCGTCCCGTTCGCCCCGTTGGGCCGCGGATTCCTGACCGGCGCCGTTAGGCGGGCGGAGGAATATCCGGAGGGCGATTTCCGGCGTGGCGACCCGCGCTACCAGGGCGAGAACTTCGACGCGAACATGCGCGCCGCGAACGCGGTGAAAGACCTGGCCGCGCGCAAGGGCGCGACGCCAGCGCAGATCGCGCTCGCGTGGTTACTGCAAAAGGGACCGGACATCGTTCCGATCCCGGGCACCAAGCGACGTAACTACCTGGAAGAGAACCTCGGCGCAGTGGACATCGGGCTGACGCGTGACGAGATGGCGGCACTCGACGCGGCGCTCGCGCCGGGCAGGGTTTCCGGACCGCGGTACAGCGAGAAGCAGCAGGCGATGGTCGATCGTTAGGCAATGACATCCTCGGCAGGTCGCCCGCGCGTCATCTGCCACATGATGACGTCGCTCGATGGGCGGATCGTGCCCACGGGCTGGCCGCTCTCGCTCGAGGGACGACGCCAGTACGAGCACGTGCACGCGAGCTACGAACCCGACGGATGGATGTGCGGGCGCGTGACGATGGAGCCATTCGCGAAGCGACTGCGTTCCGAGGCGGAGGTCGCGCGCGAGCACACGGGCAGCGCACCGCGCGTGGACTTTCGCGCGCCCGGCGATTTCGACTCGTTCGCGTTTGCGGTCGACCCGAAGGGTCGCCTCGCGTGGGAGTCGAACGACATCGACGGCGACCATGTCGTCACGATTCTCTCGGAGCGCGTTTCCGACGAGTACCTCGCATTCCTGCGTGGGCGCGGCGTCTCGTACCTGCTCGCAGGCGCGCACGAGGTTGACCTGTGCCTCGCCCTCGAGAAGATCCATGCGCGATTCGGCGTGCGCACGTTGATGCTCGAAGGAGGCGGCAAGATCAACGGCGGATTGCTGCAGGCGGGGCTGATCGATGAGGTGAGCGTGCTCGTGGCCCCTGTCGTCGACGGCCGCGAAGGCACACCGGCGTTGTTCGATATCAATGCCCGAGGGGTCCTGCCGCGACGGCTCGCGCTCGAGACGGTGGAGCGTCGCGGCGACGACATGCTATGGCTACGGTATCGCGTTGCAGGTGAGGCATAGCCTCACGTCATCTGACGCTCGTGAGACAGCGGTCGTGAGCCGGTGACGGTACGAGGCTGCCGACGCGTGCGCAGCAAGGCGTCCACGCTGTATGGTCCGGCTCCGGTAACGAACAGGTACAGAAATACAAAACAGAAGAGCACGACGTTCTCGCCACCGTTGAGTACCGGCCAGAAGTTCCGCGGCAAATGCGCCTGGAAGTACGCAACCGCCATCTCCCCTGAAAGCAGGAACGCTACCGGCCTGGTGAAGAGCCCCAGCACGATGAGGATCCCTCCGAAGACCTCGAGGACGCCGGCAAACCAGAACTGCGAGAAGACTGGCGGCGGCCCGTTCCATGTCTGGTGGGCGCTCACAAGCAGGCCGAACAGCTTCTGCACCCCATGCTGAATGAAGAGCGCCCCGGTGATCACGCGAAGCAGCGAGTGAATTGCGCCGGGCCATCCGGGTCGCTGTGTTTCGTCCATCTGACTGAAGAGCATCCGTCCTCCAACAGGTTATTCTCGACGTCGTATCGCGCTGAGCAGCGCTCGACGCCCTGGAGGACGCTAATGCCATGCCGGGCCGCCAGGTACGGAACATGTCACGAGCGGCACGCAGACGTCTCGGGTTGCAGCGCAAGGTTCGCGTCAGGCTTCCAATAAAAGGTGTTGGCCGTGGACGAGACTCCCCCATCCGGCGTTCGCCTCAAGACCGACATCGTCGTCATCGGGGCCGGCCAGGCCGGGCTGTCCTCGGCCTATCATCTCAAGCGACGCGGCCTTCCGCCGAACCGCGGTTTCGTCGTCCTCGACCGTGCGCCTAACGCTGGCGGCGCCTGGCAGTTCCGGTGGCCGTCGCTGACCCTGAGCACGGTCAATCGCATTCACGATCTGCCCGGAATGGCGTTCGCCGACGCCGTGGACACGACCGCCACCGAGGTCCAGGCGGCCGTCGCTGTGCCGAAGTACTATGCCGCCTACGAGAAGGCGTTCGAGCTTCCCGTCTATAGGCCCGTGAAAGTGGTTGTTGTCTGCGATCGCGACCGGCGACTGAACGTCGAAACCGACCGCATCCAGGTTTCCGCACGCGGGATCATCAACGCTACGGGCACGTGGGAGACTCCATACATCCCCGAGTACCCGGGGGCCGAGCGATTCAAGGGACGCCAGCTCCACACTCGCGACTACCGCGGGGCAGACGAGTTCGCGGGGCAGCACGTGATCATCGTCGGAGGCGGCATCTCCGCCATCCAGCTGCTGGACGAGATCTCGCGCGTCACCACGACGACGTGGGTCACGCGGCGACCGCCGGAATTTCGGACCGGCCCATTCGACGAAGCAGCCGGCCGTGCCGCGGTTGCGATCGTGGAAGATCGCGTGCGCCAAGGGCTTCCGCCGAGCTCCGTGGTCTCGGTCACGGGGCTTCCGGTCACTCCGGCGATCGAGGCGATGCGTGCGCGTGGGGTGCTCGAGCGTCGTCCCATGTTCAGCGAGATCACCGAGGACGGAGTTAGCTGGCCCGATGGGTCATCCATCCGGGCTGACGTCATCCTCTGGTGCACCGGATTCCGCAGCTCGCTCGACCATCTCGCGCCGCTTTTGCTGCGCGAGCCTAACGGGGGAATCGTCATGACGGGTCGGCTCACGACACAGGTGGCAAAGGACCCGCGCATTCACCTCGTTGGGTACGGCCCCTCGGCGTCAACGATCGGCGCGAATCGAGCCGGAGGAGCGGCGGCGACCGAGTTGATGGCGTACCTCGGACTGCCCTGAGCCAGGCGGCTGGCGAAACCGCGTGCGCGCAGTCACTCGTACATACGGGGGTTAGGTTCGCCGCCTGATACTGTGGTGCTGGATGGATCGTCAACCACAGTCTCAACGTATCAGCTTCAGATGAATTTCGACGACGCGATCCTGCGCCTGGCCCTCGCTGTGGGCCTCGCCGCCACGATTCCGCTTCGTTCGGGAGATCTACGGTCGCACCCCGTTCCGGCCGCTGATTACCGAGCGGCTATGAGCTTGGTCGAGCGCCGTCAGGCGGCGGATGACCGCGTCGTCGCACCCGGCGGGCGCACCATCCTGCTGACTCACGGGATGCGGATGCCCCGCGTCGACGTGCTGCTGCACGGCTTCACCGACTCGCCCAGCCAATTCGCCGAGCTCGCCGACTCGCTGTACCAGCGGGGCGACAATGTCTATGTACCGCGGCTGCCGCACCACGCCGAGCGTTCGGGCGACGCGCGTGCGCTCGCCGGGATGACCGCCGTCCAGCTCCGACAGACAGCCGACTCCGCCGTGGACCTCGCGTCCGCGTTGGGTGACACGGTGGTCGTCGTGGGACTGAGCGTCGGCGGAACGATGGCCGCCTGGATGGGGCAACACCGCGCGGAAGTGCGACGCGTCGTGCTAATCGCCCCGGCCCTCGAGGCGGGGCGTGTGCCGTCCCGCCTCGAGGGCTTTCTGATCAACCTGACCGAGCGGCTGCCTAACGTTACTCGACGTTCGGCACCGGACACCGCCAGACCCGATCGGAACCCGGGATTCGCGACGCATGCACTGGCCGAGGTGCTGCGGCTTGGGAAGTCCGTGGAGAAGTCCGCCGACCGGGAGCCAGCCAAAGCGGCCGAATTCGCGTTCATGCTCAACGATTTCGATCGCACCGTGAGCTCGTCAGGGGCTCTGAAGGTGGCGAAGGAGTGGGACGCACACGGCGCGCGGGTATCCGTCTACGCGTTCCCGGCGTCCCTCGGCATGCCGCACAACGTGCTCGACGGACGTGAACCGGGCGGCCAACCCGCTCTCGTGCTGCCCGAGGTCATTGCGCTCACGGAGGGACAGTCGCCGCGCGGCCCGATTCAGGAGCGCCCGCTGCACGTCACGGCGAAATACCCTTGATGTCACGCCCCGGCGGACGGCGGATCTGAAAGAGGTGGTGCGCTAGCCTCGCCAGAAGTGCCGCCTCGCGCGGACGCGTAGAGCGCCGCGAACAGGGCGCCGCCGTGCTCGATCCGCTCTTCATCGTTCGGGGTGTTCCTGGCGATGCCGGTGAGCAGCGTCTCGATGCCCGGCGTGTCAGGCCGCTCGTACTTCGCGTCCTTGAGATCGATGTCGTGCACCACCTCGGCAATCGCGATCAACGCGGGATCGTTCTCGAGGCCGAAGCGATACAGCAGCGTCTCGAATGTGCAGCGATCGCCTTCGTGCGTGAACTCGCCTTCGAACATGTCGAAGCGGAGCTCACTCGGCATCGGCCGATAGCTCTCCGGGTCGACGAAGCGGAATCGGGCGTCGGGATCAATGAATCGGCGGATGAGCCAGGCGCTCGCGATCCGGTCGACGAACACGGCTTTGCGAGTCACCCAGGTTCGCGCGCGATACTTCCCGCGGTCGATGCGCGGGGCTGCGACAGCGCGCCTGACGCCCGCCGGGGCCAGCTTCATCTCGACGGCGTTGAGGGCCTTGTCGGCCGCAGCGCGCCCCGGCGCCTCGAAGAAGTCGATGGCCGCAACCGTGGCAAACCGTTTCCGCAGTCGGCTGAGTTCATCCTCGCCGCGCCCCGGCTCGCCGCCGCGACCGCGTGCTCGCGCCGGGAGCTGCACAGCTCGAGCGGCCTGCGTGATCTCCTCGTAGTCGGCGTCGCGCGCGGCACGGAATGCATCGCGGAGCTCGTCATCGGTCAGGCCGTCGATGAACGCGGCGCGGCACACCGAAGCGTCTCCACCGCCATCGACGATCTGGCGGCGAATCCACTGGAAGTCCTCGACCGACTGATCCCCGTCCGGAAGCACGTACACCGAGTTCTTCACGGCGATCGCTCCTACGCGCTGCAGGCGACGGCCGATCTTGACCCGCAGGTAATCCGGCTTTGGCGGGATCTGGTGGATGAGGAGAACCCATCCCGCAGCGGTCGACTCGCGCGACTTGCTCATCGGTGCGCGGCGGCGTGGACGTTAGGCACGCTCGACCCGGCGAGGTCGATGTACATCCCCACGCCGGTGGCGACTGCGCGCCGGTACACGAGCTGTGCGGCGGCGAGGTCCTGAAGCGCGGTGCCCGTACTGTCGAAGACGATGATCTCGTCGTCGCGCCGGCGCCCTGGTCGCCTGCCGGATACCACGTCGGCCAACTCGGCGTGTACGTCCGCTCGTCGCATCAGGCCGAGCTCGAGAGCGTGATGGAGGTCGCCAATCGCGGCGCACTGGTCGAGCACATCCACCACGACGATGCTGGTCGCCACCAACTCGGGCTCGATCTCCTGCTTGTCCTCGTTGTCCGCACCAACCGCCAGCACCAGCGAGCCGGCCGCAACGTGTTTACGGCCCAGGTACCACCCACGCGACGTCGTGCACGTCACCCAGATGTCGCTGCGAAGCGTTGCGGCGCCGAGCTCGCGCACGGGACTGATCTCGATGCCAAGCTCCTCCGAAAGCTCATGCGCGTAGCGCACGGCCTTCTCGAAGTCCGAATCGAACGCGAGCACGTGCCGGATCGGTCGCACACGCGTCAGCGCGCGGAGCTGACTTCTGCCCTGCTCGCCGCATCCGCACACGGAGACCGTGGCAGCGTCCTCCCGCGCGAGATAGCGAGTCGCGACGGCACTCGCCGCGGCGGTGCGAACGCTCGTGATCTCGATCGAGTCGAGGATAGCGAGCGGCCTGCCATCGACCGCGTCGAACAGCACGATCACGCCCTGAATCGTCGGCAACCCAAATCGCATCGGGTTTCCGGGGAAGTTCGCGTTGACCTTGGCGGCGAACACTCGCTGCGGATCGGTTGTGAGTCCCGCGGTCTTCACGTGAAAGCCGCCGCCCGGAACGTGTGAGCCGAGGACGCTCGGCGAGATCGAATGGCCGAGCGCGTGCTGGCGAAATGCATCTTCCACGGCGTCGATGCATTCGTCGATCGACATCAGGCGGCGGACGTCGTGCCGCGTGAGCAGAAGCGTGTCGCGGGCGGGCGTTTCGATCATAGCCTCCTGCCACCAGTGGCGGCCCCTCGGCCATGTTAGTATCACAGTTGAAGCATCGCCAGACCCGGATAGTAACTGCAGATTGGCATACCAGTTGAATCACGCATATCGGCTCGCGGCAAGGAGGCCGGATGTCTTTTCTCGTGCACGCAGTGCTCTACTCGATGCTTCACTCGGTGGGAGCAGTCTCTCCCGCTGCCGATTCCGTCAACTGGAAGGCGGTCGACTCGCTGGTCGGGCGGCCGTCCGTGGTGCAGCCGGGCGACGTCCACCGGTTCAACTTCCCGCGCAGCGACCTGCATGTCACCGTGGCGGGCGTTGCCATCAAACCCGCATTCGCGTTAGGTGGCTGGGTGGCGATGCAGGCCGTGACGGGCGGCGTCGTCGCGATGGGCGACCTGGTGCTGACGGAGGACGAGATCACGCCCGTCATCAAGCGGCTGCAGCAGGGCGGCATCGAGCAGACAGCCATTCACCATCACCTGCTTCGCGAATCGCCTCGCGTGTACTACATGCACGTGCATGCGCAGGGCGATCCGATGAAGATCGCGCCAACGCTGCGCGAAGCGATCGCGCTCACCAAGGCCCCCGCACCGGCGCCTGCCGCGCCTGCCGGCGCCATCGACCTCGACACCGCGGCGGTCGCCAAGGCGTTAGGCTACGCGGGTCGCGTCAACGGAGGCGTCTATCAGGTCAACGTCCCGCGCGCGGAACCGATCACGGAGCACGGCATGCAGATCCCGCCGTCGATGGGACTCACGACGTCGATCAACTTCCAGCCAACCGGCGGCGGCAAGGCGGCGATCACGGGCGACTTCGTCCTGACGGGCGACGAGGTGAATCCCGTCATCCGCGCGCTCACCTCGCATGGGATTGAGGCCGTGTCGATCCACTCCCACCTGCTCGAGGAGAGTCCCCGGCTCTTCTTCATGCACTTCTGGGCGAACGACGACGCGACGAAGCTGGCGACGGGGCTCCGGGCGGCGCTCGACGTGACGAAGTCACAGAAGCCGGCGACTCGTTAGGGCTCTGCCGTCGTGCTGACTGGCCTGAGTGCCGCCACGCGCCGTCGCACTAGCGCGTTTCTGCTTGCCGGGAGCCCGGTGGCACCGGCGCTCATCCACGCCCAGGCTCCGGTTTCGTCCTGCAGTGCTACAGCGAGCTCGATGACCCCGGCGACGTGGACTGCCCCGTCGCCTCCGAGTATCAAAGCCTCTGCCTCCAATACCCCGCCACTCACGCTCGTCGCGGACATCCCCCTGCCCGGCCCGGCCAAACGCTTCGACTACCAGAGCTTCGACTCGACGACCGGGCGCCTCTACATCTCGCACATGCGTGGCGACCGGCTCGTCGTGTTCGATGCGCGCACGCAGAAGCTCGTCGCGAGCAACGAAGGATTCCCGGGCGCAACGGGCGTTCGGGCCGTCCCCGAGCTTCATCGCGTCTATGTCTCGGTCACCGGACGACACGAGGTTGCCGTCGTCGACGATCGAACATTGGCAGTCGTCGCGCACGTCGGCGGTGTGCGGTTCCCTGACGGTATCGCATACGCTCCACGCGAACAGAAGGTTTTCGTCTCCGACGAATCGGGTGGCATCGACCTCGTCATTGACGCTCGCTCGAGTCGGGTCGCCGATCGTATCGCCCTCGGCGGCGAAGCAGGCAACACGCACTACGACGCGGTTTCCCATTGCGTGGTCGTTGCCGTTCAGACGAAGAACGAGCTCGTTGCAATCGACCCGGCAAGTGATCGGATCGTCGCGCGCTACGCCATGTCGTGCGACCACCCGCATGGGTTCCTGATCGACGGGCCGAATCGCCTCGCGTTCGTCACCTGCGAAGGAGATGCAAAGCTGCTCGTCGTCGAGTTGCGCACCATGCGCATCACCGCGACACTCCGCACGGCTGATGAGCCGGATGTCCTGGCGCTCGATCCGGTTCTGCAGCGTCTGTACGTGGGCTGTGAGTCCGGCGCGGTATCGATCTTCGAGGAGCGTTTCGCTGACGGCCGGAGAACGCTCGCCGCGCTTGGCGAGTACCGCGCGCCGTATGCGCACAGCGTCTCGGTGGATCCAGCAACGCACCGCGTGTACCTGCCGCTCCAGGACGTGAACGGCAAGCCAACACTGCGTATCCTCGAGAAGCGATGACCAATAGCGAAGGACCCATCACTCACCACTGAAGACTGGGGATGACATCTCGTGATGCATTGCCGGTCGTGACTGACGGGTAATGAGTCATTGGTTTTCAGTCATCGCTTGAAGGAAGCGCGACTTCGCCAAGCACTTCATGCAGACGACCGGACCCTACGGCCCGCTGTTCGCGATCGCGTTCCTGGTTGCTGGCGCCGCCGCCGCAGACGCCCAGAGCGTCGGGTTCACTGACCGCAAGTCGGTGCGTATCGGGGCTGCGCAGGGCCAGGCCATCCACCTGGATGGCGAGCTTCGCGAGGCGGTTTGGCAGACGGTCGACTCGATCGCGCCGCTTACCCAGGTCGAGCCCGCGCAGGGCGCTGCTCCGAGCGCGCGCACGGTCGTGCGCGTCGTCGCGACGGGCGATGCGATCGTGTTCGGCATCCAGGCGCACAATCCACCGGGTGTCGGCCTGGTGGCGTTCGCTCGCCAGCGTGACGCGGTGCTGGACAGCGAGGACCACATCAAGATCGTGCTCGACACGTACCTCGATGGTCGATCCGGCTACGTGTTCGCTGTGAACCCGTATGGCGCACGCTACGATGCGCTCGTCGCGAATCAGGGTGAGGGAGAAGACGCCAACTGGGATGCCGTGTGGGAGGCAGCGACGTCACGCACCGCGCACGGCTGGTCCGCGGAGATTCGCATTCCGCTCAAGAGCCTTCTCTTTCGACGGGGGTTGTCGCAGTGGGGGCTCAACATCCAGCGCCGCATCCAGCGCCTGCAGGAGACGGACCGATGGACGAGCCCCGAGCGCAACTACGAGGTCACCCACATGGGCCGGGCCGGGCTGCTCAGCGGCTTGCCGGTCTTCGATCTCGGGAAGGGACTGAGCGTCCGACCCGCGTTCACCGCCAGTACGGGAAGGCCGGCTCCTGACGCGGAGACCGAGAGCGACGCCGATGTGAGTTTGGATGCCACGCAGCGGCTCGGCGCCAACACCCTCGCGTCGCTCACGGTCAACACGGACTTCGCCGAGACCGAGGTCGACACCCGTCGGACGAACCTTACGCGGTTTCCGCTCATTTTCCCGGAAAAGAGAACCTTCTTTCTCGAAGGCTCCGATATCTTCGCCTTCGGGCTTGGCACCGGCGACGATGTGCGGCCGTTCTTCAGCCGGCGCATCGGGCTCCTGAACAACGTCGAGGTCCCGCTCAACGCGGGGCTCAAGGTGAACGGACGTGAGCACAGCACCAACTTCGGCGCGCTCATCGTCAGAACCGGCGATTCCGATGACCCGGCCATCGACTCGCTGCCGACGGCAAACACGATGGGCGTGGTTCGGATTAGGCAGAATGTGCTGCGCGAATCGTCCGTGGGCGTGATCGCCACGGTCGGCGATCCCGTTGGTCGCGCCAATGCATGGCTCGTCGGGCCGGACCTGACCTACCAGACCTCCCGCTTTCGTGGGGACAAGAACTTTCTCGTCGGTGTCTGGGGCCTGGCGATGGATCGCGATGACCTGACTGGGCGCAAGCGCGCGTGGGGCGGGAAGATCGACTACCCCAACGATCTCTGGGACGTCGCGTTTACGTACAAGTGGCTGGGCGATGGTTTCGACCCATCGTTAGGTATCGTGCCTCGGCCGAACGTGCAGATGATCAATTTCAGCGCGGCGTTCCAGCCGCGGCCCACGCGACCCGTCCTGGGCCTGCACGTGCGGCAGATGTTCAACGAATTCGAGACGGAGCTCGTGACGGACCTGGGCGGCACGTGGGAGAGCTACCAGGTCTTCATGGCTCCCGTGAACTGGCGCCTGGAGAGTGGTGACCGATTCGAGTTCAACGTAGTGCCAACCGGCGAGCGCCTAACGGCTCCGTTCGAGATCGCCGATGGCGTCGTGATCGATCCCGGGAGCTATCACTGGACCCGCTTTCGCCTCGAGGGCGGGCTGGCGTCCAAGCGAAAGCTGTCGGGACAGCTCACGTGGTGGTTCGGCGATTTCTATACCGGGCGCCTCGATGAGCTGACGGTCACGGCCAGCTGGAAGCCGTCGCCGCTCTTCATCGTGGAGTTGAACGGCACGCGCAACACCGGACGGCTGGCGGAAGGCGATTTCACCCAGGAAGTCGTGGGAACGCGATTCCGCATGAACTTCTCGCCTGACCTGCAGCTCAACAGCTACCTGCAATACGACAACGACAGCGACACCTTCGGCACCAACACGCGACTCCGCTGGACGTTCTCGCCGTTAGGCGACGTGTTCGTCGTGTACAATCACAACGTCGCGCGCGACATCGTTGCCGGCGATGTGCCCGCGACATCGATCGACCGGCGACGGTGGAGCTTTCTGTCCAACGAGCTGCTGGTGAAGGTGCAGTACGCCTTCCGGTACTAGCGGCTACGTCGCGTAGTATGCGTCCACCGCCCAGCGGACGGCTTCCTCCACAACGTGCCGATTGTGCTTGTCCGGATACGAATCCGATTCCAGCACCGCGCTCTTCACGAGGACGACCGCGCGCTCCGGCGGAACAGATGTGCGGCGCAGGGCCGTCGCGTACGCCATCACCGATTCGCGAAGCGTCTCCCGCAGCATCGCAGCGTGGCCGCGGAGGTCCCGAGCTTCCTCACGTGTCGCGTCCACCGTGCGGCGAAGCTGCACATACCGTTCGGCGTTCGTCCGAGTCTGCGCTCTGGCCGCGGCAACGCGGTCGCCCAGGTGACCGAAATCGTCTGAGCTACGGAAATCGATTCCGAAGTCAGTCATGACCGTACCGAGTCGTGACTCCTCCATCCCACGCGGTCGCCGGACATCACCGCGCGGACGGCGGAGGAGGGTCGTGGTCTACGAATTTGATGCACATCTCAGGCCTCGAGCAACCCCAACGGTCCATCCTCCAACGCGTTCCTGCGCCGGTCGACCCTCAGTCCGGGCGGTAAGGCGCCTTGATGCGAATTGGTACGATCGTCTCGCCCCAGTGAATGCGCATGACGGCTTCATCGCGCAGTACGACCGGGAAATAGATCGCGAGCGTCTCCATGTGATTCCCGCGTTCGGGCGTAACCTCGACGCGCAGCGCGTCGGACGATTCGCCGGGATACGGGATGTGGAAGACGTGCGCGGCGCGGCTGAGGATGAACGTCCATGGCTTATTGGCCCGCGGAATCAGCCAGATCGTGTACTCGCCCGCCTTGACGTCGTGGCCTTCGAGCTTGACGTCGTGGCTGAACGTCACACGAGTGGCAGAGTCGGCGCCGGGATGCCAGACGACATCCCATTTGACGAGCGCAGAATCGCCGAACAGGACGCGGCCACGGGCAACCGGACGACCATACAGCACCGAGATGTCGGTGAACGCGACCGTCTGGTCGACGCGGCCACGCTGGCTGAACGGGTATCCCTGAGCGCGACACGCCGCCGAGCCAAACACGACGAGCGCCGCGGCGATCGCGCCAGACGCAACGGAAGACGGTGTCATGTCAGTACTATAGCGTGGATCCTCGATCTCATCGATCGGCGTGACGGCCATCGGAGCCCGCGATAGATTCCCGCCCACATGCGCCTGGCACTTCTCACTATACTTTCGGCCTCGGCCGCGCTGGCGATCCTGCCGTCGGCGAAGCACGCAACGCTCGTGTCGTCGGAGCCCGCAGCCAACAGCCGGCTCGCAACGGCCCCCACGCAGATCAGGCTCGTGTACAGCGAGCCAATCGAAGGCAAGCTCGCGAAGGTCTCGCTCGTGCCGGCTTCCGGCACGCCGATTGTCCTCCGCGCGGGCGGCGACCCGCGAGACGTACACGCCGTGATCGCCCCGGTGGACGCGTTGAGCGCGGGCACTTACAAGGTGGAGTGGCGCGTCGTCTCGGCAGACGGTCACCCGGTCGACGGGAGTTTCAGCTTCACCGTCGGCGACACGACGGTCGGCACGCCCATCGCGCCGGTCGCGCCGCCGCAGACCGCACAGCCGGAGCCTCGAGAAGAGGCCGAGGTGTGGGGGCCGGCGGCCTTCGGGGCGCCGCTCATCCCAGCGGTGCTTCGCGGGACCGGGCTCGGGACGCTGATGGCAACCGTCGGCCTGCTCCTGTTCATGGCCGCGGCGAAACCTAACGCGGCACAGCACGGGGACAGGCGGCTGCGCTCCGTCACGACCGCGTTCGCTGTTGCCGCACCCGTCCTGCTCGGCGCCCACCTCGTGACATGGCTGATCAACACATCGCCCGACCTGAAGTTCGACCCCGCCTGGGCGGCGTCCGCCCTCGGCACGACCGTGGGCAAGATCGAGCTCTGGCGCGTGGGCCTAACGATTCTCGCGCTCTGGGCGTGGTGGCTCGCCCGCCGCACGCGACTGGCACTACTGTTCGCCGCGGCCGCCGTCGTCGTGAGCGGCGCGGTCGGCCACTCCGCCGCGATCGCGCCCGCGTGGGCCGTGCCCGCGAAGGCCATCCATCTGCTCGCGAGCGCAATCTGGGTCGGAGGCCTGCTGTGGCTCCTGATTCGTCCGGCAGGCGATGACGTGCAACTCTTCGCCACGGACGCCGACCGCGTCTCGTCGAGAGCCCTCTGGGCGGTGATCGCCGTCGCGTTCACGGGCGTTGTGCAGACGCGGCTGTTCCTGGATTCGTGGTCCGGGCTCGTGACGTCCGCATACGGTCTCCTGGTGCTCGCGAAGACCGCGGGACTCCTCGTGCTGGTCGCGTTCGGCGCGTATAATCGCCAGCGAGTCATGCCGCGCCTGACCGCGGAGCCCAATGGGACGGAAGTGGGCGTGCTGCGGGCATCTGTCACGCGCGAGATCGTCGTGGTAGCGATCGTCATCCTCCTTGGTGGGTTGCTCGCGTACGTGCCGCCGCCGAACGAGACCGAGGCCGGCATGTCCTCCGCCGCCCCCGTCCCTGCTCTCTCCCAACAAGACACGTCATGAGACGCGCTTTCCGCTTCGCGCACCGCGCCCGCCGCCGACGTATCGCACTCGCCGCTGCTACCACGGTGCTTGGCCTGGCGGTCTCGGTTCCGACCTTGTCGTGGGCACACGCGGTGGTCTTCCCCCGCCGCTCCACGACGGGCGCGTACGAGAAGTACGTGCTGCGCGTACCTAACGAGAAAGCCGTTCCCACCACGCGCGTCGAGTTGGTTTTCCCGAAGGACGTGCGCGTGACGTCGTTCGCCGACGTTCCCGGATGGCAGCTCGAAGTCGTCACGGACTCGGCGAAGGCAATCACCGCGGCCATCTGGACCGGGACACTTCCGCCTGCGCGGTTCGTCGAGTTTCCCTTCGTGGCCGTCAATCCGAAAACCGACGCCACGCTGACCTGGCCAGCGTATCAGACCTACGCCGACGGCGAGCGTGTCGAATGGAGCGGACCGGAAGGGTCGAAGCGTCCGGCGTCGGTCACGAAGATCGGCGCGGCAGCGGCCGCGGAGGGCAGCGATGGTGGGTACGGCCGCTGGGTACCGTGGGCCGCCGTCGCGCTGTCGCTCGTGAGCCTGGGACTGGCGATCCGGAAACCGGTCGCGCGCCCCGCCACCTGACGGCGCGCGCTACCTAACGAGCCGCCTGGCGCTCTTCGGTCAGCGGACGATGATCGTCCCCTTCATGGTCTGGTGGAAGACGCAGTAATACTCGTAGCGTCCCGCCGCAGGGGGCACGTACCGCCAGGTCGCATTCGCCGCGATCGCCTTCGAGTCCCACGCTGAATTGCGGGCGGTCGCTGTGTGCGGAACGAAGTCGGTGTTCGACCAGACGACGGTGTCGCCACGGGCTATCGTCAGGGTTGCGGGGTCGAACCCGAAATTCTTCATCGTGACCGTGTGCGCCCGTGGCGCAGGCCTCGTACACGCGGCGACCGCACCCAGAGCAACCACGGATGCGATCGCCGCGCAACGAACGGGGGAAGGCACTTAGGTCGTCTGCGACGACTGGATCTTCTTCGCCATGTCGAGGTGGGCCGCGAAGGCCGGGCGGACCTTCACGAGCAACGCCTTGAGATCTGCGTTCTGCGCGTTCGGAATGAGGGTCTTGTCGATCGCGTCCAGCACCGCCTGATGGTAGGCCACCTCGTGGTCGATGTATTCCTTGTCGAACGCCTTGCCAGTCAGGCTCTCGAGCTTCGCGAGGTTGGCGTCGCCGCCCGACTTGAGCTGCTTGCTGGTGTCGTTGTCTTCCGGCGTGACGTTGAGCTTCGTCACGAGCGCAACTGCCTGTTTGTTGACGCCGGCATGGTCGGTGACCATGGTCTTGGCGAAGTCCTTCACGGCCTTGGAGGCGCCCTTCTTCTCAGCCAACTTGCCGGCGGCGCTGTCCACGGAATTCGCGGTGACCACAATGCTCGCGATCTGCGCGTCGTTTATCGCCGGCGCGGCGGCGGCAGCGGGCTTGGTCGTATCGGGCGCCGGGGCGACGGCGGGGGCGGCGGTATCCGCCGGCGGGTTCTCGGTCTTCTTGCAGCCGGCGACGGCGATCGCGGTAGCAATCGCGGCGAGCGCACCAAGAACGCGACGGTCGGCGAGACGGATGGGCGACATGGATTGGCTCCTGAGGGTAGTGGATTCCGCTGCTGCACTATAAGTTGTAGAATCAACTAATTGGACTGTCGTTTCTTTCGTATGATGAGAGAGACGATCCCGCTTCGCAACCCCCCAGCGCACCTTTCCTTCTCGTGATTACAGATCGTGGCGATACCCGGAGTCGGGTGATCAACGTCCTACGCCGCGGACCGGCGACTCTCGACGACCTCGTAGGCGAGCTAGGACTAACCCGCACCGCCGTGCGGCTGCAGCTCGCGGTTCTGGAACGTGACGGATCCGTCGAGCGACGCGGCATGCGTCGTGGACGGACGAAGCCGGCTCACGTGTATGAGCTCACTGGCCACGCAGAGCAGCGGCTCTCGCGAGCCTATATCCCTGTCCTCACGCAGCTGCTACACGTGCTGGCCGAACGCCTCTCGAGCGCGGAGTTCGACGCGGTCATGCGCGACGTGGGACGCGAGCTTCTCGCGGGGCAGCCTCGGCCGCGTGGAGAGCTGAAGGCGCGCGCCGCGGCCGCGAGTGACCTACTGAACCAGCTCGGTGGGTTGACCGCGGTGAGCGAGGAGCATCACGATCTCATCATCCGGAGCCACGGCTGCCCGCTCGCAGCCGCGGCCGTCCATCATCCGGAGACGTGCAACGCCATGGAGAGCCTGGTGAGCGAATTCGTGGGCGCGACGGTCACACAGCGATGCGAGCGGACGAACCGTCCTCGCTGCCGCTTTCTGATTGCCAGCAAAGACGACAGCTCCGCGGCCTAACGTCGCTCCACGTCGCGCTCGCCCATGACGCTCCGGGATTCACGCCCCTGGCCAGGGTGCGTGAGCGCGTCGTAGAAACGCTCGCCCTTGAGGCGGAGATCGACCATCGTCGCCTCGAACTCCCGCGGCGACATCTCGCGCGCCACTTCGGGAATGAGCGCCTTGAGCAGGGTCACGCGGTCGCCGAGCGGCAACGCATTCGCGGAGTTCACCAGGTCGCGAATGGCGGGATGGTTGAGGTCTTCCGTCTGGCGACTCGTCGTCATGCACCCTCCGCAGTCGAGAACCCAAGGCGATCGCGACGTGGTCGGCACACCGCGATCGAGCCACGCTGGTATCCGCAGCTTTTTGGCCACCGCCCGCCGACCGATTTTAACTTACCGATCAGCGAGCCCCCGCGCATGTCCGCACCGAACACCCGCGACCTTTCAGCCCGAACGACTCGGGCGTTTCCGCTTCAAGGCGGCGCATCGGCGTCGCTGCTGGCGGGCATCGGCCTGGCGCTCGTGGTGGAAGGCGTTGCGCTGCACTTCTGGATCGCCGCACGGCACCCTGCGTGGGCGTGGGCGATCACGGCGCTCAACGCCGCCACGCTGGTGTGGCTCTGGCGCGACTACCAGGCAAGGGCTCTGGCGACGCTGACGTTAGGCGACCGAGACGTGGTCATCGCGGTCGGCAATCACCTGCGGTGCCAGGTGTCGCGGTCTGTCATCGCGAGTGCGGAGCTGGCGACGTGGCGGTCGGTGCCGGACCCGCAGATGGCCCGAGATTACGTGAACAGCGCGAAGCCTCTCGAACCGAACGTGATGCTCACGTTCGCCGAGCCCGTCGACGCGCGGCTACCGTTCGGTATCAGGAAGCGCCTGACGCGGCTCGGGGTGCGAGTCGCCGAACCGGAACGCCTCATCTCCGAGATCTCTACCGCCGAAACGCGATCCCCACGCTGAACGAGATCCCGTACGACACCGAATTATCGTCGGCGGCGAAGGGGAACCGCACGGTCGGCGCCATCGAAAGCCTATCGTGAAACAGCGTGATTCCGACTCCGAGATCCAGCACGCCGTACGTATCGGAGTAGGTCTGCTTCCCGCTCGCCTGGTCCGTCACGTCCACGGCCCCGTACTGAAGCTCCACGGTCCCGTTGGGGATGAGCTTCACGCTCGGCTTTGGCAGGAAAGTCATGCCGAGTGCGACGCCAGCGGATCCGACTCGCGACTTCACCTCGTATCCATCGCCATCGGGACCCGTGCCGAAGCTCACTCCCACCACGGGACAAAGCTGGGCGCGTGATCCCATCGATCGTTGCCACCCAAGCTCGGCGTACAACTCGTCATCGGTGTCGTCGTAGCCGTCCAAGTACGCGCGCGAGACACCAACGAGGCCGAAGGCAGCGTTGTCCTTGCCGCCGATGAGCGACAGCCCGTATCCGGTGTAGTCCTTTCCGAAAAACGCTCCGCCGCCCAATCGCACCGGCATGACGCCGAACGCCACGGAGCCGAGGCACGCCTGCGCGCGGGCGGACGCGGGAAGAGCGACGGCCATCGCCGCCATCAGCGCGAGTCTGCGCATGTCGAGTCCGAAGAAACTTGAGGGGGACGCCGCGACGTGGGGCCGGCGGTGTAGCGTGCGGTTGACGTGCCCGGTACGTTGCACAGCCAGCGACGACCTCCGTCACAGCCTGTCTTGCAACGAGATGAGGGTTCATGAGAAGGGCAGCACTTCTGGCAGCAACGATACTACTGGCGGCGTGTTCCAGCGACCCCGTGAGTGCTCCGCTCCTTTCGGTAACCATCACGGCTCCGAAGCAGTCCATCGCGGTCGGTGAACAGGTGCAGTTGACGACCGTCGCTCGCGACGTGAATGGCCTGACCATTCCCGACGCGAAATTCACGTACGTCGCATCGCCAACGTCGACGCTCAGTGTGAACGCGTCGGGTCTCGTGACTGGAGTCGCGGCGGGCACGGGCACCGTCACCGCGACGTCCGGCAACGTGACCTCCCAGCCGTTCACATTCACCGTCAATTGATGGTAGGGTCGTGGGTATGGCGGGGCGCGGCGGTCATCGTGATGCTCGGCAGCGCGTGGACGGAACGCGCCTTCGCCCAATGGCGAGCGGAGATGCTGCCGGGCCTGCGCTTCGGACCACCGCTCAAGGCCGGTGCCGCGTTGGGGGTCGCGTATGGCAAGCGCATGGGGCGAGTGCCGTTTGCCGGTCCCATCGCGTTGGCGGAGGTTGGTGTGGGCGGCGCCCGTGGGAGCGCGGGCTACTTCATGGCCGGTCCGTTCGCGTCCGGGATCGAGGTCCTTGGATCCGCGCTGCGAACCTGGGGCGACCCATCACAGCTCGAGCCGAACCAGACGCTGGCCGGCGGTGAGTTGCGCCTGGCGTTCTTTCTCGTGAACGTGGGCGTGGCGATGCTGCGCCCGGTGGCGGGATTCCCGGACGACGATCGCCGGACGCGCTACTATCTGAATATCGGGCTCGGGATCTAGTGCGTCAGCGCGTAGAAGAGATAGTTGACGCCCAGCTCGTACGCCTCGTTCGACTCCTCCATCGGCCGGAAGCCTAACGCCGAATACTCCCAGAAGTTCGAGATGTCGGTATTGAAGTTGATCATGACCATGAGCCGTTTCTTCGGGTCGTTGTCCTCGAAGATGCCACGAAAGACCGGCGGCCCCTGGTCATAGTACTGCTTCACGATGTCGAACGACGGAATGTCGAAGAACGCGTGAAAGATCGGATGCGTGACATCGAGGTCGATCGGATGCAGGTCCGGCAGCACGACCTGCAGCATCGCCGCCATGTTCGCCCAGCCGCTCTGGCCTCGGAACGCGTCCTCGCGGGTGTCGTCGATGATCAGGAACCCACCACGCAGCAGGTAGCGGCGGAGCGCGAGCACCTCCTTGTCCGTCAGCGTCACATAGCCGGCCTCGACGAGAAAGGCGACCGGGTAGCGAAATAGCTCCGGGTCATCGATCGCGATGACATTCGTCGCGTCCACATGCGGGCGCATCACGCTGATCTCGCCGACGATCCGCATGAGGTTCATCTCCGCCGTGCCATTTTCGGCGTAGCCATACCCGTGCGCCCACGTCGGCTCTCCGCGGTAATAGCACTGGCCCGGACCGCCCTTGTACTTGAGCCGGACGAAGGTGAACTCGCCGTCGTACGGGACGTTCTTCGTCATCGGCGGGTCGGGACAATCCGAGAGCCCGCCAAAGCGAGCCCCGCCCGGGAACCCGCCGTTCTGCCCCTGTGCCACCGAGACTGCCGATCCCACGCACAAGGCGATCGCGCACGCGAAAGCCGCCCGACCCATCATGGATGATGTCTCGTTTCGAAGTCAGACCCGGGAATTTCAAGGCGCAAACCTCAACGCCCGATTTCACGGAGAAACGGGAGCGAACCATTTCGCGCATTCACCGGTCCAAGAGAGTGCGACCGTTGACTCAGGCGGCCCGAGGTCTACATTGCCTCACATGATGAGGTACTCATCATGTGAGGCAACCCGGTGAGGACGGAATGGCGCAAACAGCACTCGGACTTCTGCAGGGCACGGTCGACGTCCTGATCTTGCGGACGCTGTCATGGACGTCCATGCACGGCTATGGGATAGCGCGATGGATCAGCGACCGCAGCGATGGTGCCCTGGCCGTGGAAGACGCGGCGCTCTACCAGGCACTGCACCGGCTCGAGCGGAAAGGCTTCGTGGATTCCGAGTGGGGAACTTCCGACACCGGACACCGGGCGAAGTACTACACGCTCACTCCGGCCGGGCGCCGACAGCTCAAGAGCGAGGTCGCCGAGCTGAGACAGTACATGGGCGTGCTGTTCCGCGTCCTCGATACCGCCTGACCGCCCCGGCCCATGACGCGCACGCCGGACCCGGGCCGCGAGTTTCGTTTTGCCTGGCGCTCGAAACGCCAGGTTGCCCGCGACATCGACGCCGAGCTGGCGTTCCACCTCGCGCGACGCGTCGAGGAGCTCATAGCGCGCGGCCTTCCCGCCGACGAGGCGCGCCGCGAAGCCGCGTCGCGATTCGGCAACCTCGAATTCACTCGCGAGTACTGCCGCGCCGAGGACGATCGGCGCGAACGCGAAACCCGACACACCACGATGATCGACGAGCTCAAGCAAGACCTCTTCTACGCGCTCCGAGCACTCCGCTCGGCGCCCGGGTTCGCGCCGGTCGCGCTGCTCACGCTGGCGTTAGGCATCGGGGCCAATACGGCGATCTTCAGCGTCGTCCGCGGCGTGCTCTTGAGTCCTCTGCCCTTCCCCGAGCCCGATCGGGTCGTCCGCGTCTGGCACACGAACCAGTCGGAGAACGACCTGAAGTCGCAGGTCTCGGAACCGGACTTCAAGGAATGGGCGGCCGCGACCAAGCGATTCTCCTCGCTCTCCGCCTACTGGTACTCGTCCGGCGGCAGCGGGGCCGACCTCACGGGTATCGGCATGCCCGAACGAATTCAGGGGGCGTACTTCACCCCCACGTTCTTCGAGACCCTGCGCCCGCGCGCACAGATCGGCCGCACGATTCGGCCGGAGGAAGCCATCGAGGGCAACGACCACTACGTGGTACTGAGCGACGGATTCTGGAAGCGCCGGCTCGCGGGTGATCGCAACGTCGTTGGCCGTGCGCTCACGATCAACGGCATCCCGTACACCGTCGTCGGCGTGATGGAGCCGGGTTTCACGTACCCGGCCGACCGCATCGATTTCTGGATGCCGCTGTCCAACATGGGCCCGGACGCGATCGGACGGGAGCGCGGGAGTCGCTTCCTCGACGTGATCGGACGACTGGCGCCGGGAGCAACGATCCAGCAGGCGCACGACGAGTTGGCGTCGCTCTCCCGCCTAACGGCCGAGCGCGAGCCCGCGGCTCGGGGATGGACCGACGTGACGATGCTGCCCGTTCACGATGCGCTCGTCGGCGACGTCCGCCGCCCGCTCATCGTGCTGCTCGGCGCCGTCGGGTTCGTGCTGCTCATCACGTGCGTCAACATCGCCGCGCTCCTGCTCGCCCGCGCGACGGCACGTCAGCGCGAGCTGGCGGTCCGATCCGCGTTAGGAGCCGGTCGTGGGCGCATCATTCGCCAGCTCGTCACCGAGAGTCTCGTGCTCGCCCTGATTGGCGGCGCGTTAGGTGTCGCGCTGGCAGTCGCCGGTGTGCGTGTCCTTGGAACCGTCGGCGCCGGAGATCTGCCCCGTGCGACGGAAATCCGAATCGACGGCGTGGTGCTGCTCTACGCGCTCGGCGTCTCGACGCTCGCCGGTCTCATTTTCGGTCTCCTGCCAGCGATTCGCGCGACGTCGCGAAACCTTCAGAGCGTGCTCCGCGCCGGGAGTCGCGGCTCGGTTGGCAATGCCGGCCAGGGCCTGCGCGCCGCGCTCGTGGTCGCCGAGGTGGCGCTTGCCGTCGTGCTCGTGGTCGGCGCCGGGCTCGCGACGAAGAGCTTCGGGCGGCTGCTCGACGTCGACCCGGGCTTCAAAGCGAATAACGTGCTGGCCGTCCGCTTGGGCATCGCCTACGAGCGGTACGGTGAGGAACGCGTTCGCGGATACTACCAGGCGCTTCTCGATCGGATCGCTGCGGTACCCGGCGTCCAAGCCGTTGGCTCGGCGAAAGATTTTCCGCTTCGGGGAGCCGGCGAGTTGCGTCCGCTCACGGTTCCGGGCAGCGCCCGCGGCGACGCGGAAAGGTCGGTGCGCCTGGCCGTCCTTCACGTGAGCGCCGACTACTTTCGCGCGATGGGCATCCCGCTGCGCGAAGGACGCACGTTCACGACGGCCGACCGCGAGGACGCGCCGCCGGTGTGGATCGTCAACGAAGCGTTCGCGAAGCGCTATTTCCCCAACGAAAGTCCGGTCGGGAAAGTGGTGCGCATGGGACCGGTCGCCATCCAGATCATCGGGGTGGTCGGGGACTTCCGGCAGAAGAGCCTCACCGAACCGGCCGAGCCGTACGCGTATATCCATTACCCGCAGAACATGCGGTCGGGAATGAGCATCGCCGTTCGCACGGCCGGCGATCCGCTCCGGTACGCGAACGCAGTGCGCGAGGCCATCTGGTCGGTCGATCGGGATCAGACGATCACGAACGTCGAGACGCTGTCCGCCATCGTCGGCGACAACGTCGCACGACCACGGCTCCTCGCCACGTTGCTCGTGTTGTTCGGCGTGATGGGGCTCACGCTCGGCGTGTTAGGCATCTACGGCGTGCTCGCGTACGCGGTGAGCCAGCGCCGGCAGGAAATTGGCGTTCGTGTCGCGCTCGGGGCGACGCCACGCGCGGTGCTCCGGCTGGTCATCGGCCAGGGCATGCTCCTCGCGGGCATCGGCGTGACGGCCGGGATCGCCGGTGCGCTCCTGCTCACGCGCGTGATGGCAACCGTGCTCTACGACGTGCGCACGACGGACCCGGCGACATTTGCCACCGTCGTCGTCGTCCTCCTCGGCGCCGCACTCGTGGCAAGCTGGCTCCCGGCACGGCGGGCGCTGCGAATCGATCCGGTTCAGGCGCTGCGGTACGACTGATCCCCATGTGGGAAGGCCGACTCTCGATTACCATGTTCAGTCCCACTCGCCGGGACTGGAGATGCGGTTCGACATTCGACCTCTCACACCGAAAGACGCCGCTGCGTTTCAGGTGCTCCGACTTCGATCGCTCCGGGAGTCGCCCGAGGCGTTCGGCTCATCCTACGACGAGGAGGTGTCGAGACCGCTCACCGCCGTTGGCGAGCGGCTCGATGCAGCGTTGACCCCGGTTGCCCGCGTCGTGCTCGGGGCATTCGCGGACGGGAACCTGATTGGCGTCATCGGGTGCGCGCAGGAATCAAGGATGAAGTCGCGCCACAAAGCAGTCGTCTGGGGCATGTACGTCACGCCCGAGGCTCGAGGCCACGGCGTAGGGCGGGCCTTGCTCGATCGCGTCGTGGCGGAAGCGCGAGGCTGGCCTAACGTCGAGCGGCTCCTCCTGTCGGCCGTCGAACGCGCAACGGCCGCGCGAGCGCTGTACGCGTCGGCCGGGTTCAAGCCGTACGCCCGTGAGGTCGACGCATTTCGGCAGAGTGGCAAGAGCGATACGGTCGAGTTCTTCGGGCTCGAGTTGGACGACCGATCGCGTCGCGGCAACGCGTCGGTCTGAGCAGCGCCAGAATATGGCTTCGGCATTCACGCACACTGTCGTGGGGCTGGCGATCGCTGCCGGCTTTCCGCCGCCGTCACGGTCCGCCCGGTTTTGGGTGCTCGGCGCCGGCGGCGCGGCGATTCCGGATCTGGACGTGATCGGCTACCGGCTCGGCGTTCCGTACGACAGCCTGTTCGGACACCGTGGATTCACGCATTCGCTTGCCTTTGCCGCGTTGTTCGCTGGGTTGTGTCTCGTAGCGTTTCGGGGAAACAGCGCGGGGGAGCGACGACTGATCTGGCTCTATCTCTTTCTCGCGACGGCGTCGCACGGCGTGCTCGATGCGATGACGTCCGGAGGAGGCGGTGTAGCGTTCTTCGCGCCGTTCGTGAACGAGCGCTATTTCTTCCCATGGCGGCCCATTCTCGTTTCGCCGCTCGATCCCCGCCGGTTCTTCACCGCGCGCGGCATTGCCATCCTCAGGAATGAGTTCGTCTGGGTTTGGACGCCCTCCATCGCGTTCGCGCTCGTCACGCGCGCGCTCCGGCGTTCGACGGCGGTGACGTGAGCGGTATGGCCATACGACATCCGGGCAGTGCGTAGGAGCGGGGTTCCCGCCTCGATTCCCGCACCGCAGATTGCCGGTTCACCCCCCGGAACCGCACATGCGACTCACGTCCGTCATCTTTGCACTCGCCGTCTCGCCGTTCGTCGGAGCGCCACTCATCGCGCAACAGTCGCAGCCGTCAAACCGCGGGCCGGGCGGCGCGCGCGGCACCCAGATCCAGCCGGGCGAGTCGTGCCCGCCAGGGACCACCGAGATCCGCCCGCGAAATTGCCTGGGCCCCGAGGCGCCGGCGCCCAGCATTCTCGATTACCGCCCGAAGTCGACCCTGGTCACGCCTGCACACTACGTCAAAACCGCCAAATATCCGGCGATCGATTACCACGGCCATCCACAGGGACTGCTGGGCTCCGAGGACGGCGTGGCGAATCTCGTCTCATGGCTCGACACCCTGAACGTCCGCATGATGGTCGCCGCGGACAACATGTCGGGCGAGCGACTGCAGAAGGCGATGGCGGTGATCAACGCGTCGCCCAAGGCGAAGGACCGCGTTCGCGTGCTCGCCGGCATCGACTTCCGCAACGTCGGCCCCGGGTGGGCCGAGAAGGCGGTCGCGCAACTCGAGGCGGACGTTGCGGCGGGAGCGGTGGGTGTCGGCGAAGTCGGTAAGGGCTTCGGGCTGTCGATCAAGAAAGCCGACGGTTCCCGGCTCAAGCTCGACGATCCGGACCTCGACCCCATCTGGGACGCCTGCGCTCGGCTCAAGCTTCCCGTCTTCATCCATACCGCCGATCCGCAGGAGTTCTTCGAGCCGATCGACTACACGAACGAGCGGTGGCTCGAGCTGTCGCTGTTCCCCGAGCGGCGGTATCCGGCGGACAAGTTCCCGCGGTTCGAGGAGCTCATGACCGAGCGGGACAACCTGTTCCGCAAGCATCCGAAGACGACGTTCGTCGCGGCGCACATGGGATGGCACGCAAACGACCTGGGGCGGCTGGGCAAGATGCTCGACGCGATGCCTAACGTCTACACCGAGGTCGGCGCGGTGCTCTACGACATCGGCCGTCAGCCGCGCGGGGCACACGACTTCTTCGTCAAGTACCAGGACCGCGTGCTGTTCGGGAAGGACTCGTTCCAGCCCGAGGAGTACCCGTACTATTGGCGCGTCTTCGAGACGCGCGACGATTACTTCGACTACTACCGCGGCTACCACGCGTTCTGGAAGCTGTACGGGATCGATCTGCCTGACAGCGTGCTCAAGAAGGTGTACTACCAGAACGCCCTGCGGATCACGTCACGACTACCGCAGACCGGCTGGCCGCGCTGAGCCATCGACATCTCAGTCGGTACTGCCAGTACCAAGTGGGCCAGTCGTCAGCGAGAGCGATCAGTCATCAGAGTCCGTTTCCTCGAGTTGCGGTGCGCGATGGGAGCGAAGGCCGCAGGCTGCTTGCGTCACTCCGCCGCCTTTGATCGTGGCGAGCATCGTTCTTGCGACGATCGCGCTCGTGCGTTGAAGGTGGTTGAGGATGACTACGCCTCCGGAGGAGTGCCGCGTTCCGGAAATCGGTAGTGAGGCCCCCGACTTCGAGCTCGCGGGCCACCCAGGCCAGCGCCGCCGGCTCTCCGAGCTGCGTGGTGCGCCGGTACTGCTCGCCTTTCATCCGTCGCACTGGGACCCGTCGTGGGCCGAGTGCGTGCGGATGTACAATCGCATGCTGGACTTTCCGGCGATCTGTCTCGACACCGGGCCCATCGCCAGGCGATATGGCGTAGCGGATGGGGCGGCGGTGTTCGTGATCGACGGCGCCGGTCGAGTGAGCTGGCGCCATACGGTCGGCGTCGCACCGCCATCACCTAACGAGGTGGCCGAGGCGCTCAGCGCGTGCCTGCCGACATCGGTGGGTGCCGACTCGGGCGGCTGGTCGCGTCGGCACTTCGTGGCCACGGTGGTTGCCGCGACGCTCGCTATCGCGCTCACGCGTCGCGTCGCGCGCGCCGAGCCCATTACTCGTCCACGCGCCGCGACGACAGTCGGCTCAGGTGAAGCGGTGAAGCTCCGCGTCAATGGCCGCGAGCTGTCGCTCGATCTCGAGCCCCGCGTCACACTGCTCGACGCGCTTCGGGAGTACGCCGGCATCACCGGGCCCAAGAAAGGATGCGACCACGGCCAATGCGGTGCATGCACCGTACACGTCAACGGCCGACGAATCCTGTCGTGCCTCACGTTCGCCGTGATGCAGCAGGGCAAGGAGATCACGACGATCGAAGGGCTCGCGGCCAGCGCCGGCGCTTCCGGTGACGCGCTGCATCCAATGCAGCAGGCGTTCATCGACCACGACGGCTTCCAGTGCGGCTACTGCACCTCGGGGCAGATCATGTCGGCGGCCGCGATGGTCCGCGAAGCGTGGGGCCCGGCCGATGACGACGTGCGCGAAGCGATGAGCGGCAACATCTGTCGGTGTGGGGCGTATCCGGGGATCGTCGCGGCGATCCAGACCGTCCGGAAAAACCCCGCGACCGCCCAGCGAGGCCAGCGATGAAGCCGTTCGACTATACGGCACCGGCCTCGCTCGATGAGGCGACACGCGCCGGCGCGCGGCCTGCCACGCGATTCATCGCCGGCGGCACGACGCTCGTGGACCTGATGAAGCTCGAGGTCGAAACCCCTGAGCATCTCATCGACCTCAACCCACTCGGCGACCGTGATCCGTCGCTCGGATCCGTGAGCGAGCTGCCTAACGGCGGGCTGCGCATCGGCGCACTCGCGCGAATGAGCGACGTGGCCTGGACCGCGCCGGTGAAGGAACGATATCCCGTGTTGAGTCAGGCGCTGTTGGCCGCGGCCTCGGGCCAGATCCGCAACATGGCGTCGATGGCTGGCAACCTGCTTCAACGGACGCGGTGTCCCTACTTCCGGGATACTGCCACGCCGTGCAACAAGCGAGATCCGGGATCCGGGTGCTCCGCGATGCAGGGGTTCAACCGCAGCCACGCGATCCTCGGCACGAGCGAGCTTTGCATCGCCACGCATCCGTCAGACCCGGCGGTCGCGCTCGTGGCACTTGCTGCGAATGTCCGCGTTCGTGGGCCGGGAGCGCAGCCGAGCGCCGAACGGACGATGCCGATCGCGAGCCTGCATCTGCTTCCCGGTAGCCATCCCGAGCGCGAGACCGTGCTGAGTCCCGGCGAGGTCATCACGGCGATCGAGCTCCCTCCCCTGCCCTTCGCGCGTCGGTCGCTGTACCTCAAGGTTCGCGATCGTTCGAGCTACGCCTTCGCGCTGGCGTCGACAGCGGTCGCCCTGGACATCGCGAACGACACGATCCGCGACGCGCGTGTCGCGTTTGGCGGCATCGCGACCAAGCCGTGGCGCGCGACCGCCGCGGAACGGGCACTCATCGGCAAACGAGCTACTGCCGCCGCGTTCCGCGCGGCGGCGGACGCGGCGCTTCGAGGAGCGGTGTCGCACCGGGACAACGCGTTCAAGGTGGAGTTGGCCAAGCGCACGCTGGTGCGCGCGCTCACGGAGGTGTCGGCATGAGCGACGCGGCGAAGGTGAGCGGCAACGCGGCGGCCCCGAGCGTCGGCACCCCGCTCAATCGGGTCGACGGGCGCCTCAAGGTCACCGGTGGGGCGAAGTACGCCGCGGAGTTCGCGCTGCCTAACGTCGCGCACGCCGTCATCGTGACGAGCACGATCGCGAAGGGGCGTGTGCGACGCGTGGACACCGCGGCCGCCGAGCGTGCACCCGGGGTGCTCGCCGTCCTGACGCCTCAGAATGCGCCGCGCCTCCCGCAGCCGCAGGCGGGGTCCGGTGGCGGTCCCGTGATGCGCGTGCCGACGATCCTCCAGGACGACGCAGTCCACTACAACGGGCAGCCGATCGGGGTAGTCATCGCCGACACGTTGGAGCACGCGACCGCCGCTGCGAATCTCGTCAAAGCGGAGTATGCGGAGGAGCGACCCGAGCTCGACATCAAGACGGCACCACACGCGCCGTCCGAGGCGACCCATCCCGTCGGCAACAGTCGTCGGCACAGCCAGCGCGGGGACACCGCCAAGGGGCTCGCCGAGGCCGAGGTGAAGGTCGAACACACGTACACGACGCCGTTCGAGAATCACAACCCGATGGAGCCGCACAACACGCAGGCCGTGTGGGATGGCGACAAGCTGACGCTCTACGACTCTACGCAGGGCATCTTCAGCGTGCGAAGCAGCGTGGCGCGGTCGTTCGGCATTCCGCCGGAAAATGTGCGAGTCGTGTCGTACTTCACGGGCGGCGGCTTCGGCAGCAAGGGCGGTCCGTGGTCGCATGTGTACCTCGCCGCTATGGCGGCCAAGCACGTTTCACGTCCGGTGAGGCTCGTGCTGACCCGGCGACAGATGTTCGGCCCATCAGGAGGGCGAGCGCACACGTCCCAGCAACTCACGCTCGGCGCGAAGAAAGACGGCTCCCTCACCGTCGTCAGGCATCTCACGACAGCAACGACGTCGACGCTCGAGGACTTCCTCGAGTCGAGCGGCATGTTGACTCGGATGCTGTACGAGTCGCCGAACATCGAGACGAACCACGAGCTCGTGCGGATGAACGTCGGGTCGCCGACGTTCATGCGGGCGCCGGGGGAGTCGACTGGCAGCTTCGCGCTCGAGAGCGCGATGGACGAGCTGGCCGTGGCGCTCGGCATGGATCCGGTGGAGCTCCGGCTCAAGAACTACGCGGAGAAAGATCCCGAGAGCGACAAGCCGTGGTCGAGCAAGTCGCTCCGTGAGTGTTACCGCGTTGGCGCCGAGCGGTTCGGGTGGAGCAAGCGATCGGCGAAACCTCGATCGATGACGGACGGCCGTTGGCTGGTGGGTCACGGGATGGCGACGGCGACCTATCCGGCGCGACAGACGCCCGCGTCGTGTGTCGCCCGCATTCTGCCGGATGGGAAGGCGCTCGTGCGTGCGGGCAGTCAGGAGATCGGCTGTGGAACGTACACGATCATGGCACAGGTCGCGGCAGACGCGTTAGGCCTACCGGTGGAGCGCGTGCGCTTCGAGCTGGGCGACACCGACATGCCGCCGACGCCGCCATCCGTCGGGTCGATGACCGCGTCGTCGACCGGGCCCGCCGTCAACGCGGCCGCCGTGGCCGCGAGGCAGAAGTTGGTGCAGATGGCGATCGCGGACGCCGCGTCGCCGTTACACGGGGCGCGCGAGGACGATGTCCGGGCCGCCGATGGGAAACTGACGTTGGGCTCGGATCCCTCGAAGGGTGAGACGTTCGCGGCCGTGATCGCGCGGAATGGCGGCCGGCCCGTCGAGGCCCGCGTGGACCTCAAGCCGACGCCCGACCAGCAGCAGTACTCGATGCATTCGTTCGGCGCGGTGTTCACCGAGGTTCGCGTGGACCGCGACCTCGGCCTCATTCGCGTTCCGCGCGTGGTGGCCGCGTACGGTGGCGGGAAGATCCTGAACGTGAAGACGGCGACGAGTCAGATGATGGGCGGAATCGTGTGGGGCGTCTCGCAGGCGTTGCTCGAGGAGACGCACATCGACCGCCGCTCGGGCCGCTACGTGAATTCCGACCTGGCGGAGTATCATGTGCCGGTGAATGCGGACATTGGCTCGATCGACGTGACGTTCGTACCGGAGGATGACGCGCACATCAACCCGATTGGAGCGAAGGGCGTGGGGGAGATTCCGATCGTCGGTGTGGCGGCGTCGATCGCGAACGCGGTCTACCACGCGACCGGCAAGCGGATCCGCGACTTGCCCATCACGCTCGATAAGCTGCTCGCCTAGTCTGACCTGAACGACCGCCGGGCACCCGTTGTGGCCGAATCGCGGCTCGTCTGGTGTGTGTCACGTCGCTAGATTCGCGGTGTGGCCGTTTCCGGAGTCGCCCCCGACCCGCTACTGACAGCGGTCCCGCTCGAGATACCCTCCCCGTCCCAGCGCGCAGCGATCGAAGCGCCACCGGGGCCCACGCTGGTCCTCGCTGGACCCGGCGCCGGAAAGACGTTCTGCCTCATCGAACGCATCCGATATCTCATCGAGCAGCTCGAGATCGACCCTACGCGCATCTGCGCCTTCACGTTCACCAACAAGGCCGCTGACGAGATCGCGTCGCGATTGGCGCGCCGCATCGGATCGCGGGCCGAGGGTGTCAAGCGTCGGACGCTACATGCCTTCTGCGCCGAGCTGCTTCGCGAGCACGGGTCGCACGTCAACCTCGGCGCCGGGTTCGGCATTGCCGACGAAGAGTACCAGCGCACCGTGCTCCGCCGGCTCATAGGCGGTAAGCAGCCGCATCGGAAGATCCTCACGCGATTCTCCGTCCACCGGCTCCGTGGCGATCAGTTGTACGCAGACGACGCTCGGCTGTTCGCGAAGTACGAAGAGTTTCTCGCCAAGCGGAACGTGGTCGACTTCGACACACTCGTCGTCAAGGCAGCAGAGCTTCTCGAGAAGACGGGCGCGTCCCAGGAGATCCGCAACCGATGGCGCGTGATCCTGGTCGATGAGTTCCAGGACCTGAACCCGGTGCAGTACCGGATCATCTACGCCCTGGCACGCGACCACCGACACGTCTTCGCCGTAGGGGACGACGAGCAGTCGATCTATGCGTGGGCAGGCGCCGACCCGCGGGCGTTCACGAGCTTCATCAACGACTTCGCCCTAACGAGTCCCATCTACCTCGCCGAGAACCGACGGTGTCCCCGCCACATTTTCGATCTCGCCCGGCGACTCATCGAGAATAATCCGCCGATCTTCGACGGGCGCGCGATCCCGCAGACCGATCGGATATCGCCCTACGAGGTGACCGCGTTCCACTTCGACTCGGACGAACGCGAGCTGACGTGGGTCGTGGACGACATCGTGCGGGATCGCGCCGAGAACGCGCACAACCTCGGCGAAATCGCCGTGCTGTACCGAAAACACGAGATCGGCAACGAGCTCGAGGCAGCGCTGCTGAACGCCGGGATTCCGTGTCGGCTCGCCCATGGACGCGCGCTCTCCGAGGAACCTGTGATCGCGTACGTTCTCGCCGCGTTGCGAGTGATCGCGCATCCGCGCGACGAGATCGTGCGCGAGAGCTTCTTCGCGACGACGCTCCCGACGCCACTCTTGAACGAGGTTCGCACCAGAGCGCGCGCACGGAAGCGCGAGTTCGCCAAGGAGCTCGTCGAGACGAGCAAGCGGCTCGCGAAGGGCGACGCGAACGGCAAGCGCATCCGGCTCGCACTCTCACGCTACCGCAATTTGCTCGCGCTGGAGCGCGCGCACGGATCGCTCGAAGCGCTCGTTGCCGATCTGCTGTCACAGAACATTCGGCCGCGCTCGCCGCTGGAGGAGCGTCACGATGAGCTGAGCGACCCCGCCGATCACCCCGAGATCGTTCGTCTCGCCGAGCGGTTCCGTTTCGCGCGAGAACGCGATCGGTACATCGATCTGCCGCGGCTCGGCGGCATCGAGATTGCCCTCGGAGCCATGCTCGCGCAGATCGGCGTGACGGCGCGGGTGGCGACCGGCACGACGACCGATGGCGATGCGATCACACCTGCCGATACGCCGTCGCTCGGCCTGGTCCTTGGTACGTTCAAGGCAGCGCAGGTCCTGGAGATCGGCACCGCGTCCGACGCGTTCCGGGACTTCACGGCGGTCGACATCGAGACGACCGACAGGGATCTCGCGACATCCGAGGTCGTCGAGATCGCGGCGGTGCGAGTGAGGGACGGTGAGATCGTCGAGGTATTCAACTCGCTCGTGAAGCCCGACATCCCCATCGCGCCAGGCGCAGTCGACACGCATGGTATTCGCGCTGTGGATGTGTCGATGGCGCCGAGGTTCGCGGACATCTGGCCGAAGTTCGCGGCCTTCTGCGGCGAGGATATCATCGTCGCACACAACGGCTATTCGTTCGACTTCCCCATCCTGGACCGGATGGTGCGCGGACTCGGGAAGCGATTCGAGCTCTGCACCTACGACACGCTGCCGCTCGCGCGCGACCTGTTCCGCACGAGCCGCAAGCTCTCCGAGCTCGCGAGAGTGTTAGGCATCGACACCGGCACGTCGCACCGCGCGCTCGACGACGCCAGGACGCTGGCGCGTGTCTTCCTCGAGCTCGGCACCATGAAGGTGCAGCGCGCGAGGAAGACGGCACTCGCGAATCTGCTCGACCTCGTCGGCCTCGGCCTCGCCCTGTGTGACAAGGCGTCGCTCTGCGGCGAGGCGCTGCTGTTCCGCGACTTCTGCGTCCCGTACGTCCTGGGTCGCTACAGCTCGTGTCTCGAGATGTACGAGCGCGAGTGCGGCACCGACGAGTCGCTGCCGGGCGTCGACGAGGTCATCGAAGCGCTGGGCGGAACGAAGCTCATGGTGAAGATCCGCACCGAGAAGACGGCGCACGAGCGCTATCCGTCCACGATGCTGCGGCTTCGCCGTCTCATCGAGCATGTCGAGGATGGACCCCTCAACGCGCAGATCCAGACATTCCTCGAGCGCGTTACACTCTCGGCGAGAGGCGATGGCGTGGACGTCGATCGCGAACGCGTGAACCTGTTGACGCTGCACTCGACCAAGGGGCTCGAGTTCTCGCGCGTCTACGTGGTCGGCGTGGAGGACGCGCAGATGCCGGGGCGACCGCCATCGGGGGAGGAGTCGCCGAAGTCGGAGGTCGAGGAGGCGAGGCGGCTCCTTTACGTCGGTATGACGCGCGCGAAGGATCGCCTGGTGCTATCGCGCGCGGCTGTGCGCCGAGGCAACCAGACCGGCGGCCACCGGTTTCTCGACGAGATGGGGCTTATCCCTGTGCGAGGATGAACACGGATTCCGATGAGGAAAGTGGGGTCAGAGTCGAATTTCATCATTCGAACGCGGGGAGGTGTCGCGCCACTAGGGTGCACCACCTATGCTCCAAGGATTGGCAGTGCCGACCACCATGATACAGCCTGAACCTTACCCCGCCCCGCTCGACCCCCTGAATTCGCTGGGGCTCGACGAATCGGAGCAGCCGGCCAGCGTCGACTATCGCGCGCTCGGCATCGGGCCCGACGCCATTCCCGCGCTCATCAGCATCGTCGCCGATCGTCGCTACGACACCGCACTGCTCCCTGCCGCGTGGGCCCCGTTGCACGCCTGGCGCGCGTTAGGCGCACTGCGAGCGGTCGAAGCGGTCGAGCCATTGACGGCGCTGCTCGCCCGATCCGCCGACGACGACTGGCTCCTGGATGACGTCCCGCGAGCGCTCGGGATGATTGGTGCGCCGGCGATCCGCCGCCTTACGGAGTACCTCGCGGAACGTGAGCACCCCGTCTGGAGCCGCATTGCCGCCGCGACAGCCCTCACCGAGATCGCGCAACAGCATCCAGATGTGCGCGTCGATTGCGTCAACGTACTCGCCGACCAACTGCGGCTCTTCGCGACGCAGGACTCGGAATTCAACGGATTCCTGATAGCCGACCTCCTCGATCTCCGCGCGGTGGAGTCGGCGTCGCTGATGGAGGAGGCGTTCGCCGCCGATCGGATCGATCCTTCTATCACCGGCGACTGGGAGGACGCACAGGTGGAGCTCGGCCTCCTGCCGGCACGCCTAACGCCACAGCCACGCTACCAGTCCTTCCTGTTCGACCGTTCCCGGCCCGAACCGCCAGTCCCGAGCCCTGGCAGGGCGCGCGAGCGTCGTGCGGCCGAGAAAAGGCGCAGAAAGCTGGCGAAGCAATCGAAGCGACGGAATCGCAGGCGGAAGTGAGGCTGCGTGTGGACCGACGGCTACGAGTCCAGGCGCCCGGCCAGTACCTCCGCGAGCCGACCGGGCGGCAGGGAGTTTTCGCATTCTCCCTCGGCCAGCTCGAGGGGTTCCGGAAATACGGGTGAACCCGGCGACCAGAGCTCCACGCTATCCGGATGCTGCTCGAAATATTCGCTGTCCGTCGTGACGCGCAGCTCCTCAGGCATTCCGGGTGCGAAATAGCCATACTCTCGCTTCCCTAACTTGCGGACGACCACCGCGGGCGGCATGACGTCGTCGCAGCGGATCACCACGTCAAGGCCTTCGAGATCCAGCGCCGGAAGGTGTCGTTCCGGAATCTCGAGAACATCGTCGGCGAGAAGATCCAGATCGAGTCCCGTTTGTGCCTTGGAGAGCTCATCGACGCGGATCGTCACCTCGGCGGCAACCCGCGCCCGCGCCTCGTCGGTCGCGCGGCCCCGGAGGACTGTGTCCGTTATGGTGCGCGGCAATTGGGCGAGAATCGGCTGCAGCCGTCCCACGACCGACTCGAACAGCCCGATGCGGTTGCGCAGCGCGGCATACACGTCCGCCTCCACTGTATCGCTGTAGTGGAGGTTGACAATGCGCACCGTCGGGTGTTCCTGCCCCACGCGGTCGATGCGCCCGATCCGTTGCTCCACACGCATCGGGTTCCACGGCATGTCGTAGTTCACCAATGCGCCGCAGAACTGGAAGTTCAGTCCTTCGGCGGCCGCATCGGTACAGAGAAGAATCTCCGCGCGACTCTCGCGGAAGCGACGCTTCACCTCGTCACGTGAGACGGTTGTCCATCGCCCGTCGGTACCAAGCACCTCGCCGCCTCGCCCCGAAAAGCAGAGAAGCGAGTCACGACCTACGGCTGCGAGATAGCCGCGCAGGAAATCCATGGTGTCGGTGAACTGCGTGAACACCATCGCCTGCGTGTAGCCGCCGTGTCGCAGCTCGTCCAGCACTTCCTTCAGCCGTCGTGCTTTCGTGTCGACCGGCAGCTCCGCGACTCGCCTCAACAGCGCTTCGATATCGTGTCGCTCTTCGAGCCTGAGCGCCTGCTTCTCGAGCCCGGCTGCTTCGTCGGCGTCCATCACGTCGTCGCGACTCTCGTCGTCGGACGCGTCGTCGGCGGCGGCGAGCTGCCCGGCGTGCGCGGCATTCGCGAGCGGGGCGAGGCGGGCCTCGAGCGTGTTGCGGAGCGCGCGAAAGCTGCTCGCGAGGCGCCGGCGGTACACGGTCATCACGAAGCCGACCGCGTTGCGCTCGCTGCTCGCCGCCTGATTGTACGTCGTCGAGATGTAGTCCTCGACCGCGTCGTACACAGCTCGCTCCGCCGGCGTCATCGCGATGAAATCGTCGCGAACCGCGCGATCGGCGATCGGGGTGCTGATCTTCCCGGCCTTGTAGTACTTCCGCAGCAGATCGCGGGTGTGCCGCGAGACGAGCCGGGACACCGGCGTCGTCACGCGCATGAGCCGAACGGCCGTTGCGCGATCTTCGGCGCCGAGCGCACGGCGTGGAATCGACGACTGGTCGCGGAGCGCGCCGAGGATACGACGCGCCCGGAGGTTGCTCGTGACGCCGAGCCGGGCGAGCGACTCCGCAGTAGTCTCGCCGTACGCCCGTTCCGCGGCGCGGAACATCGCCGCCAGCTCGTCCAGCTCTGCGTGCGAAGGTGCGGGTTTGCCCAGCAGCTCGAAGAACCGCAGGAACGCGCCGGCACCCCACGCCGCGGGCAGGCCGAGCAGGTCGAGCAGATCCCAGAGCTCGATCGGGTGCACCTGCATCGGCGTGGCAGTGAGGAGTACGAGTCCCGGGCTTCGCTCGCGCAGGCGGCGCATCAGGCGGAGCAGCGCGTTAGGTCCCTCCTCGGCAGCGGAGCCCGCGCCCTTGCGCCGCGCATGGTGCGCTTCGTCGAGGATGACGAGGTCCCACGGCTCGGCGTCCTCGCAGAGCTCTCTGTCGCGGTCTCGCCGACGCATGAGATGGCTGGACGCGATGACGACTGGCTCCTTGTGCCACTCCGCGCGACTCACCTCGCGTGACTGCGGGCCGCGTGACTTGCCCTCGCGCATGGCCGGCGACAGGCACCACGTCAGCCGGCCGTCGTCGTAGATCGGCCAGTTCAGATTGAACTTCTCTCGCAGCTCGAGCTGCCATTGCCGCATGACCGCAGCGGGCGTGAGGATGAGGATGCGGCGCGCGCGGCCGGCGAGCCACATCTGGCGCAGCAGCATTCCGGCCTGGATCGTCTTGCCGAGTCCGACCTCATCGGCAATGAGGAGGCGTGGCGCGGTGCCCGCGTACAGGCGCTCGAAGGCGCGGATCTGATGTGGCCATGGATCGACGGCGCAGGTCGCCTCGCCCACGCGTTCGCCACCGTTAGGCAGCGTCGGCGCGCGCGTGATGTAGCTCCAGACCTGGCGGCGCAGATCGCTCGCCGGTGGAAGGTCGGCCGTTGGCACCTCACTCGATTCTTCCCTGGCCGCAGCGTTGGGCTTCGGAGGGGCCGCCGCTTCCGGCGATGTGACGAGCTCCGCCCCCACTGCCAATCGCGCCGGCAAGTCGGACTCGGGCATGAAACGCAACAGGTCCGAGCGAACGGCCTCCGGCACGTCGAGCGTCAGCGCGTGCTTCGCCTTGTTGGCCCAGAGCCTGGCAAAGTTCTCGGCCTCCAGGGCGGCGTGGCCAGCGGTGCCCGTCCAGCTCGTGAAGACATTGAAGCTCTCCCAGTTCTTCTTCCACCCGGCGTACGTCTCGTTGATCGACCCGTTGAACGCGAGCCGGTTACCCGACGAGTCCTCGATGATGCCGGACTTCTCGTGGAAGATGCCATCGGCGCTCATCGGGCGGCGGTGGTCGTCGCATGGCACCGCGACCTTCACGTCGAGGTAGCCGTGCGCGATCATCCAGGCGAGCAGCTCGAGGGCGTCGCGCACTGCGTCGTCCGGAGGCTCGAGCGGACGCGCAGCGAGGTGGCGTTGCACGGTATCGCGCAGCGCTTCGCCCTTCTCGATTGCGGCGACCTCGCTCTCGTCGAGCGTGCAGCCGACGATGAGCCGCATGCGGCCGTCGTTGCGCACGAGCCCTTCGATGCCGCGCATGGCGAGGGCGAGCGCCGCGGCGCCGAAGTATCCCGTCGCGCGGTCGTATCGCACGGCGCATTCGAGCGCGGGGACGTAGAACTGTTCGACGAGGTCGCCGTCGTCCGGCGTGTACTTGAGGCCCCAGCTGCGCGCGGTGAGATCAGGCACGGCCGCGCGAGTGCCGAGCGTAGCAAAGAGACGCGAGAGACGCTCGTTCGGGAGGACACGGCGAGTGAATCGAACGGACATTCGGCACAATGCAGCACGAACAGGCGCGAACCGGCATCATGGCATTGCAGGCAGTGGCGTCGGCGCGCACACCGCGTTGTCGTCGCTCGGCGTCGCTCGGAATGACCTCAAGCGACGTGATCCTTCAGCATGTCGAGTTGAGTCGGCTCGTCGACCTGTGACGCGAAGGCGAGCCGGCGGAGCTTCTCGAGCACCTCGAAGTCCGTGCCGCTGGCGGCGAGATCGCCGTCGAGATCGACGCCGCTGAACGAACGGCTCACCGGCAGCACCTCGAGCACCGCCTCGAGCGACGCGAAGAACCGCGGCTCGCTGGCAACGTTCGCCTTCTCGAGCATCTCCCTGGCTGCATCGAGCGTTCGGAGGCGCGCCATGTGCGCCGCGTGATGGATGGTGTCGATCCAGCCGCGCGACCCGTCTACCGGGCCGAGCGCGTGCTTCGCGGCGCGTGTCCCACTGTCCCAGAGCCTGACGTCGCTTCCCTTCTTCTCGGCGACCCGGCCGATGACGTCGCGATCGAGATCGACGCCGACTGCGCGCGCGAGACGTAATGCTTCGTCGTACGGGAACACGGGCGCGCGGAACGCGTCCCACGCGAGCACGAAGAACGACGTGAGCGGATCGAGCTCTGCCCTCGCCTTCGCGTGCGTGAGTTGCTCGAGCCGCCAGCGCTTCACCTCTCGGCGCGCGGCGTCGAGCGCGTCTTCGGGAGAGACGGCGTACGGGTCCCACGCCTCCTCGAAGAGCTCCTTTTGCTTGCGGCGGCGCTTCTGTTCGGGCTGCGCTGCGGGCGTGCCGCGCCTGAGCGGCCAGTGCCGGCTGAACTCCTCGAGCGCTGGGCCGAACGACGCGAGGTAGAGATCCACCCCGCGGATGCCAGCCTCCTCGAACTCCTTCACTCGGTTGCGGACAGCGCGCGCGACGCGCGGCTCGACGTCCTCCCAGTACTGCACTTCATCGGAGTGCTGCGCTGCCGGACGCGGGCGACAGGCGAGGAAGATGGTGCTGTTCGCCGCCGCCTTGTCCTTGATGTGAAGCGACCCTTCGGCCTCGGTGTTGATCGGCCAGCTCGCGCTGATGGAGAAGCCGGCTTCCATGAGGCCGGTGGTGAGCGCGTCCCACGCGCCGCTCGCCTTGTGCGTGAACATGAGCGTCATGATCCCGTTCGGCTTGAGCACGCGCCGGCACTCGGCGAAGATGGCGGCCATGCGCTCCTGGTAGTCGCGCGCGGCGAGCTTTCGAGCGCCAGGCGCGCCCTGAAACTTGGCGGGATTGGCGACCGCTTCGTTCTCCTTGTCCGTGAGCGTGCGCGTGAACAGCTCGGGGAAGACATGACCCGCGGTGCGCTTGAGCCAGACGTAGAAGAAGTCCGAGAGCTCGGCGTACATGACGTTGTCGTAGTACGGCGGGTCCATCACGACAGCGTCGATGCTCTCGTCGGCGATGTGGGTGAGGGCGTCGGCGGAGCGGGCGGTGATCGTTACTGGAGGGGGAACGAAGGCGGGAGCGTCAAATAGGTTGGCGGGTTTCGGCTGCTTTTTCGCCGCCTTGACGTCGATGTCGGGGCGCGAGAGCGCAACGAGTTCTTCGATGGACTTGGCTGTTTGCTTCACAGCCCAGTCGAGACCCAGTCCGGCGACCAGCGGGGCCATTTCAGCGAACGCCCATTTCAAGACGAACGCATGGTCGCGGAACGTGTGTTCCATGACCTCACGCCCACCGTGCCA
>Ga0207674_10000677_pt1 | contig 44223 bp, 41 predicted proteins | sample KBSCornC72_FD_184303 | JGI IMG/M metagenome (GOLD analysis project Ga0207674, IMG submission 184303) | Corn rhizosphere microbial communities from Kellogg Biological Station, Michigan, USA - KBS Corn C7-2 (SPAdes) (version 2) | ecosystem: Host-associated > Plants > Roots > Rhizosphere > Soil ... | reverse complement strand
CGAAGCCAGCTTCATCGATGATCTGGGTGCCGATAGCCTCGACATCGTCGAGTTGGTGATGGAGTTCGAGAAGGAGTTCAACATCGACATTCCCGACGAAGACGCGGAAAAGCTTCGCACCGTGGGGGATGCGCTTGGGTATCTCAACGAAAAGGTCAAGGCGTGACGAAGAGAAGGGTCGTCGTCACCGGGGTCGGTGCGCTCTCGCCCGTCGGCAACGACGTGGCGACGACCTGGCGTGCGTTGGTCGACGGGCGCTCCGGCGCCGCGCCGATCACGAAGTTCGACGCGAGCAGCTTCCCGGTGCGATTTGCGTGTGAGGTCAAGGGGTTCGATCCACTGCAGTACATGGATCGAAAGGAAGCCAAGCGCGCCGATGGCTACACGCAGTACGCCGTCGCGGCCGCCGTCCAGGCGATGCAGGACGCGGCGTTTCCCGCCGGCAATGGCTACGATCCGGACGCCACGGGTGTCATCCTCGGCAGCGGCATTGGGGGGTTGAAGAGCTTCGAGGAGCAGCACGACGTCTACCGCGAGCGTGGACCCGGGAAGATCTCGCCGTTCTTCATCCCGATGTTTATCGCCGACATCGCGGCCGGCATCGTGTCCATGCGCTTCAACGCAAAAGGGCCGAACTACGCGACCGTGTCTGCCTGCGCGACGAGCGCGCACGCCATCGGCGATGCGTTCCGTGCGATTGCATACGGCGATGCGGACGTGATGATCACCGGCGGCTCCGAGGCGACCGTCACCCCCATGGCGATCGGCGGCTTCGCGAACATGCAGGCGCTGTCGGAGCGTAACGATTCGCCGGAATCGGCGTCGCGCCCGTTCGACGCGACCCGCGACGGCTTCGTGATGGGCGAGGGCTCGGCGGTCGTGATCCTCGAGGAGCTCGAGCACGCGAAGCAGCGCGGCGCAAAGATCTACGCCGAAATCGTTGGCTATGGTGCCACCGGGGATGCGTACCACATCACACAGCCCGCGCCCGACGGAGAAGGCGCGCAGCGCGCGATGCGGCGGGCTATCAAGGATGCCGGCATCTCGCCCGCGGACGTGAGCTACGTCAACGCCCACGGCACGTCGACGCCCGCAAACGATTTCAACGAGACGCGAGCGATCAAGGCCGTGTTTGGCGACCACGCGAAGAAGCTCAACGTCAGCTCCACGAAGTCCGCAACGGGCCATATGCTCGGCGCCGCGGGCGCACTGGAGTTCCTCGTCAGCTCCCTCGTCGTCCGTGATGGCGTGATTCCGCCGACGATCAACTATCAGAACCCCGATCCGGAGTGCGACCTCGATTACACGCCTAACAAGGCGACAAACCGCGAGGTCGAGGTAGCCCTGAGCAACAGCTTTGGCTTCGGCGGGCACAATGTGGCGCTCGCCGTGCGAAAGTACCGGGAGTGATCCGGGCGTGACCGCGCGCACGCCGCTCGAGCTACCGCTGAGTCGCCTGTCGGACCCGGCGCTTCGACCGATCGCCGAAAAGCTGGCGGCTGGCGAGCGGTTGGATGATGCGGACGGGCTGACGCTCTATCAGTCAGCGGACCTGTTAGGCGTTGGCGCGCTCGCCGACGCGGTGAACCGCGCGCAGCACGGCGACGTCGTGACCTTTGCGGCGAACCAGCACATCAACCCGACGAACGTGTGCATCCTGCGGAAGACCTGCGTCTTCTGCGGGTATGCACGCTTGCCGAAGGAAGACGGTGCGTACCGGTATACGCTCGAGCAGGTCCTCGCCGAAGCGGAGCCGGCCCGCAATGGCCTGACGAAGGAGTTCCACATCGTCGGTGGCCTCGACATGAAGACGGGGCTCGAGTACTACACCGCGATGTTCCGCGCCCTCAAGCGCGAGTTTCCGCACGTCCACATCAAGGCGCTCACGGCTGTCGAGATCGCGCACATCGCTCGCATCGAGAAAATGTCATGGGAGGACGTGCTGATCGCGTTGCGCGAGGCCGGCCTCGACACGATGCCGGGTGGCGGTGCCGAGACGTTCAGCGCGGCCGTTCGCGAGCAGATCGCTGACAAGAAGCTCGGCGGGGCCGAGTACATCGAGGTGCATCGCACCGCGCATCGTCTCGGAATCCGCACCAACTGCACGATGCTGTACGGCCACGTGGAGACGCACGCCGATCGCGTCGCGCACCTCCGCATGCTCCGCGACCTGCAGGACGAAACGGGCGGCTTCCTCGCCTACATCCCGCTCGCGTATCACCCCGACGACAACGAGCTGGGCGTTCAACTGAATCGGAAGGGCATCGCGAGCACGGGCTTTGACGACCTTCGCATGCTTGCCGTCGGTCGGCTGTACCTCGACAACATCCAGCACATCAAGACGCACTGGATCATGGTCACACCGTTCCTCTCGCAGACGTCGCTCTCGTTCGGCGTCAACGACATGGAAGGCACGGTCGTTCGCGAGAAGATCTATCACGCGGTCGGCGCCCACACGCCGCAGGCCATGACGCTCGCCGAGATTCTCAAGCTCATTCGCGGCGCGAAGAAGATTCCAGCGGAGCGCGATTCGTTCTACAACATTCTGCGCACCTTTTCGGAGCAGGCATCCGAGGTGGCCGCCGTCGAGGCAGCCTAACGTGCGCGTCGGGCGAATTCCGTACGTCAACTGCTACCCGGTCTACGGCGCGATCGATCGTCGCGTCGTCCCGTTGAGTGGTACGATCGTCACCGGTGTGCCCAGTGCGCTCAATCGCCGCATGGCCGAGGGCACGCTCGACGTCAGTGTCGTGTCGGCCGTGGAATACGCGCGCGACGCGAGGCGGTACCTCCTGCTGCCGGACCTCGCGATCTCCTGCGATGGGCCGGTGCGGAGCGTCATGTTGTTCTCACGTACCCCGGCGGAGGAGCTCGACGGCAAGCGTGTCATCGTGAGCAAGAGCTCGATGACGAGCGTCGCGCTCCTCGAGCTGTTGTTCGAGAACGTCTGGCACGCGCGCCCGGAGTTCGTGGCGGGTGATGCGGAGGTGTCGGACATCGCGTCGTTCGATCGCGAACCGCACGAGGCGCGGCTGGTGATCGGCGATGCCGCGCTGGTGCTTCGTGGTGAGGCGCGCCCGCACGTCATCGACGCCACCCACGGTTCCGGCCTGCCGCCGTACCCGTTTGCGTACGATCTCGGCGACACATGGAAGTCCTGGACGGGACTGCCGTTCGTGTTCGCGGTCTGGGTCGCGCAGCGTACGGCGCCGGTGGCGGAGGCGTTAGGCATTCACGCCAGCCTGATCACGTCGCGAAACTGGGGGCTCGATCACCTGGCCGCACTGGCCGCACGGGCGTCGCAAGTGACCGGCGTGTCGGAGCCCGTCTGCCTGGAGTACCTCTCGGGCCTCGACTATGGGCTCTCGTACGAGCACCTGGCGGGTCTGACCGAATTCTTCCGCCGGCTGGTCGCGGCGGGGCGCGTACCTAATGGGACTCTGGCATTCTTGCCGGCCGCGTGAGCAGCCGCATCGATTCCCGATTCCCGATTCCCGATTCCCGATGATGAACGACCTCCTCGACTTCTACACCAACGCCCCACTGCTCGAGCTGGGAGCCGAAGCGAATCGGATGCGGATCGAGCGCCATCCCGAGGGGATCGTCACGTTCATCGTCGACCGGAACATCAACTACACGAACGTCTGTGTGGCCGATTGTGGCTTCTGTGCCTTCTACCGGCGCCCCAAGCACGGAGAGGGGTACACGCTCTCCTTCGAGCAGATCGGTCAGAAGATCGATGAGACCAAGGCCCTCGGCGGGGTGCAGATCCTCATCCAGGGCGGGCACAACCCGTACATCCCGTTCGAGTGGTACCTCGACCTGCTGCGCTACATCAAGACGTATCACCCGATTCACATCCACGGCTTCAGCCCGAGCGAGGTCGACTTCTTCGCGAAAGTGTTCCGGATGGAAGCGGTGGACGTCATCCGCGATCTGCGCAAGGCAGGGCTCGACTCGATCCCGGGCGGCGGCGGCGAGATTCTCGTACAGCGCGTTCGCGACATCGTCGCCCCGAAAAAGGCCGGCGCAGACCGATGGCTCGAGATCATGGAGCTCGCGCATAACGAGGGAATGAAAACCTCGGTGACGATGATGTACGGCATTGGCGAGACGCTGGCGGAGCGCATCGAGCATCTGCAGCGCGTGCGTGATCTCCAGGCGCGTACGGGCGGATTCACGGCGTTCATCTGCTGGCCGTTGCAGCCAGAGAACACGCCGACGATGTCGCACATGCCGCGCACCGACGCCGTGGATTACCTCCGAACCGTCGCCCTCGCGCGCATTGTCCTCGACAACGTGCCGAACCTGCAGTCGAGCTGGGTGACCATGGGCATGAAAGTCGGTCAGCTCGCACTGACGTTCGGGTGCAACGATTTCGGGTCGCTCATGATCGAGGAGAACGTCGTCTCGGCCGCCAACACGACGCACCGCACGACGATCGAAGAGCTCGAGCGCTTGATCGTCGACGCCGGGTTTATCCCCCGGCGAAGACGTCAGGATTATACGATCCTCGAGACGCCCGCCGGCGTCGCGGCGTGAGCGAGGCGGGAACGGGGAACGGGGAACGGGGAACCGAAAGTCCATCGAACCTCGGTTCCCAGTTCCCAGTTCCCAGTTCCCAGTCTCCGATTGCCGCTTTCCGAGTCGGGATAGGATACGACTCCCACCGCTTCGCTCCCGGCACCGAGATGATCCTGGGTGGTTGCCGGATTCCGTCTGACGTCCGTCTCGTCGGCCACTCCGACGGTGACGCCATCGCGCACGCGCTCACAGACGCCGTGCTCGGCGCCGCAGGCGCTGGAGACATCGGTGAGATGTTCGCCGATACGGATGAACGCAATCGCGGCCGCGACTCGATCGAGATGCTTCGCGCCGCCGTCGCCCGCGTCCGAACGCTCGGCTGGATAGTGCAGAATGCCGACATTACCGTCGTGGCCGAACGACCACGGATCGGGCCGCACCGCGCCGAGATTCGCGCGACCCTGGCGTCCGCGTTAGGCGTGGACGCCGGCGCGGTCAGCATCAAAGGCAAGACGAACGAGGGTATGGGCTGGATCGGTCGGGCAGAGGGCCTGGCCTGCATGGCAGTCGCGTCGCTCGCGCCCGCGCGCCGCCCGTAGTACGGTCGGCCCCGCGTGAATAGCGTCCTCGCCTGGCTCGCATCACTGCCTCCGGCGACGCTCTACATCATCCTGGGACTCGCCGCGGCAACGGAAAATTTCCTGCCGCCCATCCCCGCTGACATGATCGTCGCCTTCGGCAGCTTCCTCGCCGCACGCGCACATCGATCGCCCATCCCGACGATCATCGCCGTGGTTGTCGGGAACGTGGGAGGCGCGCTGGCGATGCTCGCGCTCGGCCGACGTTTCGGCGCATCCTGGATCCACCAGCACCTGAAACGCGTGATGGGAGAGCGCGCCGAACAGCGCGTGCAGCAGTGGTACGATCGCTACGGGCTACCCGCGCTGTTTCTCAGCCGATTCCTTCCCGGGGTGCGAGCCGTCGTTCCGCCGCTCGCGGGCGCGATCCGTGTTCCGCTCGGTGGGGCGATCGCCGCCATCACGGTCGCGTCAACCATCTGGTACGCGTCGCTCGCGCTGATCGCCTATCGACTCGGCGCGGAGTGGGAGCACATCATGGACGCCATCAAGCGCTTCCAGACGATCGCGGCGATCGTCGCCGGCGCGATCGTCGCGGTTGGTGTCATCGTGTGGTTCATCCTGCGTCGCCGGAGCCGGGCGTGAGCGGATCGGAGCCTGCAGCACAGGCCGGGCGCAAGTTCCTGCTCGCGCCGTTCAACGACTTCTTGATGCTCGAGCAGGGCGCGTCTCCGCGCACGGACGAGGCATATGGACGAGACCTCGCCCGATTTGCCGCGTACGCAATGGCCCGTGGGGCGAGCGGGCCGCCGGACGTCACCGCGCGCATGCTGCGCGAATACGTTTACCACCTCAAGGACCTCGGGCTCGCGCCCGCGTCGATCAGACGCAACATCTCGGCGCTGCGAACCTACTTCAAGTTCTTGCTCGGCGAAGGTCACGTCACGCACGATCCGAGCGAACGGCTCGAGTCGCCCAAGCGGTGGCGCACGTTGCCCGACGTGCTCAGCGTTGCAGAGGTCGACAAGCTCCTGGCATCGCCCGCGCTCGACGACCCGCTCGTATTTCGCGACCGGGCACTCCTCGAGCTCGCGTACGGCGCGGGACTGCGCGTATCGGAGTGGATCTCGATCGGCGTGCGCGACGTCATGTTCGACGAGGGGCTGGTCCGCGTCTTCGGGAAGGGTAGCAAGGAGCGACTCGTTCCGATCGGGCGCCGAGCCATCGGAGCGCTCGCATCGTACGTTCGAGAGCTGAGGCCACGGCTCGAGCACGGGGAAGGGCGTGGAGCGCTCTTTCTCAATGCCCGGGGGCAACCGCTCACGCGCATGGGTGCCTGGAAGATCCTCCGGAAATACGTCGAACGCGCAGGGATCGACAAGCACGTGTCGCCGCACACGCTCAGACACTCGTTTGCAACCCACCTGTTGGAGGGAGGCGCCGACCTGCGGGCGGTCCAGGAAATGCTTGGGCACGCGGACATCTCGACCACGCAGATCTACACTCACGTCGATCGCGAGTATCTTCGGTCGGTACATCGTCAGTATCACCCTCGCGCCTAATCACGACCGCCTGCGTGCCCATCGCCGGTGGCAACGGTCCCGGCCAATGCTTCTCGTCATCGACAACTACGATTCGTTCACGTACAACCTCGTCCAGTACCTGGGGGAGTTGGGCGCCGACATCACGGTGCGACGGAACGACGCGATAACGCTCGACGAGGTTGGTGCGCTCGCCCCGACCGCCATCGTGATTTCTCCCGGCCCGTGCGCACCGGCGCAGGCTGGCGTGAGCGTGCCGCTGATTCAGCGATGGGGCAGCAGCATTCCGACGTTAGGTGTGTGCCTCGGTCATCAGGCGATCGGCGCCGCCTACGGCGGGCGGGTCGTCCGCGCGGGCCGCGTTATGCACGGCAAGCGTTCGACCGTCCGGCACGAGGGCACTGGGCTCTTCCAGGGATTACCGAGCCCGCTGCCCGTCATGCGATATCACTCACTTATCGTCGAGCGCGAGTCGCTGCCGGACGACCTCGAGATTCTCGCCGTGGCCACGGATGATCCCACCGAGGTGCACGCGATGCGCCATCGCCGCCATCCGGTCTGGGGCGTGCAGTTCCATCCCGAGTCGATCCTGACGACCGGTGGGAAGACAATCCTCCAGAACTTTCTCGCCCTCGCCGGATGAGGGGTGGCGGGTGGGTTCTGGCGCTCGCGATGCTCGCGGCACCGAGCGCCGGCGCTCAACAATCGCTCCATATCGACGGACCGAGCCACTCGGAGGCGACGTTCCTCCTCCGTACCGCCACGGCCGGACCGCACGATGTGATCGTCGCTGACTCGACGCGCCGCCTGACGTTCCCTCGGGGAACCACACTCCCGAGAACCGCAATTATCGTTGGCGGCGACGCCTCCGTGGCCGCCACCGTGCGCGGCGACGTCATTGTAGTTGGCGGAGACCTGTTCCTTCAACCCGGCGCGACGATCCAGGGGAAGGCCGTCGCCATTGGCGGAGGCGTCTACGGATCCACGCTGGCGCTGGTGACAGGCGGAATTCACAGCATTCGCGACAGAACATTCATCGCGAGCCGAACGACGGACGGTCTTCAGCTCGACTATCGGCGGCTCGGCACGCGTGATCCGACCATCGAGTTCCCGTTGCTCGACGGACTACGCGTTCCGGCCTACGATCGAGTCGACGGCGCCAGCGTTGCCTGGGGCCCGATGCTGCGGCCCACCACGCGCCTGGAGATCGACCCCACCGTTACGTACCGTTCACATCTCGGCGACTGGGACCCCGGCGTTCACATGCGTGTCAATGCGGGCGAGATCTGGGGCCTAACGCTGGATGCCCGGCGTGGGACCTTCACGAACGACGCCTGGATCAACTCGGACCTCATCAACAGCATCACCACGTTCAGCGTCGGATCAGACAAGCGGAACTATTACCGCGCCGACCGGATCGAAGCCGCCGTCGGTCGTATCGATCGTCTGACCATCGACCCGACGACTACGCTGGAAGTGGAGACGTACGCCGGTGCGCTGACCGAGCGAGCGTGGTCCGTCGGCTCACCAGATACCCTCGGGCCCAGCCCGTGGACCGCGTTCGGAAAGGACGACGCCGAGAACGTGCGCCGAGGGAACCCGGCGATCGAGCCGGGACGCATCTCGAGTGGGGTCCTCGGTGCCACGGCGCGTTGGCAGTACGGAGATGTTCGCGTCACCGCCACAGGGCGCCTCGAGGTACCCTGGGAGGCGCCGCGTGACGAACGATTCACTCAGCTCACCACCGACGGCACGATTCAGTTTCCGACGTTCGGTTTGCAGCGCTTTCGGGCCGATGTCCACTGGGTCGTCACGCCCGGCGACACGGCACCACCGCAACGATTCGCCTACCTGGGCGGGGCGGGGACGCTACCGGTCGTCGATCAGCTGCTCTCACTCGGGGGCGATCAGTTGCTCCACGTAGACATGCGGTACGAGGTCCCGCTGCCGCGCCTCGCGATCCCGTACCTCGGCGGACCGATCCTGGCGCTCCGTCATCGCATTGGCTCAGCCGGGATCCAGACGCTTCCTCGCCTGATCCAGAACATTGGTGTCTCGGCCTCGCTCAGCTTCGCGCGAGTCGAGTACACGATAGATCCTGCTACCCGCCAGGGGCATTTCAGCGCCGCGTTCTCCTTCACTCGCTAAGCCCCTCGCAGCGCTTTGCATTCCGGGGGCATGGGTGTAAGTTGAGTGGCGTGCAATTTGCTGCCCCGCGCGCCCCTCAGAGCCCTGCGTGAAAACGCTCGCCGTTATCCCCGCCCGGCTCGGCGCCTCACGCCTCCCGCGAAAGCCGCTTCGCCTCGTCGGCGGGGCACCACTCGTAGTCCGCGTCTGGGAGCGCGTTTCCGACCTCGGCGTTGCCAATGAGGTCGTGGTGGCCACCGATTCCGAGGAGATCGCGGCCGTCGTCCGCGCCGCAGGCGGCCTCGCAGCCATGACCAGTGCGTCACACCCATCCGGTACCGACCGCGTGGCCGAAGTGGCGTCACAGCGCCAATACGCCGCGTACGACGTACTTCTGAACGTCCAGGGAGACGAGCCGTTCGTTCCGGAAGCTGCCGTTCGAGGAGCGGTTGAGGTCGTCACGTCCGGTCGGTTCCCGCTCGGAACCGCCGCCGCGACTGCCACCGACCAGATCCTCGGTATGCCGCACGTCGTAAAAGTCGTTACGGCCGACGATGGCCGAGCCTTGTACTTTTCCCGCGCGCCCATTCCGTGGCTGCGTGAGCCAGGCGACGCGCCACTCCGCGACGCCTGCGTTCGCCAGCACGTCGGCGTCTACGCCTACACTCGCGACGCCCTCGCGGCGTGGGTCGCGCTGCCGCAGCATCCGCTCGAGTGCATCGAGCGACTCGAACAGCTTCGCCCGCTCGCGGCCGGCCTCGCCATGGGCGTCGCCACCGTCAGCGAGCTCCCCGCCGCTGGAGTGGACACGGAAGAAGAGCTCGCACGCGCCAACGCCAGATGGACCGAACTTTCTGCCCTGGGACGTGATGCCTAACAATCCGAGCACGAAAACCACGCGCTACATCTTCGTCACCGGCGGCGTCGTCTCGTCGCTCGGCAAGGGCATTGCCGCTGCCTCGTTAGGCCGGCTCCTCGTCGAGCGCGGCCTCACGGTGTCGATCATGAAGTTCGACCCGTACCTCAACGTCGATCCCGGCACGATGTCGCCGTTCCAGCACGGCGAAGTGTTCGTCACCGATGACGGCGCCGAAACGGACCTTGACCTCGGCCACTACGAGCGGTTCATCGACCGCTCGCTGTCGCAGCTGAACAACGTGACCACCGGCCGGATCTACCTGAACGTGATCACGAAAGAGCGCCGCGGCGAATACCTTGGGTCCACGGTGCAGGTCATCCCCCACATCACCGACGAGATCAAATCCGCGATCAAGCGGATGTCGCCCGACAACGACGTCGTGATCGTCGAGATCGGCGGCACGGTCGGCGACATCGAATCGCTCCCGTTCCTCGAGGCCATCCGCCAGTTCCGCCACGAGATCGGTCGACAGAACGCGCTCTTCATCCACCTGACGCTGGTGCCGTTCATCGCCGCAGCCGGGGAGGTCAAGACCAAGCCGACGCAGCACTCGGTGCGCGAGCTCATGGAAATCGGAATTCAGCCCGACATCCTCATCTGCCGGACCGAGCGGCCGCTCAGCGAGGATGTGAAGCGGAAGATCGCACTGTTCTGCAACGTGGAGTTCGGCGCGGTCATTGAGAGCCGAGACGTTCCCACGATCTACCAGATCCCGCTCAGCTTCCACGAGCAGGGACTCGACGAGCGCGTTATGCAGCGCCTCGAGCTCGAGGGCCGAACGCCCGACCTGTCACGATGGAAGGCGATGGTCAACCGGGTGACCGCCCCGAGAGACCGCGTCCGCATCGGCGTGGTCGGCAAGTACACGGAGCTGGTGGATAGCTACAAGAGCGTGCAGGAAGCGCTCATCCACGGAGGCATTGGCAACGACGTTGGCGTCGATATCTCGTGGCTCTCGAGCGACCTGTTCACGACCACCGAGCGCGCGCGTGACATCCTGAGTGGGTATCACGGGCTGCTCGTGCCGGGTGGCTTCGGCGTGCGCGGTGTCGAGGGGATGGTCGAGGCGATCAGGGCGGCACGCGAGACACGACTGCCGTTCCTCGGCATCTGTCTGGGTATGCAGACGGCGATCATCGAGTTCGCGCGAAACGTACTGCAGCTCGACGACAGCCACTCGAGCGAGTTCGCCCCGGAGTGCGAGAACCCGGTGGTCAGCCTGATGGAATCGCAGCAGCACGTGACCGACATGGGCGGCACGATGCGGCTTGGCGCGTATCCGTGCCGTCTCGCGCGCGGCAGCAAGGCAGCCGAGGTATACGGCGTACCGGAGGTGAGCGAGCGTCACCGGCATCGCTACGAGGTCTCGAATCAGTATCGCGACGCGTTCGTCGAGCACGGGCTGCGGCTCAGTGGTCTGAGCCCGAACGGGTCGCTCGTGGAGATCGTGGAGCTCGTCGATCACCCGTGGTTCATCGGGTGCCAGTTCCACCCGGAGCTGCAGTCGCGCCCCACGCGGCCACACCCACTGTTTGCCGGGCTCATTGCGGCAGCCACAGGTCAGAAGCGGCGCGCCGAGAGCGCCAAGTCCGAGCGAAAGCTCGTCGAGGCAGCAGACTGAAATGTCATTCACGTTTCCGCGCGACGCGATCTTTCTCATTGCCGGACCGTGCGTGCTCGAGTCCGACGCGCTCAACCTGTGTGTCGGCGAGCATCTCGCCAGGCTGGCCGAGCGTGTGCCGGGCGGTATCGTGTACAAGGCCAGCTTCGACAAGGCCAATCGCTCGAATCCCGGTGCCGCGCGCGGGCCCGGAATCGACGAAGGGCTCGCCGCGCTCGACCGCGTTAGGCGCGCCACGGGCCTGCCGCTTTTGACGGACGTCCACCTGCCGGAGCAGTGTGCCGCGGTGGCCGAAGTGGTGGATGTGCTCCAGATCCCCGCGTTCCTCTGCCGCCAGACCGACCTGCTCATCGCCGCCGGCGCGACCGGGAAGCCGGTCAACATCAAGAAAGGGCAGTGGATGCACCCTGAAGGGATGCGGGGCGCCGTCGAGAAGGTGCGGGGAGCGGGAACGGGGGACCGGGAAGGGGGAACAGAGGGTCCTCGGACGCAAGGTTCCCGGTTCCCGGTTCCCGGTTCCCGTTCGACCGTCGCTGTAACCGAACGCGGAAGCTTCTTCGGCTATGGCGATCTCGTCGTCGACATGCGCGGGTTCGCCCGCATGCGCGACGCCTGTAAGGCACCCGTCGTCTTCGACGGCACGCACAGTGTTCAGCGGCCGGGCATGGGCGAAGGTGGCGCGAGCGGCGGCGCCCGCGAGCACATTGCTGCCCTAACGAGGGCCGCGGTTGCCGCCGGTGCCGACGGCCTCTTTCTCGAAACGCACCCCGATCCCGACCACGCCCCGAGCGATGGTCCGAACATGCTGCACCTGTCCTCGCTCGACGCGCTCGTGAATCGCGCTGTGGACCTCTGGCACTTGTGCCGCCAATGATCGACCCCGCGCTTGCTCGGACCATCCGTGTCATCGGACTCGACGTCGATGGCGTGCTCACCGACGGTGGCATTTACCTTGGTGACGTGGCGGGAGCGCGCCACGAGTTCAAGCGCTACGACATCCAGGACGGTCTCGGCATCTACTTTCTGCGCTCAGCCGGGTTGATTCCTGTGATCGTCACCGGACGTGTCTCGATGAGCGTCGAGCTGCGCGCGCGCGAGCTGGGCATCGAACACGTGGCGCAGGACGCCGACGCCCAGAAGCTCGTTGGACTCCGCCGGATTCTCGACCGGCTTGGCCTCGACGTGGAGAACGTCGCCCACATTGGCGACGACTTTCCGGACGTCGCAATCCTCCAGCGGGTCGCGCTGCCGGTCGCGGTATCGAACGCGGTCCCCGAGGTGCGCGCGATCGCGAAGGTGCAGCTGGCGCGCGCCGGCGGGCGAGGCGCGGTGCGTGAGTTCGCGGAGATGCTGCTTCGCGCGCAGGGCGTGTGGGAAGAAGTGACCGCGCGCTATGTTGCCGAGCGTTCGGGCGACCCGCGCGAGGTCGTACGCTCATGACGATGACGCCGACCGAAGCCACCGCCGCTGCTCGTCAGGCATCGCTCATCGACCGTGGCCGCCGCGTCATTCGTCTCGAGTGCGAGGCGTTGGTGGAAGTCGGCCGTCGACTCGACGAACGGTTTGCGCAGGCTGTGAACCTGATCGCCGGTTCGACCGGCCGCGTCCTCGTCGCGGGCGTCGGCAAGTCCGGAATCATCGGCAGGAAGATCGCGGCGACGTTCACGTCCACCGGCACGCCAGCGACCTTCCTGCATCCAGTCGACAGCGTGCACGGTGATCTTGGCATCGTCGGTCACGACGATGTCGCGATTCTGATCTCGAAGAGCGGCGAGACCGACGAGCTCGTGGGGCTGCTCCAGCATCTCAAGCGATTCGGCGTCCGCAGCATCGCGCTCACGGGCGTCCTCGACTCGACGCTCGCGCGCCATGCCGACGTCGCGCTCGACGCGTGGGTTCGCGAGGAGGCATGTCCGCACGACCTCGCGCCCACGACGAGCACCACAGCGGCGCTCGCGATTGGTGACGCGCTCGCGGTGGCATTGCTCGAAGAAAAGGGATTTCGCCGGGAGGACTTCGCGCGCATACATCCGGGCGGATCGTTGGGTCGCCAGTTGCTCACGCGCGTCGACGACGTGATGGTCACTGACAGCATCCCCGTGCTCCCGCTCTCGGCCACCATGCGCGAGGCCATCGTGCTCCTCGCGGAACGTCGGGGGATCGTGATCGTCCTCGAAGGGGACCGTCTCGCTGGAGTGTTGACGGCGGGAGACCTGACGCGTCTCATGGAGCGCGTTATAGACCCGCTGGCCGTGCTCGTGCGCGAGGTGATGACGACAACGCCCAAGGTCGCCACATGCGGGGAACTCGGAAGCGCCGCGGTGTACCGCATGGAGCGCCATGGTATCATGGCGATGCCGGTCATTGACGACGATCGTCATGTGCACGGAGTAGTTCACTTGCACGATTTGATGCGGGCCGGCGTCGCATGAGAGTGGTCGTCGCCCTTTCCGTCGCACTCGCGCTCGTTGGCGGAGCAGCCTGTCAGGATCAGGGTGCGACTCCGCCGGTCGCGGCACGCGTCCCGCCCGACACGGCTGACCAGACGTTGTTCGGCGTCCGGGTCGTCATGTCTGACCGCGGCGTACAGCGCTCGCTGCTGCAGTCCGATACCGCATTCACGTACGACGACAACACGCGCTTCGAGCTTCGAACCGTTCGCAGTACGTTCTATACGGAGACGGGCGTCAAGAACGCCACGCTCACGTCGCGGCAGGGGACATACAACGTGCGAAGCGGGAACATGGAAGCGCGAGGAAACGTCATTGTGATCTCCGACGATGGACGACGGCTCGAGACGCCCCAGTTGCGGTATGATCCGGGGCGGAATGAGATCTCGGGCGACAGCGCGTTCGTGCTCACGCGACCGGAGGATGTCGTGTCGGGTATCGGGTTTGTCACAGACCCGGATCTGACCCGGATCCGCTGCATGAGAGGGTGTTCCGGCCGCACCACCAAGTCTGTTGCTCAGCCAGAGCGGTGACTCCCCTCTCCCTTGCCGTTAGGCGCTCGTTATGCGCCGTCGCGCTGGCGCTGGCCGCATGCGGCCGTGGCAGCCGAGAGCCGCGCCCGAGCGCCGTGCCGGCTTTGCCGCCGCGGCCCGACACCGCCGCCCGCCCCGCAGCCATCTCGGACTCGGCCCGTCGCGCGGCAGCTCGGGCCGATTCACAGGCCGTCGCCCGACACCGCGCGGACTCGCTCGCGCGCGATACGGTTCTCGCCCGCAAGGCGGGGCCGCCGACGCCGGTTGGCCCGGCCGGCAGACCGAAACAGGAGCGGAGGTGCCAGCTCGACTTTCCCAACACCCCCGAGACGCGCGTTCAGTTCGTGCAGGATCCCGCCACGAAGCGGAGCAACACGTTCGTTGGCGGCGGCGTGGTCGCGAAGTGCGTTGGTCAGGACATCACCCTCTACGCCGACAGCGCGGAGCTCTACGACACGATCAAGCTTTACTATCTGTTCGGCAACGTGCATTACCGTGAGCCGAGGGTGAATATCGACGCCGACAAGGTCACGTACTTTCTCAGTGACGAGCGCATTCTCGCCGAACAGAACGTGCGGGCGACGATGCCCAGCGGGTCGACCATGACGGGCCCTCAGGCTGAATACCTGCGAGCCGTCGCGCCGATCCGACAGGTCGCGCGACTCAACGCGATTCAGCGACCCACGTTCACGCTCATTCAGAAGGACTCGACGGGGAAGCAGCTGGATCCGGCAAAGCTGCTCGCCGACCGTGTGAGCGTGATCGACGATACGGTCTACTACGCCGGTGGGAACGTCGACATCACGCGACCCGACATGCACGCCACGAGCGACTCGGCGTACATGAACGAGACGCGGCAGTACGGCCGGCTGTTGAAGCGCCCGCAGATCGAAGGACGCGGCGTGAAGCAGGAGCGCCAGTTCATCCTGCGCGGCAAGGCGATCGACCTGTTCTCGAATAACCGGCTGCTCGAGCGAGTGCTCTCCGTCGATTCCGCCCAGGCCGTGAGCGGCGATCTCGATCTCCGGAGCGACAGCATCGATCTCCGGATTACCGACAACAAGCTCTCACGCGCGCAGTCGTGGGGACCTACGGGCGCGCGCGCGGTGTCGCCGGACCAGACGATCACCGCCGATTCGCTCGACGTGCTCATGCCGAACCAGAAAGTCCGCGAGGTGCACGCGATCAATCGCGCGTTTGCCGAAACCGTCCCCGATTCCACAAAGCTCAAGTCGAAGGAGAAGGACTGGCTGCGCGGCGATACCATCATCGCGACGTTCGATACCGCGCTTACCGCCGATACGTCATCCAAACCGCGGATACGTCAGCTTCTCGCGACGGGGGACGCCAGTTCCTTCTACCAGATCCCGTCCAACAAAGGGGTGACCGCGCCGCCAAATCTCAACTACGTGCGCGGACGAGTCATAACGGTAAGCTTTGAGAAGCAGGAAGTGCAGTCGGTCGTCGTTCAGGAGCAGGCCGCCGGTATCTTACTGGAGGTGGAAGCCGATAGTACCGGCACAAAGAAGCCAAAGACCACACCCAAACCGTTGACTCGACCAGGCTCTTCACCCATACGACGTCCGGACAACGATGACTGAACGCCAAGTGCCGGGACGGGTGCGTCAGCTCATCGGCCACCTCGCAGCCCGTGACCGATCGAGCCTGATCGCGCTGCACGCGATTCTCCGTGCCGCTGACGAAACCGGGCAGGCCAGACTGCATGACGTCGCGATCAAGTATCGCGAGGACACGCTGTCGGCCATGCGTCTCGAGGGTCGCGACACCGACCGCGAGGCGGGAACGCTGGGCATCGATGAAGCGCGGGCGAACCTCGTAGGAACGGTCTTGCCGCGCCTCGCGGGCATCGGGATCATCGCCTTGACCCGCGATTCGCGCGACGCAGAGGGCCAGCCACTGGTCGTCATCGAACCCGCATTCTGGGCGGACGTCCGGGACGCGAGAGAGAACATCGCGACCACCGTGTGGCAGACCGGCGAGCACGTCGCGGTCGCCCAGCGCGCCACGCAGCCCGCGATGCAGGCGGTCGTCGCCGGAGGCAGCCTTCTCGAGGCCAAAGGGCTGGTGAAGATGTATCGTCGTCGCAAGGTCGTGAATGACGTGGCCCTGCGATTGCAACAGGGAGAAATTGTCGGGCTTCTTGGCCCCAACGGCGCCGGAAAGACCACGACGTTTTATATGATCGTTGGGTTGATCCAGCCGCTCGAAGGGCGGATCCTTCTCGACGGCACCGACATCACGAAAATGCCGATGTATCGGCGCGCCCAGCACGGCATCGGGTACCTCTCCCAGGAGCCCTCGATATTTCGCAAGCTATCGGTAGAGGACAACATCCTGGCGATTCTCGAGACGCTGGGGATCCCACGCGACGAGCGCCGGACGCGCCTCGAGTCACTCTTGAACGAGCTCGGAATCAAGCACCTTCGAGACTCGAAAGCGTACGCCCTCTCGGGCGGAGAGCGACGTCGGCTGGAAATTACGCGCGCGCTGGTCACCCGCCCGAAGTTCATGATGCTCGATGAACCGTTCGCAGGGGTCGATCCAATCGCCGTCCATGACATTCAATCCATCGTCGCTGACCTTCGCAAGCGACGCATCGGCGTGCTCATTTCAGACCACAACGTCGAGCAGACACTCGATATCGTCGATCGTGCGTATATCATGTTCGACGGGCAGGTGAAGGTATCGGGGAGTGTGAGGGAGCTCGTGTTCGATGACACCGTCGCCAAGATCTATCTCGGCCCAACACTGACAGCCCGGCTACGTGCCCGGTTCTCCACGGGGGAGGCAGCCTAACAAATGAAGCCCGGGCTCAATCAGAGTACGCAGCTCCGTCAGGAGCTCAAGATCAATCCTCGCCTCTATCAGGCGATGGATTTGTTGTACATGCCACTCCTCGACCTGCAGCAACACCTCAAGCAGGAGCTGTTGAACAACCCGTTCCTCGAGATGGTCGAGCCGGAAGAGGAGGAAGAGGAAGAGGGCACGGAGACCGAGGAAGCTCCGGCGCCGGCAGAAGAGAAAACCGCCAACGACGAGATCGATTGGGAAGGCATCCTTTTGGATGGGTTCGATGCCGGTGGCCGGCGCGAGGAGCACGAGGAAAAAGAGTACTACGAGCCAGTCACCGTCGATACGCGTGACCTGAGCGACCATCTGCGGGACCAGATCGCGCTCCTCGACCTCGACCCGCGCCAGATGCTGCTGGCCGACGAGTTCATCGGCAACATCAACGAGGATGGGTACCTCGCCTGTCCCGTCGAGGATATTCGGCAATCGATCAACGACGTCGTGCTCAAGGCCGCCGAAGCGACCGATCGTGACCCGAGCGAGGTCCCGGTGTACACGGAGGAAGAGGTCTCACGGATGCTCGAGACCGTTCAGGCGCTCGATCCCGCTGGCGTGGGCGCGCGCGACCTTCGCGAGTGTCTCATGCTCCAGCTCAAGGACGCCGGGCTCGAGCAATCAGTGCCATACCGCCTCGTGCGCGATTGCTTCGATGAGTTGATCAACCACCGCTGGAGCGAGATCTCGAAGCGGTTCGGCATCAGCCCATCTGACGTTCAGAAGGCAGCCGACGAGATCGCGAAGCTCGACCCGAAACCTGGCCTCGTCTACAGCGACGCGAGCGACAACTACATCATTCCCGACCTCGTCGTCGAGAAGATCGACGGGCGATACCACGTCTTCCTCAATGACGCGAACCTGCCGAGGCTCAAGCTGAGCCGAGCCTACCAGGAGATCGCGCGCGACAAGAAGAAGTTCGAGGGGGAGAACAAGGAGTTCATCTCCAACAAGCTGAACTCGGCCAACTGGATGATTCAGGCGATCGAGCAGCGTCGCCAGACGATGCTCAAGGTGATGAACTACATCGTCGAGCGTCAGCGTGACTTCTTCGAAAAAGGCGTGCAGTACCTCAAGCCGCTCACGCTCCGCGAGGTTGCGGAAGTCATCAGCATGCACGAGTCGACGGTCAGCCGAGTGACGAACGAGAAGTTCGTGCAGACGCCGCGCGGCGTGCTGCCGCTGAAGTTCTTCTTCTCGTCCGGACTCTCGACGACCGGCGGCGAGGACGTGTCGGCGCGCGGGATCAAGGACCAGATCCAGAAGCTGGTCGAAAATGAGGATCCCAAGCATCCGCTCACGGACCAGGCGATCGTGAACATCCTCAAGGAGAGCGGCGTGCAGATCGCGCGTCGTACCGTCGCGAAATACCGCGATCAACTCGGGGTGCTGTCAGCCCGGATGCGCAAAAGAGTTTGACGCGCGAGATGGGAGCTACGACGACAATGGGAACTGGGAACAGGGAACCGGGAACGGAAGTCAGTCCCGCCGATTCCCGATTCCCGATTCCCGATTCGCTACGCGTCCCCGGCTCCCCGGATGTCTCGGTTCTCGTCCCGGCCAAGGACGAATCCGGAAACCTCCCCGAGTTCATGCGGCAAGCGGCTGCCGCGTTCGCGACCTCGCATGTGAGCTACGAGGTCATCGTCGTCGACGACGGATCCGAGGACGACACGTGGGACGTGCTGCAGACGCTCGCGGCACAATACCCGTTTCTGCGACTCGCACGCCACCGCGTTAGGCGCGGGATCGCCGCCGCGCTGCGGACCGGCTACCTCAAGGCGCGCGCGCAGGTGCTCGTCTTCTATCCGGCCGACCTCCAGTTCAAGCCGGAAGACATTCCGCGGCTCGTCGCGCCAGTTCTCGCCGGCGAGTCGGACATGGTCACCGGGTTCAAGCAGGGGCAGTACGAGAAGAAGTTCGTCTCGAGCATCTACAACCGGCTCAGTCGAGCGCTCTTCCACGTCCCGGTCAAGGACCTCAACTCGGTGAAGGCGTATCGCCGGGAGATCATGGAAGCGCTGCCCATCCGGCCGGACTGGCACCGCTACATGATCGTCATCGCCGCGGCAAACGGGTTCACGGTCACGGAGATTCCGGTCCCGCTTTACCCACGCCAGTACGGGAAGTCGAAGTTCGGCATTGGCCGAATCCCTGTCGGCGTGCTCGACATGCTCTCGGTCTGGTTCGAGCTGCGATTCGGTCCCAAGCCACTCCTGTTGTTCGGCATGCTCGGCCTCGGCCTGTTTGCGATCGGGGTGCTGGCCGGGTTGTTCGCGGTCGCCCGACTGCTCCTGTTAGGCGTCGGAACGCGGCCGGTCTGGACGATCGTTCAGACCTGCGTGATCGTCGGCAGCGTGTTCTTCGCCACCGGCTTGATCGGCGAGCAGGTGGCCGTCCAACGCTCCGAGCTTCGCGAGCTTCGGCGTCGCGTCGAAGAGCAATCCGCGGGGCCTAACGACTAAAGCTTGGGGCATGCGAGCGCTCTTTCTCACCCATTCGTTCCCGCGCGAGCCGGGCGACGCCGCCGGTTCGTTCGTGCTCAAGCTCGCGGTCGCGCTGCGCGATCAGGGCATCGACGTGCACGTCGTCGCGCCGTCAGGCGACGACCTTCCATCAACGGATACGTTCGACGGCATTCCGGTCGAGCGGTTCCGCTACGCGCCGCGCAAGTACGAGAACCTCGCCTACACGGGGAACATGCACACGCAGGTGCGTGACTCCTGGGGAGCGAGACTCGCCTTGCTCGGATTCCTCGGCTCCGAGTTCGGCAGCGCGGTGCGTGCTCGGCGTAACTTCGAGCCCGACGTGGTGCACGCTCACTGGTGGTTTCCGGGCGGACTCGTTGGCACGTGGGTGAGCGGCCTGTCCGGAGTGCCCCTCGTCACGACCCTGCACGGGACTGACGTTAGGCTGGCGCGCGGCACCGCGATGGCGCGTCCGCTGTTCCGGCACGTCCTGCAGCAGTCCAGTGCGGTGACCACCGTGTCGCGCTGGCTCGCGCGCGAAACCGAAACGATCGTCTCCGGCGTGAGCGCGTCCGTCGCCCCCATGCCGGTGGCCACCGACCTGTTTTTCCCCGGTGGCGAGCGTGACCCGAACCGGCTGCTGTTTGTCGGTCGTCTCACCGCACAGAAGGGAATCGAGGGACTCATCGAAGCGCTGGCGCGCATGCGCCACGCGGCGTCACTCGATGTCGTGGGCGATGGCCCACTCGCCTCGGCGCTCGCCGCGCGTGTCGGTGCGCTCGGGCTCACGGACCGCGTGCGCTGGCTCGGTGCGCTCCCCCAGCCGACGCTCGTCGACCTGTATCGCCGGGCCGCGGCCCTGGTCGTCCCATCGACGGACGAGGGCCTGGGCCTCGTCGCAGTTGAGGCGCAGCTCTGTGAGACGCCAGTCGTCGCGTACGAGTCGGGCGGTCTGACGGACACGGTGCAGCATGAGCGCACCGGTCTGCTCGTTCCGCCCGGCGTCGTCGATGCTTTGTCGGCTGCGCTCGATCAGTTGCTCGATCATCCCGATCGAGGCGCCGAGCTTGGCCGAGCCGGGCGTATCGTGGCACTTGCGGGTTTTGCACCCGAATCGGCCGCCCGCCGCTACGCCGGTATCTATCGCTCCGTCGTTGGCTCGCCGGAAAGGTAGGCTCGCACTCATCGCGCAGTGGGTCATTGCCGCAATCGTCGTGGGATTTGCGGCGCGAGAGCTGGCGCACCAGTGGCAGGGCGTGGCGCCGGCGCTCGAGGGACTGAGGCTCGATTGGCCTCGTGTGCTTGCCTCCGGGGCGCTGGTGATCGCCACGTACCTCCTTCTGATCGAGGCGTGGCGAGCGACGCTCCGCGTATGGTCCGAATCGCTTCCGTTCTCGGCCGCCGCGCGCATCTGGTTCGTGTCGAACCTCGGGAAGTACGTTCCCGGAAAGGTTTGGCAGATTGCCGCCATGGGAGCGCTCGCTCAAAAGCGCGGCGTCTCCGCAACCGCGGCGATCGGCTCGAGCCTCCTCGTCAACCTCGTGAGCGTGCTCGCCGGGTTCGCCGTCATCGCAGCGACGGCGGCGGGAAGAGTCGGTGCGGTCGTAGGCGCACAGATGACGGGTGGGGCAGAGAGGTCCGCGCAGTTCATCGTCATCGGCATCGTTGTCGTCGGAGCCGTAGCGCTCGCATTGGCGCCCGTCGCGGTGCCTCGGCTCGCGGCGCTGGCCGGCAGGATGACGGGTCGTCCGCTTGCCATCCCGCGTGTTCCACCGAAGGCAGTATGGGTTGCAGCCGCCTCCACCGTTGCGAGCTGGCTGGCCTACGGCATCGCGTTCTTCCTTTTCGCGCACGGCATCACGCCCCGCGCGACTGGCAATGCCCTCTCGTACATCGCAGTTTACACAGGTTCCTACTTGGCCGGATACCTCGCGTTGTTCGCGCCAGGAGGCGTTGGCATTCGCGAAGCGGCGATCGTGATCGCGATGCCGAAGTTCGGTCTGGCGTCCGCCGCGGACGCAGCGGTCATTGCCATCACTAGCCGGCTCTGGCTCACCGTACTCGAGATCCTGCCCGGCTTGCTACTGTTCCGTAGTGGTTCCTCGCGAACTGTTCGAGATCACAGCGCAGAAGAAGGATGACCGGGAAGATCCATCACGTCTCCGAGAAGTCGCCTGACGCGGCGCCTGACCAATGGGCGCCGCGCTTCGCGCTCGGGTGGGTATCGCTCGTGTACGCGGTTGCCGTGCTGTCGCTGGCTTATCCGGCGCTAGCGGGCGGCTTTCTCGTCAATCCGCACAGCGACCAGTACATCGCGGGCTACGCGTTTCGTGAGTTCGCCGCGCAGTACATGCGGTCGCACGGCGGGTTCCCGCTCTGGAACCCGTATCTGTACGGCGGCATGCCGTACGTTGCCGCGATGCACGGGGACATCTTCTATCCGACGTTCCTGCTGCGGTTGCTGCTCCCGACCGACGTCGCGATGACGTGGTCGTTCATCATCCATGTCTTTCTCGCCGGTCTGTTCGCGTACGTCTTTCTCCGTGCGTGCGGGGTCGGGTTCTTCGGCGCGCTCTTCGGCGGTCTTGCTTACATGATCGGGGGCAACGTCGCCGGGTTAGTGTCTCCGGGCCACGACGGGAAGTTGTATATCAGCGCGCTCCTGCCGCTCACGCTCCTTCTCGTCTTGCGCGGCGTCCACGACGGCAAGCGATGGGCGTGGGGAGTTCTCGGCATCGTCGTCGGACTGGCAGTCCTCAGTCCTCATCCGCAACTGCTGCAATATTTGCTGCTCGCATCCGGCGCGTTCGCGCTTTACGTCGCATTCTCGGAGTTCGGCGGCGTGAAGCTCGATCGCCCTGTCGCGATTCGTCGCCTCGCGGCTGCCGCGGGCTCCATCATCCTGGGCGGAGCCATCGGTGCGATCCAGTATCTCCCGGTGCGCGAGTATGTCCCGTTCTCGCCGCGCGCTGGGGGAAAGGGGTGGGAACACGCCGTCTCGTACTCGATGCCACCCGAGGAGCTGCTCAACACGTATCTGCCCCAGTTCACCGGGATGCTCGACAAGTACTGGGGACGGAACGGCATTCACTTCCACAGCGAGTACATCGGCGCCGTCGTGCTGGTGTTGGCGGGTTTGGGGTTCGGTTGGTCGGCCACTCGGGGCGGGCGCCGGTTCATCTGGTTCTGGTTAGGCACGCTAGTCGTTTCGGTGCTCTGGGCCCTGGGCGGCTACACGCCGTTCTATCACATCGTGTATGCCATCGTCCCCGGGACGAAGTTCTTTCGCGCGCCGAGCACCATGCTGTACATCGTTTCGTTCGCCGTGGCCGTGCTCGCGGCATGTGGAGTGGATCGCGTGGTAGCAGGGCAGGTACGAACCCGGTATCTGCTCGCCTGGCTGGGCGCAGCCTTGCTGTTCGCGATTCTCGGTGCGTCCGGTGGTCTGACGAACATTGCCGCCGGCGTGGCTGCGCCCGAACGCGCCGACGCCGTCCTGGATAACAGTCGCGACCTGGCGATCGGCTCGATCCGCTCGTTCGCCTTCGTGGCGATCGCGGTCGGACTGATCTGGGCGATCGCCACGCGTCGGCTCGCAACCACGGTCGGCGGATTTCTGCTCGTTGCAGCAGCCGCGCTCGACCTGTGGACGATCGAGCGGTCGTACTGGATGTTCTCGCCGCGGGCGTCGCAGCTCTATGCCGCGGATGAGACCATCAAGTACCTGATGCGGCAGCCGCAGCCAGGGCGCGTGCTTCCGCTCCCACTTACCGCCGATTTCGCGCCGGGCGACCCCTTCGTTCGGCCCGGTGGGCAGGCGAACGGCCTCATGACGCACCGGGTGCGCAGCGTCCTCGGCTACCATGGCAACCAGCTGGGACGCTACAACGACTTGTTAGGCATGGATGAGGGCGGGAAGCAGATCGCGAACCCGAACCTCTGGGCGCTCGCTAATGCGCAGTATTTTCTCACCAACGTGGGCAGCCTTCCGATCCCTGGCGCGCAACGAGTCGTCGGTCCCTCGCGGGACGCAGCCGGCACAACGCTCTTCCTGTATCGACTGCCGGGTGAGAATCCCTACGCCTGGGTCGCGCCGGTGATCGTGAAGGCACCGGACGATCAAGTTCTCGCCACGGTGCTCGACCCCCGATTCGACGTTCGTCGCGCAGCGCTGTTCGATCCGGCCGCAGCCGTGAAGGGGCGCGACGTGTCGACGCTGCCAGACGCGGTTCCGGTAAAGGTCAGGGCGACAAAGTACGAGCCTGGGAGCGTCACCCTGTCACTGGACACCCCAGCGCCCGATGGGTCCGCACTCATCGTGTCGGAGAACTACTATCCCGGCTGGAAGGCGACCGTCGACGGTCGAGAGGCGACGTTGGGGAGGGCGGACTACTCGCTGATCGGCGTTGCACTGCCTGCCGGGGCACGCACGATCGAACTCTCGTTCGACAGCGCACCGTACCACACGGGCAAGGCTGTCACGCTGGCTGCTCTCGCCCTTTCCGTCGTGTGGTGGCTCGCGGGCGCCTTCATGGAGCGGCGGTCGCGTGTCTGAGCGCGCTCTGGTCATCGTTCCAACGTACAACGAACGCGAGAATATTCGGCAGCTCATCGAGAGCGTGCTCGCCAAGGATCCGCGGATCGACATGCTCATCGTCGACGATGCGTCGCCGGACGGCACCGGCCAGATCGTCGACGAGGTTGCGGCGACAAACAATCGCGTATCGGCGCTCCATCGCGCGGGGAAGATGGGACTTGGAACCGCATACCTCGACGGATTTCGCTGGGCGCTCGCGCGCGACTACGAGTACGTGTTCGAGATGGACGCGGACTTCTCGCACAACCCGGATCACCTGCCCGAGTTCCTTCGACGAATCGAAGACGCGGACCTCGTCCTCGGCTCGCGGTATCGAAACGGCAGGGTGACCGTCGTGAATTGGCCGATGACGCGGCTGCTTCTGAGCTATGCCGCGAACATCTACGCCCGCGCTGTAACTGGACTGCAATTGTTCGATTCGACGGGCGGGTTCAAGTGCTTCCGTCGGAAAGTACTTGAATCGATCGACCTAAATGCCGTAAAATCAAACGGGTATGCGTTTCAGATCGAGATGAGCTTTAGGGCTTGGAAGAAGGGCTTCCGGATCGCCGAGATTCCGATCGTCTTCGTCGACCGGACTGAGGGAGAAAGCAAGATGTCCAAGCGAATCGTGCGCGAAGCCGTGTGGATGGTGTGGCGGCTCCGGTGGTGGTCGATCACGGGACGGGTCTGACGATGACGAGCTATGGGCGTCGGTTCTACAAGCTGACTGGCTCTGGCAACGATTTTGTCTTCGTCGACGCGCGCGAGGAACCGGCTGGTCGCCTCGAGGATCCTGAGGTACTCGGCGGGCTGTGTGCGCGAGGGACGGGCATTGGCGCCGACGGCATCGTGTTCGTGGAGCCGCCCAAGTCGTCCGACGAGCGCTTTTCGATTCGATACCTGAACCGCGATGGATCGCTTGCGCTGCTGTGTGGCAACGCCTCGCTGTGCAGCGTTCGTCTCGCCGCTGAGCTCGAGATCGTCGCGCCGGGCGAAGACTTCCAGTTCGGAACCGGCGCCGGAGTGGTCCGGGGAAGGCTCACGAACGACGGCCCAGAGGTCGACATCCAGCCTGTCACCGAGATGGAGACCGAAAAGAGCCTTCAGCGCGTCCCGAGTGACCGCCACATGGGCTTCGCCATGGTCGGTGTGCCGCACGTGGTGGTGCTGTGCGGCGGCGACATCGAGCATGTCGACGTCGAGGGGCGCGGCCGTTTGATCCGCTACGACCCAGCGCTGGCCTCGGGCGCCAACGTCAACTTCGTCGCGCGTGAGGGCGACGGATGGGCCGTGCGAACCTACGAACGCGGCGTGGAGGCCGAGACGCTGGCGTGTGGAACCGGGGCCGTCGCAACCGGTGCGTTGCTGGCTGCCTGGGGAGAAAGCGGTTCCGCGGCGTCGCTGCGAACTCGCTCGGGCTTGACCCTCAGCGTTCGATTTCGCGAGGGCAAAGGCGGACTTTTGGCGCCGTCGTTGGCGGGAGAGGGCCGTATCGTCTTCCGGGGTGAGCTGCCGGAAGTGACCTGAACACCTGGGTTGTCCCCAATTTCCCACATTTGAAGTTTACATAATACTTATTATAAGTAATTCCTCGAGAGCGAACGAAAAGGGCGAGCCCGGCACTCGCGGCCCGCCCGCCTTCAAAACTCAGCCGTGTGCTTTACTTGCCGGCCGGAACCGCGGTCAGCTCGCCGAGTCGAACCCGAGCCTCCGCCGCGTACGCTGACGTGTTGTCCTTCGAAAGCGCCGACCAGATTTTCTCGGCATCAGCCTTCTTGCCGGCGTCCGTCAATGTCCGCGCCGCGTCGGCCATGTAGCGGTCTTTCGCGACCTTCGCCTCCGCTATGCCGGCCGCCGCCTGATATCGCTCGGCCGCCTCCGCGTACTTCTTCTGCTGCTCGTAGCCAGCCGCCTTCAGTGCCTCGAACGAGGCGCGGTCCTGGCTCGACGGTTTGCCGTCATTCAGCGCCCGCAAACCGCTGTCAGGCTTCCCTTGCTCATAGTAGGCCTGGGCCAGAAGCATGGTGGCCTGGCTCCCAGCCGAGCTGCCGCCGAAGCGCGCGATGACCCGTCGCAAGTCCGTTTGAGCGAGCGGCAGATTGCCTTGAGCGAAGCTCTGGCGAGCCCGGCTCAGCGCAGCGTCGGCCGCGTCAGCTCGCTGATTCCGCCACTGGTTCCCCAGCACCCAAAGAATGGCGGCCAGGGCCACGACGCCAACCGCAAGGCCGAGCGGCTTGGCGTTATTCCTGGCCCAATCGGTAACCGACTCAGCGTGATCGTCGAACGCCGGCCGGGTCGTTGCTGCTCCCGTCTTCGTCATTGTTCGTGAGATATGGTGAATGCGCCCTGCGTCTCTCGCGTCAGCCACCGAGACGCATCCAGTGCCCCTGGCGTGACTCGAACACGCGGCCAACGGTTTAGGAAACCGCTGCTCTATCCATCTGAGCTACAGGGGCGCGGCGGCCGCCGGACCGCGTCGTAGACGGCTGTGTCCGACGTCGTGGCCAGACCAACAAACCTATTGGGGCATCGGGTTCTACGAAAGTCAGGAATCGGTCGCGCCGAGCTCTGCTTCCAAACAGTGAACAGGTTCCGCTGACCTAATAAGTCAGCACGGACTCGAGACGTCGCCCCGCGAGACGGCTGGCTCCGTTCAGGAACGTCAGTGCGATGAGAAAGCTGCATCCCACGACTCGGCCGCCCACGGACTCGATCAGCTCACAGGAGGCAGCCGCGGTTCCACCGGTTGCGAGAACGTCATCGACGATCAGCACATTCGCGCCCTTTGCACACGCGTCGACGTGGACCTCAAGCGCGTCGGTCCCGTACTCCAGTTGGTACGTGACACGTCGCGTCGTATACGGCAGCTTCCCGACCTTTCGAATCGGGACGACGCCGGCGCCTAGCGCCTGCGCCACGGGGCCTCCGAGGAGAAACCCTCGGCTCTCGATCGCAGCGACTAGCGTTACGCCGGCACTCTTGAAGGGCGCGGCCATCTTCTCGCATGCTTTCGGAAACAAGCCGCCGTCCGCGAGGAGCGGCGTAATGTCCTTGAAGAGGATACCCGGCTTCGGGAAGTCCGGGACGTCGCGCACTGCCCGACGCAGGTCGTCGGCGATTCGACTCGATGGGCTCGTACCGGACGGCAACGCTACCTCACGACGGTGAATGGTCGTGGAAGGTCGCTCAATCCGTCGAGCGGCAATTCGGTGACGCGATCGACGCGCGCCCCGGGCGGTCCCGTTCGCGCGACGTTCGTGAGCTCATCGATGGCAGTCTGCGTTCCCGAGGCCGCGATCTCGACTCGGCCGTCGTCGTGGTTGCGAACCCAGCCCGCGAGCCCGGCACGCCGTGCCGTTTCGCGCACGAACCATCGGAACCCGACGCCCTGAACTTTCCCGACGATCTCGAGATGAACCGTCGTCACCCTTCCTCAGCGGCTGCGCGACCCTCCCAGGAGCGCCGCGAGCACCGAGGCGAGGACGGCAGCATCGGTGGCCTCGGGCGCAATGGACGAGACGTCAATCTCGCCGCTCCGCACGCGGTCCGCCAGGCGATCGAACGCCGCGGCGATACGCGCTTCGTGAGGCGAATACGCTTCGAGCGCCGCCGGGAAAACTGCGAGCTGAGGCTCCTCCTCCCGATTGACCTCGGGCGGCGGCTCCTGATTGGTCGCGACGAGCTCGAATCGCGGCAGCTCGGCCGCGTCGGGAACGGTGTCCTCGGGCCAGTCGGCAGCGGCCGGCGTCGCCTCGCCTAACGACGCCAGAACCGGCGCTGCCGGCGTGTCCGGCCGCACGCCCATGATCTCGTCGGATGCCGGGATCGTGTGCGCGTCGGTCCATTCACCGAATCCGTAGCCTCCGTCCACATCCGAAACTGGCTGCACCGCGGCGGGCGGCGGTACGTCGTCCATGGCCGGCGTGATCTCAGACTCGACTGGGGCCGTGGTCGGCTCTGCCGGAGCAACGTCGTCCTCGAGCCAGGCAGGCGTCGTGCTGGCGAGCACGGCGTCGCTCGACGCGACCGCGACCGGTGCCGCTACCGCGTCGCTCTCGACTGGGATATCGGTCGCCGTGATGTCGTCCGCCCAGAGTTGTTGGCCGTCGATCCCGCTGCCTAACGATGCCTCGTCGAGCGAGGACGCGACCGGCTCCGGGTCCGCGGCGCGACCCGGCGGATCCGACACGCCCCACACCGCATCGAATGCATCGATCGCGTCGAGGGCAGCGATTTCGTTCGCGACCGGCTGCGTCGAGAGCGGCATCGACCTGATGTCGGCCGCCGGGATGGACGGCGGCGCAATGGGCGTGGGTGTTTTCGGGGCGACGGGTGTCGGCGCAGGGTTGCGTAAGACGAGCTTCCCCGGCGCGACCGGCGCAACGAACGGCGCGGCGGTTGGTCGTTGAACCGCGGCCGGGCGGATGAACGGGCGGCTCGGCGCTGAAGGACCCGCGGGCCCTCCGAACGGGCGCGCGCCGCGCCGCGTGAAGGGTGTCTTGGTCTCGTCGTTCTCCTGATCGGCCATCCGGCGGCTCCGAATCGAGTGCGCTTGAAAGCGATACGGCCGCCGGTCGACGTCAGGTCATCCCTGCCAACCGTGCGTGCCCAAGAGCGGGACGAATCGGACCGGCGCGATGTCACGCCGCACGACCGTGCCATCACGTCTCTCGAAGCTCACGAGAGTCTGCTCGTCCTTGCCCCCCAATGGGATCAGCAGGGTCCCACCTTCCGCGAGCTGGTCGAGCAAGGGCGCGGGCACGGTAGGAGCTCCCGCGCTCACGAGGATGCCATCGTACGGGGCGTACTCACGCCACCCGATGGTTCCGTCGCCGAGCAGCATTGAGACATTCCGCACATCGAGTTGGCGGAGAATCTCACGTGCCTGCTCGTACAATGCCGGCACCCGCTCGATGGAGAACACCTGTGCAGCGAGATTCGAGAGGAGCGCGGTCTGGTAGCCGGTGCCCGTACCCACCTCGAGCACGCGCTCCTTGCCGCTGAGGTGGAGCAGCTCCAGATACCGCGCGTGCACGGACGGCTGCGATATCGTCTGCCCGTTGCCGATCGGCAGCGCTGAATCCTCATAGGCCCGGTGCCGCACGCCCGTCGGCACGAAGACGTGGCGCGGCGTGACATCGACGGCCCGCAGCACCGAGAGGTCGCGTATGCCCATCGTCTGCAGCGTCTCCACCAGTCGGCGGCGCGCGCCGCGATACTCAGGGCCTACAGATCCCGCCACCAGCTCTCCGCCGAATCAAGCATGTCGCGATGGGTGAGGTCGAGGTGTAACGGGGTGACCGAGACGTACCCGTCATCGACCGCCCGGAAGTCGGACCCGACCCCGCTCGCCTCCCAATTGATCGAGCCGCCGCCGATCCAGTAGATGCGTCGGCCCCAGGGATCTTCCATCGGCCGAAGCGAGTCCGAGTACACGCGCCGACCGAGTCTCGTTAGGCGCACGCCGCGGATGTCGCCGGCGCGTCTGGGCGGCAGGTTCACGTTGAGGAGTGTCTGTGCCGGAAACCGCGGCAGCGACGTCAGGTGGGCGAGCAACGGCGAGAGAATGTCGACCTGCTCGTCGAGCAGCGACACGTCGGCCCGGAGATCTCCCCCTGCGAACGAGATCGCGATGGATGGAATCCCGAGCGCCAGACCCTCCATCGCCGCCGCAACCGTACCCGAGTACAGCACGTCCTCACCCATGTTCTGACCGTGATTGATTCCACTGAGAACATAGTCGGGCCGCTGCTCCATCAACGCTTCCACCGCGAGCATGACACAATCGGTCGGCGTCCCATCCACCTGATACTTTCGCTCACCTCGCTTTACCGGACGAAGAGGATGATGGAGCGTCAGCGAGTGGCTCGTAGCGCTCTGCTCGCGGTCCGGCGCGACGACCGTGATCTCGCCCAATGGCTCGGCGGCTCGTACGAGACACTCCAGGCCGTACGCGAGAATCCCATCGTCGTTCGTGCAGAGGAGACGCATCAGTGTTGAGCTCCCATCCCGAACCGCCAGAGCGTCGTCACGATCCGCGCGGAATCACGCACGGGCCGAAAATGACTCGGAATATTGGCAGCGTAGATCGTAGGAATGGGGACAAACGTAATGCGGGCCCCCAGGCGTCCAGCCAGGATGAGAAACTCCGTCTCGAACTCGTACCGGTCGCCGCTGGGCCGGACCTGGTCGATGAGATGTGATCGGATGGCGCGGAACCCGCTCTGGGCGTCAGCGACGTCCCGACCGATGCAATGCGCGACGGCGGCGGCGGACAGCCGGTTCGTTAGGCGCCGCCCGGCTGGCATGGACCCGCATCGGTCGCGGGCACCAATCGCGACATCGGCGTTCGATAGGGCGTCTACCAGCGCCGGGGTGTATCGCGGATCGTGTTGCCCGTCGGCATCGATGGTCACTACCACGTCCGCGCAATGTTCCGCCGCGACCCGAAACCCCGCGCGCAGTGCCGCCCCTTTTCCGCAGTTGCGTCCGAGCCGGACCGTCACATCGGCGACAGGTCGTGCCGCATCGTACGTCCCGTCGTCGGATCCGTCATCCACCACGGTAATGAACGCCCGTGGAATCGTCGCGCGAACCCCTGACACCACGGTCGCGATGGTCGGTTCGGCATTGAATGCCGGCACCACACAGACGACGCGATCGCTCCTCACGTGCCGGATGGCTCGGGCTCCTCGCGGCCGCTCGCGGCTTCCGGCTGCGGCGACTCGGTTCCGTCGAGCACACGCACGATCGACTGCAGCTGTCGCTCGAGATCACGGATCATCTGCACATCCAGCGCGGCGCGAGCTTCGGCTCGCAGCGAGCCAGCCTTTCGCTGCTCCTCGATCCGCTGCCGAGCGCCGTCGATCGTGTACTTCTCCGTATACAGGAGGTGCTTCACGAGCATGATCAGCTCGACTTCGCGCCGCTGATATACGCGGTTGCCAGAACGATTCTTCGCCGGATTGAGAAAGCGAAATTGGCTCTCCCAGTAGCGCAGCACGTGCGGCTTCAGGTCGGTCAGCGCACACACGTCTCCGATCGAGAAGAACTCCTGAACCGGCTCCTCTTTGGTCGGCATCAGTCCTGCTCCGCGCGCAGCTCGCGAGTCATCAGCTCGGAGATCGCAATTCGCGGTGGCTGTGCTTCGAACAGAATGCGATGAACGGCGAGGACGATAGGCATGTCCACTCCTTCGCGCTCCGCCAGCGCGCGCGCACTGATGGTGTTGAGCACTCCCTCGGCGACAGTGTCCTTCCCCTCCAGCGCCTGCTCCAGCGTACTTCCTTTCCCGATCTCGATACCAAGCGCGCGATTGCGGCTCAGCGCGCCCGTGCACGTGAGGACGAGGTCACCCAAGCCAGCGAGTCCCGCGAACGTTGCCTGGCTCGCCCCCAGCGCCATTCCCAGTCGCGTCATCTCGACCAACCCCCGGGTGATGAGCGCGGCGCGGGAGTTGAACCCCAGCCCGACGCCCTCCGCGATTCCGGTGGCGACCGCCATGACGTTCTTGAGGGCACCGCCCAACTCCACGCCGATGACATCGTCATGCGTGTAGACGCGGAATACATCAGAGCTCAACGCTCGCTGAACGACGGCAGCCGCGTCCTCGTTTGCGGATGCGGCCACCACGGCGGTGGGCTGCCCCCGCGCGACCTCGACGGCGAAGCTCGGGCCCGAAAGCGCGACTACGGCGTGGCGCGGAAGCGTGTCGCCTACCACGTCCGACATGATTGCCAGCGATTCACGCTCGATGCCCTTGCTGGCCACGACGAGCACGGCGTCGGGCCGGACGGCGGCCGCGCCGCGGGCGACGACGTCGCGGAGTGCGTGCGATGGCGCGACGTAGGTCACGAGCTCGGCATTACCTAACGCCTCCGGCATCTCGCCCGTGGCTCGGATCGCGTCCTCGAGGCAAACCCCTGGCAGGAAACGCCGATTCTCCCGCCCGTCATTGATGGCCTCGACGACGTCGGGCTCACGCGCCCAGAGCGAAACCGCATGGCCGTTCGCGGCCAGCACGTTCGCCAGCGCCGTCCCCCACGCACCCGCACCCACAACGGCGCACTTCATGGCTGCGGCGGCGTTTTGCGTCCGAACCGCGGCTCCTCACCGCGACGCAGACGCCCGATGTTCGCTCGATGAGTCCAGAACACGAATACGGCAACGACGACGCTCACGGCGAATAAGGGTGACCGGAACCCGCCCATGACGGCAATCGCGACGGGCAGCACCGCGGCGCCGGCGAGGGACGCGAGAGACATATAGCCGCCGACCACGAGCACCGTGAGCCACACGAGCAGCGTTATAACTATCGCTGCTGGCGCCAGCGCTCCGAACACCCCTGATGCCGTCGCGACCCCCTTCCCTCCGCCCTTCCAGAGCAGGAAGACCGGCCTAACGTGACCGATGATGGCAGCAATGCCGAACCCGATCGCCCAGAGCGTCAACGTGCCGGGGTCGGGCACGCGCGGCGCGACGAGGCGTGGGAACCACAGAACGGGCACCGCTCCCTTCGCGGCATCGAACAGCAGAACGACCAGCGCTACCTTGGCGCCGAGGACGCGATAGACGTTCGTTGCGCCGAGGTTGCCTGAGCCGTGCTGCCGAAGATCGATTCCCCGCGTCACCTTGCCCGCGATGTATGCCGCCGGGATCGACCCCGCCACATAGGCGAGCACGAGACCCAGGTAGGGAGACACTTACGCGGCTCGCCTCCGGAGAACGATCCGCAGCGGATTGCCCGTGAATCCCCAGGCTTCGCGGAAGCCGTTGTGCAAGTACCGCACGTAATGTTCGGCGAGCAGATCCGGGTGATTCCCGAACACGGCGATCGTCGGAGGCGCAACTTCGACCTGCGTCGCGTAGAGCAGCTTGATCTCACGACCGGCTGCCTGCGGGGGCTGGCGCCGAGCCACGAGCGCCTCGAGTGTGTTGTTGACCTGTGAGGTCGTGATTCGTTTCGAGCGCTCGGCATCGACCTCGACCAGCAGGTCGAGCACGCGAGTCACGCGCTGGCCGGTCAGGGCCGACGTGAACAGGAACGGAACGAACGCCAGGAAGGGCACGCGCTCCGCCGCTTCCTTCTCGAACCGACCGGCGGTCTTGTCGTCCTTTTCCTTGAGATCCCACTTGTTTACCACGACGATGAGGCCGCGTCCCGATTCCCATGCGAGGTTGGCGATCTTCAAGTCCTGGTTCTGAATGCCTTCGACCGCGTCGACGATCAGAAGGCAGATGTCCGCGCGCTCAATGGCCCGGCGCGTCCGAAGCGACGAGTAGAACTCGATGCCGTCGTCGACCCGCGACTGGCGGCGGAGCCCCGCTGTATCAATGAAGACGATCCCCCGATCATGATAGCGCATCGGCGTATCGATCGCGTCACGCGTCGTTCCGGCTACGTCGGACACCACGAGACGCTCTTCGCCTAACAAGCGATTCACGAACGAAGACTTGCCGACGTTGGGCCTCCCAATCACTGCCACGCGCAGCGCGTCCTGCTCCTCGGCCGGCGCGGGCGGAATCCGCTCGACGACGACGTCGAGCAGGTCACCGGAGTTTTTCCCGTTGATGGCCGAGACGGGAATCGGGTCGCCTGCACCCAGCTGGTAGAACTCGTAGAAGTCTGTGGCACGTGGGTCGTCCGCCTTGTTCGCGACGAGTACCCATGGCTTCTGCGATTCCCGCAGCATCTCGACGACGTACGCATCCATCGGATGGACGCCCGCCTTCGCGTCGACGACAAGGAGCAGGAGATCGGCTTCCTCGATGGCCTGGTCCACCTGGCGACGGATCTCGACATCCATGGGGGCACGCGGGTCGTCCATCACGCCGCCCGTGTCGACGAGCCAGAACGATTGCCCGGCCCACTCGGCCTCGGCGAAATGGCGGTCGCGCGTCGTGCCTGCCTCGTCGCTGACGATCGCCGCTTCAGCCCCGACAATGCGATTGAACAGCGCCGACTTCCCGACGTTAGGCCGGCCGATCAGCGCTACGACCGGGACGTTCATGCGGCGCGCGCTCCTGGTGCCACGGGTGTACCCTGCCCCTCCAGTGAGAGTATGTCGATGAAATCGTAGGAGGGGTACACCGGCATTGGCAGTGACTCGCGCACCACGACGAAACGTTCATCGTCGAGGAACAAGCCGCTCTCGTTGATGGTCTCAGCCGGAATGAGTGCGAGATCGAGGTCGTGCCGTCCGTCGAGCGCGCGGCGAATGTCAGCGCCGACGAGGAGTCCGGCGGTCGTCGTCGTGGGACCAAACAACGAATTAGTGGTTGGAATCAGAACAAACTCCGCGCCGGTGGAAGCCGTGAGCTGCGCGAGCAGTGCGGGCATCAGCGGCGCCATTGCTGTGCCGGTGACCACGCCGATGCGCCGTCCATCGAGACGGGGCAGCGTCGGCGCTCCGGCGCGCACTCGTTCTCTCAGTGACGTGACCGCGCCAACCCCGTTCTCGATCTGCGCGAAGTCGCCGTAGTGGCTGATCGGCGGAAGCTCCATCCCGGCCAGCAAGTACAGTTCGTCCGACCCGTAGACCCACGGGTCTCCACGCTCGGCCGCAGCGCGCGCCTCCCACCGATGTATCACATCGAGAAGCGCCCGTGATCGTTCCGCGCTCATCGATTCGCCGGTGTAGAGATGCGAGAACTGCGTGAGTCCAACCGGAACGAGCGCGACGGAAATGACGGCGTCGCCGAGATCCCACAAGTCGCTCAGCGACTGCTCCAGCACAGCCCCGTCGTTGAGCCCGGGGACGATGACCATCTGGCAGTGGAACTGAATTCCGTGGGCAGCCAGCCGCGTTAGCTGCTCCACGATATTCGGGACCTTGGGATTGTTGAGCAACAAACGCCGCGCTTCCCACGGCGTCGCGTGAACGGAGACGTAAAGCGGCGACAGGCGGTACTCGATAATCCGCTGCTCGTCCCGCTCCTTCATGTTCGACAGCGTCGCGAAGTTGCCGTACGCGAACGACAGTCGGTAATCGTCGTCCCGAATGTAGAGGTTCTTGCGCAGCCCCTTGGGCAATCCCTCGATGAAGCAAAACTCGCATCGATTGGCGCATCGCCGAACGGACGGTGGCTCGAGCTCGACCCCGAGGCTCTCACCCTCAGGGCGCTCGATCTCGTAGACGATATCTTCTCCGTCGGGCATACGAGCTTCGATTACGAGCTCGTCGTCCGCCGTGAGGAACTCCCAATCGAGAAAGTCGGCCAGTGCGCGCCCGTTCACCGTGAGTAATTCGGTGCCCGGCACGATGCCTATTTCCTCCGCGATACTTTCGCCTGCGACGCGTGCGACTCGAACCATTTCCCATCCACCACGAGCGAAGGGGCGCTGCGTGATTGCGCTCCCCGAAGGACCTCGACCACATTGAGATCGAGGCTCAACTATTTTAGCAACTCAATACGGCGAAATCAATTGCCGATAATCACTTCGGCTTTTTCGCCGCATGTTAGGTCGAGGTCGCGAACTCTCCCACGCATAACGAGACGAGCGCCGAACACTCAACGTGTTCGGCGCTCGCACTGGACGATCGATCAGGGACTACTTATCGAGCGGTGCGTACTTGAACGCCGCAATGCCCGCCTTCTCCGCTGTGATGCGGAAGGGCTTCGACGCCTTGGGGTCGACTGGGCCTACTGTGGCTTCCTGCGTCGCGACCGTACTCCCGTTCGTGTCGAGGAACTCGACCTTGATCGTGTACGTCTTCGGCTCCGCCGAAAGGTTCTCGATCGTACCGCCCAACGTGGCTTTCGCCGCTTCGCGGCTGAACAGGTTGAACGCGACCTTCACGGTTGGCTCGCTGAACAGCTTGTAGTACTTGAGCACCGAGTCGCTCAGCTGCTTCTTCGCCGCGGGATTCTTTTCGAGCTTCGACTTGTCCTGGTAGTAATTCACCCACACCCGGTAGTTGTCCGGGTTGTTGGGGTCGACGGTCACCAGGCGCTCGAGGACCGGCGGCATCTTGTCCAGCTGGTCCGAGCTCAGGTACGTCACGGCGACGTTGAACAGACCGTCGCGGTAGTACGGATTCTTCTTGAGTCCCGCCTCGAACAACTGCGCGGCATCCTTGGCGCGATTGGCGCGCGCGGCATTCACGCCGGCCTCGAGAAGCTGCATGTCGGTGTACTTGTCCGGCGCGGCAAGCATGTCGGAGTAGATCTTGTTGGCGCTTGTGCTATCGCCCGACAGCAGCTGTACACGCGCGAGCCCGGACTGGGCGCCCGCGTCGTTCGGATAGTCCTTGAGATAAGCCTGGTACGCGTCCGCGGCCTGCTTCGCGTACTCCTGCTTTTTCGGTCCCTCGGCGGCGTCGGCTTCCGCGGCGAGAAGCGTTGGGATGTTGAGCATCACCTGCTTCTTCTCTTCCGTGTAGGCAGTGTCGGTGCCGATCGCCGTCAGCATCTTCTGGAACGCCTCCACCGCGCCCGGGATGTCGTCCTTACTCTGACGCGCGTTGCCGATGACGTTGTACGCGACCGGCGACTTGGGATAGATGATGAGCGCGCGCTCGGCCAGTTTCACCGCGGAATCTACCTGCTTCGCGTTGTACTGTTTCACGGCCTCATTCACGAGTCCCACGTAGGGAACGCGCCGGTACTCCTCCGTTTCACCCGCGCACTGCGGCATCGCCTGCTCGACGACGTCGAACGCAGAGTCCGCGGCGAGCACGAGGTCGATGTTGTCCGCCGGAGCACCCGTGTAGCCCAGCGACGCCTTCGCGGCCACGCTCGGCTGATCAGGCATCGCGGCGAGCGTAACAAGCGCGCGCCCGAGCAGCCAGCTGCGGCCGACGGCGTTCGTCGCCGCCTGCGGAGTCGTCAGGAGGCCGATCGCCTTCGTGATCTGCTTCTTCTTGTCGTCAGGCTTGCCAAGCAGTCCCGCCGTGACGAGTGCGTTGCGCGCATCCTTGACCTGACCCGGCTTGCCATCATCGATCTCGCATTTTGCGGGCGCCTGTGCGCGCGAGATGCCGGGGAGCGCGCCGACAGCGAGAACTGCGACCATGAAAGTCTGTCGAACCATCATGTCCTTCTCCTGAGTAGAGCGAGACGCGTGGAGCGTCGCGCATTCTGTGATCCTACCCTTCCCCGACTACGCTCGTTCCGAGGCAGCGCGGGCAAGTGTGGTGACATCCTGCAGCGAACGACCAGTCGCCTCGGCGACCGAACGTACGTCCTCATATTCCGGCTTGGCGCGAGTGCGTCCGTCAGGCAGCGCGGAAACCTTCACGCGCACTTCGTGACCGAGCACCTCGACTGTTTGCATGTCGCGTGCAAGCGCGCGCCGAACGACGCGACTCCGCCGAATGCCGATGGTGGTAGTGCGAGCAAACACCATCGACTCCAGACGTGCCACGTCGGACTCTTGACATAACACCTCGATCCGAGTCCCGATGCGGCCCTTCTTCATCGCGACGGTGACGCAGGTCACATCCAGAGCGCCGGCCTCGCGTAAGGCATCCGCCGCGGCCGCCACGTGCTCGGGCGTCATGTCGTCGACGTCCGTGGCGAGCATGGCGAGCGTTTCCTCGCCGCTGGCCCCCGGTCGGGCGGCCGCCGCGACATCCGCGAGAATGATGCGTAGCGCGTTAGGCCGGTCGGCCGGGTCCTTCGTCCCTGCGCCGAAGCCCGACTTGATGGGTGTGTATTCGTCAGGCGTGTAGCCTGACGAGAGCACGCGCACGAGCGCCGCGCCGGTTGGGGTGACGAGCTCGCCCGCCCCGTCGGGACCGCGCCGCACGGGGAATCCCTGCAATAGCTTGAGCGTTGCCGGGGCGGGTACCGGAAGAACGCCGTGGGCGGCCTTCACGAAACCATCGCCGACTACCAGCGTGCCGCAGTACACCCGTGAGATCCCCAACTCGTGGAAGCCCCAGATGGAGCCCAGGATATCGAGAATCGCGTCGACCGATCCGACTTCGTGCAGGTGGACGCGCTCCATCGTCGTACCATGAATCGCCGCCTCTGCGGCCGTCACAGCCGTGAACGCGGCATCGGCGCGCTCGCGTACGGCCTCGGGCGCGCCAGAGGCGTCGAGGATCTTGCGGATATGGCTCAGGTGACGACCGTGCGGCTGCGGCGGGATCTCGAAGTCCACCTTCTTGCACGCAATCCCGGCACGGCGCACGTCGCTGACGTGCGCCGTCACGCCGTCGAGCCCGAGTCGCTGCGGAAGCGACATCAGCCACTCCGCGCTCAACCCGAGGTCGATCAGCGCGCCGAGGGTCATGTCCCCGGAAATGCCGCTGAACGGATCGAGAATGGCTATCGGCACAGCCGGAAAAAATATCCGGCTGCAACCATCCGATGCCAGGCTTTCCTATTGCAACTGCACGCTTTCCTGACCGAGGTGCCTCAGCGGTACGACGCTCCGCTCCCTGTGTTGTAGATCACAATTTCAGCGTCGGCCGCCAGCTGTCCGGCTCTGACGAGAGCGCGTGTGACGGCGAGTGCACACCCGCCTTCTGGCGCGGCATCGATTCCGCTCGACTCTGCCAGCCGTCTCGTGTCCTCTCTGATCGCGTCCTCGCTGGCACTGCCTGCAATGCCCGCACTCTCACGCAGCGCACGTAGCACGAGACGATCGCCCAAGGGACCAGGGACCCGCAGTCCGGCAGCGTGCGTGGTTGGATTCTCCCAGGCAGTCGCGGATTCGGCTCCCGCTCGAAATGCGCGCACGAGAGGGGCACAGCCATCGGCCTGTGCGACGACGACCCGCGGGAATCGCGTGTCCTGCTTCAGCCAGCCCCAGCGCACCATCTCGCCAAACGCTTTCCACATGCCGATCACGCCTTCGCCACCGCCGGTCGGGTAGACGATGACGTCGGGGAGCCTCCACTCGAGCTGCTCCGCGAGCTCGTAACCGAGCGTCTTGTTTCCTTCCGCGCGATACGGTTCGCGAAGCGTCGCGACGTTGAAGTAGCCGTCCGATGCCGCGAACGCATTGGCCGCCCTTCCCGCATCGCCGATGTGTCCGTTCACGAGCTGCAGATCCGCACCGACCGCACGAATAGTGTCAAGGATCGGCTGCGGCGTGGTCGCGGGCGCGTACACTCGCACCGGAAGTCCTGCCGCAGCGCCGTACGCGGCGAGTGCCGCGCCAGCATTGCCCGCGGTTGGGACGACGAGACCAGGGACGCCGTGGCCGCGAGCGCGCGTCACTGCGGCGCTCAGCCCTCGAGCCTTGAACGACGCGGTTGGATTGACCGCCTCGTCCTTCACCCACAGGCGCCTAACGCCAACCTCGGCAGCGAGCTGCGGCAGCTCGATGAGGGGCGTGAACCCTTCTCCGAGCGATACCGGCGCTTCCTTCTCCTCCAACGGGAGCGCGTCCGCGTACCGCCACATATCCCAGCGCGGCCGAAGAGACGACCGGTCAGGCGTCGACGTGATGTCGGCGAGAAACGGCTGACCGCACTGTGGGCAGGTGCCGACGCGCGCGGCACTGGGTTCCTCGTGGTCACACACAGAGCAGCGGAGCTTCCAGGTAGTCACGTCGTTCTCGGAGTGGGAGGGGTCGGAACAGCGGTGGGTGATGGGGATGATGTGTCAGGCGCATCCGGCTCGTCAGGCGCCGAAACGGGGGTCGATGAATCGTTAGGCATTACGGGCTCGATGTCGTCGGGAGGAGTGGTCGCCGGCGTCACGCTGGCGGGACGACCTTCCGCACGCGCCGCCAGGACGTCGAGCAGACGCTGCGCAGTCGCGGCGCTAAACCCAGGAAGCCCGGCGATCTGCTCGACGTTCGCGTTGCGCACGCCCTGAACGCTGCCGAATTCCTGCAGTAGCACCCGCCGCTTCGACGGCCCGATACCAGGTATGCTCAGCAGTTCTGACGTGACGGTTCGCAGCGATCTGCGCTTTCGGTTGTACGTCACGGCGAAGCGATGCGCTTCGTCCCGCGCTTGCTGCAGCATGCGCAGACCCGGGGATCGGCGTGATAGCCGGATCGGATCGGCACGACCGAGGATGTAAATCTCTTCCTCCCGCTTCGCGAGGCTGATCAGCTGGAGGGTGTCGAGCCCGACCTCGCGTAAGGCATCGGCTGCGGCACTGAGCTGGCCTTTCCCACCGTCAATGACGACGAGATCCGGCAATGGCTTTTTCTCGTCGACGCGACGGCGGAAGTAGCGACCAACCACCTCCCGCATCGACGCGAAATCATCCGTGCCGACGACCGACTTCACCTTGAACTTGCGATACTCGCCGCGGCGCGGACGCCCGTTCTCGAACCAGACGCACGAACCGACCGTGTCGGTGCCCTGCGCGGTCGAGATGTCGAAGCAGACGAGTGACCGCGGCAATCGTTGGAATCCCAGCTCGCGTCCGAGCTCGTACACGGGACTCGTCGCGCGCTCTTCGCTCTCGAGCGTCGAGAGCTTGAGCTCCTCGAGCAGATGGCGGGCGTTCTGCTGCGCAAGATCCACGAGCTCTCGTCGCGGTCCGCGCTGCGGGGCGATGACGCGCGTGCCGGTCATCGACGCTTCCGCGGCCTCGCGGTCCTCGAAGTCGAACGGAACGAGTAGCTCGGCCGCGCGCTCGTCAGACGGCACGTACGTTCGCGCGAGGTAGGCCGAGAGCACGGCCGTGTCGTCTTCGCCGTCGATGTTCTCGACGAAGCGATGGTCGCGCGCGAGCAGCTTCCCGCGGCGGATGCGCAGGACGGTGACGCACGCGTCGTCGCCGTCGCGCGCGTAACCGACGACATCTCGATCGCCACCTTCCACCTCGAGCACGATCGTGGGCTCTTCCATCCGCTCGAGATGGCGGAGCGCATCGCGGAGTTCCGCCGCGCTCTCGAAGTCCAAGCTCGTTGCCGCGATCTCCATGCGATCGCGCACGCGGCGAATCACCTCGTCGGTACGCCCATCGAGGAACAGCAGCACCTCGTCGATCATCTGCCGATAGTCATCCTGCGACTGAGCCAGGATACATGGCGCCTTGCATCGACCGATGTGAAAATCCAGGCACGCACGCTCGGGCATCTCGCGCGGCATGTCGTAGTTGCACGACCGCACGGTGAAGATGCGCTTCACCACGTTCAGCGCACGACGCATCTGCCCGACGTCGGTGTATGGCCCGAAATACTTCGCGCCGTCGTCGATCAGCCGCCGCGTCACGAACACGCGCGGGAATGGCTCCTGTACCGTGACCTTGATGTACGGGTACGACTTGTCGTCGCGAAGGGCGATGTTGAAGCGCGGCCTGTACTCCTTGATCAGGTTCGCTTCCAAAATCAGCGCGTGGGCTTCGGTGGGAACGACGATGGTGTCGAGGTCGGCAGCCTGGCGCATGAGCGCGCGCGTTTTTACGCTCTCGAGATGATCGCTGCCCAGGTAGCTTCGGACACGCGACCGCAGCCGTTTCGCTTTCCCGACGTACAATACGACGCCATCGGCATCCTTCCATAGATACACGCCCGGCGACTCCGGAAGGTGCGGCAATTTCGAAGCAATGGCGTCGGCGGCGACCAACATGAAGCGAAAACTAGACTCGGCTCACGTGATCGTGGAGGCCGCCTAGCGCGGACGTGTCCCTCGATCGCGACGCTGCAGGCCGAGGCGTCGTCCGACCCGCGCGGCGTTGTCCACGGCGTCTTCGACGCCGGCGAGCCACGTGCTCGCGAGGTACGTCACGCCGTACGCCGCAATGACGAGCGCTCCAGTGAGTAGAGGTCGTGACTTCGGTGCGAGCGCATGGATGCCAAGCGCGACGGCGGCGGCGAGCGCGGCCGATCCCCACAGTGTCGCAAGACGGCGCGCGGGAATACCGGTCTTGCCTATACGTTGGTTCACGGCGCGCCGCAACAGCGCGAACTCGACCCAGCCTGCCATCCCCGCGGAGATCGTCAACCCAGCGGCCCCCCACGTCGCGGGAAGACCCATTTGCTCGCGCAGTGGGAGTGCAAAGAGATAGCCGAGCACGATCGTGAGTGTCACGCGGACGAGTGCAAAGCGAAAGGGCGTCTTCGTATCACGAAGCGCATACAGCGACGACGCGTACAATCGTCCGAGCGTGGTAGCAAGCAGCCCGACCGCGGAGCCTGCGAGGATGCCCCATACCCAAACGGCGACGCCCCGGTCGAACTTCCCGTTTTGATAGATCACCCCCGCGACGACATCGCCGATGGCGAGAAACGCCATCGCCGACGGCACGATGAAAAACGCGATGCGCTGCATACCCGCATCGAGACGCTGCCGCATAGCGGCGGCGACCGTGCTCTCATCGCCACGAAGGCTCGACATCGCGGGGAGCTCGGCTGCGGAGACCGACATGCCGAACAGGCTCACAGGCAGCACCGACAAGTTCTGCGCGTACGTGAGGGCCGCAACCGAACCAGCGACGAGAAATGACGCAATCCACGCGTCGACGTATGCGCTGATCTGCACCACGCCGCGTCCGACGAAGACCGGGCCGAAGTTCCGTACGATTTCACGCACGTGCGGCGACGTCGCCATCAGCGAAACTCGCAGTCGCCCCAACACGCGCAACACCACCGGCAACTGCACCAGCATCTGCAGCGCACTTCCCGCAACGGATCCCCACGCCAGCCACACCGCGAGATCGGGCAACGTCGAACGCCGTCCGAACCAGACGAGCGTCGCGATCATCGCAACGTTCCACACCACCGGCGCAGCGTACGAGAGGAAGAATTTCCTGTGACTGTTCAGGATCCCGAGGCACCAGGCGGACAACACGAGGAGTCCCGCGCCCGGGAACAACACACGGACGAGCGTCACGGTCAGGTCGCGCTTCCCCCCGGGGAAGCCAGCGGCGATGAGGTCCACCAGGACGGGCGCCGCGAGCACACCAACCAACACGAATCCGGATACGACGAGCGCCAGGATCGAGAACACCGCGCCGGCCACCCGCGTCGCCTCGTCGCGATCATCGTCCGCAATGAGCGATGCGTAGACCGGGATGAACGACGCGGACAGCACGCCCTCGCCGAACAGATTCTGCAGCAGGTTGGGGATCCGGAACGCCGCGCGAAATGCGTCGGCTTCGTCGGTAACCCCGAAGTAGAAGCCGAATACACGCTCGCGCACGAGTCCGACGACTCGGCTGAGCAGAATGCCCGCGAACACGAGTGCCGCGTGGCGTGAATGTGCTGGGCGAGCCGGCGCCTCGGCCGGCCCCGGTGCGCCCATCAAGCGTCTGCGGTTCGGGCCGACTCGACGCGCGACGCGCCCACGTCGGAGTCGCCGCCCGAGGTGCGCCTCGTAGCCTGCGTCGCCACCGACGCGGTCGCGTCGCGGCCGCGTCGGACGAGACTGCGCGCATGTTCGCGTGCAGCGGCAATCATACGGTCGGTGATGACGCTACCATGACGGGCCATGAATGGGAGCATGTTGAGCGCTCGCTCCTGCCGGGTGCCTAACGGGAAAAGCGCCCCACGGGCCGTTCCGATCTGCGTCATTGCACCGGTCTCCCGGCGCTTGGCAGCCGCCACGATTCGCCGCTCCAGTCGCTCCAGCCGGTGCTCGATGGCCCGTTGTGCACCATCGATGACTTGGGTGGGGAGCGGCAAGTCACTTTCCTGGAGCGCGCTCGACACGGCGGCGCACTGACGACCGACCTCCTGGCGCAGGTCGCCTAGCGCGCGGGTGAGCGCCGGTGACACTGCCTTCCTGGCCAGTCGACCTTCCGCCCGGTGTGGCTCCGCGAGATCCGCCTCGTCGAGGCCGAGGCTCGACAGGATACGAACGACGTGCGGTTCGAGAATGGTGGTCGACCAGCGCGGAACGGCGAGCGGCGAGTCGAGTCCGAGCACGGGCGCAACGGCGCTGACCTGGGCGAAATAGGACAGCTCACCCGGACCCGCGACGTAGGCTACCGTCGGCAGGATCGCTCGCTCGATGACCGGACGAAGCAGCACGTTAGGCGACAGGAGACCTTTTCGAGCAGAATCACCCTGTGCGGCAACGGCAGCCGCCTCGGTCAGTGGAATGCGGCGCTTGTCACCGTCGCGGGATCGCTCGAACACGAGTGACAGCCCGGGAACTTCG
>Ga0207674_10000676_pt1 | contig 44254 bp, 37 predicted proteins | sample KBSCornC72_FD_184303 | JGI IMG/M metagenome (GOLD analysis project Ga0207674, IMG submission 184303) | Corn rhizosphere microbial communities from Kellogg Biological Station, Michigan, USA - KBS Corn C7-2 (SPAdes) (version 2) | ecosystem: Host-associated > Plants > Roots > Rhizosphere > Soil ... | reverse complement strand
GTGGATCCTCCGTCTCAAGTGGTTGCTGGGGTGAGGACAGTAACCACGAATATGGATGGGCGCGACGCACTCCCACGTATGTCGCGCCCATTCGCTTTTCCAAAAACCCGATCCTCAACATTTATAAATCTACAGCGAATTTGATTTCGCCCGCCGTGCTAGAATCCCGAAAGCTCGATTCCAGATTGGAGGCCGGGCGACTTCTCATTCAAATGCAACGGCAAGTCATCTCCCTCCGACAAGAATCGCGCCAGAGCGAAATCAATATCGGATATGGCATTCGCCGAAACCTTAAACAACTAGTTTCCAGAGCCTTTGGGCAGATCCCGGGGAAAATAATCCTCATTTCCAACGAACGCGTTTACCGACTTTATGGTCTGGAAGTTATGGCAGATCTGAAAAGCGCCGACACCAAAGTTTTTCGATGGTTGATGCCCGAGGGCGAGCGCTACAAATCATTTCGCACCTTTGAGACGGCATTGAATACCATCGCCGACCTTGGTCTCGAACGAAATGATCTCGTCATTGCTCTTGGCGGAGGCGTCGTTGGTGACCTCGCCGGATTCTCAGCCTCCACCTACTTGCGCGGAATTCGATTGTTGCAAATGCCGACAACTTTGCTCGCCCAGATCGATTCATCGATCGGAGGCAAAACTGCTATCAATCTCGCAGCTGGAAAGAATCTGGTCGGTACGTTCTATCAGCCAGATGCGGTCTGCATCGATACCGAGACGCTCGCATCGTTACCAGCGCGCGAGCTTGTTTCCGGCTTTTGCGAAATGGTTAAGCAGTCGCTGGTTGCGAGCCGAGAACTCTTCGATCAAACCGTCGGAATTCTGCAGGACTACAACCAGGACAAGTCAATTCTTTCTACACCTGGATTTGAAAAACTGATTACCGCTCACTGCATGTTCAAAGCTTCTATCGTTGCCAACGACGAGCGAGAGTCAACGGAGAGAACCGATTCGAAGTCGAGACGTATTTTGAACTTTGGACATACGACCGCCCACGCGCTGGAGAAAGTTACCAACTATCGGTACTTCCGGCATGGTGAGGCGGTTGGTTACGGAATGTTAGTAGCCGGGGAAATATCAAAACATTTAGGCTTATTGAGTCCGTCAAAATTAGATCTGCTGCGCGAGGCGGTCCATCTTTGTGGTCACTTACCTTCGACCGAAAAACTGGACCTTGCTGAAATTAAAGAGGCTTTGAAGTTTGATAAGAAGAGTGTACGAGGTCAGATTAACTGGGTTTTGCTGGACGACATAGGCTCGCCGAGAATTATTGAAGGACAACAGATTAGTAAGAAGGTTTTAAATCTCTCACTCTCCGAAGGATTGGGGATTGCGAGACGACAAAGAGAAAGGTCTCACTGATGAAAACGCACAGGAAGCAGGAACGTGGTGGCGCACAACTCAAATTTTTGCTGGTAATGGCTTTCTTGGGCGCAACTGCTTACGCGGGATACTTATACGTGCCCGTTGCGTATCAGGCTTACGGCCAGAAGGACTTTATGCAGCACTGCGTCGATGTGGCGTCTGCGCAAGGCTATCCTGAGTCGTGGGTTGTGGGCCAGGTGCAAAAGAATGCCGCTGAGTTCAATTTCCCGGCGGACGCCGTCGTCAGTTCACAACGACGAGATAATCGCCTTGAGTTAACAATACAATATAGTAAACCAATCGAGTTTCCGGGCTACACATACAACTACGAGTTTGATCAGACCGTAAAGAGCAGCGCATTCCTGACCTTCAAATAGTCCACCTTTGCAGAAAAAGTAAGACCAGCGGTTATTTGAAGCCCCCGATCTACACTGCACAACCTCTTCTGCCGGACCGCGCGCGTCCTCGCGGGCCAACCGCGATTATAAGAATCACAGCCACTAATTAAGTGTTTCACTTGGGTAATGTACTGCGGACTACTTACCCTTCAGAACTCGCAGACTATCGAAAAATAATGTGGCTCAGTGAGGAGCACTCTCGAGAAACGCCTTCAACTTGCGAGAACGGGATGGATGGCGAAGTTTGCGGAGGGCTTTTGCTTCAATCTGTCGAATACGCTCTCGGGTTACAGCAAAGTGCTGGCCTACTTCTTCAAGCGTGTGCTCCGAGCCAGTCGTTCCCAATCCAAACCTCATCTTGATTACCTTCTCCTCGCGAGGAGTCAGCGTCGCCAACACTTCGTCAGTAATCTCTCTCAGGTTGGAAGCAACGACCGCGTCGGCCGGATTTAGAATTGACTTGTCCTCGATGAAATCACCAAGGTGCGAATCCTCCTCTTCACCGATTGGGGTCTCAAGTGAAATCGGCTCCTGCGCAATTTTCAAAACTTTTCGTACTTTCGAGACAGGAATATCCATCTTGCGGGCAATCTCTTCACTGGTAGGTTCGCGACCCAACTCCTGAACGAGCGCTCTCGATGTTCGAATCAACTTGTTGATCGTTTCGATCATGTGCACCGGAATGCGTATTGTCCGCGCTTGATCGGCGATCGCTCTAGTTATTGCCTGCCTGATCCACCAGGTAGCGTAGGTTGAGAACTTGTAACCACGGCGCCACTCGAACTTATCAACGGCCTTCATCAATCCGATATTGCCTTCCTGGATCAGATCGAGAAATTGCAGGCCGCGGTTGGTGTACTTCTTAGCTATGGACACGACAAGCCGCAGGTTAGCTTCGACTAGCTCTCGTTTAGCCTGGCCGGTCTGCTGTTCACCGATAACGATGGATTGTAGCGCCCGTTTAATTTCAGATGGTCCAACATGGTTATCTTGCTCAAGTTCTGCAAGGCGCTTTTTGGCGAGCAAGATGCGACGTTTAAACTCGCGAGCATCGTCTGGCTTGACACGCTTGCGGTTGATCTTCTCGTTACAGCTATCGATGTCTCGTTCAGCTTCCCGAACTGACTTCTGCACAGCCCGAATCGAGTTGATCAGACGTTGACGTGCACGCTCGGTTAGATTGAGACGACCTATCTCCTGGGCAATCTCCAGTCGTGTGCGGGCAACGAGCCGGCGCAAACGTGTCAACTTCTTACTCTTCTTGCCCTTCGATTCCTTTTCCTCCTCCAACATCTTTTCAAGCTCTTTCAGTCCGGCCGAGTAGAGTTTGTTGATGTTCTGAATTCCTTCGATGGTCCAGGTGCGATACTCTTCGGCCTTGTCTTCATCGCCAGTCAACTCCGCCTGTTCTGAGAAGGTTACGATATCGCGGATGTTCGCGCGGTTTGACTCGAGGTCATCGCCAATCTTCAAGAGTTCTCTGACGGCAATTGGAGAGCGCGCGATAGCTTTTTGAGTTTTTAGCTGACCTCGTTCGATGCGCTTTGCAATTGCAACCTCGCCTTCACGAGTTAGCAGTGGTACTACTCCCATTTCGCGCAGGTAGAGGCGGACGGGATCGTTAGTTTTTTCGAGGGCGCCGGCCGAGAGATCGAGTTCTACATCCTCATCGACTTCATCTTCATCGTCTTCGGTGACGGCTGCTGCTGCTTGTTCGAGGAGTCGCTCGTCAGAATCCGCGACCGGGATATTCGATCCTTCGAGTTTCTGTAAAACGTCTTCAATGTCTTCAGGCGAGACAACGTTATCCGGCAACTCACGATTCAAGTCGTCGAAGGTGAGGTACTTTTTATCGCCGCCCAATTCGAGCAGCCGTTCCATTACGTCGTCACGATCCTTGTCGTCAATACTCACTACGTTAAAACTCCGGGGGCTGAACAGTTCAATAGGACCTATTTAAAACCCAAATCAAAACCCACTAAACCTGACTCTGAGGCTCGAATGAGCGGCGCCGGCGATTCAGTCCACTATACTCAGAGATCAACTCAACCATTTTTGTCTCATCCCCTGTTCGTTCGGCGGAGGCAATTTCTGCATTCAATTCGCGAATGCGGCGATCGATATTTACCAGCCGTAATGCGTCAAGACACTTTTCGGCTAAAACTCTAAACGACGGAGCATTATCCCCTTCTTCCCATTGGGTTTCGCCAATCAAAAGGGCTGGGACCAGTTCTTTCGCTTCTGGATCGTCAGCTAACTTTTCAGTCAAACCGTCGAGGTCCGGCTCACGTCCTTCAACTTCAAGGTCAACAACTGCCTGAAAAATCGTAGCTGTAGCGAGAAACTCGTAATCCGACTTCTCTAAACGGCTCAACATTTCATGACGCAGTTCTTGATCGGTCAACAAGATTTCCAACAGTTGACGTTCGGCGACCGTCGCCTTTACATCGCTTCGCTTCAGAACTCGCTTGGTGGCTTCACCGGCTTGCCCTGCAACAGGTGAACGAATCGTTTGCCAGAGCTCACGACGAAGTGGAACATCGGTGATTTGCAGTGCGTTCATTGCCATGTCGAAGTACTCGCGTTTCTGAAGCCTACTATTAACGGCGCGAATGTAAGGAAGAACTTCCTCAACAGCTTCCGCTTTATCGGCTGGCCGGTTAAGGCTGCGATCGCGCAAAGCGTTTTCGATCACAAATTGTATGTGTGGTTTTGCTTGTACTCTCTGTTGTTGATATTCGGTGACGCCAAACTTTCGAATGTACTCATCGGGATCAGCATCGTCGGGAAGTACTAAAACTTTTACCTCGAGATCTTCGGCGAGGAGAAGCTCGATCGATTTTTTTGCAGCCTGTATGCCCGCACGATCGCCATCATAATTGACCACGACTTTGCGCGCAAACCTGTTTAATAATTTCACTTGATCAGCTGTTAGTGCCGTGCCCAAACTCGCAACAATATTTCGCACTCCAAATTGATAAGGCACTATCAGATCTAAGAAACCCTCAACCAGAATTGCAAACCCCTGGCGCCTGATCTCATCGCGGGTAAGGTTCAAACCAAACAGGTTACGACCCTTCACATATGCCGGAGTCTCTGGAGAGTTGATATATTTGGCATCTTCATTCTTTAACGTTCGGCCCCCAAAAGCGATCGGTTTCCCCTGCGCATCAAAAACAGGAAACATCAAACGTCCGCGGAACCGATCGTACGATCCTCCTTCATCCTTCTTCACTACGAGTCCACTGCGATCTATCTGAAGCTGGCTTGCACCCTTGGATCGCAGGTAGCTCGACAACGCCTCCCAACTATCGGGTGCGTATCCAAGCCGAAACGTCTTCTGAGTTTCTTCGCTAAGCTCGCGTTGTGAGAGATACTCGCGGGCAATCCGGGCCTCGGCATTTGAGCTCAGTTGTTGCTGCCACCACTCGAGAGCCCAACTGTTTAATTGGATAACGTCGTCGGACTCGCGGCGCAGTGCTGCAAACCGAGGATCCTCAATCATTGTCGGCAGCGGCATCCCAACCTTATCCGCAACAATTTTGATTGCCTCAGGAAAAGCGACCCGCTCGATCTCCATTACGAAGCTAAAAACATTTCCACCCTTATGACAACCGAAGCAGTAGAAGATCTCCTTGTGTGGACTGACAGAGAAAGAGGGCGTCTTCTCTTTGTGAAAAGGGCAACAGGCCATCCAATTGGCGCCTTTTTTCTTCAGTTCGACGTAGTCCTGAACGACGCGAACAATATCAGCCTGTCGCTTCAGATCATCGATGAAAGGTTGGGGGTAACGCATAACTCGTGAATGGTCTTTGGGCTTTGGGCTTTGTCTACAGACTAGTTCGAACCTATCAAGTACAACAAAGGTCAAAGCACAAAGACCAAAGACCTAACTCTTCAATTCCACTAGCGTGGCGCCGGAGCCTCCCTGGTCCTGAGGCGCCGCGATGAAACGAGACACATGCGGATGGCCGCGCAGTAGTTCAGCGATTGCACGACGCAGGGCTCCTGTGCCATGGCCATGCACAATTCTTACCTGACCTAAACTCGCCAGCGACGCTTCGTCCAGAAACTTGTCCACTGAATCAACCGCTTCATCGGTCGTTTGTCCAATTACGTTCAACTCTGACTCGCTCCGTTGCTCACCACGAAGGTGAATCTGAGTGCCTGATGACTCTTTGAGCTTCTCAAGTTTGCCCTTCTCAGATTTTGCCACAGGTTGAGCTTCGACCAGATCCAGGTCTTCGAGCTTCTCCCTGAATCTTAGCGCTTTGACCCTTACTTCCGCTTCGCCATCTTTTATCTGCTCGACCGTGCCCACCGACCCAAACGAACGCAGCCTCACCTTATCCCCTATCACGATTGGCCGCTCTGGCCCTTTTACATATTTCGCTTCGGGCTGATTCGTTGGAGATTCGTGGGTCAAGATCTTTCCATCTCGAACAATGCGGATCTCTTTCCCGTCAGCCGCTGGCGCCGTCACACTTGAAGCTCGTGCGGCTTGCTGCATCTCGCGTTTCAAAGCTGCGACATTGCGTTGCGCCTCTCGCTCAACTTTCAATCGTTCAGACCGATCTTCGATACGCGCTATCAATTCGCGGGATTTTCGTTCTACGTCGTTAATCGCTCTTTGAACTAACTGCTCGAATTCGGACTCTCTGGCGCGTTCCCTTTTTGCCGCTTCCTTATCAAGGGAAGCAAATTTCTCCGCGACCGCAGCGCGTTCTTCCTCAAGCGCTTCTCGCAGGGCCATTGCCTCTTCTGACTCGCGCTTGATGCGGCTCAAATACTCTGTTGCCTGTCGAGAAGAATCATCTACAAGCGAGGTGGCATTCGTAATAATTTGATCCGGCACTCCAAAACGCCGCGCAATCTCCAGACCAGCCGAAGCTCCGGCCATTCCGACAATCAATCGATAGGTAGGTTGCAGCGTTTTTTGATCAAACTCCACACTTGCGTTTACGACCCCGGCTTCATTTCCGGCGTACATCTTCAAACCGCTATAGTGCGTGGTTGTTATTACGTGTGCGTTGCAGGTGCGACGGAAGTAATCGACGACTCCCACGCCCAGTGCTGAACCCTCTTCGGGATCAGTTCCGGTACCAACTTCATCGAGCAGTACAAGAGCCGGACGTTCACAGATATCGATCATCCGAGCAATGTTTGCGACGTGAGAGGTAAAGGTCGATAAGTTAGCAGCGAGCGACTGGTGATCGCCGATGTCTGCAAGTATTGAGGCATAGAAAGGAAACCTGGCAGACGAAGCGGGAACTGAGAGCCCTGATAGAGCCATTAACGAGAGCAGACCACTTGTCTTCAGTACGACCGTTTTGCCACCAGCATTTGCACCCGAGATCACCATCGCATTGTGATCCAGGTCTAAGGCAAAGGAGACCGGCACCACCCTGGCGCCCGAACTTCTAAAGTTCTCTTCAAGCAAAGGGTGACGCGCCTCGACCAGTTCCAACAACCCGCTTGAGTTGGACGGAGGTTCGCTTACCTCGGGAATTACGCAGTCGAAACGTTGGTGGAAGAGAGCTTTGGCATTTATGAAATCCAGTTCAGCAACCGCGGCTGCGGCGAGCTCGATTCCCGGCAACTGGCTGCGAAGCTCGTCACTGAGCGCCTGCAAAATCCTCGCAATTTCACGGGCTTCGGCTTCGTGCAAACCTTGCAGCTCGTTGTTTGCATCGATTGTCTCAAGAGGTTCGACGAAAGCGGTGGCGCCGGATGCCGAATATCCATGAGCCACACCTTTTACTCTTCCGCGATGGTCCGCCTTAACTGGAATAACAAAGCGCTCATTTCTGATAGTGACAAGTTCATCCTGAATTGCTTCGGCCGACTTTCGCATCACGCTTTCAAGGGAGCGCGTGATGCGTGCTCGAAGCGCCGATATTTCGTGGCGAATGCGGGCCAACTCTGGACTCGATCGATCGTCCAATTCGCCGGAAGGCAAAATCTTCGATGATACTTTCGCCACCAGGGTATTTAGATCGCGAGGTAAGTTCTCAACGAGTTTCCACAACTCTTTTACGTTTTCACGCTCAGACAAAATTGTCGCGCGCACTGACAGGGCTTGTTCACAAAGGCGGGCGATCTCCAGTATCGAAAGAGGTTGAAGTGCTGCTCCTTCGATGCGCAACAGCGCAAGTATTTCAGCGGGATCGGCAAATTCGCTGAACGCCCAGTTCAGTCCACGATTTCGTAATGACACGCATTCGGTGAGCAGGGTAAGTTCGTGACGTAACTGGCCTAAGGTCGCTATAGGTACAAGCTGATCGACACGCCGTTTGCCACCTTCCGTTTGGGCATTGCGACGCAGTAGAACCAGTAGCTGCGGATACTCGAGAGTTTTAAATGCCTGATTGTTCACTTATTAAAGTCTGCGCCGGCGACGTTCGCGGCCTTGCAGAATTCCAGAGAATAGCTTGTCGACATCCAGCAACGGTATATCGCGTTGACCATCGCTCACCGTCGAATGCAAATATATGGCAGTCGCAGTCTCGGGACGATTGACCAGTTCCTTTTCAATTTCCGCTGGCCCTTCACACTCGTCGATTGCGATTGCTAGTTGTTCATCACCGCGCAACGCCAACAAGTACTTTCTTGTTTGCGCGACACCAGTCGTTTCAAGAACAGTAAACATCTTTCCTTCGATCGAAACGATGCCCAGCACTGACGGAGGTGCAAACGGCAGTGGCGTTGGCTCGACATATTCAACTATTGCTAGTACTTGGTCATCGTCGACAGCGAGTAAGGACGCGCCTATCTGCATTACACGCACTTTTCGAGTGGACGTTGCGTCAGAACTGTTAGACATCTCGGCGCTCACAAATTTAGGTTACAACGCCAGTCCCGAACAAACAAATGAAGCCCCTGGAGTGCGATGGCCCGCCACCGCTTTGTCATACCGCAGGCTTTGCAGAAAAAGTCTAATCTTGGTGAGTGTCGAGCGATCAGTACAGTACCGCGAGCGAAGCGCGGCGGTGACACACTCGACATTACGCCTAAATTCTGATGCTTGGTCGTTGAGTGTGCCATCCGGTCGCTTCGCTCGCGGTACTGTACTGTTGGCATGTTACTTTTTGTGCAAAGCGCATACCGCAGTTTCCCTAATCAGACCTTGCCGCCTACAATTTAGCTGGAAAGTGCGAAGGCCTTATTTTTCGCAGCGACGAGCCGCGAGAATAACAAAGCGGCGCCGGGCCCCCGCACTCCAGGGAGAATCATTTGAAAAAAGTCCTGTTATCTATTTTCTCGACGTTGATTTTAAGTTTTCTGACTATCTCGCAATCATCTGCAGTAATACTGAAAGGTGTTTCAATGGCCGTCCAAGAAAAAGGAAGAGTCCGAGCGCCAGAAATCACCGGCGGCAGAGGCTGGCTGAATACCGATAAGCCACTGTCGTTGGCGGCTCTGAAAGGTAAGATTGTCCTCCTGGACTTTTGGACCTACGGTTGTATCAACTGTATCCATATCATTCCCGATCTCAAGAAGCTGGAAGCAAAATATCCCAACCAGCTCGTCGTGATCGGTGTCCATTCCGCAAAGTTTCAAAATGAAAAGGAAACTGAAAACATCAGACGGATAATCCTCCGATACGAACTGGAACACCCGGTCTACAACGATTCGGAGTATGCAGTTTGGCAAAGCTACGGGGTTCGAGCCTGGCCTACACAGGTTCTGATCGATCCGGCTGGATATGTCGTTGGTTCGGTTTCTGGTGAAGGAAATTATGAAGTTATCGATCGGGCCATCGACCAACTAATAACTGAATTTCGCAAACGAGGCGAGTTATACGAGCAGCCACTAAAACTCGTTCTGGAAAAAGCGAAGATCGGCGATTTGCCCCTGGCGTTTCCCGGCAAAGTACTGGCTGATGGAGCTGGCGACCGGCTTTTTATCTCTGACTCGAACCACAATCGCATCGTGGTAACAAAGTTGGATGGTTCGTTGTTAGAGACAATTGGAACAGGAGAACGAGGCGCCATTGATGGACCATTCGGGCAAGCATCGTTCTACAGACCTCAAGGCCTGGCGCTGAGCGGCGACAACCTCTACGTTGCTGACACCGAGAATCACTTAATACGACGCGTTGATCTGAAGAGCCGCACGGTAGAAACAATAGCCGGCACCGGAAAGCAATCGCTTGAACGTTTCGAGCATGGTCCAGCTAAAACAATCGCACTAAGCTCACCCTGGGACTTGCAGTTAGTAAATCACATTCTTTACATTGCGATGGCCGGTCCACATCAGATCTGGAAGTTAGACCTTCAATCGAATGAGGTTTCAACTTTTGCCGGCTCGGGCCGAGAAGCGCGGCTCGATGGCAGTTTATTGGAAGCCGGGTTTGCCCAGCCCTCCGGCTTAGCGTCTGACGGCAAAACGCTCTATGTCGCCGACAGCGAGTCAAACATAATTCGCGCAATTGATCTGAGCACGGAAGAGGTGAAGACACTGGTCGGAGGAGATCTCTTCGAATTTGGCGACATCGATGGAACGGGCGACGAAGTACGATTGCAACATCCCCTTGGCCTGGTATCAAATGGCGAAAGACTCTTGGTCGCCGACACCTATAATCACAAAATTAAAGAACTCGATCCTTCCAAACAGAAAGTAAAAACTTTCCTGGGAACCGGTAAGCCAGGCCAGTCGGATGGTTCCAGTCCATCATTCTATGAACCCGCAGGGCTCTCGGTGGCAAACAATAGAGTTTATGTTGCTGATACAAACAATCACGCCATTCGCGTGATCGATCTTAAAACCAGGCAGACCTCTACGCTCCGAATCAAGGGTTTGATGCCACCGACTCAGCCGCTCGAGTCGTTCTCTTCGGAAAGTGCACCCAACGCTGAGACGGTTAAAGCTACAGCTCAGAGTTTGCGCTCAGCCAGTAATGCCTTCTTGTCGATAGAGGTCGAGTTGCCGGTTGGATATCATCTCAATCCTGCTGCGCCACAGCGATACAAGGTTTCGGTGGACGCTGAAAAGTCCATCAGTATCGAGGCAGCAAATGCTCAAAGATCGTCAAAATCACTGACACTTCCTTTGCGCATTCCAATTAGCGTTTCGGAACCCGGCTTAGCCAGGATCAAAGCTCAAGTCACTCTGTTCTATTGTCGCGAGGACAACACCGGTACCTGTCGTATCAAGACTCTGGTTTGGGAAGTCCCCGTTGAAGTAACTAGTGACGCAAACGCCGGCACCGAGATTAAGCTCCAGGGTAAGGTTACTGCCGATTAGTTGTAGGGCCGTCCCTCCGTGGGCGCCCTTTCTTGATGACGTATAATTCTTCCTTAATTGTCTGGACCACACGAGTGGGGCGCTCGCGGAGGGACGCCTCTAACAAATCTAAGGAGTGCTTCAATGCGAATTGTCAGCATCGTGATCCTGTTGTGCATTTGCGATCTCTCTCAGGCTCAACAACCTCAGGCGCAACCGGCGGCGCCGCTGCGCCCGGTCCACACCTTCTCAATCGTCGCCCGCGATCCCGCGACGGGTGAATTAGGAGTCGCGGTGCAATCCCACTGGTTTTCAGTTGGCCCAGTCGTCGCGTGGGCTGAAGCAGGTGTCGGCGCAGTTGCAACACAATCTTTCGTCGATCCAAGTTACGGTCGAAATGGTTTGGACTCAATGCGCGCGGGCAAGAGTGGGCCAGACACTTTGAAGGAACTTCTCGCAAAAGACGATGCTCGTGAAGTGCGCCAGGTGGCAATGATTGACGCACAAGGGAGAGTCGACGCCTGGACCGGCAAGAATGATATTCAAGCTGCGGGCCATATTGTCGGAACCAACTTCTCGGTCCAGGCCAATCTGATGCTTAACGAAAAGGTATGGCCGGCGATGGCAAGTGCGTTCGAGAAAACAAAGGGCGATCTGGCAACTCGAATGTTGGCGGCGCTGGATGCCGCCCAGGAAGCGGGCGGTGATATACGTGGACGCCAGTCAGCGGCGTTAGTGGTTGTGACTGGCAAGCCGACTGGCTTGCCTTGGAAAGATAGAACTTTCGATTTGCGAGTCGATGATAGTACGGAGCCGCTCAAGGAGTTGAGGCGACTGGTCACTTTACAACGGGCCTACAATCACATGAACGCCGGGGACCTGGCAGTCGAAAAGAAGGACAACGAAGGTGCCTTACGTGAGTACTCAGCAGCTGAAAAGTTGGTGCCGGAAAACGCCGAAATGATCTACTGGCATGCGGTCGCGCTAGTGAACATGGGTCGAGTGGATGAATCTTTAACGCTCTTTCGCAAAGTCTTCGCGATGGACCGAAACTGGGTGACATTAACACCGCGGTTACCAAAGTCAGGCTTGCTGCCTGACGACCCTGCGATAATTAAGCGGATAGTAGCAGTGGCTCCAAAGTAAGGATCGATTATTGAATTGATATTTGATCATTAGGAAGGCACTGACCGTAAGGCTTATAATTTGGGGCACAAGGGAGAAATTGAATGGCCGAAACAATCAAGTGCACTCATTGTGGCGAAAAACGCCCCGCTATCGGCTTTGCGCCGTTTCCGAACGAACTGGGACAACGCATCGCGCTAGAGATTTGCCAGCCTTGTTGGAGTGCCTGGCTGCAAAAACAGACTCAGATTATCAATCACTACGGTCTTGACTTGACCAACCCCGACGCGCAAACATTTTTGTTCGACAATATCAAGGGATTTTTGTTCGGCGAAGTGCCAAACCTCGCGGAAATCGACACCTCCAAAGAAGGCAGCGTCAAGTGGTAGCCTGCCTTTAAAAGTCCTCACCAACAAAACTTTCTATTCGGATTTGCCCCAGACAGTCCCGCAAAAACCGATAAGAGATCACTCTAATTTGATCGTCGCCTTGCTGGGCGCGCCATCTGATCGCTCCGCTCGCGGTTACCGTATTTTCGGCCCGTAGGTTGCAATTGTGCTGGGCATGCCCCAATTCGAATCGACATTCGGCGAGTTCGTCGTGTGTTTATTGCCATGTTTTGATGCGGGCGTACGCTTTTCGAACTTGTCTTTGGTTTATGCATCAGGAGGTTTCCAGGGATGAAAATCCAAGTCACGGGACTCATTGCTACAGCTGCTTTGACTCTCGCTCTCTCAGGCTGTCAACCATCAACTAATGAGAATGTGAATGCCAACGCCAACGCGAATCTGGCAAGAAACACCAACACACCGCTGCCAACGCCTTCGCCTACCGTGAGTGAAACTTCGAGACGCGCACCAACGCGCGAGGAGTACGACCGAGATAAGGAGCGATATCAGCGCGAAGCAAAGGACTCAGGCAGTAAAGTTGGGACGGGCTTAAACGACGGCTGGCTCTGGGTCAAAACCAGATTCGACCTGGCCGCAGCCGACGATCTGCGAGACTCAACGATCAATGTTGATGTTGACAATGCCATGGTCACTCTTAATGGATCGGTGGCCACAGTCGCGCAAAAGACCAAGGCTGAGGCTGTTACTAAATCTGTCGAAGGAGTAAAAGGCGTTAAGAACATGCTGAAGGTTGTTGCTGCGAACAGCAACGCCAATACAAAAGCCACTCCCACTCCGCGTAAATAACTAAACCTTAAAGACCCCGACATGAAAGCCACCGATCTCGCGGTGGCTTTCTCGTTTTCTGACCAGTGCCACCAATGCCGCAGCTAACTATCCTTGCATGTCTCTCTGTGCAACCTCCGTGTCCTCTGCGACTCTGTGGTTGTGGTAACGGAGAGGATCGTCAACCACAGAGCACCGAGGACGCTGAGGTTGCACAGGAGAAAAGCACTCGAAAGACTTTTATTCGTTACTACAGAAATCCGTGCAATCTGCGTAATCTCTCGATGATCTTTGGTTTCAAGTTTCCTTCAATTCAATTTTAGTTTAAGCTCTTACCTCTCTTACCTTAACGGGAGTTGCAACCGGGTCTTCTTAACCGGTCTTAAGCTTTTCAAACCAACTTGATGGGGATTTGGTTGACTATGCCAAAGGTCCGCCCGCGACTATTCGTCGCTTTCAGTGCTCTAATTCTCGCCCTACTTCAATCGGTTCCATCAACTAAGGCTCAACGCTCCGGTGTCGATGTTTATGCAATCACAAACGCTCGCATCGTTACTGTCTCAGGCTCCGTGATCGATAAAGGAACGGTCGTCGTACGGAACGGATTGATCGCTTCGGTTGGTCCTGATATTACGGCGCCGCCTGATGCCCGAGTGATTGACGCAACCGGGTTGACGGTCTATCCGGGATTGATTGATTCCTACACCAATCTCGCCTTGCCCGAACCAGCACCGAGTCCTTCGCCCGGAGCCGGCGGAGGTGCTGCATTTTTTCTCGCGGCGCCGCGTCCCAGTCCCGGTGGTCCAAATTCATCGCAGCCGGCCGGGCTTCAACCGGAAGTCATGGTTGAAGACGTTATTCGTGCCGGAGCTTCAGATCTCGAGGCTTCGCGCAATGCCGGCATCACTACAGCTTTAACGCTTCCAAGAACTGGAATATGGCTGGGCCAGTCGGCCCTCATAAATCTGGCTGGCGATACGCCTCAACAGATGATCCTTCGCTCGCCGGTAGCGATGCATGTTGCCTTCACCCCTTTGCGTGGAACCTATCCCGGATCGCTGATGGGTGTTTTCGCAACCTTGAGACAGATGATGCTAGATGCTCAACGCTATCGCGACTCGATGCAAATTTACGAGCGTAATCCAAATGGGATTCGTCGCCCCGATATCGATCGGTCGCTTGCTGCACTTGTACCGGTGGTGGACGGCAAAATGACGGTGGTCATGTATGCGAACACAGAGCGCGAGATTGATCGAGCACTCGATCTCGCCGATGAATTCAAATTGAAAGCAATCATCGCCGGCGGGCGAGAATCAGGACGCCTGACAGCCCGATTGGCAAAGATGAGGATACCGGTGCTGCTCTCTCTGAATTTACCGCGTCGCACAACTGCAGCCCTTCCGGAAGCAGATCCGGAACCGCTGCGCGTTCTACGAGAGCGCGTGGAAGCTCAGCAAACCGCAGCAAAACTATCTAAAGCCGGGGTCAGATTTGGTTTTCAGTCGGGCTCAATTGCCAACATGTCTGACTTGCTCTCAAACGCTGGGAAAACAATCGAAGCCGGTCTTTCAAGTGACGACGCCATCCGCGCATTTACTCTCTGGCCCGCCGAAATTTTCGGGGTAAGCAATCAGTTAGGTTCGATTGAGACTGGCAAGATCGCAAACTTGACCATCACTCGCGGCGACCTATTCGATCGCAACAGCCGGATCGCTCACCTCTTTATTGATGGACGCGAGATCGATATTCGTCCCGCGGCAGGTGGACCAACACGCAGTACGCTTAACGGCACATGGACCGTAACAGTAAATCTTGGGACTGACCCCAGGACTTTCACTTTGAATCTTCAGCAGGAAGGCGATCGCCTGCGCGGTTCGATTGAAGGTCCATTGGGCTCGGGAGAGATAGCAAACGCTTCGGTAACGCCTGAACTTCGTTTCACAGTGCCGGTAAATATCGAAGGACAAACTAAGGAAGCGACATTCGTCAGCACATCATCCGGCGCTGAACTTCGCGGGACCGTGACCATCGAAGGCCGCTCGCCCGGAACGTTCACAGCAACTCGTAATAGTCCGCCTAATTGATTCGTACATTCTTAAACTCGGAACTGATGGAGTAAATTTTATGAAAATCTTGAGAGGATTTTTATTGGCCCTGATAACGATCGCTGGCGCCAGTTATTCCAACCAGGCCATCTTTGCTCAAAATCCTTCAGAAACTCTTATCCGTAACGCCACTGTGCTCACCGTAACCCGGGGGACCCTGCAGAACACCGACGTGTTATTGCGGAATGGCAAGATTGCGGCGGTGGGAAAAAACCTGAATGCCTCGGCGAATGCGCGAATCATCGATGCGACTGGTAAGTATGTCATGCCCGGCATCGTCGACTGTCACTCGCACTCGATGCTGGACACAATCAACGAAGGCACACTGGCTGTTACTTCGATGGTCCGTACTCGCGACGTTTTGAATGTCAATGATGTCGATCTTTATCGCGAGCTCGCCGGCGGCGTAACAACTCTCAACCTGCTTCATGGATCGGCAAACCCTATCGGCGGCTTGAACACTGTAGTGAAGATCAAATATGGACGGCCCGCTGAGGAGTTCATCTTTCCTGGAGCGATGCCAGGAATCAAGTTTGCGCTCGGCGAGAACGTCAAACGCTCAAGCTCACCGAATCAACCTGGCGTAACTCGGCGCTATCCAAACACACGAATGGGAGTCGAGGAAACTATTCGCGATGCTTTCGTTCGGGCGCGAGACTACAAACGCACCTGGGATGAATACCGCGCTGCCGTAGCGAAGGGAAACAAAAATCTGATTCCGCCAAGACGTGATCTACAGCTGGAGCCCCTGGTGGAGATACTTGAAGGGAAACGCTACGTTCACGCTCACTGTTATGTAGCCAGTGAGATTTTGATGCTGATCAATCTCGCTGACGAGTTTGGTTTCAAGATCAGAACTTTCCAGCACGTTCTCGAAGGCTATAAGGTCGCCAGGGAAATTGCACAACACGGCGCAGGCGCCTCAACGTTTGCAGACTCGTGGGCCTATAAGATCGAAGCCTATGACGCGATCGCCTACAACACAGCGATCATGACTCGCGCCGGCATCGTTGTCTCAGTTAACTCAGACTCAGACGAACGAGCCCGGCGGTTAAACATCGACGCTGCCAAGGCGATGCACTTCGGCGATCTGACTGAAGAGCAGGCACTCAAACTCATCACCTTAAATCCGGCGATTCAGCTCGGCATACAAAATAGAGTCGGCTCAATCGAGGTTGGTAAGGACGCTGATGTGGCAATCTGGAATGGTCATCCGTTCAGTGTCTATTCAAGAGTCGATACTACATTCATAGACGGCGATATTTTCTTTGACAGACAGCAGGATATTTCGCACCGGGCTGACCTGGCGAAAGAAAGAGCTGGTCTCGAGCAGGTTGAGGCAAACAAACCACCGGCGCAGGGTTTATCGCCCCAGACGCCACGTCGTCGTCCGCGAGGTCATGAAGATGACGATATGGACCAGGTGGACCAACCGTAACTGGCTGGAATAACAAAGCGCCGCCGGGCCGGCGCACTCCAAGGTAACTTATGCTGAGTAAATCGATAGTCTTCATTTTCCTTCTAATCTGCACCAATAGTGCACTGGGCCAACAGATTGGGAATTCTGCCGCTCAGGATGGGGTGTTGCCACCCCAGGGGACCTATGTCATCAGGAATGCGCGAATCGTTACAGTGAGCGGAGCTGATATTGAAAATGGCGCCGTCTTGATTCGGGACGGAAAGATCGAAGCCGTCGGCGCTAATGTGAATGCACCCTCAGGAGCTCATTCGATTGATGGCAGGGGTCTTTCAGTCTACCCGGGCATGATCGACGCAGGCACAAACATGGGCCTCGTCGAAGTTCCCCAGGGAGCAAATGGAACCGTCGACACGGCGGAGGTCGGAGAGTTCAACCCGAACGCGAAAGCAATTGTTGCCGTTAATCCACATTCCGCACATATCGCTGTAACTCGAGTTGAAGGAATAACCAATACGCTGAGTTCTCCTGTTGGCGGATTGATCTCGGGCCAATCAGCATTGATAAATCTTCTGGGGACGACCCCAAAAGAGATGGCAGTTGTTCCAAACGCCGCCCTGGTTATTAATTATCCAAGAATAGGCAGAGGTGGTGGCGGAGGTTTTGGAGGTTTCCAGCAACAACCGCAGAACCTTTCTGAAACACTCACCGCAAACGAGCGGACGCTGGACCAGCTTCGCAAGGTCTTACGAGACGCCGAAAGTTATGGGCGATCGCAGGATGCTTTCGCAAAGGACTCGTCTTTGCCAAGACCTGACCGCAGCGTAGTACTCGAAGCGCTTGTACCGTATGTAAGAGGTGAACGGCCCGTCATCTTTCGCGCAGATCGTGAGGCAGAGATTCGCGGTGCCATCCGTTTCGCAGAAGAGATGAAATTGAAACCAATAATTCTCGGCGGAAACGATGCCTGGAAAGTCACTTCTCTACTGAAAGAGAAAAACGTTCCGGTGATTCTGACCGGCGTACTAGAACTGCCATCGCGCGAGGACGATTCCTACGACACGTTATACGAAAACCCGTTCAAGCTTCAGCAGGCTGGCGTTCGTTTCTGTATCTCGACTGGCGATGCCGGAGCCGAAGTGCGCAATCTTCCATACAATGCCGGTATGGCCGCTGCTTTTGGTTTGTCGAAGGCTGATGCTCTTAAATCAGTAACGCTTTATGCCGCTCAGATACTTAACGTCGCCGATAAGCTTGGCTCGATTGAACCGGGTAAAATGGCCAACATCGTCGTTACGGATGGCGACTTGCTTGAACCGCGTACCCACGTTCGCTACCTGTTCATCAACGGACGTCCGGTCCCGTTGACCAGTCGTCACACTGAACTAAACGACGCATTTAAAAATAGAAAGTAGTCCGCGCTTAATACAATTCGCTCTAGTTCCGCTTGCTCTTCAGCCCAAAGTGTCTCCCCAGACCCGGCCGCGTAGAGAGTCCTAAGGAGGTTCACGTTGTCTAACAACTGTCTAAACTTGATTGTCCGCCTCGTTTTGTTATTGACCGGTGCCATCATCTGGTCCAATACCACGTATTCACAAACCAAGCTTCTTCGTTTCCCTGATATTCGGGGAGACAAAGTGGTTTTTACATATGGCGGCGATCTTTGGACCGCGCCTTCAACAGGTGGAACCGCCAGTCACTTGACCTCTCATCCAGGCGTCGAGTTATTCGGCAAATTCTCTCCGGATGGAAACTGGATTGCTTTCACCGGTCAATACGACGGTGACGAACAGGTCTACGTGATACCAACAACGGGAGGCGAGCCACGACAACTGACTTTCTATCCGGCTCGAGGTCCACTGGCTCCGCGCTGGGGTTGGGACAATCAAGTATTTGGCTGGAGTAAAGACGGCAAGCGTATCTACTTCAAGTCGTTGAGAGACTCTTGGACGTTGCCAATCGCACGTCTGTATTCGGTGTCGGTCGATGGTGGTCCAGCAGAGCCATTGCCCATGCCGACGGCCGGCTCGGGCGACTTTTCTCCCGACGGTTCGCAGATTGTGTATTCACCACAGTCGCGTGACTTTCGCTCGGAGAAGCGATACGGAGGTGGCCAGGCAAACCAACTCTTTATCTTTGACTTGAAGAGTAACGCGGCGAAACGAATCACCGAGGGTCCCAGACCTACTCGTGATGCAATGTGGATCGGCGACACGATCTACTACAACTCAGATCGCGACGGACACTTCAATCTCTATGCTTACAGTGTAGCTAACGGCAAGACGAGTGAGATTACCAGTAACCGGCAATACGACGTACGCTGGCCCAGTTCTGACAATGATGATCAGATCGTGTACGAATTGAATGGGGAGCTCCAGGTTTACAACATTAAGAATCGGAAGAGCACCTCGATTTCTATCAGTGTTCCCGATGAAGGAATTGCGCGCCGTCCAAGTAGAGTGTCCGCCGCTAACCTGATCGAGTCCGCCAGTCTTAGTCCAAAAGGTGAGCGTGTCCTGGTTTCGGCACGTGGCGATATTTTTAGTGCTCCAATCGAAAAGGGTCCGACCCGAAATCTCACGCACTCATCAGGTGCGCATGACAAGTGGCCTACCTGGTCTCCGGATGGATCACAAGTGGCTTTTATTTCCGACATGAGCGGTGAAGAAGAGCTTTACTTGCAACCACAGGATGGCTCCAGGCCAGCCGAACAAATTACGCACGGCGGTGCTGCAATGCGTTATGCACCGGAATGGGCGCCTGATGGAAAACGAATCGCCTTTAGCGACAAGGACGGGAAGCTATATGTCTTAACGCTGGCAGATCGCAAAATAGTCGAAATTGCAGATTCAATTCGTGGACAGATTCGCGATTACGCATGGTCGCCGCGAGGAAACTATCTCGCCTTCACTTTACCCAATGAGAATCCGTTCTCTTCTGTCTACATCTGGAGCGCGGGAGATAATCAGCGTCGACGGGTAACTGATGAGTATTTCAACTCGACCAACCCGGCGTGGGATCCTCAAGGAAACTACCTCTATTTTTTGAGCGACCGCGAGTTTCAGCCACAGATCTCAAATATCGAATTCAATTACGCCACTAATCGTCCAACCTATATCTATGCAGTGACCCTCAGGAAAGATGTGAAACATCCTTTCCCGCCAGAGAGTGATGAGGTCACGGTGGCAAAACAGGATGATGGTCCAAAACCAGCAGCGTCACCGACAGAAAAACCCGCCGAGAGCCCGTCACCCGAAGCTGCTCCCAAACCCCCGGCAAATCTGGTTATCGATTTCGATGGTATTGCGAGTCGTGTTGCACGCGTGCCTGTCGGCGCCGACAACTACTTTGGACTGTCAGCTAAGACCGGCCATCTTCTTTACGTGACGGGTGGCTCTCCGTACTACGGTCGCCAGTCTGATCGCACCAACACTTTGAAAATCTACTCGATCAAAGATCGCAAGGAATCAACCCTGGCAGAAGACATTCGCGGTTACGTACTTTCAGACGACGGTTCAAAAGTCCTCGTCTTCCAGGGACCCGGTTTCAATCTCTACGATGCGACGCCAGTCGGCGATCGTACTCGCAAAGCAGTTTCAACCGCTGGTCTGTACGTCGACCGGGTTCCGTCGGAGGAGTGGAACCAGATCTTCAATGAAGTATGGCGTCGCTATCGCGATTGGTTCTACGTCTCGAATATGCACGGATACGATTGGGTCGCGTTGAGAGAGCAGTACAAGCCGCTGCTCAAGTATGTTGCTCACCGGTCAGATCTAAACTATGTGATTTCAGAGATGATTGCTGAACTCACAATCCAACACGCATATATCGATGGCGGAGACTTTCAGATTCCTCCGCGCCCGCGATCGGGTCTGCCAGGCGCTCGCTTCGAGTTGGACAAGCAATCGGGCCGTTATCGTATCTCCAAAATTTTTAATGGCGAAAACGAAGAAGACCTGTATCGCTCGCCGTTAACCGAAGTCGGGGTCAATGCCAGCGTTGGTGATTACGTGTTGGCGATCGATGGCGAGGAACTAAAAGGCTCCGACGATCCCTACCGGCTGTTGCGGAACAAAGCGGACAATCCGGTCCAACTAACCCTGAATAAGACTCCAACGATGCAGGGAGCACGCACCGTTTCGTATCGCCCAATAACGGACGAGACGAACCTGATCTATCTTGATTGGGTAAATGGCAATCGAGACAAGGTTAGCAAAGCGACTAACGGTCGGGTCGGATACCTGCACATTCCTGACATGGGAGCAAACGGGATTCGCGAGTTTATTAAGTGGTATTACCCGCAACTCAACAAAGAGGGTTTGGTAGTTGATGTTCGTGCGAATGGCGGCGGCAATGTATCTCGCATGCTCATCGAGCGCTTGCGACGAAAGCTGTTAGGCCTGAATTATTCGCGCACTAATGATGCCGCTTCAACTTATCCAGACGGAGTTTTCATTGGTCCAATGGTAGCGTTGCTGGATGAGAACTCTGCATCGGATGGCGACATCTTCCCATCGATGTTTCGTGAAGCTGGCCTGGGACCATTGATTGGCAAACGCTCGTGGGGAGGAGTGGTTGGTATTACGAATCGCGGACAGTTGATCGATGGTGGGGTGGTAAACGTGCCCGAATCAGGACTGGCAAATAAAAACGGTCAATGGATAATTGAAGGTTACGGCGTTGATCCAGACATCGAAGTTGATAACGATCCCGTTTCCTTGATAAACGGCAAGGATCCACAACTTGAAAGGGCGATTGCTGAGGTGATGGCAAAGCTGAAGCAGCCGGTTAAACTTCCCGGCAAACCGGCGCCTCCGGTGAAGACGATCAGTAAAGAGCAATCAAAAGTGACAACTCTCAAGTGATATTTGGGAGTTATCTATTTGCGCACGTCGCACTGCACAACATACGGGTTGAGGACTTAACCTCGAGTTGAGTCCTCAAAGCCTCGATAGACTTGGAAACTACCAACTCCTATTATCAATTGATAATCAACACTTATCTCGGCACTGAAATCCACGAAATATGCGCTTCCCATTTGGTCCTGAACCTAACAAGCAATTTGACGCCGTGGGGTTCGGACTCAATGCCGTCGATCACCTGATAGTCGTTCCTGAATATCCTGCATTCGATACAAAGATGCGGCTGCTCGAACACAAGCAGTCGGCCGGCGGACAGACCGCAACAGCGATGGTCTCACTCAAACGGCTCGGGATGAACACTGCCTATGCGGGTCGCTTTGGGTCGGATCCTGAAGGCCACTTTGGACTCTCCACACTTAAGGACGAGGGAGTGAATGTCGACTACGCTCAGGTGGTTGAAGGCGCTTCAACACAAATCGCGTTTATCACAATTGATGTTCGCAGCGGTGAACGCACCATCGTGTGGGACCGCGACGATCGATTGGCCTATAAGCCGGAAGACGCACCGTCGGAATTTGGATCCCTCGGAAAAGTTCTTCATCTCGATGCGCATGATCCACCCGCCTGTGTGAAGGTTTCGGAAGTGGCAAAAGCGAATGGCGCAATTATCTGCGCTGATATCGATAACGTGTACGGTGGCTTACCGGAGCTCCTTCCGTTTATCGACATCATGATCGGTTCAAAGGAGTTTCCCCGACGTGTTACTGGGGTTACTGATGAACGCGAATCACTGGTCGAACTACAGAAGCGTTTCGGATGCGCAATTGTGGGGATGACGATCGGCGCCGGCGGGGCAGTAATTTATTGTGAGGGGCAATTTATCGAAGCTCGGGGATTTCATCCTCCTGGCGGTTGTCGCGATACAACCGGAGCCGGTGACGCGTTTCATGCAGGCTTTCTTTTCGGATTTCTGAATGGCGAAGATATCGAAACCAGCGCGAAATTTGGCAATGCGGTCGCGTCTATGAAGTGCAGTGCTTTAGGGGCGAGAACGGGCCTGCCCACCAAAGTTGAGCTGGAAGAATTCCTGCGTAACGCCATTCCGATCTGAATGTGATATAAGACTCACTCACGCCAAAAGCTTCGTCAAATTTCGGATTTCATTATTAGATCATATCGGGAGATGGAGAATGAGATTAGTCTTAATTGTCCTTGGTTTGATCCTGCTCAGTATCTCGCCCGTCCGTCAACAAGTCGCGACAGCTGATCTGTTATTCAAGAACGGGAATGTCTACACAGCAAACGATCAGCTACCAACAGCGCAAGCCATTGCAGTAAAGGGCGACCGTATAGTTTTCGTCGGTTCAAATGCTGACGCGCAGAAGTTCGTCGGCAAAGATACGAAAGTCATCGACCTGCAAGGCAAGACTGTACTGCCTGGCTTCACGGATGCACATCAACATTTGTCCGGTGTTGGCTTTCGCGAGATGACTTTGAATTTGGAAGGCTCAACTAGTCTTGAGGATCTGCTGGCTAAACTAAAAGCGCGAGTGGACCAGGCAAAACCAGGTGAGTGGGTTACAGGTCGAGGTTGGATTGAGACGCACTGGCAACCTCCGGTGTTCCCTACTCGCTGGGATCTCGACAAAGTTTCACCGAACAATCCAGTAATCCTTGGACGCGCCGATGGACACGGAGCAGTGGCCAACAGCGCAGCGCTGAAAATTGCCGGAGTTGATAAAACCACTCCGAATCCTTTTGGTGGTGAAATTTCCAAAGACAAGAAGAGTGGTGAACCGAACGGGATGTTGCTTGATGCGGCCCAGGGATTGGTACGGAGAAAAGAGCCAGGGACAACCCGGGCAGATGCAGAACGAGCGGTGGTCCTCGGCGCCAAACGTGATGTTTCGCTGGGTTGGACGCAGATTCAAGACGCAGGCGGCAGTTATGACGAGGTCGAAATTTTCAAAAAGCTGTATGCGGCCGGTTCGGTTAAGTTGAGAATATATAAAGCCGTTTATGGACCAGGTCCCAATGCCAACCGGTTAATCAAGGATGGGCCAATAGTCGGTGAATTTCAGAATCGCCTCACCGTCAGGACCATCAAAGTCGTGTCTGATGGCGCACTTGGATCAAGAGGCGCCGCTCTTCTCGCTCCATACTCGGACGCTGCCGACACATCTGGCTTTCTGACAGTGAAGGCAGAAGATCTCAGACCGATGCTGGTCGAGGCATTAAAGCAGGGGATCCAAGTAGAAACCCATGCGATCGGAGACAAGGCCAATCGATTTATCCTGGACGAGTACGAGACGGCGTTAAAGAGCGTTCCTGAGTCGAACCGGAAAGTCTCTGTCCCAAGATGGCGAGTCGAACATGCTCAGATTGTAAATCCGGTTGATATCCCAAGGTTCGTCAAACTCGGAATCATTCCTTCAATGCAGCCTTCTCACGCGATTGGAGATTTGTTCTTTGCGCCAAGTCGTTTGGGAATTGATCGCCTAAAGGGCGCTTATGCCTGGGAGAGCTTTATTAAATCAGGCGTCATTGTTCCCGGAGGTTCTGACGCACCCGTCGAGCGAGGGGAGCCAATGATCGAATTTTACGCTGCAGTCGCACGCAAGGATCAGAAGGGATTCTCTACTGATGGATGGCATCCCGAAGAAGCGGTAACGCGCGAGCAAGCTCTCAAGATGTTTACGATCTGGCCCGCGTATGCTGCGTTCGAAGAGAGCCTGCGTGGCTCAATCGAACCCGGTAAGCTCGCCGATCTCACAATCCTCTCAGCCGATATCATGAAGATACCCGAGCTCGACATCTTGAAGACGCAATGCGCAATGACCGTCATCAACGGCGAGATTGTTTATGAACAATAACTCCCTGCTTGCTCCGCGTCTCTGCGACCCGGCGTTGAAATTCTTTAGATCTTTTGACGCAGAGGCGCTGAGACCGATGAGGCAAGATAATGACCAATAGAAAACTCCCACGTCGAGCATTCCTTGAGGCGTCCGGTAAAAGCTTTGGTCTGGCAACTGCTGGTCTTGGCTCTGTCGGAACTCTCCTGAAAGAGGTCGCCGCAGCCACCAGGTCTGTCGAACACCTCACTCCAGAGCAGGTCGCGATGGACGAGGACTACTGGTCCATCATTCAAAACTCATTCACAGTTACTCGCGGAATCATAAATCTCAACAATGGCGGGGTATCTCCGAGCCCTCGCATCGTGACTGAAGCTCTCGTTCGTTACATCTGGCAACAAGAAGACGCAACTGCGTACACGATGTGGCAAATACTCGAGCCTCAATCGGAAACCATCCGCACGGGTCTTGCCGAGTTGTTTGGCTGCGATCGCGAGGAAATCGCCATTACTCGGAACGCTTCTGAGTCGCTTGAGATCCTTCTAATGGGAATGGATTTCAAACCAGGCGACGAGATCCTTACCACGACACAGGACTATGGGAGGATGTTGACAACCTTGCGACAACGCGAGCGGCGCGAAGGTCTCGTCCTCAAGCTGGTCCAAATTCCAATTCCTCCTAAAGATGTAAATGAGATCACGAAAGCATTTGAAAGAGGTATTACAAACAGGACGAAGCTGATTCTCGTTTCGCACCAGGTTAACATTACCGGCCAAATCACTCCGGTCAAGGCTATCTGCGATCTGGCTCGGTCAAAAGGAATCGAAACGATCGTTGATGGCGCTCACTCGTTTGCTCAGTTCCACTTCAAACAGAGCGATCTTGGTTGCGACTACTTCGGGACGAGTCTTCATAAATGGTTATACGCGCCGAAAGGCACCGGCCTGCTTTACGTCAAGCGCGACAAGATTGAAAAGCTATGGCCCTTGATGGCCGCCGAGGCAAAGCAGGCAAACGACATTCGTAAGTTTGAAGAGATAGGAACTCATTCCGCCGCGCCGCGATTGGCCATTGGCGAAGCCCTGTTGTTCCACAATGGAATTGGCGGCAAGCGGAAAGAAGCGCGACTGCGATATTTGTCCCGTTACTGGATGAATCGGCTGAAAGACGTACCGAAGGTCGGCTTCAACACCTCGTTTGATTCGAACCAGTCCTGCGCAATCGCTAACGTGAAAATTGACGGCGTCGATCCAGTGAAGATTGGCAGCTATCTATTCAGTAAGCACCACATCTTTACCACGCCAATCGTTCACGAAGAGTTTACCGGCGTCCGAATAACGCCCAACGTGTACACAACCCTCGGCGAGCTGGATCGGTTTTGTGAGGTTATGGAAGAAGTCGCTCGAAAGGGGATCCCAACATAATCGGCGTTCGTCCAGATACTTATTTATTTGGTCATTGGTCATCGATCATTGGTCGTTTCCCGTTTCCCGTTAAAGGGCGCAGGTCGAATTGGCCCACCCGTCGCACTTCCAAATTGAATTCGCGTGCAACAACCTCGACACGCAAATGACAAATGGGCAAGGATCAATGATCAACCAGGTACGGTTTCACTGCCTCATCCGCGCTTTATCACCCGGAACATGCGCAGTCGTGCCTGCGTAAAGCAAGTGGTGGTAGAATCGTTTGGCCCCCGAGTTTTTAGGCGTTCTGGAGGTACATAGGGTTATGGAACACGCGCGAGATTCAGCCCAACAGGTGATAAATGCTGTTTGTGACGGGCTCAAGCAAATCGGTGATATTTCTTACGCCGTTATGCCCAAAGACATTGCTCACGCTCTTGCTGACTTGAAGAAGGCTTTGCTCAGTCAGGTTCGCAGCGCGGTAGACTGGGAAATCGACTGGATTGACGGACGAGTTGCTGGCGGTGATAAGCTCAGAGATGAGTGGAAAGCTAAGTGCGAGCATTCCTCTTCTGAACCAGCACTTTAACAAGATTGGAATAACGTAACTCGATGGAAGTCCTATTAGCAGACGAATACGGGTTTTGCTTCGGCGTTGAACGAGCTGTCGAAATGGTCGAAGAAGCTGTGCATGAAGGCGCGCGTCCGATTCGCTCGTTAGGTCCATTGATTCATAACGCTCAGGAGATGGAACGACTCGGAGCGCAAGGCGTCTCAACTATCGACTCACCCGACGAAGCCGATGATGACACGATCGCTGTAATCAGAGCCCATGGCGTAACTCCACAGGTCCAACGCGACCTCGAGAGTCGAGCCGCCAAAGTGATCGATGCAACGTGCCCGTTTGTAACTCGAGTTCAACATCTGGCCGAACGTGCTGCAATACTCGGTCGGGATGTTGTAGTCGCCGGCAATCCTGACCACCCTGAAATGATTGGTGTAGTGGGTTACGCGCCAGACAACACATATGTAGTGCGTGACGCTGCTGAAGTAGCTACGTTGCCTCCGCTTCGGTCGCCACTCGTAGTCTCTCAAACTACAATCAAATTACAGACCTTCCTCGAAGTCGCCGAAGCTGTGCGGGCGAAAGCTGATACTGAACCACAGGTTGTAAACACCATCTGTTCAGCAACCCGGGATAGACAAGATGCTGCTCGCGCACTCGCCGGACAAGTAGATGCCTTCTACGTTATTGGAGGCCGGCACTCATCCAATAGCGTCAAACTGCTAGCCGTTTGCCAGGAACAATGTGTAAAGAGTTTTCTGATCGAAACACCGGCTGAGATAAACCCGGCGGATCTTGCTGATGTCAAAAAGGTTGGAGTAACTGCAGGAGCTTCAACGCCGAACTGGTTAATTGATCAGGTAGTAAAGCGGCTACACGATATTGGTAAAAACTAGTTCTTACTGCTCGTCGTTCTGATCAAGCACGTTCACTATCTGCCTGGCTTCTTCCGATCCATATTCCACAACCTGACGTCGCAAGGCAGCCCGCGCTGTATCCGAATCAACCGGATCGCTGAGCAATGTAGCCAGTATTGAAATTGGACATCTTGCTAACGCTTCGTTCGCCAATTCCCTGACGATCGCATCCTGAGAACGAGCAAGTTCGCAGATTTCACTAGGCGGAAAACGCGTGTTGAGCGCATCTGCCAAAGTGTCGATCCGTTTGTAATCACGCTGGGACTCGGCCCGTCGTACAAGCTGCGAGAAAACTTCGGCGGATTCAGTTTTTTCCTGGAGAACTGCGGCACAAGCTTCGGCAACTGTTTTTAGCTTCACCGCCGTGGCGAGGTCGATAGAGGCGTTCTTTTCGGCAATTCGGTCGTCGAGCGCGGTGAGAAATCTACTTAATTCGAGATCCGCTCGGGCGTCGTAATGAAAATTCCTTGTAGATTGGGGATTACCGGAAGCAGCCTGTAGAGCTCGCTCGACGAAGCCACGGGTAGCCGGTCGCAGTTCAGACCAAACGGTAGCAACGCGACTGCCCAAATCCTCAATTGCCAAACCGGTTGTCAATAAAACCTCCAAAAACTAAAGAATAGCTACCATTTAGAAGCGCGTAATATACGCGAAGAATATCGGAAACGCGAGTGTTCTTAATTAGGAAGGGCGTCTTTTAGGGCATGCTTTCATCAGATGAGGGGAGCCAAACTGAGTCATTGACAGCCACGTACGCTAGTTATGATCCCTTATTTCGGCAATATTTGGAAAGGGGATTTTTACAATTTCGCCATCGGCAATCTGAATTTTCACGCTCGGAGTCGTGAGGGCTTGAGTGGTCTTCATGCTATGAACGGTTCCTCTTACTCGTCTACCGTCAATAGTTACTATCTCGATATTGTCCTTGCCGTAAAGCGGTGCAAGTGCCGCAAGTGCCTTCGTGACTTCCACTTCGTTACATTCTCCAAATGCTGAGCGTAAGTTTAGGTAGGACCCAAACCTCACTTGTATAGTGCCTCTTATGGTCGGCGAAGTCTAATCGATATAGCTGAATCCATACACTTACCGATGCAACCAGGGCAGAAGGTTTGGCGTATACCAATTGGCCTGTATGGTTTAGACTACGTCCCAAACTTGGTGTCTCTCTATGTCTCAAAACCCTGAATATCAGCAGCCTTTCGCTCCAGTTCAAGACGTAACTGTCTGTGCCAACTGCCGATCGACCATGCCTGCCGAGCTGCGATTTTGTCGCAACTGTGGCTTCCGCCTTGGCGAAGGCGTTGCCGAATATACTGAGACAGTAAGATTTGATGGTTCGCAAGTCCCGGCGGGAGCTGCCGCTGGGTCCCTGCCGATGCCCAGGAAGCGTCGCCGCAAAATGAGTGGCATCGCCTGGATTTTTGTAGCATTACTGGTCTTCTTTGTTGGTGCTGCAGCGTTTACGGCGATGGTTGCACCCTTTCGAAAAGGAAGCGTAGGAATCATTGCTCCAGCTCCTTCGAAATCATATGTTGGCGTTAACGGTTTTGAAACAGCCGACGATGATGCTGGAGTAATCTTTGACTCGGTAGATGCACCTGACGGTCCAGCGGACAAGGCCGGGCTGATTGGAGGCGACATCATTACCAGCTTCGATGGTCAGTCCGTTCACGATGAGGATGAGATGACGGATTTGATGCTTCGGACTCCGATAGGCAAAACCGTTGACGTCGAATACCTAAGGGACGGAGAAAAGAAAACCACGAAGCTAACAACCGTCGACCGGTCTGAGTTTCAACGTCTGTCCACTGCTTTCTTAAAGAGGCCCGAAGGAATTGGTGTGTTTGGATATCAAGAGGACGAGTCGAGACGAGTCGAAATTCCGGAGCTAAAAATTTACGGCGTCCAGTTGAACAACGTCGGCCCGAGCGGTCCCGCTGGATTGGCCGGGATCAAAAAAGGAGACATTGTAATAAAGTTCGGCGATATTCCCATCAGAACTACCGCTGAATTGTTGATGAGAATAAAGCGAGCGCTACCCTACAGCACTGTCGATCTGGAAATTGTGAGGGATGGTCAAAAAATGACTATACCTGTGAAAATGGGTAAGCGCTAAGTTTGAGTCTTAGCTGGTTTAGCAACAACATGTTCTCTTAGCCGAGCTTCCATTTCCTGCCTCATTTCCTTGCGCTGCTCTTCAGTTTCATCCTCTTCAAACGTCTCAAAAAGGGCGTATTGATTCTCGGATAACAGTCGCAACTCCCATGCTTCTCGTTTGTGGTGAGAGGGCCGCGAAAACCAGAGCGCATCAATCGTATCGTCCCTTACTGCGTCTGAATTCAACGAAGTTAATTCGTTGATGTTGAGTTCTGGACGCGTTACAGGTAGCACCAGCACCTCTTTTAGTTCCCAGCCATGCTTTCGATAAGTCGCGACTAGTTCGGTGAAAATGTCGGCTTTTTTCATTGGAATTTGGCTCCCAACCGGCGCGAAGATTAGCATACCCGGCCTGTTTTCGGGTTATTTGGTAACACCATAAACTCATTACTCGCCTCGATAGGAATCGCCAACGTAGTCTCGGGGCTGTGCTTTAATTTAACTGCCCGGTTGACCGCCCGAATAAGCCGCTACTATTATCGGCGGTGGGTTAAGGGTCGTTTCGGGATTCGCTTTCATGTTCTCCGGCATCGAGGTTTGTATCGCCAAAGCAGGCTATTCATTCGAAGCACCGACCTTACAGATAGCCCCTCGTCCGAATCACTTAGTTAAAATTGTAGGGATAATTGTTTTTCTACTGGTCTGCGCTCAGCACTTTGCAACGGCTCAGTCACGACTATTGGAAAATAAGACACAGGAAATGACGGCAAGCTCAATCCGGGATCTTGAGAACGCAAAAGACTCCATACCGTTCTATCAAGCGCTTACAAAGGCATTAAAAAAGCGTAAATGGAATGTCGAAAATATCTGTCCACCAGGCGATAAGGTTGCGCGTCGCATACTCGAAGAATACGGCGCAGTCTACATAGCCAGTAAGAAAGTTTTACCGCCGACACTCTGCGTATTCACGAACGAGTCACAGGTAACAAAATTCCAGGATGATGCGGGAGTTGCGAGCGAGGTTTTCGGTTACGACGAAATAGAACTACAGCCAGAGGCCCTTAAGGCTCTCAAGAAGGCGCGCGAAGATGCTCAGAAAGAAGGCCTGGATATCACGCCGCGAGACGGAGCCGAAGCTGCTCGCCGTAATTACGACGACAGTGTCAGGCTTTGGAATTCGCGATTTCAACCAGCGCTTGATTACTGGCTCAGTGAGGGCAGGCTAACTGCAGAACAAGTTAATAATCTCCGGTCTCTTCCGCTAGCCGATCAGATAGCAGAGGTGCTTGAACTTGAGAAGGCCGGCATCTATTTCAGCAAGGACTTGTCGAAATCGATTCTGTACTCAATTGCAGCACCCGGCACTTCACAACACATCGCCATGTTGGCATTCGATGTAAATGAATTCGAGAATCCGAGGGTTCGCGAAATAATGTCGAAGCACGGCTGGTTTCAGACCGTCGTTAGCGATCTGCCGCACTTCACCTATCTCGGTCTTAAGGAAAAGGATCTTCCCAAGAACGGTCTCCGAAGTGTCCAGGTTAACGGGCAAGTCTTTTGGATTCCGAATGTGGCCGGCACCACTCACCCCGGCCTCGACAAGTGAATCGCTCGGTCGGATCGTCCTTTTCTATTTCTCATTGGTCATTTTCCATTGTTCAGTTCTCATTTCCGATTGATTGCTTTACTCCCGAAAGTGAAGTTCAGCGGAGGTACCTTGTTCTCGGAGCAAATGAAAAATGAGAAATGGACAATGACCACTGAAAAATAGTCCGCTCAACCCCCAATACACTACCCTATTCACTATTCACTAATCCTGGGCGTTGGTGCTAAACTACGCCAGCCGAACCCTTAAAAGGTTTCTCTTCCCCCGAACAAATTAAAAACCGAAGTTGACTGACGAGCTGTTGCTCTCCTGCTGGCTCAACTGCTCTTCCAATCGACCTTTTAACCCGAAGGAAGGTCACCTATGGATGTCCCCCAATTCATCGCAGGTAGGTTCAGGATCGAACGTGAGATCGGAACCGGTGGAATGGGTACGGTTTATCTCGCCACACATCTCGGTCTTGAGCGACCAGTCGCCGTAAAAATTATCAAACGAGAGTTTGCCGGTGATAGCGATGTCACCGAAAGGTTCCTGCGCGAAGCTCGCACCATGGCGAAGCTGCGACATCCCCACGCAGCAATGATCTTTGACGCGGGTCACTTACCCGATGGCCGGCAATTCATCGTGATGGAATTTGTCGAAGGCGTGACGTTGTCGCAGGCTCTCGGTGCTGAAGGCCACTTCTCGCCAAGCAAAGCCGTCCAAATCGCGATGGAAATCTGCGATGTACTTGAGGAAGCACACCGGCTGGGAATCGTTCATCGCGATCTGAAACCGTCAAACATCATGCTGGGTCACCGCGGTGTTTGCGTCCTCGACTTTGGCGTTGCAAAGGTACTGGCCTCGTCAAATGAGTCGACAGCTACTCACGCAAGTACTGGCTCGGGGCAGATAGTTGGCACTCCTCGTTACATGTCGCCTGAACAATGTCTCGGACAGCGTGTCGGCGCGCGAAGCGATTTGTACAGCTTAGGTGTACTGCTCTATGAAATGCTTGCCGGACGTCCGCCATTCACCGATCCTTTGCAATCGGCACTCCTGGTTAAGCAAGCAACTGCGCCTGCACCGCCACTTCCTAAATTACGTCCAGACCTGCCCCGGTCACTGTCGTTAGCGGTTCATACTCTCCTCGCCAAGCGACCTGAAGATCGGCCACGAACGGCAGCCACCGCTAAGGCGTTGCTGGAGAGAAGTCTGGTGCAACCCGATCGGACCTTACCGGACGTCGAACCGCTTGCTTCAATGGTGGCAGCTACGAGTCCCGGTCGAAACATAATGTTCCGGGTTGGGGCTCCATTAGTTTTGGTTACGACATTCGGTGTTTTGTTAGCCTGGGGCTACACCGGTGAAAGCGCTCCCGAGCCAACACGTCAGCAAACGATTTCGGCAGTTCCAACCTCGACACAGTCAATAGCCACGCCTGCTTCGTTCCGGAGCCAACCCTCGTTGCCGCTTCCGACTTCGGCGCCAAAAGAAAGAGCACCGGATCTAACTCTCGACCTCGCTCGTCGGATTGCCGCAAGATTTGCGACTGGGTCACTCGGACCGGTACAGATCATGGATACCGACTCTGGCCAGTCGATCGTCGCGATAAATAATCAACGCAAAGAAGGCAAGACCAGCTTTTTCATCCTCGAAAAGAAAAACAACAAATATCGAGTCACAGCCAAGGGAGCGCTGGATATGGACGGCTTTCGACGCGGAAGCTGGAGTTCTGAACTAACAGACGCTGATGAGGATGGCTTTCAAGAAGTACTTTTTTCCGGCAGGGACCCAAAAGAAAGTCGAACAAAGCGAAGGCTGGTTTTGTTTGTACCAAACGATAAGCGCACTTACTCGATGTTCATGAGCGGAGAAACAACCCAAAGTGGTACACCCAAGATTTCGTGGTTAGCTAACGCGACGGGAACTGATGCGGCCGCTTATCGAACTGCTCTCAGACAGAAAGCACGGTCACTGGTTCGAGGTAGGTAGTTATGTTTGGTCTTGGGTCTTTGGCCTTAGATCTTTGACTTAGGATGACGAAATTCAAAGTCCAAAGATCAAAGACCCAAGACCAAACCCTACTTCAACCTACTACTCTTCAACTCGTCCCACTTCTCTTTCTGCTCGTCATTCAGCTGACTGGGTAACGTATCAACTGGAATATTGTTTTGCGAACAAAACTGTCGCCACAAAACAAAACGAAGATCGTATTGGCCGGTTGAATCGGATACTGAGTTATCGATTGGTCGTGGCTGTTTCTGCTTTCCTCTAATCATCAACTTTACTCTTCACTTAAATTAGGTGGAGGAAGTTTAGCAGGTTTTCGATGAGAAGTTCATCGCGCGACGGATTCGTTACAAAAGAAACCGTCCTCCCAGAGTTTTCATCTTGTGGTTGAGTTGAAACTTACCTGAGGCGCCAAAGACCCGGGCGTTACAGAGAGCTGACTAGATAGATGGGACCCGTGGGCGCCTCAACTCCCGGCGCCGGTTCGAGTGTGATCGCAAACACCGCAGACTGTCGCGCTGATTCAGGAATCTGATCCTCGAGCATTCCCGCGCCCGAACTATCGACGGAGAACACCTTACCAGGCATTTTTTGATTTCCGACAATGAACCACAGTTGGTACTTCTTGCCGGTTGGCGCAGGCGGGAGACCATTTGCCATCAACATCGCATGGCCGGTCTTGTCGTAAGCTAACTTCGCACTTGCTGCGGGTGCCTGGGTCGTTCCGGCTAGCTCATTCATCCGTGCACCCGGCGCCATCATAAGTTGCACAATCTTCTTCGACTGATCCAACTGTGTTTGGGCAACCTTAACTTGCGCTTCGAGCTCTGCAATCTTTCTATTATTTGTGCGGTTCTCTTGCCATAACAAAAATAGCGTGGCAGCAGTGATTACGAACAGGATACCGGCAGCGACGGCCCAGGCCGGGCTATAGCTTGACCGGGGAGTGGCACTTGACGGTTTGAATTGGACCACATTTGACTTTGACTCCGTAGCAGGCTGCGACGCGTCGGCACGTATCGCGCTCATTATCCGCTCCCGAACTGCAGGTGAGGGCTCGAGTGGTTTTGCATCCAGCGACAACAGTGCTGCTGTCGCCTGCCAGTTCTCGAGTTCTCGCTGACAGTCTTCACACTGTGAGAGGTGCTCGCTCAGGGCACGATTCTCCACAGCGTCAAGCGCAGACAGAACGTACGTCGGAATCATCTCTTTGAACTCGTCGTGAACCATCATTCGTTACTTAAATCCAAAACTCTGACTCTTACCCCCTAGAACCTCACGCAGCTTCAACATTCCCGTTCTCATTCTTGTTTTCACGGTGCCAAGCGGCGCACCCAACCGTTCAGCAATCTCTGATTGGGTCAGACCGTCAAAATAAGCAAGCACTAAAGGTCTTTGTTGCTCTTCGGGGAGTTGCGAGAGGGCGGAAGTTACGATTCCTCTCTGCTCCGATCTGACGGCATCAGCGATAGCATCTGACGTTTCCTCGACTGGATCTCGAGCACTGGCAGCAGCTACGCGTTCTCGAGAGGCGACACTTCTGAGTCGATCGATACCGCGACTCCGGGCAAGCGTCACCAGCCACGTAAACGGCCGGCCACGGTCCACATCATAATCGCGCGCCCGCCGCCAGACCTGAAGAAAGACTTCCTGCAAAACGTCTTCAGCCTCTTCACGGTTGTTCAGGATCCTCACAAGCAATCCAAACAATACAACGCGGTACCGGTCATACAACTGAGACAGAGCTTTCTCGTCCTTGCCGGCGATCGCCTTTAGCAGGGCTACATCATCGATTTGTGCTTCTTCCGGTTGCAAGGTTTTGGGCCGCGCCTCTTAGATAAATACGAGTGGGCACGTAAAACAGATTGATCCGCTGAAAAAAAATCAGGGCGCCATGTAAAGACGCCCCGATTTTCAAGATAAGTGAGTCCCTGAGGACTAGGGTGAATCAACGACTACGCGACGGTAATTTCATCAGCCAGGTACACGTCCTGAATGGCGTTAAGAAGCTCTACCCCTTCTTTCATTGGACGTTGAAATGCCTTACGGCCGGAAATTAAGCCCATACCGCCGCCGCGCTTGTTTATTACTGCGGTTCGAACCGCTTCGGCGAGGTCACTGGCTCCCTTGGATTCACCGCCAGAATTGATCAACCCGCACCGACCCATGTAGCAATTGGCTACCTGGTAACGGACAAGATCAATCGGGTTATCCGAGGTCAATTTTTCGTAAACCAGCTTGTTGGTCTTTCCATAAGACCCGCCCAGTTCTTTTTCTACCGCCGGGTAACCACCGTTTCGTTCGGGCAGTTTCTGTTTAATTATGTCGGCCTGAATTGTGACGCCCAGATGATTTGCCTGGCTTGTTAGATCCGCCGCTGTATGCATGTCTCCTTCAGGCGTCTTAAATTTCGGATTACGAAGGTAACACCAAAGAATTGTCGCCATGCCTAACTCGTGCGCCTGGGCGAACGCCTTGCTAATCTCTGTAATTTGCCGCGTGGATTCCTCAGAACCAAAATATATAGTCGCGCCTATGGCAACCGCGCCCAGGCGGTGAGCTTCCTTAACTGTCCCAAACAGCACCTGATCGAATTTGTTGGGAACGGTTAACAACTCGTTGTGGTTGATTTTTACAATGAAAGGAATCTTGTGTGCGTATTTGCGAGCCACTGTTCCGAGCACTCCGAACGTTGAGGCAACAGCGTTACACCCGCCTTCGATCGCGAGTTTGACGATATTCTCCGGATCGAAATACTCAGGGTTTGGGGCAAATGAAGCCCCGGCCGAGTGCTCGATGCCCTGATCAACTGGAAGGATCGATAGATAGCCGGTTCCGGAAAGTCTACCGCAATCAAAAAGGGCCTGTAACGACCTAAGAACAAGTGGAGAACGATCAGAGATTGACCATACTCGATCGACGAAATCAGGTCCCGGCAGCTGAACATTCGCCTTGGAGATCGTTTTTGTTTGATGATCCAGCAACATCCGAGCATTGGGGCCCAGAAGCTCTTCTATTCGGTCGATCGAAGTCGGATGTACTAGTTCGGTTGCCATTGGGTTCCTCCTGAGATGCTGGACGATACGTATTAGAAAGTGATGAACGTGTTTTGAATTATACGTAACGTCATTTGCTCAAGCAAAGGACCCTTGGAGTGCTACGGTCCGGCGTCGCTTTGTTATACACGACATCACCGTTACTTGAGTTCATTCAAGCTTCCTGACCTGAAAGCTTCAGAAGGCGAGTTTTGGGGGTAGTCTCGCCGGGAGGTGGTTCGTATAACAAGCGACGCCGGGCCGTCGCACTCCAAGAGTTTGATTCAAAGTAATTGATGACAGGGGAGGATTTCAGTTAATATTCGGTTTCGTCGTGTTGAGCCTCGTACCCTTCAAAGTCTCAAAAATTACGTCTCGGAAAACTGAACTGTTCTCATAACTCACGTTTGCGAAAGGTCCCAGGTAATGAAAAGCCCTCTCTTTCTTCTACTTACCCTATTCCTCTGTCTATTCTTGTGCCCGCAGAGCGTTCCGGCATCCAGCGAGGACTGGAAGCCAATTGATCCCGGTGCACTCGCGCTCAAAGCTCCAACGGTTGAAAAAGACGCCGATGCCGAGGCACTCTTCTGGGAGGTTAGGATTGACGACAATCCAGAAGGTGATCTGATCTTCAATCACTATATTCGAATCAAAGTCTTCACCGACCGAGGCAAAGAGTCGCAAAGCAAGATCGACATTCTGTACGGAAATCTTTACGGCGGGAATGTGAAAATCAAGGACATTGCGGCTCGCACTATCAAGGCCGACGGCTCGATTGTTGAGCTTAAAAAGGACGATGTCTTCGACCGCACAATTGTCAAAGTGAGTGGATTAAAGTTCAAGGCCAAGTCGTTTGCAATGCCAGCCGTCGAACCAGGATGCATCATCGAGTATCGCTGGCGTGAAGTGAGGGTCAATCGTGACGCGGACAATGTAAGGCTTCAATTTCAGCGAGATATCCCCGTCCAGCGAGTTGATTATTACATCAAGCCTTACGCTTATGAGAACCTCAGCTTCAACTCGATGACTCTTCACGGCAAACCGAGCCCTTTTGTCAAAGAAAAGGGCGGATTCTACCGCACAACGATGACTGACATGCCGGCGGTATATGAAGAAGCCCGGATGCCGCCTGAAGACGAAGTTAAAACGTGGATGCTGGTCTACTATGCCACAAGCGATAAGCCTGACCCGGCAAAGTACTGGTCCAATCTCGGAAAGCGGTTCTATGACGGTACAAAATCACTTATCAAACCAAATGACGACGTTAAGCAAACGGCCAGCTCGTTGACCTCTGACGCTAAAACCGATACCGAGAAACTCGAGCGTCTATTCGAGTTCTGTCGCACAAAAATTAAGAACACCAGCAACGACGCTTCCGGGCTAACCGAGGAAGAGAAAAAGAAATTAAAAGACAATAAGAGTCCATCAGATACTTTGAAGCGAGCCACGGGCAGCTCAGGAGATATTGATCTATTGTTTGCGTCTCTTGCTTCAGCATCGGGTTTCGATGCCCGCATCGTTCTTGCACCGGATCGAGGAGATATATTCTTCGATAAGGGAATTCCAAACGCGTACTTTCTGACTCCTGCAAACATTGCGGTTAATGTCGGTGGGTCGTGGAAATTCTTCAACCCCGGCTACAACTACATTCCTTTCGGCATGTTGCGTTGGCAGGAGGAAGGTGAACAATCCTTGATCACTGATCCGAAAGAGCCGGTCTGGGTTGAGTCGCCAATGTCAGGCCCCGACAAGTCAGTTACCAAGCGCCGAGCCCATTTAAAACTAAGCGAAGATGGCACTCTTGAAGGTGACATCATTGTCGAATACACGGGCCACTCAGCTTTTGAGCGGAAGGAAGACATGGATGAAGAATCTGACAGCCAGCGAGAGGAAAATGTCAAAACAGAGCTCAAGGGGCAAATGAGCGGCGCCGAGCTTACGAATATAAAAATCGAAAATGTGACCGATCATGTGAAACCATTACTTATCTCTTACCACGTTAATTTTCCGGCGTATGCCCAACGAACAGGCAAACGTCTCTTCTTGCAACCGGCTTTCTTTCAACGTGGAATTGGACCATTGTTCGCTTCGACAGCTCGTAAATACCCGGTCTACTTCCATTACGGCTGGACCGAAGATGACGTTGTAGAAATCGAAGTGCCCGAAGGATACGTGACGGACAATGCGGATGCACCTTCGCCACTCATTAGTAAACCAATAAGCGAGTACAAGCCGTCGCTGGCCATCAGCAACGATAAGAAGCTGCTGGTCTACAAACGTTCCTTCTACTTTGGTGGCGGCAACATGGTCTTGTTTCCGGTTGCAAGCTACAGTCAATTGAAGACATTCTTCGACATAGTTCACAAACAAGACAATCATTCAATAGCTCTTAAGCAAGGGGCCGCTACGAATTGACGGGGGTTTAATCATGCACTCGACTCTCACCATCTTCCGGACAGTACTCCACCTGTCCAAACGTATCTCACCGGCCTGGCCCATAAAGACGTGGACTGTTAATTCGTCATATAGTGCTGCGCTCGTAATTACTTTGCTGTTCGCAGGTTTGGTCAACGCGTCAACACCGGGCGACGACAATCCAGCCTGGGTTCAACAAGCTGCTGGTATCAAAGCTCCCGCATACGATAAGGACGTAGACGCTGTGGTTCTCCTCGCAGAGTCTATAAAGACGGTTGACGGCGATGGTCGTCTAACCGAAGTTAAAAACTATGCCGTTCGAATTCTTCGTCGTGAAGGTCGCGAATATGCTCGAGGCGGAGTCGGATATATTCCTGAAGTCGGAAAAGTAAAAGATTTGAAGGCTTGGTTGGTTAGGCCCGACGGCTCAGTTAAGCGTTTCGGTAAAGATGATGTCGTGGATTCTGCCGCTGACCTTGATGATGTCTACGATGAATATCGAGTACGGACGATTTCCGCCGTTGAGAGTGCTGAGACCGGATCGGTATTCGCTTATTCTTACACCCTCGAAGACCGTTCGGTATTCAGCCAGGCGGACTGGGATTTTCAAAGTTCGATCCCCGTGATCACTTCACGGTACACGCTAACTTTGCCTGCTGGCTGGCGTGCTGAGGCATTTACTTTTAATCACCCGAATGTCGAACCACGGGTCAATGGAAGTACCTACACCTGGGAACTTACAAATTTACCGCCGATACCCGACGAACCACTCAGTCCGAATCTCAGCAACCTCGTCGCACGATTGGCAGTAAGCTACTTTCCGCCTGCGTCTTCGCCCGCTCCGGCGATTAAGACATTCGCGAACTGGTCCGAAGTGGCAAGCTGGCTGAGCGAACTTGGTGATCCGCAGGTCCAGGTCAACGACGCTCTTGCGCGCAAGGCTTACGAACTAACGGCAACTGCGAAAACTGAGTACGAGAAAATTCGTGCGATTGCACAATACGTTCAGAACATTAAATACATCTCTATTCAAACCGGAATTGGACGCGGAGGAGGTTACCGCCCCCACTCCTCAGTAGAAGTTTTTGCTAAGTCATATGGTGATTGTAAAGACAAGGCAAACTTGATGAGGGCGATGTTGCAAGTGGTAGGAATCTCTTCTGTCCCACTTAGCATCTATTCAGGCGATCCTGACTATGTTCGGGTTGATTGGCCATCACCACAACAATTCAATCACTGCATTATCGCGGTCAAAGTAGGAAATCAAACACAAGCAGGCACACTGATCGAAGATCCTGCGCTTGGCAGACTGATCATATTTGACCCAACAGATTCAGAAACCCCTTTTGGTGATCTGCCATTCTATCTTCAAGGCAGCCTGGCCCTCCTGAACTCAAAGCAAACTAAAGAACTCGTTCGTATGCCCGTGCTTCCTCCAGAGGTAAATCAGTTGGAGCGCAGTGCAACTCTTAGTCTAAATGCGAATGGGTCGATAACCGGAAAGATTTTGGAGCAAGCGTCAGGACAGACTGCAGCGAGGTTTCGCACTCAATTCCGACACCTTACACGAGCGGAATACAACAGCATGATTGAAAGATGGATCACCTCTGGAGCTGCGGCAGCGCGGGTCAGCAATATCGCACCCACTGACGATGCGACGGATGGACGATTCTCTCTCAACGTCGAATTCACCGCAGCCGCTTATGCACAGCTAATGCAGGATCGTCTTTTAGTTTTCAAGCCCGCCATAGTTTCTCGTCGTGAAGGATTAACGCTAACTTCAGCCGATCGTAAACATCCAGTGGTCCTTCGCGCCAACGCATACGCCGAAACAACCAGAATTGCATTGCCTGATGGTTTTACAGTTGACGAAGTTCCGGATGCGGTGAAATTAGAAACCAGCTTCGGTTCGTACGTAACCAGTTACGAGGTTAAGAACAACGAGTTGTTGTTCAAGCGGCAACTACTACAGCGAGCTACGACAATTCCCGCATCGCAGTACAGTCAGGTGAAGAAGTTTTTCGAAGGAATTCGTACAGCCGAGCAGGCTCCGGTGGTGTTGGCTCGAAAATAGTTTAACCACCGATCAATCGTGCGATTGCAAACGCGGCTCCGGCTGCCAGGCTGCCAATGAGCGCTGTTTGCAACGAACTCCTCATCGGCCTGGTGCCTGTGAACCGGCCTTTCACAAAACCAAAAATCAACAACGCTATTAAGGTCAGTGTCACTGATAAGAGCAATGCCGATGAAGCCGTATGAAGGAAGATGTAGGGCGATAACGGAATTAGACCGCCCGCGATGTAAGCTCCGGCGATCGTGATCGCGCTGGTCAACGCTCGACGGGGATCCGGCTTTTCTAACCCGAGCTCAAAACGCATCATAAAATCGATCCAGTTCTTAGGTTGTCGTTTAAGAGCCTGCACTATGGGCCATGTCTCGTCTTCGCTTAGACCATACTGTTGAAAGACTTCCGCAACCTCTCTCATTTCCTCGTGCGGAATTTCAGCTACTTCCTTCTTTTCTCTCTCTCGTTCCTTAGCGTAGTGCTCTGCATCACTCTTCGCGGCCATGTATCCTCCGAGACCCATTGCGATGGAACCCGCAGCGATTTCGGCCAGGCCGGCTGTAACAATAATCCCCGTAGCCTGAATAGCGCCGGTTAAACCGGCCGCCAGTGCAAACGGAACGGTTAGCCCATCAGCCATTCCGATCACAATATCCCGCACCACTTCACTCGACGTAAAATGCCGTTCTATGTGGGGAGTTTGAGGCATTTATTCTCCTTAACTAACTGGTCCAGTCGTTCTCTTTTAAAATTTATCGAGCAGCATCAATACACCAATGACTACGAAAGCCATTGCCGCTACACGCTTCACCCATATGAGCGGGACATAATCACCGATAACGCTGCCAACCAATACTCCGAGCGCAGAAACTGCCGCGAGCGCACACGAAGCGCCAATGAAGACGGCCCACGGTCGCTTGGTTTGAGCCGCCATGGTCATGGCCGCTAGTTGCGTCTTGTCTCCCATTTCCGCGAGGAAAATGATTCCGAACGTGGTGATTAGAACGCGAAGATCCATACTTACTCCGATCAATAGTGAACTTAACGGCGTGTTGAACTACATTCCCAGCACTAGACCAATCAGACATCTGAGCACGCCTGCGCCGAGAATGACCCAAAACGGATTTACTCTGAACCTCAACATTGCGAAGGCCGCCAATCCAAGGATCGTCAGCCCCACCCAGGTATGAATTCCGGCCCTGCCAACACTCCATGCTGCGGCCACGAGCAGGCCAACTACTGCGGGTGTTACCCCGCGCAGGAACGATTGGACCTGCCGGTTGGAACGGAAGCGCCTTAATGAAGAGCCGGCAGCAATTGTCATCAAGAAAGCAGGTAGAAAGACGGCAATCGTTGAGACCAGCGCTCCTAAGGTACCGGCGACGCGATACCCGATAAAAGTAGCAGTAATCAGGACGGGACCGGGAGTCATCTGGCCCAAGGCTGTCGCATCAGCAAACTCTTGTTGCGTTAGCCAGTGATTGTTCCTGACGACTTCCGATTCAATTAGCGGAATCATCACAAAGCCACCACCAAAAGTAACGGCGCCCATGCGAAGGAAAACGGAAGCAAGCGCAAGCAAGAGTGCGAGCTTCGCGAATACCGGCATCGCTACCAGCAAAGCGGATGAGGACCTCAGTCGAGTAGACGTCGAACTCTCTTCGTCCGTTAGCTCATTGGCGTGAGCATCATTTTGCTTTCGCACGCGCTCGTCAGCGAGTGCGCGAGTAAGGTAACCGCCAACAAAATTCTTGCTGCGTAATTCTTCCAGCCTGGCTCGTCTCCGTAATGCCAGGCGACTAATCCGGCGCCATCTATGCCATTTTTTTTCGCCGAACGAGTCGATATAGATTCCAATCAGGCCTGCTGACAGGACAACTTCAATGATCGTTGCGCCAAACACAATGACCGCAACGGACGATAAGACTGCCACGTACCATTGCCATGGACGGTTGAGAGTACTCCGTCCGATTCGCCACGCCGAGACCAACACCACCGCCACTACGGCAGCGTTAAGGCCGTGAAACAAACGATCGGTGTCAGGAAACGCGCGCAGGTGCCGGTAAAGAATTGCGAGGATGATCATCATGATCATCGAAGGAAGGATGAAGCCAACCAGAGCGACAGTTGCGCCTTGCCATCCGCGGAGTCGAAAGCCGATGTAAGTTGCAGCATTCCCGGCACTGGTTCCGGGCAGGCTCTGCGCGAGGGCAAAAGTTTCGGCAAACTCGTGATCGGTGAACCAGCGCCGCTGTCTCACTACCAGCGACCGAATCTGGGCGATGACTGCGAGTCCGCCTCCAAAACCGACAAGACCAATCTTAAGAAATGAAAGAAAGATTCCTCCAAGTGTTGGTAACTGTGAGATACGCTTGAGGCGCTTGGTGCCGTAACGAACTCGAGACCCTACTTTTCTACTTCGTTCCCTCGCATTGGCAAGTACATCCATGGCTAAAACTGTATTGAGTTCCTTCGCTTCGTATATCTAGTTTCACATCAAATGTACATTCCACGATAGAGTCGGTCAAAACGAGCCCGCTTTGGTCAGTGTCCTGAGATTCAGACTTTGTTTAGACCTGACAATGAGGACCTGGTTATTGTTCCTTTGACGGATGCAGGAAAAGACTTTCGCTTGAACCGAGTGTCAGAACTAATTAAGGCGCACGCTACTGTCCAGCAACCCGCTCGTGTAACTGCATACCAATACAAGGCTGCAAATTTTGGCACATCCGTACCAATCAAAGAGCTAGCGCAGCGGCAGGAGACAGTGGCGAATCCAGCTGCGGTTGAGATCAAGGACAAAGAAGAAGTAATCGAAGAGAAACGCGAAGCAAATTTGATCCCCGGTAAAACAATCCCTTCGCAGACTTAACACTGACGGGCGCAGCCTCCTGAGATGTCGCTACCGTCAACGTCGAGTAGATGTCTCGAGACTCGACCGGTGGTTGCGAATGTCGAGCCCAACGGGATGATCAGACTAAGTGAACCACTGGGACCTGGAGACAGTATTAATATTCGGTTCGTGTTGGGAATTGAGCAGACGGGCCAGTTCAAGTTTTATGTGAACGTCGAAGCGTTAATCGATACCACAACTCCACTCCGGCACTAGGCAGCTGTGGTGGGTCAGTACCGGCACGCGGTAGCGTCGGGTGAGTCTCCAGATATCGTCAAGCTGTAGATGTTTCGAGACGCACCCGACGCTACCGCGTGCCGGTACTGACCACGGCTGCCACTGGACTTGCTTACTGGCAGATCGGTAACGGGTGAGTCTCCAGATATCGTCGAGCTGTAGGTGTTTCGAGACGCACCCGACGCTACCGCGTGCCGGTACTGACCACGACTGCCACGTGGACTTGCTTACCGCAGATCGTTAACGGGTGAGTCTCCAGATATCGTCGAGCTGTAGATGTCTCGAGACTCGGCCGACGCTACCGCGTGCCGGTACCGACCACGGCTGCCACCTGGACTTGCTTACCGCAGATCGGTAACGGGTGAGTCTCCAGATATTGTCGAGCTGTAGATGTTTCGAGACGCACCCGACGCTACCGCGTGCCGGTACTGACCACGGCTGCCACCTGGACTTGCTTACTTCAGATCGGTAATTAGAACGGCGTCGCGAAG